>ENA-OQAN01000365-OQAN01000365.1-human-gut-metagenome-genome-assembly--contig:-NODE-365-length-24517-cov-5.808200_pt1 | contig 24517 bp, 21 predicted proteins | sample MGYA00242735_ERZ504527 | MGnify/ENA primary metagenome ERZ504527 (study PRJEB26092, sample SAMD00036230) | human gut metagenome | host: Homo sapiens | study: EMG produced TPA metagenomics assembly of... | reverse complement strand
TGCTTTTAGCAGATTTCTGCTGACTTAGTATCTCTTAGCGTCCGAAACCGCACACAAAATAAATATTATCCGGCGCGTCCCCCTACTAACAATTGCATTTCCCCCTCCCTTTTATTATAATAACAACCAAAGCAGGCAAATCAACTTGCAGACACACTATAACATTCTATAACATTCTATAAACTCAGGAAAGGACACCATAATATATGAAGAAACCCAGCATGATCAGCATCCTTCTGTTTCTGACAGGACTCCTGTGCATCATAGCCCTAATCTTCTTTAACAGGACCACACTGCACCAGATCCTCACCACTGAAAAAGAAGTCGATACAATCTCCGAACAGATCACTGCAAAACACGACGAAGTCAAACAGGCAGTAGACAATTACACTACCGCCATAGACACAGTCCAGTCAGATATCAATCGCATGAAACAAAAACAGCAGACAGCCACACAGAAGAAAACAAAAGAAAAAGCTGAAATCCCGGAAGAATCTTCATCAAAGCCTTCTGTATTCAGCCAGAACAGCACCAGCGCCTCTTCTGATTCCAGTGCCGGCGTTTTCTCCTCCGATGCCGAAACAGACGGACATATAATAGGAATCGATCCAGGGCATCAGAGTGAGTCCGTAGATATGAGTGCCCCGGAGCCCAACGGTCCCGGTTCTTCTGAAATGAAAGCAAAATGTACCAGCGGAACTCAGGGAACCTACAGCGGTGTTCCCGAATACCAGCTCAATCTGGAGGTCTCTCTTCAACTAAAGGATGAACTGGAACAGAGAGGCTATCAGGTAGTCATGACACGAACAGACAATGAAACAGCCATCAGCAACATGGAACGCGCACAATATGCTGCTTCACAGGGCGCAGAAATCTATGTCCGCATCCATGCAAACGGCGATGATTCCCATACTGCATCAGGGGCACTGACCATGTCACCCTCCCAGAATAACCCTTATATCCCACAACTGTTTGAACAGTCTGATCGATTATCCCGATGCATCATCGATTCCTACTGTGCTGCAACAGGTTTTCAGAACCTTGGAATCCAGTACACTGACACGATGACAGGAATTAACTGGAGCACTGTTCCTGTTACGATCCTCGAAATGGGATTTATGACAAGCCAGAATGACGATCTGAAAATGAATGATGCAGAATTCCAGAAAACAATGGTACAGGGAATCGCAAATGGCATTGACAGCTACTTTGCATCATGATGATGTAAGTGTCAAAAAGCATTTTGCCCTTGACTTGATATCTGCGGATTGCTACGCAGCTTCGCAGTTCCCGCAATCCTGATTACAATAATAATTACGAAAGGAAAACCGCAATGAATAAAAAGCCAAATGAAAAACCTATTTTTCTCTATATAGTGGTCGGCATACTGACTGTTGCAGTGATTGCACTGGCAGCTGTTTCATTTTTATCACTGAACCATCTCGTCACACTACAGCAAAAAGTACAGACACTCTCCAAAACCGTAGAGGAGATTTCCACTGATGCAAATACCCTTATCAGTCAGGCAGATCAGTTAGATGAATTAAGAGAACAGGAAAGTTCTGTCAAGGCAGCCACCGGAGAAACATCTCCTGCACAGTCAGAATCCGCTGAACCCTCTTCAGAATCCGAACAGCAGAACGGAACACTTTCCCCTTCCTCCAACAACACATTTACCGACAACACTGATTCCAGCATGGACAATCTCCTGAAACAGGTACAGTCCCTGCTGCCGGCTGATAACGGAACCTGGTCCGTCTATGTCTGCAACCTGCCGAAAGATTCTGAAGGCATGATCAACGATACTCCCATGCAGCAGCAAGCCTGATCAAACTGTATATTATGGGAGCTGTATACGAAAACTACGATACCCTCTCCCAGTCTCACAATGGAGACGAAATTGACAGTAATATTTCAGCCATGATCACTGTCAGTGATAATGATGCTGCCAACACTCTGGTAAACTGGCTTGGAAACGGCGATGACTCTGCAGGTATGGCAAAAGTAAATGGCTTCTGCCAGGAACATGGTTTCACCAGCACCCAGATGAACCGCCTGCTTCTCGCAAGTAAAGAGAACGGCGACAACTATACATCCGTCAAAGACTGTGGAACCTTTTTAAAGCAGATATACCAGACTGTCAATGGAACCCTTCCCGCTTCTACTCTTCCAAACGCAGATGCAATGTATTATCACTTAAAAATGCAGCAGCGTAAGAACAAGATCCCTGCACAACTTCCAGAAGCGTCGGTACTGCCAATAAGACCGGCGAACTTGACACTGTAGAAAATGATGCAGCGATCATCTATGATACAGCCAAAGGAATCGACCTTGTAGTATGCTTTATGTCACAGGATCTTACTGATACCGGTGCAGCCCAAAGCACCATTGCTGCAGATGCACGTGCTATCTACGGATATTATAATGAATAAACACACTCTTCTGAATCTACAGTCTATCCAGATAATTGTCATAAATCAGACAGATATTCGCAACCTCCGCAGGGGACTTACTTGATTCGGTTAAAAGAAGGAGGCACATCTTAACGGGTTGTGCCTCCTTCTGCAAATTCAACAGGAAGAATCGTCAATGTCTCAATCACTTCCCCTTTTATTTTCTTTAATAAAAGTTCCACAGCCTTTCGTGCCATATCCGGCACCGGCTGTACAATTGTTTATACATTATGCCTCTTCAGCTTCCCCCTCTTCATAGGACTTCTCCCATATCTCCGAAAATACTGCCAGCGGACAGTCTGTGAGAAGGCACATGAGAAGGAAACATTCGTATGGATTTACTATGTATATCTCTCCCATTCCACATCGAAGCAGAATATCCTGAATCTCATCCAGAAAATGCTTGTATCTGTTAAAAGGATCATCATCCTCCATTTCCTGGGATACGATAAAGAATTCCAGTGTGATCAGGTCAAAGCGCTCCACCGGGAGTTTGTGGCTTAAAATATTTGTAATCCTCTGCCTGCTGAAACGCTTCTGGCTGAAATGCTTTGCCAGAATGGAGGCAGACATTTTCTTCAGATTGCCCATTTTGTTGATGGGGATTCCGCTGCAGATTACTTTTTCCACATCAGAAGGTGTAATTCTTTCTGCTGTCCACACCTTATCCCCACCTTTTTCCTCTTCATCATGCTGATACAGTCCGGCAATAATCTGCTTCGCATGATATAAAAGCTTTGTAAACTCCTGAAATGCCTGACTTTTCTCAGATATGGGATCTACTCTTTTTGATTTCAGTCGGGCAAGATAATCGATCAGTTTCTCCTCCGTATCAAGGCACAGGTTGCTTCCGTATAAAACCTGAGTATTTTCCACTTCCACAGGAGCGAGTATCTCATATTTTTTTTTCAATTCCTCTGCTTTATGATAACCCTGCTGCGTACTGTAACAATACCAGTAGATCACCTCGTCCGGATTGTAAAAATCAAAATCCTGTTCTTTCAGTACTCTTGTCAGGAAATCCGACACATCCTCTGTGGTCATTTTCAACCCAAACCCCAGAAGAAAAACAGTTTCTCTTTTTACAGATGCCTGATTCAGCCAGTTATTCACCAGTGCCGACAACTTGGTAGAGGTAGGATTCATGGATTTGGGCGTATAGGTTTCCTTAAAGGAATCTACTACGATCTCCTTATACACTTCCTGTGGAACCTCCGAGAAAGGCTCTTCCAGCTCTGCCCTTTCATAAATATATCTCTTCAGATGGTCGCCAAAGGACACCAGTTCCATCTCTTTATATAAATAGTGGAAAATAACATCCGCATCTTCGTCTTCAAAACTGTCCAGGCTTACCACCTGCCGAAATCTCTGTGCCGCCCTTCTGGTAAATTCATACTCCTGTACTTTATCAAACGCAACATTCTGTTCAAAATCCAGATCCTGCATACGGTTCTTCATGCTGCCCCACCTCTCATTTTTTATCTTTCAGATTTTTCATCCATTCTTTCATTCTGCGGACTGTATCCAGCTTCTGTACTTCACAGAGCACGATCGTCACATTATCTCTCCCACCTTTTTGGAGAGCATTTTTAAGAAGATCATTTACAATCTCCGGGATTTCCATATCCTGTGACAGAATCGCCTCTATCTCACTGTCCGAAAGCATATCTGTTACTCCATCTGAACACAGAAGATATCTGTATCCCTCCTTATGCTCGATTTCTGTCACAGAAGGTTCCAGTCTCTGCAGCTCTTCAGGAAGTCCAAGATACTGGGTTAACGGGGCTTTCCCAACTGCCGTACCACCAAAAACATGGTCTGTGGAAATCTGCTGAAGCTTACCACCATCCATAAAATAAATCCTGCTGTCCCCAAGATTGCAGGCAAACATAGACTCTGGTGTAAAGAGGAGCATCGCCATTGTGCTTCCCATGCTCCAAATATGATGCTCTGTTCCATATCTGCATACTGCCTGATTCATCTTCTCACATACATCGTCTATAAAATCTTCCGGCATATCCCTCAGCATTCTTTTATTCGCATTATAAAATTTTCCAAATTCTTCTGATGCAAGAAAGGCTGCAATCTCGCCGCAGCTTTCTCCTCCCATACCGTCAAATACCGCCATTGCCGGTACTCTGTTACCCGAAATAATCTTTGAGCAGATACCCTTTGTTCCTTCATTGTTCACCGGAAGGGATTCCCCAAAACACCAGAAATTATCTTCATTATTTGCCCGGATATTTCCTGTATGGCAGGTATATGCACATTCAATCTGATACATTGCCATTATCTGTCTTTGTTCCTTCTCCCTTCAATGCTTTCAATGAATTGTTCCAGTATTTCTCGCCACGTTTCACGAATTCCTCATTATCTTTTTCGTTATCGTGACACTTTCCATTGGAATCGATCCATCTTATCAGTTCACCGTCGTTATAATAATAATATTCTGAAGTTTCATCATACCAGATATATGCAAAGAATAACTTCTCTCCCCAGTAGAAATATTCTTCATAAACTCCATCTCCGGATTCTGCCGGATAGACCAGAGCTTTCATGCATTCACTCTCAATATCCAGATTTCCATCTGCCTGCTGAGTGGTCTTTACCCTTCTCAGATATCGCAGAACAGTTCCTTCTGTTCCAACCCAGTCGTAACTGTTCAGATTATCTGTGATAGTTGTTGCCTGCTCCTTGATCGTATCCAGAGCCTTGGAGAAATCTTTGGATCCGGATTTTGTGTAGCTGTATTTCTCATCATCCAGAATTGCGATCGGATTATCCTCCTGTCCTTCCTGAGCATGATCTGTACTTACTCTGTAATAGACGGCGGCCATCATAAGTATCGCTGTACCTGCCACAATTGCAAGCAATGCCCTGCGCAGCAGCTGTTTCTTCCTGCGTCTTCGCTTTCTGGCTTCCACAGCACGCGCAGATCTTATCGCAACTGTTTCTGATGGCGTTTCCTGTGGCTGTGTTTTCTGTTCTGCTACAACTGACATTGTTTCTTTATCTGTAAAGCTGCTCTCCGAAACATTGTTTACAGCACGTTTTCTTTTTGCAGCATTCTGAAAATCTGATGTTTTTTTATTTCCCCGGGTATTCTGCACTGTACTTTTTCGTACATTTTCGGCATCTGATGTAACATTCTGTGCTACTCTGCCGTTCTGTGCAATTGCACTATATGATTCTGTTTTATCCGTTCCTGCTTTCTGAACACCGTTTTGTAACTGCCGGATTCTGCCAGATCTTCCATTTTTCAGATCATCCAGCACACTATAAAGCTCCTCCGGTGTCTGATATCTCTGTGCAGGATCATAAGCACAGGCCTTCATGATAATACGGGCAAACTGTGTTCCTGCATCCACAGGTGCACTCATCTGCTCTCCTGCAACACGCTTATTTAATGCATTTTCCTTATCCCTGTAAGTGATAAACTGTTTTTCCAGACTCATAAATGGCAGTCTGTTATGATTCATCAGCCTGTACAGCACAATCCCAAGAGAATAAATATCTACCCTGCTGTCATATTTCTCACCTTTATACATCTCAGGCGCCATATAAGAGTAAGTACCTTTCTTGGAAAATCCGCTCATGGTTCGCTCAAGTTCACGTGCAATTCCGAAATCTCCAAGCTTAAAATCGCCAAATCTGGATACAAAAATATTCTCCGGCTTGATATCCCTGTGAATGATCTTAAGTTTCCGGCAATATTCCAGTGCCTTACTCAAATCCATTCCCAGCTTTATTACCTCTTTCTCAGTAAGCTGCTTTTCCGCACAGTAATCCATAAAACTTGTCAGATATTCCATCCTTATGGAAATCTCCCATCCAATGACATCCAGATATTCCATAACCTTAAAATCTTCTACAGAGACAATGTAAGAGTTTCCTCGAAAGTATTCCATGGTACTGATTTCCTGAATACATTCCTCAACCAGATTCTGAAAATACTGTCTTGTGGACTGCTCATCCCCTGTTTCAGAACGTACGCTGTTCAACTCGCTCTGGCTTCCGGGTATATTGATGATCTTGATAGCAGAATAGAAAGATTTTCCACGTTCTGTTCTCTGTGCCTTATACACCTTTCCAAAAGAGCCTTCGCCGATTTTCTCTATGATTTTCCATTCCGGCCATGCTGAAACCGGAAGTTCTTTATCCATATTGCACCTCCATTTCTGTTCAATTTCTATTTCCTTCCCTGTCCCGGTCAATGCTTTTTACAAGATGTTACCGGAAACAAAAATGTATATTTATCATAACTGTAAAAATACTTCACAGTTCATTACCTGCTCATAATGTACTGGTATTATAACACAAAAAGCAGTTTCTTTGTATTTTTCTCTTTTTTCGGCAATGGAATGTTCCGGAAAATAAAAGAGAACTACCTCGCCGGCAAAATCTGTCGGCACAGATAGTTCTCTTGTGAATTCATATCAAATCAGTCCGGATAAGTTATCTACTCCGTTGGATCATTCGTTGTCTTCTGCATCGTCTGAAGCCTGATCATCAGCTTCGTCTTCAGCAGCCTCTTCTTCATCAGATTCTTCAACATCGAATTCTTCGTCTTCCGGAAGTTCTTCATCCATTGTGACCATCTCATCATCTTTGATTTCTTCATCTTCCGTAAGTTCTTCGGCTATATCTTCAACCTTTACTTCCGGTTCAGGCATTGTGCTGTTGAGCCTTACATCTCTGTAGCGTTTCATACCGGTACCTGCAGGAATCAGTTTACCGATGATTACATTCTCTTTCAGACCGATCAGCGGGTCAACTTTACCCTTGATAGCGGCTTCAGTCAGAACTTTAGTTGTTTCCTGGAAGGAAGCGGCTGACAGGAAGGAGTTTGTAGCAAGAGATGCCTTGGTAATACCAAGCATAACCTGTTTTCCATCTGCAGGCTGTTTGCCTTCTTTTTCCATCTGCTCGTTAACGTCCTCGTATTCAAGGAAGTCAACCAGTGTTCCAGGAAGGAATTCTGTATCTCCGTTATCTTCGATACGGATTTTCTTCAGCATCTGACGAACGATAACTTCGATATGCTTATCGCTGATCTCAACACCCTGGAGACGATATACACGCTGTACTTCACGGATCATATAATCCTGAACTGCACGTACACCCTTAATTCTCAGGATATCATGCGGATTTACGCTACCTTCTGTAAGTTCATCACCTGCTTCAAGGATCTGTCCGTCTGTGATCTTGATACGGGATCCGTATGGAATAAGGTAAGTCTTGGATTCACCTGTTTCCTGATCTGTAACGATAACTTCACGTTTCTTCTTAGTGTCATTGATAACAGCAACACCAGGAATCTCTGTGATGATGGCAAGACCTTTCGGCTTTCTTGCCTCAAAAAGCTCCTCGACACGAGGAAGACCCTGTGTGATATCTCCACCGGCAACACCACCACTGTGGAAAGTACGCATGGTAAGCTGTGTACCTGGCTCACCGATAGACTGAGCAGCGATGATACCGACAGATTCACCAACCTGTACCGGCTCGCCGGTTGCAAGGTTCGCACCGTAACATTTCGCACAGATACCAACTTTACATTTACATGTAAGGATTGTACGGATCTTAACTTTCTCGATAGATCCGCCTGTCTGGTTGTCCACGCCTTCTTTCATGATGCGGGCAGCACGTTTCGGTGTGATCATATGGTTGGCTTTTACGATAACTTCGCCATCTTTATTCTTAATTGTCTCACAGGAGAAACGACCTGTGATACGCTCCTGAAGTCCTTCGATCTCTTCTTTACCATCTACAAAAGATTCTACATACATACCTGAGATCTCATCTCTGTTTTCACAGCAGTCTGTCTCACGTACGATCAGATCCTGAGAAACGTCAACCATACGTCTTGTCAGGTAACCTGAATCGGCTGTACGAAGAGCGGTATCGGACATACCTTTTCGAGCTCCATGGGCAGACATGAAGTATTCCAGTACGTCAAGACCTTCACGGAAGTTAGACTTGATAGGCAGCTCGATGGTGTGACCGGTTGTATCGGCCATCAGTCCTCGCATACCTGCAAGCTGTTTGATCTGTTTATCGGAACCACGGGCACCGGAGTCGGCCATCATGAAGATGTTGTTGTATTTATCAAGTCCGGACAACAGAGCATGTGTCAGCTCATCATCAGTCTTCTTCCATGTATCAACAACTTCTTTGTAACGCTCTTCTTCAGTGATAAGACCACGTTTGTAGTTCTTTGTGATAAGGTCTACTGTATCCTGAGCCTGTTTGATCATCTCCGGTTTCTGCGGCGGAACGGTCATATCGGCAATGGCAACAGTCATGGCTGCACGTGTGGAATACTTGTAACCTGTAGCTTTGATCGCATCAAGAACCTCAGCAGTCTTTGTAGCACCGTGAGTATTGATAACTTTTTCAAGAATCTGTTTCAACTGTTTCTTGGCTACCAGGAAGTCAACCTCAAGAAGAAGTTCATTTCCCGGAACACTTCTGTCTACGAAACCAAGATCCTGTGGAAGGATTTCGTTAAACAGGAAACGTCCAAGTGTAGATTCTACTGTACCGGTCAGAACGGATCCGTCCGGCATTGTCTTGCTGCAGCGAACATGGATTCTGGACTGCAGTGTGATTACTTTATTCTCATAAGCAAGGATTGCTTCGTTTACGCTCTTGAAGAACTTGCCTTCACCCTTGTTTCCAGGTCTTTCCTGAGTCAGATAGTAGATACCAAGTACCATATCCTGTGAAGGAACGGCTACAGGACCACCATCAGAAGGTTTCAGCAGGTTGTTCGGTGATAACAGAAGGAAACGGCACTCTGCCTGTGCTTCCTGTGAAAGCGGAAGATGTACGGCCATCTGGTCACCATCGAAGTCAGCGTTGAATGCGGTACAAACCAGCGGATGCAGTTTGATCGCTTTACCTTCTACAAGAATCGGTTCGAATGCCTGGATACCAAGACGATGCAGTGTAGGTGCTCGGTTCAGCATAACCGGATGTTCTTTGATAACATCCTCCAGAACATCCCATACAGCAGGCTCCAGCTTTTCAACCATTTTCTTGGCGTTCTTAATGTTGTGTGAAGTTCCGTTGGCAACAAGCTCTTTCATAACGAAAGGTTTGAACAGCTCAATGGCCATCTCTTTCGGAAGACCACACTGATAAATCTTAAGTTCCGGTCCTACGACGATAACGGACGTCCGGAATAGTCAACTCGTTTACCGAGAAGGTTCTGACGGAACGTCCGGATTTACCTTTCAGCATATCAGAAAGGGATTTCAGGGCTCTGTTTCCAGGACCTGTTACAGGACGTCCGCGACGACCGTTGTCGATCAGGGCATCAACAGCTTCCTGAAGCATACGTTTCTCGTTACGAACGATAATATCCGGTGCACCTAATTCCAGAAGTCTCTTCAGACGGTTGTTACGGTTGATGATTCTTCTGTAAAGATCATTTAAGTCAGATGTAGCAAAACGTCCGCCATCCAGCTGAACCATAGGACGAAGATCCGGCGGGATTACAGGGATCACTGTCATGATCATCCACTCAGGACGGTTTCCTGACTCACGGAAGGATTCTACAACTTCCAGACGTTTGATGATTCTGGCACGTTTCTGGCCTGTAGCATCTTTTAATTCTTTTTTCAGTTCAACAGAATCTTTCTCAAGATCAATTGCCTCAAGAAGCTCTTTGATGGATTCTGCACCCATACCTACACGGAAATCATATCCATAAGCCTCACGTGCATCCTGATATTCTCTCTCTGTAAGTACCTGTTTGTACTGGAGTCCGGAATTAGCCGGATCCAGTACGATATAGTTAGCAAAGTAAAGAACTTTCTCCAGAGTTCTCGGAGAAATGTCAAGGATCAGTCCCATACGGGACGGAATTCCTTTGAAATACCAGATGTGGGATACCGGAGCAGCCAGCTCGATATGTCCCATACGCTCTCTACGTACAGAGGATTTGGTAACTTCTACACCACATCTGTCGCAGACAACACCTTTATAGCGAATCTTTTTGTACTTTCCACAGTGGCACTCCCAGTCCTTGCTCGGTCCAAAGATTCTTTCACAGAAAAGTCCGTCTTTCTCCGGCTTTAAGGTACGGTAGTTGATGGTCTCAGGTTTTAAAACCTCGCCTCTTGACCACTCTCTGATTTTCTCAGGGGACGCCAGTCCGATTTTGATGGCATCGAAAGTCATTGGCTGATATGTTTCATTGGCGTTAGTTGTTTCTGCCATGTATTCTTTCCCCTTTCTTACTCTTCGTCATTGTCTTCAAGAGCCTCATCCAGCTCAGTGAAGTCATCCTCATCTTCATCCTCGTCAATGTCAACGAGTTCTTCTCCGTCAAACTCCTGCTTTGTATAGCCATGTTTGCCGTAGTCTTCTTCTCTGTCGTGATGTCTTCTGGAATCTCCCTCGATTACAGAACGAAGGTCTGTATCACCGTAATCTACAGATTCAAGAAGATGTACTTCTGTATTGTCATCCTTGAGTACCTTCACATCCAGACCAAGAGACTGAAGTTCTTTTAAGAGAACCTTGAAGGATTCCGGAATACCCGGCTCAGGAATATTGTCACCCTTGATAATTGCTTCGTATGTCTTAACACGTCCAACAACATCATCGGATTTTACTGTCAGGATTTCCTGCAGTGTGTAGGATGCACCGTATGCTTCCAGTGCCCAAACCTCCATCTCACCAAAACGCTGTCCACCGAACTGTGCTTTACCACCCAGTGGCTGCTGTGTTACCAGAGAGTAAGGACCTGTAGAACGTGCATGGATCTTATCATCAACCAGATGGTGCAATTTCAGATAGTGCATGTGACCAATTGTTACAGGACTGTCGAAATACTCTCCTGTACGGCCGTCACGCAGACGCACTTTACCGTCTCTGGAAATCGGAACACCCTTCCACAGTGCTCTGTGGGCTTTGTTCTCATCCAGATACTGCATTACATCCGGTGCTAAAATGTCTTTGTATTTCTCGCGGAACTCTTCAAAGTCTTCTGTGTTTACATAGTCGTTTGCAAGTTCCAGTGTATCCTGGATATCATGCTCATTTGCACCCTGGAAAATAGGAGTTGCAACGTTGAATCCAAGTGCTTTCGCAGCAAGGCTTAAGTGAATCTCCAGGACCTGTCCGATATTCATTCGGGAAGGCACACCCAGAGGATTCAGCACGATATCAAGAGGACGTCCGTTCGGAAGGAATGGCATATCTTCAACAGGAAGTACACGGGAAACAACACCCTTGTTACCATGACGTCCGGCCATCTTATCACCAACGGAAATCTTTCTCTTCTGTGCGATGTAGATACGTACGGACTGGTTAACACCAGGTGACATCTCATCGCCGTTCTCTCTTGTAAATACCTTGGCATCTACGATAATACCGTATTCACCGTGAGGTACTTTCAGAGAAGTATCACGTACTTCACGTGCTTTCTCACCAAAGATTGCACGAAGAAGTCTCTCTTCTGCCGTAAGCTCTGTCTCTCCCTTAGGAGTAACTTTACCAACAAGGATATCGCCGGCACGTACTTCAGCACCGATACGGATGATACCACGCTCATCCAGATCCTTCAGAGCGTCATCACCCACACCAGGAACATCACGTGTGATCTCTTCCGGTCCCAGTTTGGTATCACGGGCTTCACATTCATATTCTTCAATATGAACAGATGTATAAACATCGTCCATAACAAGTCTTTCACTGAGGAGTACCGCATCCTCGTAGTTATAACCTTCCCATGTCATGAATCCGATCAGCGGGTTCTTACCAAGAGCAAGTTCTCCGTTTGCTGTGGAAGGACCATCTGCGATAACCTGTCCTGCCTCTACGTGCTCACCCTGGAATACGATTGGTTTCTGGTTGTAACAGTTACTCTGGTTACTTCTCAGATATTTAGTCAGATGGTAATCATCTTTTGTACCATCATCATTCTTAATGCTGATATCTGTAGATGTGGAACGAAGTACAGTACCAGATTTCTTTGCAACTACGCAGACACCGGAGTCAACTGCTGTCTTCACTTCCATACCAGTACCAACTACCGGAGCCTCTGTTGTCAGAAGCGGCACAGCCTGACGCTGCATGTTTGATCCCATCAGCGCACGGTTGGCATCGTCGTTCTGCAGGAACGGGATCAGGGCAGTAGCGACGGAGAATACCATACGAGGAGATACATCCATGTAATCAAACATATGACGCTCATACTCCTGAGTCTCTTCACGGAAACGACCGGATACATTCTTATGAATGAAATATCCTTCTTCGTCCAGAGGCTCATTCGCCTGTGCTACATGGTAATTATCCTCTTCATCAGCAGTCATATATACAACCTCATCTGTTACACGAGGATTCTTAGGATCTGATTTGTCGATCTTGCGGTATGGTGCCTCAATAAATCCGTACTGATTGATTCTTGCATAAGATGCAAGAGAGTTGATCAGACCGATGTTAGGACCTTCAGGTGTCTCGACAGGCACATTCTTCCGTAATGGGAGTAATGGACATCTCGAACCTCGAATCCGGCTCTGTCTCGTGACAGACCGCCAGGTCCCAGGGCGGAAAGACGTCTCTTGTGTGTCAGCTCACCAAGAGGGTTGTTCTGATCCATAAACTGTGACAGCTGGGAAGAACCGAAGAACTCTTTCACTGCTGCAGTTACAGGTTTAATATTGATCAGGGACTGTGGAGAAATATTCTCTGTATCCTGAGTTGTCATTCGCTCACGAACCACACGTTCCAGTCTGGAAAGACCGATTCTGTACTGGTTCTGAAGCAGCTCACCTACCGCACGTATACGACGGTTGCCCAGGTGGTCGATATCATCGGCATTGCCAAGGCCATATTCCAGATGCATATTGTAGTTAATAGAAGCAAAGATGTCTTCTTTTGTGATATGCTTCGGAATCAGATCATGGATATCTCTGTGGATTGCTGCAATCCTGTCTTCTAATGTATCATTTTCTTCCAGAATGTTTTCAAGAACAGGGTAGTATACTGCTTCTGTAACACCGATGCTCTTTGGATCTTCGATTTCCGGAAGATAGTGGCGAATATCAACCATTAAGTTAGAAAGAACCTTGATTCTGCGGTCTTCCTCGCCAAGGATCCATACATATGGAACAGCGCTGTTCTGGATGGTATTTGCCATTTCTTTTGTCACAACAGTTCCTTCTTCTGCCAGGATTTCGCCTGTAGAAGCATCAACAACATCCTCAGCCAGTCTGTGACCAACGATTCTTCTGTTGAGGTGGAGCTTCTTGTTAAATTTATAACGTCCAACTTTCGCAAGGTCATATCTTCTCGGATCAAAGAACATTGCATTGATAAGGCTCTCCGCACTCTCAACTGCAAGCGGCTCACCCGGACGGATTTTCTTGTATAATTCAAGAAGACCTTCCTGATAGTTGGTGGATGTATCCTTTGTAAAACTTGCAAGGATCTTTGGCTCTTCACCGAAGAGATCAATAATCTCTGCATTGCTTCCTACACCAAGTGCTCGGATCAGAACAGTGATCGGAACCTTTCTTGTTCTGTCAACACGTACATAGAAAACATCATTAGAGTCTGTCTCATATTCCAGCCATGCACCTCTGTTCGGGATTACAGTACTGGAGAACAGTCTCTTACCAAGTTTATCATGCGCGATTGCGTAATAGATTCCAGGGGAACGTACTAACTGGCTGACAATTACTCGCTCTGCACCATTGATGACAAAGGTACCTGTAACAGTCATGATCGGTAAATCTCCCATGAAAATCTCGTGTTCGTTGATTTCCTCTGTTTCTTTGTTAATCAGTCTCACTCGAACCTTCAAAGGTGCGGCGTAAGTTGCGTCACGTTCTTTACACTGTTCGATAGTATATTTCGCATCCTTCTCGTCAAATGTAAAGTCGATGAATTCCAGGCTGAGCTTTCCGCTGTAGTCCGCGATCGGAGAAATATCATCAAAGACTTCCCTAAGTCCTTCATCAAGAAACCATTTATAAGAATCTCTCTGGACTTCGATCAGGTTTGGCATTTCCAGGACTTCTTCTTGTCTCTGGTAGCTCATACGCATGCTTTTTCCAGTTTTTACAGAACGAATTCTGTTTTTTTCCATTGACGTTTCACCCCTGTTTTTTCTTTAAATTTATTATAACTTGACCCTTTTTGCCAAAAGACATAAAGGCACATCTTGCCATAATATAGCATTCTTCACTATAGCACAGCAAGTTGCGCCTGTCAATCACTTTTTTGATATTTTTTTAATTTTTTCAAATAATTGCAACAGTCGCTATTTCGTTACTGTGAACGGAGCGAACAGTAACGCTATTTCTTCGAGATTTTACTGTTTCTTACGTGGATACCATTTGAATATCCATTTTCTTCAAAACGATTGCCTTTATAACTGCTGATATGAGAACGGATAAATTCCGCCGCATATCCTCTGTTGCTGCGGAAGGAATTTCCGTCTGCCGAAATCCCCTTTGATCCGGCAATGCGCAGACCTGATTTTTTATTGGAACCACAGACATTCCCCTGTATAGAAGAATGGTTGCTTCTTATATTGAGTTCAATTCCATTGATCGCATTTTCAGAAGCAAAATTATCCGCTACCATTGCCGACTCACATCTCTGCAGAAGAATTCCTCTTGCCTTATTTTTGAAACTATAATTGCCATCAACCACACTCTTATCAATACATTTTACAAGTATGCCATTTCCCACGCTGGTACTGACTCTGTTGTGTTCAATACGGCTTCCTGCAGCAAGCCTGAAGCCAGAATCCCATCTTTCATAAATCCGGAGACTGTATTTCCGTAAATCCTGCAGATTTTCTGTGAAGCCTCTGTTCCGACTGCATAAATCCCATATCCGTTTCCGCCGGAAAAGACCCGTCTTTAGGATTTAGCACTTTATTTTTTGAGAGTTAATGAAATATATTTTATCCTCAAGTCAGCATATTTGCTGGCTTTTTTTCTTTGTTTTAAAAACTTGACAAATTTTCTTTTTTATACTTGCATTTATGGTGCTATGGTGCTATACTATAAGAGGGTGTACTTTTATGGCATAATTTTCTTAAAAAAACTAACAACAAAAATTGTATCTGGGGCTGGCCGTCGCGCTAGCGACTTGGTACAATATGATGATATGGCATTTAATTATATCATGCTGATGCGAAGGGGAGATGGAAACAATGATGATCATGGATAGCAGCAAGCCGCTGTATCTGCAGGTGAAGGCAGATATTAAAAACCGTATCCTGTCGAAGCAGTACATGCCGGGAGATAAGCTTCCGACGGAGAACGAGCTAAGTGACCAGTATAATGTGAGTAAAATCACGATTCGAAAGGCGATACAGAATTTATCCGATGAGGGATATGTCAATAAGGTCCAGGGAAAGGGCACCTTCATCAATTTCAAGAAGGACAAGCTGTATCTGAATAAGACCAGCGGCTTCAAGGAAAGTCTGTCGAGCCTTGGACACGCGTCCAGACACGATATCATCCAGGCATCGTTCCTGAACGCGGATGAGGATATCGCAGAGAAGCTGATGATTCCGATGGGGACGAAGGTCGTCTACATCGAGCGTCTGGTCTGGCAGGATAACGAACCGATCGCGATCGATAAGATCTACATCGAGGATGCCCGCTTCCCGGACTTCATCACGACACTTTCGAAAGATCGCTCGTTCTACCAGGTGATGGATGAGTGCTATCATATCCGGCCGAATCATTCCGTCCTCGAAATCGACGGAAAGGCTGCGCAGAGCCACAGCGCAGATACTCTGAAGTGCAACGTCGGCGACCCGCTGTTTTCGATTCATAAAATCAGCTATGATCAGGATGGTAAGCCGATCCACTACTCGCTGACGACGGTCCGCTGTGATCGCGTCACCTATGTCGTTTCCACAAACGACTCCACGGTCATGGACGAGAAGATCAAGTCGAACTGAGCTTCGATCCACAACAGAAGGACGCTTCAGCCAGAACCAGCACAAACACAATCACAGATTTATCTCCATAAAGTTCAGAAGGGGCACCGACACATCTCGTGTGGTTGCCCCTTCGCTTCGTTTATTTATCGTTTATTTATCTTCTGTTTTTCGTGCTATGAACGGCGTTACGCATCTCACAAATCTTACTGCGCACGCTGAGCACCATAGATGGTGCGACACTCAGCTCATCGATGCCCATCTCGACGAAACGCTCCGTCAGGGTCGTGTCAGCACCGAGCTCACCGCAGATGCCGGCCCACTTGCCCGCCTTATGCGCGCCATCGATGGTCATCTGAATCATCCGAAGAACCGCCTCATGATGTGGATTATAGAACTCATCCAGCTTCTCATTCTGGCGATCGATCGCAAGTGTATACTGCGTGAGGTCGTTGGTGCCGATGCTGAAGAAATCGACGAGCTCTGCCAGCTCCTCACAGATCATCACTGCTGCCGGCGTCTCGATCATGATGCCCTGCTCCGGAATCGCATACGGGATTTGCTCCCGCTTGAGTTCTGCCGCCACCTCTGCGACGATCTCACGGATCCGAAGCACCTCATCTACGGAGATGATCATCGGATACATGATGGCGAGGTTTCCGTACTTCGCCGCACGAAGCAGTGCGCGGAGCTGTGTCTTAAACACATCCGGCTGTTTCAGACAGATACGGATCGCGCGATACCCCATCGCCGGGTTATCTTCCTTTCCGAGTCCGAGGTAATCGACGTTCTTATCCGCACCGATGTCGAGCGTTCGGATGATCACCTTCTTTCCGCCCATCGTCTGTAGCACCTGACGGTACGTGTTAAACTGCTCAGTCTCATCCGGCAGCGCGGTCTTTCCGAGATACAGGAACTCACTGCGGAACAGGCCGATGCCCTCCGCGTCATTTTCCTGTACATATGCGACATCTGAAACACTGCCGATGTTTGCATATACGTTTACCTTCCGGCCACTCTTCGTCACCGAAGGACGTCCCTTGTAGTTTGCAAGCAGCCGCTTCTGCTCTGCCGCCCTCGCCTGCATCTCGTGTGCAGCAGCGATGGTTGCCTCATCCGGATCCACGCAGAACACGGCATCCTTGCCATCGACGATGCCCATCGTACCGGAATGGAGACTGTCGAGCTCCACCGGCACACCGATCAGCGCCGGGATGTTCATCATACGCGCGAGGATCGCGGTATGGGAGTTCGTCGAGCCATGGACGGTGACGAACGCAAGGATCTTACGCTTATCCATCTGCACCGTTTCACTCGGTGTCAGGTCATCCGCCACGATGATGGACGGTTCCATATGCGCCCAGTCGAGCTCCTCCTCACCACTCAGATTCCGGATCAGACGATTCGAGATATCCTTCACATCCGCGGAACGTGCCTGCATGTACTCATCATCCATATTCGCGAAGATCTCGGCGAAGTTATCTCCGGTGACCGCCACCGCGTACTCAGCATTGAGCTCCTCCGTCTCGATCATCGAGTGGATCGCATCCTGGTAGTCCTCATCCTCGAGCATCATCTGATGCACCTCGAAGATCTGCGCGTTCACCTCGCCAACCTCCTGAAGCGCCTTCTCATAAAGCGCGCCGAGCTGGGCCTGCGCCTGTTTCTTCGCATCCTCGAGACGCTGGAGCTCTGCCGCTACATCCTCGACATGCTGACGCTTTACGATGCCATCACTCTTCTTCAGAACATTGATCGGACCGATCGCCGTTCCCTTATAAACGGACTTTCCGATGTATTTTTCCATTTCCTGTCCCCTCAGATTCTATATCGATCGATGAATTACAGATTTTCCTGGAAGAACTTCTCGAGTGCCTCGAACGCAGCATCCTCATCCGGACCCTCGACCTGCACGGTCACCTCATCGCCCTGCTTGACGCCCATGCTCATGATGGCGATCAGCTTGCCGGCAGCTGCGGTCTTTCCCTTCGCCGCGAGCGTCGTAGCGCTCTGGAACTTCTTCGCTTCCTTCACCAGCAGTCCGGCTGGTCTCGCATGCAGTCCGAGTTCTTCCTTGATCACATATGTAAATTCTTTCATCTTTATCTATCCTTCTTTTCACTGCGTGAGCTCATACGTAAGTCCCTCTGCAAATAAGCGGGATTCCTGCATACGTCACCATGTCATCTAAGTCATCATGTAAATAAGTTCTCATTATAAACAAGACTTCCAGCACGGTATAGTGCTTTCCGGATCTCGAATTCACTATGCATGCAGGAAGTCTGGATATTTTTTCAGGGGTATGCCACAGTGCCCTGTGGTATTTTAAAGAAGTGTATCGCTCTGTTTAGAGAATGCCCAGTGCACCCATGACCATGCCGAAGAGGACGATGCCGATCAGCAGGACGTTGGTATTGACCTTCTTCTGAACGAGATTGTAGATGCCCAGCGTAAATACGAACGGAAGCATCTTCGGGATGATGGAATCCAGCATATCCTGGATGACAGATTCGTACCACCGGTGGAGAAGGTAAGCGGCGTGGTGATGGACACCATGCTGGCTACCATACCGCCGACGACGGCGAGACCGACGATGGATGCGAAGTGCATTACGCGATCCATAAGTCCTTCCTGGTACAGCTTCGCGAGGTATTTATTACCTGACCTGTAGCCGAAGAAGGTTGCATTGTAGGCAAACAGCAATGACGGAATCGCGAACAGCAGTACTGCGAGAATCGGTCCCAGGATGCTGCCCTGCTGTGCGAACGAAAGGCCGATACCGAAGGTGATGATTCGGATGGTTCCCTGGAAGAAGCTGTCACCGATGCCGGCGAACGGCCCCATCAGACTGGTCTTGATCATGGAGATCGACTCGGTCTGGAACTCACCCTCTTCTGAATTTGCGTTCTGCTCCTCCATGGAAGCGGCGAGGCCCATGATAAACGGTGTCAGCTGCGGTGTGCAGTTAAAGAACTCCATATGCCGCTGATACGCTTCCTTTTTTCTCTCCTCATCATCTGCATACAGCTTGTCAAGCACCGGTGCCATGCCATACATGAAGCCCATGTGCATCTGACGCTCATAGTTCCATGAGCACATAATCGCGAGGGAATGCAGGAAGACCTTACGTAAGTCTTTATCGCTTACCTTCTTTAATGCTTTCTGATTTTCCATTATGCATTTGCCCCCTTTCCATACAGAACCTTATCCAGGATGAATGCCAGGATCGCGGCGAACATGGTCACACCGATCAGGCTGAGACGGAATATGCGACGATCAGGAAGCCGAGAAGGAAGTACGGAACATCTTCTTCGACAGCATTGAACTCAGCAGCATCGCAAATCCGAGGCCGATAAGAGGTTACCAGCGACTGTGAGGCCGTTCGTGATGGCCTGCGGAATCGCAGCTACCAGGTTCGTAACTAGATCCGTACCGAAGTAAACGGTCAGGAAGATCGGGATGAAGTAAACCAGCGCGTTGAAGCCGAAGGACCACCAGAGGTGGATATGAATCGCCTTCTTGAACTGTCCGTTCTCGATGCCTTATCCGCTACATGAGAGAACTGCGCGATCACCATACGCATGATGACACTCAGGAACTCGCCAATGACGGCGACCGGAACGGCGATGGTCAGTGCCGCTTCCGTGGAGGCACCGGAAAGAATCGCAAACGCAGTGGCGATGATACTTCCGAACTGCATGTTTGGTGGTCCGGCTGCTCCGATCGCTACAAATCCCATGGAAATAAGTTCCAGGGATGCACCTAAAATTACACCCTGTCTGACATCGCCTAATACGAGGCCTGCCAGTGTACTCAGGATCAGTGGTCTGCCGATGTTCTGACGTCCGATCAATCTGGAGTCGATGACACCGACGATACCAACTAAACCGAGTAAGATCGCTTTAATTAGCATACGACATCTCCTTTTTTAATTCTCAAATGATGCATGCTCGATCGGGGAGATGGCACCATCTGAATATAGATCTTCTTTCCCATCGAAATCAGTTCCTGGGTGGCCTTCAGCTCTGCTTCATTTAAGTACACGGCCTTACCGTACTCCTTCGAACCGGCCTTCTTCGCCACACCGCCATAATTGATTTCGGTCACCTCTGGAAGCTCCTTCGCAAGCTGAAGTGCTTCTGCCGGTCCCTTTACGATGATCATGATATTCTTGCTGGCATTCTCATCCACCAGCTTCCGAAGCTGTGAAAACGGAATGATACTAAGCTCACAGTCCACCGGCTTCGCGATGCTGAGCGCCATCATGCTGATCGGATCATTCGGAACCTTATCATCGGCGACGATGATATAGTTGGTGCCTACCTGCTTGGTCCAGGAAAAAATCACCTGACCATGTAAAAGACGATGATCTACACGAACTAACTTAATCATACATTTCCTCCATTTAAAAAGTTGTTGTACAGTACGATGCTCTGGGCTGCACTCTTACAGGTATCATCGAGGTCCAGCTCCTCCCATGTCGTACCGCTCTTCTTCATTGCCATGATTTCCAGTACCAGCGGGAGATTTACACCCGCGATCAGTTTTCTCGACGAGCTCATGAATGGTAAGGCGGTATTCGCCGGCGATCCTCCCGGAAGGTCCAGAAGGACGACCAGATTCCGATCCTTATATCTCTCCTCGATCGTCGCACGGATTGCTTCTGAAAAGTCATCCAGTGACTCTCCGTTTTCGAACGACAGCGTCCCGAAATCATCCTCGTCGATATCCAGGATCAGCTTCAATACATCTGCATATCCCTTGCACAATCCTGCATGTGTAATCATCAGCACATCAAATGCATCTTTCATGTTTCGTACCATCCTTACTTAATTCTTCTATGATTGGAACAGCCTCTGATAAAGAGGCGATAATCTTTATGGCCTGTCGCTTCTGACTTCCGTCGGCGGCATCAGATCCGGCACCATGATGACCGGGATCCTGGCATTCCAGGCTGCCTGGACGCCCACCTTCGAGTCTTCGAAAACCAGTGCATCCTCCGGTGCTGTATTCATCTTCGCAAGCACCTTCAGGTACGCTTCCGGCGAAGGCTTCCGCTCGACGACCTCATCACCACAGCAGATATAGTCAAAGTACTGTATGAGCTGTAAGCGAGTCAGGCGCTCCTCCGTCAGTGATCGACTGGTGGCGGTCGCTACCGCACACGGAAGTCCGGCCTTTTTGATGCAGTTCAGGAGTTCCACGGCACCCGGTTTTGCGGTGAGCTCACGCTCCAGACGCTCTACTCCATGCTGACGGGCGACTTTCATGAATTCCTCTGTGGAGCAGCGTCCACGGAACAACTCTTCCATGTAATCATACACCGGCTGTCCACTGCGACCAACCACATTCAGAAAGTCCTCTCTCTTCCAGTCGTCGATCCCGAAGTCTCTTGCCGTATCATACCATACATCCTGCCATACCCTCTCTGTATCGAGCAGCAGTCCATCTACATCAAAAATAACCAGTTTAAGCGACATATATTTTCCTCTTCGTACTGTATCTTAGTACTGCATCTGCCACATATAACGACGAACATCGAGTGAGTGACCACGCTCGAAGGCGATCGCCTCTACGAAGTGACGGATCACCACGCCGGTAAGGATGGCTGCAACATATGGCTTCGCCTCATCAGCTACCGTAGAAAGATCGAGATCCTTCTGATCGAGTACGAGCAGATCCTCTGTAAACTTCTTTGCGAAGTTCTCTACACGCTCATCGAGGTGTCTGGTGTGACCGATGGACTTTACAAGCATGAATGGAACATCATAATCGGTTACCTCGAACGGGCCATGGAAGTACTCACCGGAGTGGATGCATCCGGAGTTGATCCACTGCATCTCCATGAACCAGCACATCGCGGTGGAGTAAACCTCACCATAGTTGATGCCGCTGCCGATGGTGTAGATGGTCTTCTCACGCTTGTTGCGCTTCGCCCATGCCTTCGCCTGTGCATCGTACTGTGCCTTCGCCTGTGCAGAAAGATCGGTCAGCTTCTCGAGCTCCTTCAGGCATACATCCCACTTCGCATCTGGAGCGAGTACGGAAAGAAGGCTGAAAAGTAAGCCGTAAAGGATACCCTTATTCTTATCAGAATCGCTTACTTCCTTACCCCAGTCATAGTGAACAGGATACTCTGCTGCCTCCCAGAGTGGAGAACCCTCGAGGTTGGATAAGCAGATCGTAAGGGCGCCTTGGAACGTGCAAGCTTCGTTGCCTCTACGGTCTCCGGTGTGTTTCCGGAATGTGAGCAGGAAATCACGACGGAGTTCTCATTGAGACGCTTCGGCGTATCATATACGAACTCGTTCGCGGTGTATACGTGGGAAGGGATCGAACTCTCCTTATCGAACATATACTGTCCAGCCATAAGCACTGCCTGGGATCCGCCACAAGCGACGAAATAAACCTCATTGACCTCCTTTCTGGCTTTCACTGCCTCAACTGCGACCTTAATCTGTGATGCATGTAAGTCTCTCATAATTCCTCCTTAAAAATGATAATTGATTATATATCATTATATGATTTTATAAGTCTTATTATATACATGTAGCACAAATTTGCAAGTACTTTTTTCTTTTTTGTCGGGAGTTTTACACTTCTTTTTTTAGTGTTTTAATACAAATCCTTTATTTAAGCCATTTACGGCTTATTTTTTTGTCAAATTTTATGATTTTTATAGTGCCCGTCTTTAGGATTTAGCACTTTATTTTTTGAGAGTTAATGAAATATATTTTATCCTCAAGTCAGCATATTTGCTGGCTTTTTTCTTTGTTTTAAAAACTTGACAAATTTTCTTTTTTATACTTGCTTTTATGGTGCTATGGCGCTATACTATAAGAGGGTGACTTTTATGGCATATTTTCTTAAAAAAACTAACAACAAAAAAGGTACTTATCTTCAGATTTATTCAAGCTTTTACGATCCTGAACGCAGGCATACTGCCCACAAGGCTTATAAACCTATTGGTTATGTTCATGAGCTTCAGGCAAAGGGCATTGACGATCCTATCTCCTTCTACAAAGAAGAAGTTATCAGACTGAACCAGGAAGCAAATGCTGCAAAAGCCGCAAAAAAAGCGAAGCAGATTTCAGATGATTCGCCGGAAAAACTCATTGGCTATTTCCCGATGAAAAACATTAACGACAAGCTTTCTGTCAAAAAGTATATTGATCTCATGCAGACCGCTACTGACTTCCGCTTTAATGTTTTTGGCATGATCTCTGCCCTTGTTTACGCAAGGCTTGTCCAGCCATGTTCAAAATCAAAGACTTATGACGAAGTGATTCCAAAGCTTTTTGAATCCTACGATTTTTCTTTAAACCAGCTCTATGACGGGCTGGAGTATATCGGTTGCGAATACGAAAAGATCATTGAAATCTACAATCATCAGATCCAACAGATGTATCAGTTTGATACCTCTCATACTTACTTTGACTGCACTAACTTTTACTTTGAGATCGACAGGGAAGATGATTTCCGGAAAAAAGGACCTTCCAAGGAAAACAGAAAAGAACCGATTGTTGGTCTGGGACTCCTGCTTGATGCAAATCAGATTCCCATCGGCATGAAGCTGTTTCCGGGCAATCAGAGTGAAAAGCCGGTGATCAGAAATATCATTGATGATTTGAAAAAGAGAAACTCTGTGTCCGGCAGAACCATACAGATCGCCGACAAAGGGTTGAATTGTGCTGAAAATATCTTCCATGCGCTCAAAAATGGGGATGGATATATTTTCTCTAAGTCCGTAAAGATGCTTCCGGAAACGGAAAAGACCTGGGTACTGCTCCCTAATAATTACAGGGATGTAAAAAATGCTGCCGGGGAGACTTTGTATCGCATTAAGGAATGTGTAGATGAATTTGAATATAAATTTACCGAGTCTGAAACAGGCTCTTTAAAAAAAGTTCCGGATCACAGAAAAAAGGATTGTTACTTTCAATCCAAAACTTGCCAAAAAACAGATCTACGAAATTAATAAAGAAGTTGAAAAAGCAAGGCTTCTGAAAGCTTCGCAGGCTAAAAATCCGAGTATGGTGATTCTGCAAAATATGTCATTTTTACTGCTGCAGATAAAAAGGGCAACGACACAGATGGTAAAGTAAAAGTCACCATGAATGAGGAACTCATTCAAAAATCCCTGGAG
>ENA-OQAN01000364-OQAN01000364.1-human-gut-metagenome-genome-assembly--contig:-NODE-364-length-24534-cov-5.020445_pt1 | contig 24534 bp, 32 predicted proteins | sample MGYA00242735_ERZ504527 | MGnify/ENA primary metagenome ERZ504527 (study PRJEB26092, sample SAMD00036230) | human gut metagenome | host: Homo sapiens | study: EMG produced TPA metagenomics assembly of... | reverse complement strand
AGAGTGTCTCACAAAAATGCTAATTATCCAAGGCGCGTGGTTTGACGTTTACCTTACATCGTCGAGTACCATTTATCCACTTGATAGTTTGCCTCCTCTAAAACTAGTAGTTTTCGTGTCGTATAGAGTGTCTCACAAAAATGCTAATTATCCAAGGCGCGTGGTTTGACGTTTACTGAAAAGAAACTCTTTTTTAGGAAATTTAGGCATAGATCTCCTTAGGAAAAGGAGTAAATCTATACCTAAAGGAAACTCTTTTTTGAGGTTTCTTAGTACCCTACATAGTTTAGCATTACAGCTAAATACTACAGCCACTCCAGAGGAGGAGCGTTACACATTTCCGTCCATGCTTAACTGTAGTAATCTCTCTGCGGAAACTTCCATAACCCAACTTCTTTAGTTTATATCGGTTTTCAAGTTGTATGAGATCCGATTGAGGAGGAGCTGGAGTAGGGTGCCCCGATCTCTCCCCCTGTAGATTTATTATTTAGGCTCTACAGCACCACGATTTTATAAAGCGGTTACGCTGTCCGCTTAAAGCTATTCAATTAAAAAGGAGCCCTCTAAGATCTTGATCCTGTGGCTCCTGTAATATCCTTTATAATCCTGTAATCTCCTATAACAACAAAAGAGCTAAGGTAAAGATTACTCAATACCTTAGCTCTTACGGAGTGAAACAAAATCATAATGAAATATAAAAGAAAGTAAGTTTCCTGTAAGCTATTTTTATTGACTTCTGACCACTCAACCAGTATAATACTTGTTAAGAAAATCAGTTGCCTTTGTGTGGTATCTGGGTATCTGTTCTACCTTGATCCCTTAGCTATGCTGGTAACATAACTAAGAGCTGATACAGCATCCTGTAGAGGGTGCTTTTTTCTTGCTCAAAATTCAGTTGTTACGGATAGTATAATCTCAGCATCTTAAAAAGTCAATAAATTATTTGTGCAACTCTACTAACCATATACCCCTTATATATCATTTTTATTGTTTATTTGTTATATAACCCTTATATAAAATACATCTAAAATCAATTTTAAGAGGCTTTACTCTCATCCCCTTACACTTATCCATATAAACATATAAAACGCCTACAGGAGGCACAGCGGAGCCCACAGAGGCAATACTAAAGGAGCTAACCCACACTCCAGCGGATCAGCTCCCATATATCAGCAATTTTCTATTAAAAATCGGCTCCATGCTACAGCATCATCCTCTCCATACAACATACTGTTAGCCTCCCTGTATGGGATCCTGTAATCAGCCTTAGGATCATCCTCCATTAAAAGGTATTTCCTGCTAAGCTCTCTCGCCTCGTTCTGGAGGTGGTGCCTAAACTGGTGGAGAAATGCCTCCAGCTCTGGATCTGCTAAGTAAATCTCCTTTGTAGAGTGTACATAGTTATCATCCTTACCCCACAGGTAATAACAGGGATCCTAACCATGTACACCTCCGCTAACTCTGTATCCAGCTCTCTTATCAGCTCCAGCCTCTTTCTGGGATCCGCCTGTTTATATCCTTTTGCTAAGGTATTCGCTACAGGCTCCAGAGCCTTACACTCCTTATAGAGGCTTTTATAAAGCTCTACTCTCTCCTCTATCGTCATGCTCTACGCCTCCTGTGCTTGTAGGTTAAAAGTCATATCATTTAAGCTCGTACCGTATAGCATAGACAAACTAAAGCCCTGTGCCATCTCTGGAGATCTCTCTCCTGCCTCCCAGCTCTTAACAAGTTCTACAGATACTCCCATCTGCTCAGCTACAAACTCTACGCTAACTCCAGCCTTTTCTCTTGCCTGTCTTAAATTTAACTTACTCATCTTACATATTCTCCTTTAGTTTTTATCTATCTAAACAGCCATACTATAAGCTGTATAGTTCTTGCGGATCCGCTTGATCCTCCATGTGATACTAGAATTTGCCACATGAAAAGCCTTTGCACAATCTGAGAGGCTGTAACCCATGAGGAGGAGTGTAACCATGTAGCGATCCTTAGCCTCCAGCCCCTCTAAGTACTCATCTACCTCTATCTGAGTAAACCTATCACAATCTAAGCCCCTTACATCGTCTTTATGGATCTCTACCAGTTCCTCATAGCTGGCTGGATCCATACCGTTATATCTTTTCTGACAAGTTACCTCATTGTAGAGGCGGTTTAAATGCTGGCGTACAAATACCTTAAGAGCTGTGGTAAAAGTAACGCCTCTGGTAGGATCAAAATTATCTACCGCCTTTATAAGAGCTATGTAGCTCTCACTGAGAAGATCCTCTATCTCATACTTAGGGATCCTGTAATCCATAACGATAATGTGTAAGAGCCCTGTGTTTTTCTCCAGTAATGCTCTAAATAAATCCTCGTTGTGAGTAGTCTGGTACTCTATAACCAGATCCTCATTAGTGCGATCTTTCAGAGTTTTTTTAGGTATAGGCTCATCATCTACCAACTCAATCCTGCTAATTAAGGATCTCCAGTAAAATACTCTACCATCCTCTGTTACTAAAAACTCCTTATGGAGCTTGCTGTTTTCCTCTGTGAGATCATAGGCTCTACACTTAACACATTTCTTATCAATGTACTCTACTGTGTAATCTTCAAACTCTGCGTTTTCTTCCAGATAAGAGATAAACTCTTTAACTGTAAGCTGATCCATAAGCTCCTCTGTAGATCTCATAAACTGTACTCTGTATCTGTTATCATCACTGTTTTTATACTTCATATCCTTTACCTCCTGTAATATCCTGTTTCTCTTGTATAAGGTACCTTATATCTGTATAATAATCTAAGGTACCTTATATGTCAATATAAAATTCCTCAAATTTGAGGTAAAACTTTTAAAACAGAAATGATTATGTTATTATAGAGGAGGTATATAATTTATGTTAGGAGCTGAAAATATGGGAGCTACTGAGGCACAAAAAAGAGCTGTAGCTAAATATGATGAGGGTAAAGATCTTATTAAGTTTCGTGTACCTAAAGGAAAAAAAGAGGAGTACCAGAAACTAGCGGAGAGATCTGGAGCTAAGAGCCTTACCGCCTACATTACAAGCGTATTAGAGGAAAAGCTAAAGGAGGAGCACTAAGCCCCTCCTAATTTTTTGTTATTTTTCCTTATGCAATTTATCTTTGATCTCCAGCCCCACCAGTACCGCTAAAAAGATCACAGTAATATACTCGATCCAGTTAGGGCTCCTCTGAGGCTCTGTAGTGCTTTCTGGAGCGTTTACAGTACTTACCTCATTAACTGGCTGTATCTGGCTCTCCTGCCCCTCTGGGGCTGATATGGAGATATTGTAGCTATCTCCTGTGATCTCCAGCTTTACATCTACGTCCTTAGCCTCAATATTGATATTCTTATCAGCTATAGAGGTACTCTCTGGAGCCTCTGTAGTGGCTGTATATGAGCCTTTAGCCTCTGGAGTGGAGACAGTTACAGGTACCGTAACATTTACAGGCTGTGAGGCGTTTGTGGAGGCTGTGGCTGGCTCCTGCTTATCCTGTTGATAGTAATTATTTACGGTAGAGCTATTGTTACTGTTTTCCGTTCTGGAGCTTTCACTCCTGCTATTATCCGTATTACTCACAGAGGAGGTGTTTGTAGTATTTCCTCCTACTGAGGAGCTATTGCTAGTAGTGCTGTTATGCTGGCTGTTATCTGTAGTGGTATGATCGCTGTTATCTGTAGTGGTATCTCCTCCGCCTGTCTGATCCGCATTACTAGGAGTAGAGGGCTTAGGATCCTCTGTAGATGGTTCTGTGGTGTCTGGCTTATCTGGCTCTGTTGGTTTAGGATCCGTAGGCTCTGGATCTATTGGAGTTGGATCTGGCGGCTCCGTAGGTGTGGGATCTGTTGGCTCTGGATCCGTCTTACCCTCATCCCCTCCACTAGGAGGCGTTACTGGATCTGGTGTAGATGGTTCGGTAGGTTCTGGATCTACTGGCTCTGTTGGATCTGGCTTAGTAGGTTTTTCTGTAGCTGTTAAGAATTTCAGATAATCCCCAGAGCTCCTACTGAGGTATTAGTATCATCCTCCCACCCTGCATAATAGAGCTTATAGTAATCTAACCAGCTATCAAACTGCTCCTCTGTGGTGCTGTTTGTATATGTTCCCTCGTTTGCTATGTCTGTTCCCTGTACTGTGGCTGTATTGCTCCAGATCAGAGAGTTATCTACCTCTAAGGAGCTATTGTTATAGAGCCCTCCGCCTATTCTGGCATTATTCTCTTTGATCTCAGTACCTTTTACTGTGAGAGTGCCTCTGTTATATATGGCTCCTCCCATCTCATCCGCCCAGCCTCCTTTTAGAGTACAGCTATTAACTAAAAGGGTACCAGAGTTAAAAATATGGCTACCATAGCTGGCACTATTCTCATCAAAGCTACAGCTACTAAGCTCCACCTCTCCAGAGCTGATATTTATAGCTCCTCCGTTATCACTCTGGTTAAAACACTCCATAAAATCACACATACTAAAATAAGCATTTCCGTTAATTTCTACAAATGGCTCTGTACCTCCCACCTCCGTAGAGTTTCCATCAAAAGAGATCATCCTAAAAGAGGCTTTGTTATCGGCTCCATAATCTCCAGATACTACCAGCTTAGCCCCTGCCTCCATACGCCTAAGAATAACTGCTTTATTCTCAGACATATTAAGATCTACGATAGCTGGGATCGTAATAGTGCCTGTATGCCTATTACATCATTATCCTTAGCCTCCGCTATCGCTGTATACAGTGATCCATAATCCTTTACAATAACTGTAGGATCATCTTTCTTAGTACTTGCCTGTACTCCCAGCGTGTTACATAACAATACCAGCACTAAGGCTACTATTGCCACTCTCCTTAACTTTCTTTTGTTCATCCTGTAAATCCTCCTGTATTACTTATTTAGCCCCTGTATGAGGCTATGAGAATATTATACAGGAGGGCATAAGAAAAGAGCTGTAAACCATTAGTTTAATGATCTACAGCTCCATGCTCTTATATTTCTCTATTGTCTCTCAGATATTCCAGAAAGCCCTCACAGCCCTCCTCTACATCGTTATAAGTTTCATCAAAGTTACCTGTATACCACGGATCCGCTATATCCCTGCTTGATCCTGCAAAACTGAGGAGCTTGTATATCTTCCCCTCTGGATCATTGTTTAGCATCCTGTTAAGGTTCCGTATGTTAGCGGTATCCATGCCTATAATATAATCAAACTTATCATAATCGGCTAATGTGATCTGCTTAGCTTTATGAGGCACTAAAGGGATCCCTACCTCTCTCAGCTTGTTTACTGTGCCTCTATGTGGAGGGTTTCCGATCTCCTCCCTACTCGTTGCAAAGCTATCTATGATAAACTGATCCCCTAAGCTAGAGCGTTTACCTTGTGGGTAAATACGCTCTCACTTAAGGTTGATCGACAAATATTACCATGACAGCAAAAAGCTACTCTTATCATTGTTTCCTCCTGTTATACCGCTATCGCTACAGATAGCTTATTTTGTCCTGTTTGTATGGTAAAGTACAGATGTTGCCGTGGCAAACCATGAGCACTTTAATTTTATCTTGCATATCTTCGTTTTTCCTTGTATATCCTTATTTTTCCTAGGTTTTATCACACTTTCACGACATCTAACCTAGTGTACCTATCCTAGCATAAAATCGCATATTTTACCATATCTCGGTAAGTAAAATGAGTACAAATCTAGGTATAAACCCGATTCGTACTCATTAGTACTTTTTCCCTATGCCATTTATTTCCTTACTTGGCACACTTTTTCTATCCTTTCAAGCCTCTCCATTTCTCTCTGTGCATCTTCCAACTTAAGGTGTGTATACACATTTGAGGTAAAGAAGGGATTTTTATGGCGGTTACCAATAATATCAGAGAAATCCGAGAGCAGCGTGGCATTTACCAGGATGACCTTGCCGCTGCTATCGGATACAGCACCAAAACTGTCGGCAGGATAGAGCGTGGGAACAGCACCCCATCTGCCGAATTTATGCTGCGAATATCAAAGTACTTTAATATGCTGGTGGAAGATGTCTTCCATGTAGAAGATTGAGTCGGAGGGAGCAATTCTGTAACAAAGCAATTTTTTATAACAGGCTTATTTCGTGCACCCTTTTTACTTGGGTGGTGACTGCTAAAACCAGACCCTATCGAAGAACCCTAAAAAACTATGCTTTTTTTAATGCCAGACCCTATCGATAAACCCTAAAATAGATTGGCAAACCCTAAAGAACTTTGATTATCCGAAAAATCTCGGAAGCCTTAATTTTACTATATTTGTTATCAGAAGGTTGTTCTGCTCGCAACGCTCACAGAACAACTTTCTCACTAACTTCGCGCTTACGCACTCATTAAGTGTTCAATGATTACTCGATAACTGTAGCAACACGTCCAGATTCTACTGTACGTCCACCATCACGGACTTTGGTTTCGTGATATTCGATTATTTGAAACTAATTTGTGCGGTTCTGTTGTCTAAAGTAGCTTATTTTTGCTGAGGAATTAGTGCTTTATAAAAATCTTGTAGCCAAAATGTAGCCAATTAACGTTTAGATAAGCACAGGCAAATGAATTTCAATAATTCTTTCAAAATAACATAATCACTTTAATATAAATAAGTTATGTTATTTTAAAATATATCTGCCTTCTTCTTTATATATTTCTTGCTTACCGTCAACACAAAATGCTGGTCTGATACCATTCATATCGTATGCATTCGTGCTTCCAATTTCACCTTCCGGTCCTACTGCATATACACAAGAATCATATGTAGAATCCGCACTTCTTAACCACCAACTTACAGTAAACTTTCCATTATTCGTAGTAGCAAAACGATTCTTATTATCTTTAAAATACAACAATGGCACCCCTTCAACTCCGACATGCCCATTTTTTTATATCCAAGTTCAGTAAAAGACAACAAAAACACTTTTCTTACAATAGTTATCACGCTATCATCTATTTGATTCAAGCATCGTTCATCTAAAATCTCTATTTCCGAATCTTGAATTAAGCAACGAGTTTGAATAGGTAAATTATCAAAAAACTCTCCCATTAAGTAATTATCAATTTCACTTTCTTCATAGTAAGCCGAATAATCACTAACTCTTCTATTCTCTGGAAGAATTTCTTTTCTTAACAAAAGTGTTTTACCATTATAATCATTAGTTAATACAATATATGGAACAAATCCTGCTTTTTCTTCAATATATATGATTGGTTCAATTTTACATTTTTCAGAATATGCCAAATCACTTATTGTATTATATTCCTCGGTTACTGCTTGTCTTTTACTACAAGCATTTAATAGAACTCCAAGAACAATTGCTAATACTACTACTTTATACGTTTTTCTGAACATTTATGTGGCTCCTTAATTTCTCTGCTTTTTACGTCTTATTTTTGTAAATGCCATACACATCACTATACTTACCATGATTACAGCCATTAGACTACAAAATCCAACTGCAGATTCGTCTCCTGTTGAAACAGATTCTATCTTTTCTCCTCCATTTTCATTTATTCCCGAACCAGAATTATTACCTGTATTATTATCTTTTCCCGAATCAGGATTTTCTGGGTTCGCTGGATTTTCTGGGTTCGCTGGATTTTCTGGGTTCGCTGGATTTTCTGGGTTCGCTGATTCTCCATCTTTTTCAAATTTTGCAACTAAAAGGGTATCTTTTTCTACACAAAAACGATATTGTGTTTCTTGCGAAATTAATTTATCATTCTCATACCAACCAACAAATTGGTAACCTTCTTTAGCAACCGCTTCAACTTTTGCAAATTTCCTTCTTGTCTAATTCCTTGACCTATAGCAATACCATGTTCATCCGAATCAACTTCTACTGTCACCATATAATAAGCAGATTTTGCATCTTCACCACTTAAATTTTGATCAGGATTAATTTCTTTACCATCAGGTGACTTCAACTCATACTCTGTAGTTGAACCTTCTATTTCATTATTTTGTTCATCATCTACATAAGCAGGAACAACTGCATTAAACACATCATTTTTATTCAAATTTATATCTTTATAATTAACGACTCTTGTAATATCACCTGCTGTAGAAGAAAATTGTGTTATTGGGCATTTATATAAATAGTAATTTATGAAATACTATATGTCTTGTAGATTCATTTCATAAATTACTATAATTTTTATAGTTTTATCATTTATACATTTGTTGAAAAAAGTTATATAAAACATTACAATATTTATTGATATAAGATTCTTTCTCGCCATCTATAACACCACAAAAATAACTGTACTTAGAACCATCAAAAACAACTGTACATATATTAGTTTTAAATAAGCTCATATTATCATCATTTTCCATATAATAGAGAATGTTATCATATATACTATATACATTCCCTTCATCAGCCTCTTCAATAGTTGGTAATAAACCTTCAAACTTTTCTAACGGTTCAGCCGTTATATATACTTCAATAGAAGAATCCACAAGATTTTCGTCATTTGTTTCATATTCAAATGTATATCGGAAATAAGCTCCACCGAAACTTTCATCTTCATTTAAGTAACATCGCATTCCAGAATATCCTTGGTCAAATGCAACATCTACCTTCGTATATTTTTCAAAAACATCATAATTCTTGTTATCTTCCACCACTACTTCTTTATAAGAATCATATTTCTTATAAAATGCTTCATTGACATTAGCAACTTCATTTACTTGGAGAAATTTGAAGTTAACTTCATTTATATTTATATTTTCTATGTTTTCCTCATAATACTTGTCAGACTTTATATATTCCCGTTCTTTGCCATCCTTTAATACATTCTTGCCTATAAAAATTAATGCAATAAAAAACAAGCATACAAATAATATTCTTATTATTTTCTTCATTCATTTCTCCTATTCTGTCAATCCTAAATCTATTGATTTTACTGGCTTTGACGATTTTTATTTTACCTCAAACAAAAGCCGAGAGTGATGGATATCGTAGTGTCATGTACCGAATAGCTGATAAATAAGTATAGCTAATAAAGCATCCTTTTAGTTTGCTTTATAAAGGCTATTTTCCCTCTGTTCAACTATGATGATGAACCTTCCGTGTCTAAGGGGATCATGTCCCAACTTCCTTCGTAGCATCTACATTCACTGAGTGCCAGCCAAGCTCCTAAACGGGGCATGCCCCACGGAAAAAACGATGCCGGCTACAGCTCTTGTTTTTATGTTTGATTGTTACTGACCTGCATTCACCTGTCGTGGTACTGATTTACTCAGTGGACGCTATACCATCTCAGGTTCTTGTTGGTCTTTTGCAGATGCAGTCCGTTCCGGACTCCATACCATTTTACGGCTTCACGGCTGCATCCGTTCCATCCGTTAATCCCACACTTTTCTCTGCATAGCTCACGATTTAATTGGCTCTACTGTAACCACGTCCTCTTAGTTTTGCATTATGCCAGATATTTTTCATGCCATTCGCTTAAAAGAAAATGGCAACCTTCGCAAGCTGGCATCTCATATAGATGAACAGCTCGCTGAAATAACAAAAGATGATATGGTTTCCTATGCGGTCTATTACGGTGAATTTCAGTATCAGGCGGCAATGTTGTCAACTTAAGCCCAAAGCTTGATTTTTCAAGGCTATAGGCTTTATTTTTTTGTGAAAATTTCTGTTTTTTTCTGAAAAGACTTGACAAAAGCCTCCAAAAGTGAGGTCGTTGCAGCGACAAACTTAATCACACTTAGGAGGTATGTCTTATGAATCGAACCGACATATGCAAAAATATCATTCAATCCATAAAGGAGTATATCACAAACCCTGACAAACTGGAAGCTCATCGGAAAATGAAGTTTGCACATCGGAATTCAATAATAGCCTAATAGCAATTATTAATAAAACAGGCTGGGTAAATAACCATAATACTGCAATAGCAATACAAAAAATCCTACAAATATACCGATTGCAGCTATTCATGAATAATCCCCATCACAAGCGGCAATGATTGAACCAACAACAAATATTAAAATAAACACCAATATATGCATAACTGCCACCTCCGTAAATGTTCTATTAAACTCATTTATCATGCATCCGTCACTTATGCTTTCCTTATGCTTTATTTATAGCACTTTAAACTGTACAATAATCATCCCTTGTACATCGAATTAATGTTCTGTATTGCAACAAATCGGTGTAAAAAAGGACGCAGAATCTCTCCCACGCCCTCACTACTATCTGGCTTTATCTGCTCTTACCTTCGATACTTCCTTATGTGCTGCTTCCTGCTTCACCTCATCCACACCTCTTGCCTCAAATGCATCTGCATTATACTGATACTCCTGTGGTTCAGCGACCATTGGTGCATATACAATCTCTGCTTCTACTCGCTCAGCTTCTGCCCTCTCCGGCTCTGTCTGTTCCTTTGTTTTCGCATTCTCCATATGCTTTTCCTTATCAAGCTGCACATTCATAGCCAGATTATCCAGCTTATCAATCGAAGCATCAAGATGAAGTTCCATTGATACAAGCATCTTTTTCACTGTTTTCATAGGGGCAAGTACTGCCTTTGTAATGGGATGTTTCTGCTCTTTGCCAAGTGTAACGACCATTCCATCCTGCTCGTAGTAGAGCCACTCCTGTGTTTCAATGTTCCCCTCATACACGATGGTCACATCAAAATCAGGCATAAATAATCCTTCCTCCGCATCCCATACACAGGCTATTCCCTGTCTGAGTGTCAGATTCAGGCTTTCGACATACACAGACCAGCCGCTTACGACTATCTGAAAGTCATCATCAATCTCTGCAATATCATCCTCAAGCCCGATTAACTCCTCCATTTCCGATACTGCCTCTTCTATCTCACCTAACCGGTATCTCTTATTCATCCATCACCGCCTCCTTGTAAATACACCTGACCACAAAACGCATGGTTCCTTTCTGGGAACAGGTAAAAAGAGTTAATTCTTTTTCTGTACTCTGTGTCTTGATGCTGTTATCATACGGATTTACTACCTCTGTCTCTGTTACCTCATAGATATGCTTGGCTTCCCTTACATTACGCTTAAATCTTGAAAGACCTTTCTCTTTTACATTTACTTGATAGACTGTACTCTTCCTGTATGATTTCTTACCCATTGTTTCTGCTGCTTTTGCTCCAGCAATCTTAGGACCACGTTCTACTGTATAGATGTTACTGCCCTTTATCCTCGCTCCTTTGGGCTCATGAGAATGAATCTTGGCTTTCTCTTTTGTGTGAATGACCATAGGCTTATCATCCACCTTTTTTATCTTCAATGTTCTCACCTTCTTTTCCAAAAATTTCTGATTAAATCTTTATAAACTCGTTGCATAATTTGCTTTATCTGTGTATACTATAGTTAGTAGATGGGCTATATGCCTATCATGTGGACTGACACATAAAATCCGAAATTCTTTCCGGACTTCGGGTGCCGGACAGTTGGCTGGCAACGGAAAAACCAGTTTTCTTATCGGACTTCGGGTGCCGATCAGTTGGCGGACAACAGAAAAATCAGTCATTAAAGGAAGGTGTCATCTGCTACGGCAGAAGAACCTTCCTTTTAAATTTGCCAAAATACCATTTAAATATAAGGACCTTAATGCTTATGACTAAGAAACAAGCTATTGCCATCATCACCAAGTGTGCAAAACAATACCAACAGTATTTAGAAGGTAATCAGGTTGTTTTTGTCTATCGTGACGAAAACAATAAGTCAAACCATACTGCTGTAAGATTTCATTCGCATAACTTTCTCCACTTTACAGGAGTCACTCCAAGAACAGGAATGAATGCAAATGGCTTCTATCGTGCTGCCCTGAATAATAGGTTAAGTGAAAATGATTTTTCCTTCAAAAGCAACCATACAACAGAATTAAAACTCAAAGTACTTGGTATTATCATGAGTATGGATACCTCTGCACGTATGATAGGCAACTATACCGGACCACACCTTGAGCTATACACTGAGAAAGTAACCGGAACTACTACTGCATGTCTTGGTCTGATTCAGAGCAAAGACTGCTATATACCTAACAGCGTGTTAAGTGAAGATATCCGTTCCATAGTTCCAAAACCGCCAGGAAAGATATTTGCAATCTTTAAAAAACCAATTGGTGCACCACTATATACACAGCTTACATACAAATCAAAAAATATAAGTATTACAAAGAAATGCCTTCCAAAAGAGCTGCTCACTGAAGTTGATACATCTCTTTTAGAAGACAATAATAATTCAGATGACAACGAGCCGGCTTAATTTTCAGCCTGCTTTTTCATCATCTCGATTTTTTCGTGAATGTTGGTATTGTACAGCTTGTACAAATCTGTATCCTTGCTAATCTGATTATCAAACGGAATCACCACAGAACCACACTTAATAAGTCCCATTCCCGATGCGGTATTGGTTACGAATCTTAGCTGTGCCTCTGATACCCCGATAACTTCCGCCATCTTGGAACTGTCTGTATTCGCCTGTTTTAAGAGTGCTACAAACTCTGAGTTTGCAAGCATTGTTGTTGCTGTATAGTTCTGCAACAGATCTACTACGTTCTGCGTGATACCAGTACAAAGACCTCCCTGCTTTCTTACTTTCTTCCAGAGCTGCTGCAGATATTTTGCAGAATACTCGGAATTAAGTAAGACGTGAAACTCATCAATATAGAGCCATGTTGCCTTGCCTCTCTTACCATTCTCAACAATCCTGTTCTGAATAGACTCCATCATGACAAGCATTGTGATAGGACTAAGCTCCGTACCAAGATCTCTGATACCATAAACTGTGAATCTGTTGTCTACATCCACATTTGTCTGGTGATTGAAGATGTTAAGCGAACCATTTACGAAAAGCTCCAAAGACAATGCAATGTCCTTTGCCTCGTCCTCCGGCTGTGCCATAAGGATATCGTAAAAATCGCTCATCACCGGAATATACTTCTCTTTGCTTCTTGCAATGTCGATATACAGCTTTCTTACACAGCGGTCAATGATTGACTTCTGTCTTGAATTTAAGCTGTCTCCGATACACTGCTCACAAAGACCAAGCATGAACTCACCCTTTTCTCTTACCATTCCCTTGGAATCATTCGGATCAAGATGTCATTCATCCATTCTTATCTGCATTATATAATTGTTTCTATAATAAACGGGATTACTCCCGGAACTAAAATTAGTCAGGCTTTCCCTGATGTGTGTTGCTGCTGTGACCACCTCCTTTTAGGGCATAAAAAAAGCACCTTAACCTAAATTTCTTTGGCTAAAGTGCTCTTTCTTTATATAACTCTAATTAATCCTATTTTTTACATGTTATCTATATATATTCCCGTTCGTACAGCATATCTTCCACTAAATGAATATTGTAGCCTTGCCAGAACTGCCGTCTGAATTAATCCTGTGCACTCATATACAAATAATGGCACTACTGAAACAAATACACCCATTAAAGATATACTGCTACATATAGCACTTGCGGTATAACTTTGAGAAAGTACCAGACTGACCGCAAGCACAATTGAACACATAAATTTTACAATCTTTGTTTTTGCCATACTTTTATCCTCCCATGTTTTGATTCAGTTTTTCTTGATTCCAATAAAAACTTAATTTTACTAGCAAGCCTTTTCTTTCCACATCTATAGTTGCATAAAGTTCATCACCTCCATAAACATAAAGCTCATCATCAACCGATTTCCATACAACATTTATATCACTTAAATTGTAAGCTCTAAATATAAATACATTTTCTTCCACAATTTGTTTTGATATTATTTCTATGTCTTCTGTATTTTTTACATAATACTCTAGTATAAAATCACCATTATGCTTATAGTCATCTTCCGCATAAATAACATTACCCTCAAAATAATTTTTTTTTGCCCAAATACAATTCTAAGGAGTTCATTCCATAATCAAATGTATGATCCACCCCTGATGCCGAACCCATCATTGTACACAATATTCCAAAAAATACCACCCAAAATCCATAGATAAAATAAAATTTTTTCTTTTTGCATTTTTTATCTCTATATCTGCCAAAGCACATTACATGCGTTATCTGATGTGCGAAGAAGAACGTTAAAAATAATGATAGCGCTAAATAGTAAACTTTCAAATTGTTCTCACCTCTCATCATGCATAATATATTCATTTAGTTATTCATATATTTCTCTGTATAAAAACCATAATAATTATTATACAAAAAAATTTAATTCTAATGTTGAAAAATATTGTTTACTTTTTTTTGCTTCTATTTGTAAATGACAAAATAATTTTGTACACAATAATATAAACTAAAATCAATATATAGTATCGTGAATCACGAACTGTTCCAATAGCAATAAAAAATATAGTAGTCAATATAATTAGTATTGAAAAAACAGTAAAAATAATTTTTTTCATAAATATCTCCTATCGAAATTGTAACCCTTAATTGCATAAAAACGTTATACAACAATTAATGTGTTCATTCTACTTATTCTTTAAATTTAGTTGTACGCTTTACTTACCTAAAATATCAACGAATTTAACATCATTTTCATTTACATAGACACAGTATAACATAATTCCTGTGCCTATGCGATATCATTTAATGCTTATTCCGATATGAACTCATCTTCTCCACAGTTACCTCCGCATAAAAGTAAGTAAGAATCGTTGCCTTCGGAACTCCTGCAGCAAGTGCTTTCTTCACCTCTTCCTTCTGCTCCGGTGTATATGACCAGTGTAGCATTCTGTTTGTGATGGTATCCTCCCACTTAGGCTTTTCCCTCTCAGGATTCCTTACAGGCTTAGCTCCAGTACTTCCATTAGACGCATTGGCACTTTCTGCAGCATCAGACTTCTGCGATTCATCGACATACTCAAGCTCATTTGCTTGCTCCCTGTCAATCTTTGCCTTCTGCTCTGCTTCATCCTGCATTGAGAATCTTCTGCTTAATTCCGCATCACCAAGCATCATAAACTGCTCATAGGTAAGAGAATCTATATACACATTCTCGCCCTTATCCTTCAGTTTTTCATAATACTTAACTGCCTTATCTGACAGAATCTCAAATGGTGGACCGATAAGATTATCTGCTCCCATTATCTGATGAACATAAGGCTCTCCCTTGCCATCTGCTGTCTGGTTAAACATCGGATGATTGAATGGTATGAACTTATTGTCCATGATAGGAACAAAACCACGGATAAAGATAATACACTTTTTGTTATCCAGCTTTCTGACCTCATCGGGTGTAAACAGTTCTCTTCCTAATACATCATAGTTTCTTGAAGAGCTTCCCTGTCTGCCCTTAGTCTCACCGCTTGACTTCTTATCAATTGTACCTTTTCCAAGCAGCTCCGACACATACTTATGCGTACTCTGCTCATTGCCTCCAAGATAAATGAAAGTATCGCAGTTGCCTGGAATGGTTTCCCAAGTATCTTTGAAAAGTGCCTTTAACTGGGCAAAGTTCTGAATGATGATAATACTTGAAATCTCACGGCTTCGCATAGTACTTAACAGCGAACAGTAGTCATCCGGCAATGCGACATTCGCAAATTCATCTAACATGAATGTCACATGGATTACCTCCTGCCTCACAGTGCCAACCTTATAGAACTTTCCTTCATACTCAAGTACATCACCGAAAAGTGCCGGAGTTGTTGTAATCTCCTTAACACCTGTGACAAATACCTGAGAGATTGTTTTCATCATTGACCATCCATGATCAATGCCGATTACTTCTAACTTGTTATTCATGTTCCTGTCTCTCCTTCCCTTCCGTAATATTTGCTTCCATATCCTGCTCATCTGTATCTTTTCTCCCTTCCTCTTCCATAAGCTGCTCAATAAACCTCTCTGTTCTGGACGACATTGCAACTAATGAATATAGAAAAACCAGGATGATACTTATTCCGACCAACACTACAATCCAACATAGCTTCATGTAAATACGCCTCCTTCCGTAGATTCTTCTAAGAGACACTTACAATTTGCCTGACATTTTCGTGCCAGTCTTTGGAAATAAACACATTTCAAACATTCGTGCTCTTCCATAAATAATGCTTTCTCATTTCTGGCTACAATCTTTCGGTAACGCTTTTTCAAATAAGAAACATCATATAAATCCTGCTTGATTTCATTCATGGCATTTTGCTTCATTATCGCTGTGTTCAGTGAATTAATGTAGCTGACGAATTTTTCCTCAGTGCTTATATCCACACCTTTAAAAGTTAATTTCATTCACTACTTACCTGCTTTCTACACGGCTCATGCCATGTAGGTGTGCTTTTTTCCCATTTGCCTGCACACATAGGAATTACAGATAAGCCGCATCTGCGTTTACGACGCATTAAGTTAAATTAAATAATGCTATCCTCTCTACCGCCTTTTCGAGAGCCAGGAAGTTCCCTTTGAACACCTTCATAGTTTATTATCCTTCCGCAACAGTATTGACTACCCTTACTCGCTCCACTTTCATTTCTCAATCCTTCAGCACTCTTCGCAAGTATATTTGATTTCCATCAGGTATCTGAACCGGAATTATCACTATATCTGTAATTGTTATTCAATTGTATGAGCTGCTTTGCAACTCGCAGGATTATGATATAGCAAAATTTTGAATCCTTGAACTTCGCCAAAAGAAGTATTTTCAACATATCTATTCTTTTTATGTTAGTCCTCATTTGTGGTCTGTTCGCATTTTTATTATATAGTCCACATTTGTGGTTGTCAATATATTTTCAAAATAATGTACCACTTTTGTGAACTCTGTGTTAAAATATTCATATCAATTTGTTTGAGGTGATTATTAATGGATAATAGACATTCAATTGGAAGTAAAATTCAAAAATATAGAAAATTAAAAGATATGACACAGGACGAATTATCAAAACAGTCCGGTATTTATTTATCTACCATAAAGAAATATGAAAGCGGTGAACGCAATCCAAAACCAGATCAACTTCAAAAAATAGCTGAAGCTCTTGGCATTAGCGTAACTGTATTTCTTGATTACGATATTAATACCGTTAGTGATGTTCTTTCTTTGGTTATGAAGCTTAATGAACAATCTTCATTGAAAATATCTGCTGATAAGGATAAAGATGGCAACTACATCCCCAGCAGCATACACATGACATTTGAAGATTCACAAATAAATGAAGCTATTTGTTCTTATCTAAATTGTAAACAACAGATGGATTTAATTTCCTATGAGGATAATGATAAAGCTGTGATTGAACAGCAAAAAGAATTTTATGATGATAAGATTAACAGATTGCTTTTATTTAATGAACGTATTAAAAAAATCCGCTAAATTGCGGATTTTTCTTTGCTAGGACTCTTTTATAATACTTCTCTTTACATATCCTGAGTAGTTTATCCACTACTCAAATAGCTTTGGTAAATCGTTGGTAAAATCTACTGTAACATCCCCAAAACACTGTAAACTCAAGTATTTTTAATCAAGGTTAGTATATTGCCGTGGCAAACAAATAGTACTTTTATCATTGTTTTGTTTCTCCTTGTTTTGCCCCGGAATGGCCTGTTTTGCAAGGGTTTCCGGGGTTATTGTGATATGCTCTGAAATTACAGATTGTGGCAAATCAGAGCAGAATTAGGCATGTTATTACTACCTGTTAGTAGTAAAATTGGTAGTAAAAGGGAAATGGTTACTACTAAGGATTTTCAAATACACATATCAAACTCTGTAATTGTCTTAACAAATTCTTGCAACTCTGTTAGTGTTGAAAATTTTCTGAATGACTTTTCTTCACTTCTTGGATGTTGCTGAAGAATCGCATCAAACAAAGTTTCCAAACTTACTCTAGGATTTCTCCACAACATCGTTTCTTCAAATTTATTACAATACAGAAACATTTTTACATCATAAAATTCAGACCATTTTTTTCTCTGTTCATCTTCATTTTTTGCCAAATTTATAATTGTAAATGGTGCAATATCCTTCATTTGGCTTAAATGGCTTGCTGATTTCATCAACTCCACCGCTTCAACATCTGTAACAGGAGCACCATAACCATATACTGTGATTCCTGCAGCCCTAGACAGCACAGATTTTGCCAAGTTCCATTCATTAACGATTATTGGCTTTCCATTATAGTCTTTCTTTCCTATAGGATATAACAATGGCATTTGCTCAAATTCTTTAAAACATTTAGGACAAAGACAATTTGCATATCCTTTTATTTTACAATCATAGCATAAGCCAACTCCAGCATTACCATGTGGAAATATTAATTCAGGCAAATTACCAACACATATATTTCTTTTATATGCTTGCATCAAAAATGGATCCCAATTAAATGATATTATTGCATCTTTTTCAGTCAGTGACAAAATCAAGTAATCATATAATGTTGGTTCATCTGGAATCTGCAATTTACTAAAATAATCACATACTTCATATTCTAATTTTTCCTGCAAATCTCTATATTCAGCTTTTCCATTTATATCAGAAAATAATTTTTCAAAATCCTTCATCTGTTCATCCGAAAAATTATATTTTTTCAATTCCGATGTAAGACCCAATATTTTATGAATGTCCTTTAGCAAAGGAACTTCTTTTCCATTTTTATCTATTTTACAAGCGGCTCTAGATGCACCTACCCCTACAATTACCACATGTGGGTCTAGTAATCTTTTATTTTTATGATTAGGCAATCTATAAGGAACAATATTCTGTAATGACACTTAATCGCCTCCACTCTACTTTTACAATATATTTAATTTCTCAATCACCATTCTTTATATGGCTTGCCATTAAAGAGAGGAATTTTTCAATTTTAACTAAATATTTTTACTTTTATCATTAGTTAAATACTCTACAAAATCGAAATCATATTCATACCCCTCCTCCAAGAGAGCTTTAATAATAATTAGGAAATGTATTATATGCTTATATTTATCATCATAATTTATTTTTATAAAATTATTGCAACATTTATAAAATTCATCTTCTTCTGTATGATGAGGATAATTCCATATAACAGGATTCGCTTTAATATCTCCCCCCATATTAATAAAATGTTCCTTCTGTTTAGTTGGAAGTTCTGAAAAATTCAAGGTATATGTCAAAATTCCATCCTGTAGACTCAAAACCACATTGTGCCTACACTTAACATCAGATATTTCATTATACACTTCATCAAAATCAATTTTAGTTATATCAAACGATAATTTATTACATACTAAAAACGAAAAGATTTCACTATTTTCACTAAATCTCCTCTCTTCCGACTTCAATCTTCCTTGCGTTCTTGGTATAACAATTTGTTTCTTGCAAGCTTAACTAACGCTTTCGTAAATTCAACCTTATTAAGTGTTGACTTTACTTCACCAATTCCTTTAACAATCTCGACCGGATAAAAATGTGCAATCCCATTATCTATTAATGGTATTGTATCTTTGTCGTACATTACTATATCACATTGTGTACTCACACTATTTTTGATGTAATCAAAAAGCCATCCGATATTCCAACACTTTTGCTTGATACAAATGATAACAGTTCCTTGATGCATCTTTCTTTATACATTCCATACTCTAATGGATGAAATAGTTTTTTGTCGCGAGTAAAAATATTACTTGCATCTTCTCCAAATGTACCTGCAAAAAATATCAATTTTTTGTTCTATTATTTTTTTTAATATATCACTTGCCATTACATCCATTCCTCATTTCTTGTTTTTATCTTTAATTTTATTTTATCACATCTATTAATCTCTGAAAATACAGCAAACTATATTACAAGATTCTAAAACCTTATAAAACGCCCCAGCCTAAGCCAGAGCGTCATCCCATTTCCATATTATACTATTATACAACTTTAAACATTTTCTGTGACATCGGTTTCTCTTTCTTCTGCTCAACCTCCGCCTGTGCTTTCCTAAACTCTTCCATCCGTTTCAATTCTTCCTCTGCATCATCGAATCCGATATGCGTGTACACATTCATGGTAACGCTAATATCCGAATGCCCCATGAGATACTGCAGTGTCTTAGGATTCATTCCCGATTTTGCCATATTCGAGCAATACGTGTGTCGGCATACATGAGGCGTGATATTTGGCATTTGCACTCGGTAGATGTCATTGTATCTGCCGACCATATGATTGAAACGATGTTGCCAGTGCATTGCCACAAGTGGCATTCCATTATCATCGTAAAACAGGAATCCGCTATATCCGTCTATAGCTTTCTCCACTTTCGGTGCATTTCTGTCCTCGATGATTGCCTGAAACATCTGTGCCACATCCTCTGTGATTGGTAGCACTCTTGTTCCTGCATCCGTCTTTGTAGTTTCGATGATATATCGCATATCTGCCGTTCTCTGCAACTGATGGTCAATATTCACTGTCCTTTTCTCAAGATCAATATCCTTTAGTGTCAGACCACAAAATTCCGATATTCGCATTCCTGTATGAAAGAGTATGTACACTACCTCATAATATTTACAGTACACCACATCGTCATGCACAAACTTTAGGAATTTTCTCATCTGGTCTTTTGTGATTGCCTCTCTTGTGACTGCATCATTTACCAATACTCCAGCAAGCTGAAATCCGAATGGATTCTTTACCAGAATGTCATCATCCACCGCCATCTGAAAGGCTGGTCGCAACACTCCACGGATGATATGAATGGAACTGTAGCTTTTGCCATCTTCCTGCTGCAATTTGATAAGAAACAGCTTTGCATCGGAAGTTTTCACAGTTCGTATCGTCTTTTTGCCAAATGCTTCCTTTGCAAGTAATCTCTGTACTGTAACATATCCTTGTTTCGTGCTTTGCCCTACTCCGGTCTTTGTTTTCAAATATCGGTCTACCAGTCACAGACAGTCATCTGTCCGTCCACGATATTTACAAGCATATCCAAACCTGTTTTTACCTGTTTTTCCAACTCACGAAGGGAAAGGCATGGCTTTTTGCCCTTTGGAAGTTTATCCGTAGGCTCCAGTTTCCAACTGTATACAAAATGTGGTTTTCCATCAATATGATATTTATATTGATATTTTCCGTCTGCTCTTATGCTTTCTCCCGGTCTTAATACTCTGCGTTTGGAGTCCCGCCTTGTCTGTCCTCTTCCTGCCTTTGCCATTATAACCGCCTCCTTAGTTCTGGAAGGTTACGCAGATACCTTTCAAAGGCTACACGAAGAATCAGCTTGCGTTCTCCGTAATATGCTAGAAAATCTTCCCCATCCGTATTATTCAATAAATCATAAAATTTTCTCCGGCTCAGAACAAAATATTCAATTGCCTCAGAAGGATTTAAAATATCTTTTTCTGCTAAACTTGGTCTTGCCATAAAAGTACTTCCTTTCTGCCAAAAGTGGCTGTTTTCACAGGTTTTCGAGGTCATACTATATATCACTCTGAACGCTGATAATATCAACTACTTTCGGCAGACAAACGGAATTATGTCTCCGAAGAAGCACTGATAAATTTTTCAAACTGCGGGCGGATAATCAGATACCTGTTTCCGCTGAATACCGCAAATCTTCCTCTGTTATCTTCTGCCAGTCTACGCATTTTCTTTGTCCCGATAAGGGAGGATTCATGTAATGTCATTGAACTTGTAGTTCAAAAATTATGCTGCATTTAATTCTCTCATTTTCTTATAGTAGGTATAAACTCTTCTCTCCTGATCCGTAAGATATGCATCCATTGACTTTTTGTTCTTCCAGCATTTCCGCAAACAATTGAATCCATAGGAACTTGAAGCATTTTGCTAAGTGCATACAGATTATCAACTGTTGGCATACTAACGCCATCCAACCATCGATAAACACTCTGCACACATCCAAACCCTAAATATTCTTGAATATCTTTTGGTTTTACTCCTCTCATATCCATAATTCTTCGAAGATTAACACCTGTTTCTTTTTTATTAATTGTTGGAAACATACTATCGCCTCCTAGCACTAAATTCTTGTTCTACTCAGTTCTTACACATACTTTCTTCCCCGAAAAAGCAATTCCAAACTTCAAGATTTCCGTAATTCCATCCTCTTTCATTTCAGAATCGTATCGCAACTCACCAATTTGCTTTAATGCTTCATTAGACCATTTTTCAAGCTCAACATCGCTTAATTTTTCTTTCCACTTTAATTCCAAAATAATACCAGGATACCTTTTTTCTCTTGGAATTAAAGAAACATCAAATCTGCCATCTCCAGATTCTCGGTTCGATTTAATCTTATACTGATTATCCATTAATGCTATTAATCCTAGCATCAAACCATGATAAAATCCTTCAGCTCCACCATCGAAGAAGCTAATTGATTTATCCATATATTCCCCAATAGCGCTCTGCAACTTCTTGTAATCATTGGCATAAAGACTTTCTGCAATCTTATTTGCTGTAGTCCTTGTAATTGCTCCAGTTTGCAAGAAATGTGACAAGATTTCACTCTTATATACAGCTGCAATCTCTCTATTTGGAATTGATACTTCACATAAATATGAACCATCTGCTTGCAGTTCCTTTTTAGGAGTTTTCAAATAGCCAGCAACCAACAATAAGCTATAAATATTTGCTGGATCCTCCGCAAGCGATCTATACACCACATTTTGATCAATTCTTGCAACTACTCTTTCTCCTTGCAAAAGGTCATATAATCTTTCTGTAATATCATCTGTAGCCACTCTTAGTACATCATCAAGGATTTCATTTTTTCCTGTATTTACCCAATATACTTGAGGAAGGCATCCCTTGGAAATATAGTTGATTACAGACCATGGATTATATATTTCTTCGCTACCAAACAAATATCCATCGTACCAGTCTTTAAGTTCCTCCTCTTTATCTGATACTCCATAGTAACTGAGCATTGCTTTCACTTCAGATTCTGTAAATCCAAAAAAGCTATCGTATTCTTCATCCATTACGGAGTTCACTGTTAAATTATTTAGACCACTAAAGATACTTTCCTGAGCAATACGCAAAATTCCTGTTAGGAAACCATAGGATAAATTCTTATTATCCTTAAATGCTCCTGAAAAGAAATTTCTCATGAATCCAATAATTTCATCGTAGAAATCCTTAGAGTATCCCTCTTGAATCGGAGTATCATATTCATCAATAATGATTACTGGAGCCTTATCATAATGTGAAGCAAGCATTTTAGATAGTCTTTCTAGCGAAGAAGTAAGCTCCACTTCATTAGCTGTAGCGCTAATAATCTTTGTAAAATACTCCTTCTCATATTGTGAGAGCTTATCACTATTTAGTAGCTCTTGATGTCTTCCATACTCTTCTTGAAGTATTCCCCTTATTTTATCTATTGTTGCGTCCCAAGTATCAAATTTAACATCCTTAAAAGTTAAGAATATGACTGGATATTTTCCTTGATGTGAACGATACTCTTCTCCACATTGCCAAATATTTTTATCTGCAAAATACTTACTAGTATTCTTATCTGATATTTCAAAGAACACTCTGAGCATATCCATATTCAAGGTCTTTCCGAATCTCCTTGGTCTCGTAAACAAAGATACCAATGGCTTTTGATCCAAGAATTCTTTGATTAATAACGTCTTGTCGACATAGTAATATTCTTCCTGCGCACGAACATAGTCAGAGATGCCGATTGGTAATGATTTAACTTCTGCTTTCGCAACCATATTTTTCTTGATGTATTTTCCATTAGCCACTCTTCCATCCATTGGCTTTGGAGAGTCGTCTGGAATTAACCAAGATCCTTTTTCTTTTATTGCACCCTGTATTCTTCCTTTTTTGCACATATCATTTACGGAACGTGGAGAAACATTCCACTCTAAAGCCTTTTCTTTACAAGTTTTCATATATATATCAGCTCCTGTCATTCGCAATATTATTCCTCATCTTACTCAAATTATACCTCAGTAAAACGTAAAAAGTCAAATCAATTCGATATTTTGCGTTTAATTATTGCGTTTACTTAATGTTTTGCGTCTTGTATTTTTCGTCACTTTTATTTTGGTTTTTTCAGTCCACAAACTTGTTTGTAGCATATTACTCAGACAAGTTTAACTCCACTGAAAAAGGACCAGCCCAGCTGATCCTCTCCCTCTATCACATCCCCATTGTAATTTATTCTTATATTCTGCTATTTTTACTTTGCAGCCAAAAGTACGGTTTCTGGGCAAATTATAGCATATTGTTGCAAGTCTATTCTTACAATTCCATCAGAAAATGTTCATGCAGCGCACGTTTCACCTGATCGAAATTACCTCGCTCCGGACATTGGATGGAAACAACCAATCCCTTCTCTGGGAGAATCGTTGTAATCTGTCCGAATGCGCCATCAGCACGATAGGATCCTGGATATGGACTGATCCAGAACTGATAGCCATATCCTACATGCCAGAGATCTGCAGATGGCTCGAAGGTAAATTTCGGGGTGGACACCTCCTGCACCCAGTCCTTGCTGACAATCTGCTCGCCCTTCCAGTTACCCTCAGCCAGATAGAGCTGTCCCAGTTTCATCATCTCGGTACAAGTCAGATACATACCTCCGCCGCCATTCGGATGTCCCTGTGGATCATGCTCCCA
>ENA-OQAN01000362-OQAN01000362.1-human-gut-metagenome-genome-assembly--contig:-NODE-362-length-24544-cov-2.071999_pt1 | contig 24544 bp, 32 predicted proteins | sample MGYA00242735_ERZ504527 | MGnify/ENA primary metagenome ERZ504527 (study PRJEB26092, sample SAMD00036230) | human gut metagenome | host: Homo sapiens | study: EMG produced TPA metagenomics assembly of... | reverse complement strand
CTCAGCTCCTGCGGATGCAAGATCGTTGGCAGTTACATGAACTGCCAGACGTCCGATCTCTTTTACCGTGCCTGTGATCGGATCTGTTGATGTGACAAATACTTCTCCTTCCTGAAGTTTCAATGCCGCACAATCTTCCCCGATTCCAGGTCCTACTAAGACTTCATCTCTCCTTGTATGCAATTGCTCAAACACAACTTTCTGCAATGCAGATTCTGATAATTTTCCTATTTTCATCCTTAATTTCCTGTGCTTCCCTGAGATTTCACAGCCGCTGATCTCTTCGCTGTTGTAGACTTCTGTGCTGCCGTTGTAGATTTCTGTGCTGCTGTTGTTGTCTCAGACTTCTGTGCTGTTGTTTCTTTTGAATCTTTTTTCTTATCCTTTTTATCGTCTTTTTTATCTTCCGCTTTCTTTGTTCCTACACGATAAACCGTTGGTGTTGACATATATGTGGAAGTATTAAATACCTTTTTGGATACCTGTTTACCATTGATCTTCACGATCTTCCAAAGTCTTGCACTGTATCCTGTATGTCCATAGCTTTCCAAAACTTTCTGTCCTTCGGCAAGCGTATTATCGCTAACTGTACTTTCAGAACTTTCTTTTACCTGTGTTGTCTCAGATAAGAATTCTACTGTACGTTTTGGATCTTTTTTCTTTCCATAGACCGTAAATGTGATCGTTGAACCATTTGCTTTTCCTTCAATATAGATTGGCGTATCAAACGTATTCTTAAACTTCATATCTTTATGAGTTCCTGCGATCGCTGCATCTGCAGATCTTGGCACATAATGTACGGTCATGGAATGTGGAAAACGTTCTACGATCTTTAATTCTGCACGGATAACTGCATTATACAAAGTAGTAGATACCTGGCAGATTCCACCACCATATGTCTGAACCGTCTGTCCATTTTCATAGGAACCTGCGAGTGCATATCCATTTTCTTTTGTAAATGGTGATACGGTTTTATATACAGATAATGTCTCTCCTGGATAAACCATGCTTCCATTGATCTTACTTGCACCATTAGCAACATTTACTTTACGACCATATGGAGATCCACCGTATTCGGTTGTATAAGTTCCAAGTACATCTTTGATCTCTGCCATATCTTTTGATGTATATTTTGCTTTTTTCTTTACAACATCCAGTTCAAATTGATGTTTCTCAGCTTCAACTGCTTTTTTGAAATTCGCAAATGTTTCATTCATATTTAATGTATAACCTGTCTTTTCTTTGATCACGACAAAATTTGCCATCCTTACGTTTCACACTTGCATTTCTTTGGTTCTGAAACAATCTTCTTTGTTGCTTTTTTTACATTCTTTTCAAACTTCGCTTTTATCATATTTGCGATAAACCGAAAGTTTATGTTTCTTCTCTTTTACATCGGAATACTTTGTAAAAATACTTCCGCTTCTCCCAAGTGCATAAGCTTCTTCACTGTCTTGTCTGCCTCAGCGAATGCTCCAAGATCTTCGATCTTGGCACTTGATCTTTCATCGTCTACATAAAGTGTGATCTTTTCCTGATGAATCTCCTTCATATGAGATTCAATCGCATCTTTTGCTTCTGATCTTGTCATTCCACCAATAGAAATTCCCTCACATGAAACCCCTTTTATGATCTTCCATCTTTTACTGCACTGCTCACCTTATGGTTTAGGTAAAAAGTTCCACCTGCTGCCAAAATAACGATCACTGCAACCGCAATGATAATTTTTTTTCTTCATCGTCTCTTCCTTCTTCCTCTCCAAATTCATTCTTACATCATCAAATATCCTGCTACCATTGTTCCAACCATCACAATGATCAGAAGAATCGCAATAACGGATACAAAAAAATCTTTTCTTTTTCATTTCTTCATCACTCCATAATTTAATATAATATGATCAATCTTCTTTGATGCTTCTCTCTGTGTCATCTGATCAATATCTAAGCACTCCCCTATCGCATGATATTTCATCAGATTCTCTAGATACTTCTTTTGTTTTGGTGTAGCCGGACGTTCTTTCTTTACCTTGAATTGAAGCTGCTGTGGCTGAAAGATTTCCTCTTCTGTTGGAAATTCTTTCTTCATCTGCTCAAACACAACAGCTGTTGCCAATGCATCATCGTAAGCACGGTGTGCTGCCTGATTCACATAATGATAATGAGCACAGAGTGTCTCCAGCTTCTTATTTTCAAGTCCAGTTAATAACTTCCTTGCTACTTTTAGCGTGTCAACTCCTGTTTTCTCAAACGGATACTTAAATGAAGCTGCTGCCATCTTCATAAACTTATAGTCAAACATGACGTTATGTCCAAGAACCGGAAGATCCCCGCTAAATTCCAAAAATTCCTCAACACCTTCTTTCAGTGGAATTCCCTTCCTTAACATAATCCCTGCTGATTCCTGTTAAATTGATGATAAAATCACTGACTTCGATCTCTGGATGAATGATACAGTTATACTTTCCACTGATCTTCCCATCTCTGATCTTAACAGCTCCAATTTCAATAATCTGATCTGAATCTGGGGATAACCCCGTTGTCTCCAGATCAAATGCAACATAATCTTTCATCTGTCGTTACCTCTGAGAATTTATACTTATTGACACTTACATCATATTATACACAAATCAACTTTTTGCCTCAACCCTGTTTTCTACTATATTTTTATGCTTTTTTATGTTACGATTAACCTAGATATAATTAGAAAACAAAGGAGGACGGCAAGATGATAAAGCTGATCGTTTCTGATCTTGACGGAACACTGCTTAACAGCAAACAACAAATCAGTGATCGTACACTCCGTGCGATCAAACAAATTCAAAGAAAGGGACTCCGTCTTTTGATCAATACGGAACAGAATTATTTTGATGCCAAAAAACTCCTCGATGCATATGATATTTCTTGTGATATCGCATGTTTTGGCGGTTCCTGCATCTTTGATACTTCTGGGCACCAGCTGCATGCTTCTTATATTCCAACCAAACGTATCCCTGAGATGCTGCGGATCTTTGGTTCCTGTTCGTACTTTTTATGAGATCCACAGTACCCGTGGATTATGTGTCTTAGGTTCCAAGGAAGGATATGCAAATTATCTGTCTTCTGAAGTTGTTCCCGCTTTGAGAGAAGAATTTCCAAGTCAAACACTAGATGAAGAATCTTATATCTGTGAACGACTTGAAAATGCTCATTTTTATGATAATGGACAACTTCTTCTTTCTGAGAATCCACAGATCATTAAAATCACGACACAGTCCTTAGACCAGCAGAAACTTGAGCAGCTTACAAACAGCCTTCACACACGGGTCCCACACTTTGCAGTATCCCATCAGAGTCCATATCGTCTCGATATCACAGCTGTAAATGCATTAAAAGGTGCGGCCGTTCATTTTTATAACTGAAAAATATCAGATTCCACTGAAAGATACCATGGTGATCGGTGACAGTGAAAATGATTATTCTATGCTTGGACTTCCTTATATCGAAAGCATTGCTATGGGAAATGCAGATGATATCATTCAGGAGATCTGTCTGCATCATACAGCTGATAACGATCATGACGGCGTTGCGATCGTGCTGGAACAGATTCTTTCCAGTCAATGATCATTGAAATATATTTTAAAGCAATTTGGAATGTTTTATCTATTCCAATTGTGATACTATAAAGATGAGAAGAAATTACACCCAATATAGGAGGCTATCACATGATTAAATTAATTTCATCCGATATGGATGGTACTCTTCTTGACAGCTATCGTCAGATTACCCCGATCAATGTCGAAGCGATCAAAAGAGCTCAGGAAAATGGTATCAATTTTATTATCAACACAGGACGTGAATATCCAAATGCACGCGGTCTTGTGGAAGCAGCCGGATTAAAATGCGACTTAATCTGCAGTAATGGAGCTTGTGCTTTTGATAAAGATGGAATCTTTTATTCGAGCATATTCTTGATAAAGAAACTGTCCGCACCATTTTTGATGCATTTAATAAATACGGAATGGAACCTGCATTATTTACAACAGAAGGACGTATTTCTCTTCTTCCATTAGAAGAACGTGAAATTTATACAAGAGATGTATTCATTCCTGCCATTCAGGTCAATCACCCAGATATGAAATATACTTTAGATGATTACCGTGAGTTAGTTGATGATGTTATCTTTGTTGATGGTCAGGAGGCGTTATTAAACAGTGACCACCGCATCCTAAAGATCACATCAAACTCTCCAGATCATGAATCCCTAAAGAAACTACGTGTAGAACTCGAAAAAATTCCGGGACTTGCTGTTGTATCTACGGTTCCAACGGATATTGAGATTACTTCTATCAATGCTCAGAAGGGAAGCTCTTTACTAGATTATGCAAAAAAAGATGGATTAAAACCAGAAGAGATCATCGCGATCGGTGACAGTGAAAATGATTATTCTATGTTATCTATCCCTGGTATTCATTCCGTTGCTATGGAGAATGCTTGTGATATGATCCGCAATATCTGTGTTTACCAGACACGTGCGAATACTCGTGATGGAATTGCTTATATTATTAATTGTATACTTGCAGATCGAGAGAATTTCAAGTTGTGATCTGTAAGTAGTGTTGGTCATGTATGAGTATTTATTATAATTTCCTGTCTACTGCAACATAACCTGAAAACCAATAACGTCCACCAGCTTGAATTTTCTTAATTTTATAATTGAAAGTCTTCAGGTATTTAGAGAAAAAATGAAAGATAGCAATGTGAGCAACGATCAAACTCCGTCAATGGAATTCGTGTTGCTCACATGCTATCTTTCATTTCTCTAAATATCGATGACCTTCAACTCATACAAATAAAATAACCTATTTTCGTTTTAATCTCACCACAGTCTCCACATGTGAACTATGACTAAATTGGTCGACGGCGCAGACTTTTTCGATTCGTAGCCTTGTTCTGATAGTACTTTTAAATCTCTGGCTAGTGTTGCTGGATCACAGCTTACATATACGATTCGTTTGGGTGTCATTTTCACCATTGTTTCTAACAGTTTACTGTCGCATCCCTTTCTTGGTGGGTCAACGACGATCGTGTCTGCATAGACTCCATTTTTCTCGTATTCTCTTGGAAGTACTTCTTCTGCTTTTCCTACGAAGAATTCTGCATTATCAAAGCCATTCATCTTAGCATTTAATCTTGCATCGTCGATGGCTTCTTTGACGATTTCTACTCCATAAACTTTCTTTGCTTTCTGAGCCAGGAATAAGGAAATAGTTCCGATTCCGCAATAGAGATCCCATACGGTTTCTTCGCCTTTTAAATCTGCGTATTCCATAGCTTTTCGTATAATACTTTTGTTTGTGTTGGATTGACCTGGAAGAAAGATAGTGGTCCGATCTGGTATTTTACATTGCCAATATAATCATAAATGTATGGTTTACCATATACTTCTTCAATCTTGCTTCCCAAGATCCTGTTTGTCTTTTCTTTGTTGATATTGACGCAGATACTTGTCATTCCTTCGACTTCTGTTAAGGAATCTACGAGCATTTCTAAGTTTCTCAGATTCTTTTTGCTCCCATTCACAACAAGACAGACCATGATCTCACCTGTTTTGAATCCGACTCTTGTTACAATGTGGCGGACCAATCCTTTATGGGTCTTTTCGTCATAAGCTGTAATATTGTTTTTCTTCATATAGTCCAAGACTTTTAATAAAATCTGTTCGTTCACTGGATGTTGGATCATACAGTGTGTGCAATCAATAATATGATGCGTCCTTCCTGCATAAAATCCTGTGATAAGATTCCCTTCTTTGTCATATCCGACTGGAAACTGAGCTTTGTTTCGATAGTAAAATGGTTCTTCCATCCCAAGGATCGGTTCCATTTTTTCTTCGATATTTTCTAAGCCTCCAATTCTTTCTAAACAGTTTTTCACTTTATTAAATTTATATTCTAACTGCTTTTCATAAGCTAAATGCTGTAATGTACATCCTCCGCACTGTCTTGCTTTGGAACAGCGTGGGCTGACTCTGTCTTTGGATGCTTCTATGACTTCTTCTACTCTTGCGAAGCCATAATTTTTCTTTGTTTTGATGATCTTTGCACGAACTTTGTCTCCGATGACTGCATCTTTTAAAAAGAGGGCATAACCATCTATATGGCCGATGCCCTCTCCTTCGTTCCCAATGTCATCGATATAGAGTTCTACGATCTGATTTTTTTTTAAATTCCATACGCACCTCTGTATCTTTTTCTTGGTTAAACTGTTGTATTGATCCTATTTTATTATAATTCTTTTAGATAGAGTCTTACGGATTCTTGTATCTAATAAAACGCTGGAATCCTGACCATTCCTGATCTTCTTTTTGTTTCTCCATGATTTCTGCAAATGTTTCCATCTTCGCGTCTAAATTATCTGCCTGACTTAGTGCAATTGCTTCTAATAATGCAGGTTTCTTTGGAGAACCAAATTCTAATTCTCCGTGATGTGCTAACATACAGTGTTTTACTTCATTTGCAAGTTTTGGTGGGAAACCTGGAATCTCACGGATCAGACGGTCTAATTTGATTGCTCCCATCACAATGTGTCCAACTAACTGACCTTCATCTGTATAGTCATTCTCTGGAAAGCTTGATAATTCTTCGACTTTCCCCATATCATGCCATAATGCACACATTACGATCAAGTCTCTGTTTAACTGTGGATACAGATTTGCATAGCTTTCGCAGATCTTCGCTACAGATAAACTGTGCTCTAAAAGCCCTCCGATATACCCATGGTGTACGCTTTTTGCTGCGGAATGTACTTTGAATTCTCTTGCAAAGTTTTTATCCTCTATAAAAATCTTCTCTGCTAACTGTTTTAAATACTGGTTCTTTGTCTTGCTGATCATTGCAAGAAGCTCTTTGAACATCCCATCAATATCCTTCTTGGTACTTGGCATATAATCTGCCATGTCAAACTCACCTTCCTGAGCTTTACGGATCTGTTGGATGTTTAACTGGTTAGAACCCTGGTAACTTGTTACCTGTCCTCTGACTAAAATGTAGTCCATCGCCTCGAAATGTCCAATCGCATTGGTAAGTTCCCATACCTTTCCGTCAATCATTCCTGTTTTATCTTGTAGTGTCAGGGAATAATATGATTTTCCAAATTTGGATGTTCCCGGTGATTTTGTTTTGCATAAATAAATCTCGGAAACCTGATCTCCTTCGTGCAAATCACTAATATATCTCATTGCTTTGTGCCTTTCTAAATTCGTTCTTCGCCAGCCAACTCTCCTGGCGATTTTTAAATCCTCTATTTTTTACCTATGTTATTATGCCACAGTTTAGTTGTAAAATCTAGTGAAATTTACTTATTATGAACGTCATGATTTCAAAAGGCACAAAAACTGTTTATGAATTTACATTTTCCGCATTCAAATATGCCTGCTTATAGAAAAATTCCTGTGAATTTAGTGGTGTATCCTGATTTTTAGGAATTTTATAATTTCCATTGTGATCTTCTTCTCTTGCTTTTACATTATTCACTTAACATTGTAATAAACATCTCTATCAGCTGCATTTTAATATCTGTATTGTAGATCGGTACGGCTACCTCGACTCTTCTTAATGTATTTCTTGTCATAAAATCTGCTGACGCTATATAAACTTTTTCTCTGCCCTTCGTTCCAAAAATATAGATTCTTGAATGTTCTAAGTATCTTCCCACAATACTTCTTACTTGAATATTATCTGTTTCACCCTTTACTCCCGGAATCAGGCAACAGATTCCTCGAATGACCATGTCAATCTTCACACCTGCTTTGGATGCTTTGATCAATTTCTCCATGATCTTTTTGTCTGTTAAAGAATTCATTTTTAATCCAATATAAGCTGGTTCTCCAGCTTTTGCATGTTCAATTTCCCGATCGATCATATGGAGCACTTTATTCTGTAGACAGTGTGGAGCTACTAGCAGATGATCCGTTTCTTCCACAGTCTCTCCCATAGATAATGCCTGAAAAACTTCCGCAGCTTCCAACGCAATATCTACATTTGCTGTCATTAAAGAAAGATCTGTATAAAGTCTGCTTGTCTTTTCATTGTAGTTTCCTGTTCCGATCTGTGTGATATAAGATACTTTTCCTTTTTTCTTTCTTGTGATCAGACATAATTTAGAGTGTACTTTATAACCATCTAATCCATAGATCACGCGGCATCCTGCATCTTCTAACTGTCTGGACCATTCAATATTATTTTCCTCATCAAATCTAGCCTTTAATTCTACAAGGATCGTGACATCTTTTCCATTTTCTGCTGCCTCGATCAAAGATGCAATGATCTTACTCTGCTTTGCGACACGATATAATGTCATTTTGATTGAAACAACATCTTTATCTTCTGCCGCTTCCTGAAGCATTTTTAGAAATGGCCGCATACTTTCATATGGATAAGAGAGTAACTTATCTTCTTTTTCAATCTGATCCATAATTGGCATTTCTTCGTTAAACTGTGGTGATCTTTGAGGAACTCTTTTCTCAAAAAACAATTCTGTCTCTTTTCTTAAAATATCCTGAATCTTAAATACAAAAGACAGATCTAACGGTGTCTGTGTATAGAATACATATTTTCTTTCAAGTTCCAGATACTCACATAAAAGATCAATGATCTCTCCATCCATCTCTCTTGATAATTCCATTCGGACTGGTGCTAATTTCTTTCTTTTCTTGATTAGTTCTACCATGAAATCGCGATAATCAAGATCTTCATCATACATAGAATCTGCATCAATATCTGCATTTCTTGTAATTCGGATCAATGTTTTTGCTTTGACATGGTATCCTTTGAAGATCCTTGGCACATAGTGAAGAATCATTTCTTCTGATAACATATAAGCATCTTTTCCAGAAATATTGATCAGTCTGTCAAACGTTTCATTTCCACATGGGATAATTCCTAATTTTTCTTTTCCATTTTTAGTTTCTAACACAGCAACTGCGTAGATTTCTTTATTCTTTAAAAAAGGAAATGGCTGTCTCTTCCCTATGATCGTAGGAGAGATCAATGGCGCGATTTCTGCTTGAAAATAAGCTTCTTAAATTATTCGCTTTCTTTTTTTAGATATTTTTTGAAAATTTACCAGATGGATGTTGTGTTCTTTCAGAGAATCCATCATCTCCTCATATACGCTGTCTTTTCTTCTATTTAATTTCTGTACCTGTGGAATGATCGCATCAATCTGTTCCTGTGGTGTCATCTTTGTCTTATTTTCTTTCATATTCTTATCAAGTAACATCTGATCGATCAAAGATCCAACTCTTACCATAAAGAATTCATCTAAGTTGCTCTGGTAAATGGATGCAAATGTCAATCGTTCACATAGTGGTACTTCTCTATTCTCAGCCTCTTCTAATACGCGTTCGTTAAACTTAAGCCAGGACAGTTCCCGGTTCATAAAAATCTTCTGCTGTGTTTTCATCTTTTCCTCCAAATCTCTATACGATGTAATTTCTATTGTACTGGTCAAATGTAAAATCATACTGCTTTTTATGTTAAGTTCTCGTAAATTAACGTCTGGAATTGCCATTTTCCCTATGTTTACAGTCCAAACAATCTGTGTTAAACTCTTTAGTGAGTTGCAATAATTTAATGTAAATGAGGAATTTTTCATGAATCAGAAAGTATTACAAACACTTGAATTTGATAAGATTATAAATATTTTAACAGGATACGCAACAACCGAACTAGGTAAGTTAATGTGTGCCAATTTAAAACCAATGACTGAAGAAGCTGATATCTTAAACGCTCAGGATCAGACACAGGATGCATTGACACGTATCTATAAACGTGGAAATGTGTCTTTTTTTGGAGTAAGTGATCTTTCCCCTTCTCTTGCCCGTTTGAAGATGAGAGGTACACTTGGAACTGGGGAACTTCTTGATATCGCTCGTGTTCTGGAATCTGTAAAGAATGCCGTTTCTTACGGAGTCCGCATGGAAGACGATCTTGAAGCAGATTCTCTCGACGAGCTTTTTGAAAGCCTTGTTCCTTTAGATGATCTTCTGCACGAGATCCGCCGCTGTATTATTTCTGAAGAAGAGATCAGTGATGATGCCTCTTCTACTTTAAAACATATCCGTCGTGCAATGAAACAGACAAACCAGAAGATTCATACACAGTTAACTACGCTGGTAAGCTCTGCATCCAATCAGGATAAATTACAGGATGCGATCGTTACAATGCGAAATGGGCGTTACTGCATACCAGTCAAGCAAGAGTACAGAAGTTCATTCCAAGGTATGATCCATGATCAGTCTGCTTCTGGAAATACGCTGTTTATTGAACCAATGTCTGTTGTAACATTAAATAATGAATTAAAAGAATTGGAAGGAAAAGAACAGTCTGAGATTGAGCATATTCTTTCTATATTAAGTGAACAGGCTTCTTATGGTGTTGATGATCTTGCACACAACCAGAAGACCCTTGTATTATTAGACTTCATTTTTGCAAAGGCAAAATATGCGAAGGATATTGATGCATCCAAACCTATTTTCCGTGAAGATGGAATTATCAATATCAAACAGGGATGTCATCCTTTACTAGACCGCAAAAAAGTCGTTCCGATCAACGTATCTCTCGGCAAAGATTTCTCCATGCTGATCGTGACCGGACCAAATACAGGCGGTAAAACTGTATCTTTAAAAACCGTTGGATTATTATCTCTGATGGGGCAGGCAGGCCTTCATATTCCTGCATTCCAAGGATCTTCTCTTGGAATTTTTCGTGAAATTTTTGCAGATATCGGAGATGAGCAGAGTATTGAGCAAAACTTAAGTACCTTCTCTTCTCATATGACAAATATTGTATCGATCGTTCAGCAAGCTCATCGAGATTCTTTAGTATTACTCGATGAATTATGTGGTGGTACTGATCCAATCGAAGGTGCCGCACTTGCGATCTCTATTTTAAGTGATCTGCACGGACGTGGAATTAAAACAATGGCGACAACCCATTACAGTGAACTTAAAATGTTCGCACTTTCCACCGATGATATCGAAAATGCTTCCTGCGAATTTGATGTAGAAACGCTTTCTCCAACATACCGTCTGATGATCGGTATTCCTGGAAAAAGTAATGCGTTTGCAATTTCCCGCAAATTAGGATTGGATGAACATATCATTGAAGGTGCTGCAGATCAGATTGATGAATCTGTCAAAGATTTTGAAACGATCTTAGCTGACCTTGAAAAGAGTAAACAGACGATTGAAAAAGAACAGGAAGAGATCCTTGAATACCGTAAGGAAATCGAAACTCTCCGTAAGAGTTTAAAATCTCGTCAGGATAATATAAAAGAAAAACGTGATAAGATGCTTCGCGACGCCCGTGAAGAGGCTCACAATATCATCTCTGAGGCGAAAGAGATCGCAGATTCTACGATCCGTGAATATAACAAATTAAAGAAACAAAACAAGAATCCAGATGCAAATAAGAAGATGGAACATATGCGAAGTGATCTTCGCGGCCGCATGACAAAATTAGAAGGTCAAATGGCTTACAAATCCAAGAAAAAGAACAAGAAACGTCACGAGGCGAATGATTTCCATGTTGGTGATGAAGTTTATGTAACAAGTCTTTCCCTTGCCGGAACTGTTTCCACGCTCCCAAATGCCAAAGGTGATCTGTATGTTCAGATGGGTATGATGCGTTCTCTTGTTAACATCAAAGACCTTGAGATCACAAAAACGGCCAAAGATGTAAAACGTGAAAATCAAAGAAATGAAAGTCGTAACCGAGGACGTACTGCGATCAACAAATCCGCTTCCATCCGACCTGAGATCAATGTTATGGGTATGACGGTTGATGAAGCAATCGCACAGCTTGATAAGTACATCGATGATGCGTGCCTGGCCAACTTAGCACAGATCACTGTTATCCATGGAAAAGGAACTGGTGCTTTACGTAAAGGGCTTCATAATTACTTTAAACAGTTGAAGAAACAAAAACGTATCTCCGGTTACCGTGATGGTGAATATGGTGAAGGAGATCTTGGTGTAACTGTTGTTATACTGTAAAAAAGATATAAAGAAGGAGATTTTATGACTTATTACGATATCTTATTTAGCTTTTTTATATATGGATTTCTTGGTTGGTGTTCTGAAGTCGCTTTTGCAGCTTTTAAACAATCATTCCTTTGTAAACCGTGGATTTCTAAATGGTCCGATCTGTCCGATTTATGGAATTGGAGTGACGGTTGTCGTTGCTTCTCTTCAGCCTTACGTCGGAAACTTGATCTTGCTTTATATTACCTCCACCATTCTCGTTACTTTTCTTGAATGGCTAACGGGTTTTCTTCTTGAAAAGATGTTTCATCACAGATGGTGGGATTATTCTGAAATGCCATTGAATATCGGCGGCTATGTATGTCCTTTATTTTCTGCGATCTGGGGCGTCGCTTGTGTATTGATCGTGAAACTTATCTATCCTTTTACGGATAAACTAGTTTCTTTTTTTCCCGATATGGCTTGGAAAATTTTTTGCTTGTTTTATTAAGCATTGCTCTTATAGTTGATATTTGCATCACAGTTCAGGGTATTTTAAAATTCAACAAACGTCTTGCCCTTATGGAGGATATTGCAAAAGAACTGCGTAATATTTCTGATCAGATTGGTGAAAATATCTACGATAGTATGATGGATGGTCTGGAGGCTCAAGACCGATTAAAAGCTCGTGCAGATGTTATTCGAGAGAAAGTTGATGAAGCCAAACAGGAAAATGCAGATGAACTCAAAGCTCGTATGGATTCTTTAAAACAGCGAGCTGAGGAACTTCGTAGCAAATACGAAAAGATGGCAAAACTTCCTACATTTACATCACGCCGTATTTTACGTGCATTCCCTAAGATGATGCCTCGTGAACATGTAAGAGAATTTGGACAGTTACGACGCATTCTGAAGAAAAAAAGAGATGAATTGAAAAAGTCATGATAAATTTTTAACTGTAAAAATGTCAGGTACATCTAAGTTTCTCGAAAACTTAGATGTACCTGACATTTTTTTCTTTTTATTTTCTATCCAATTAACACAGTTTTTCCACTTCCTGACGTTACGAAAGAAACTAATTCGTGAATGTATTAAGAATATAATCAACGTCCGTCGTCTTCTTTAATTCTTCCAGAATTTCTTCTTCTGTCACTGCTTCTGTGATCTGTCCAAGAATCTCTAAATGTTCATCTCCAACTCCAGCAATTCCAATGACAAGCTGTGCTGTTCCGCCATTAAATTCGACTCCGTCTGGATACTGCATCACAATAATTCCGCTTCTTTTTACGTCTCTTTTTGCATCTTCTGTTCCGTGTGGAATTGCAAGTCCTAATCCCATGTATACAGATGCTTCTTCATTTCTTCGGATCATTGCTGGAATATAATCATCATCTACATATCCAAGATCTCTTAAAAGTTCCCCTGCTGCCACGATCGCTTCTTCCATGCTTACCGTTGGAAGTCCCAGTTTAATTCCTTCCCTTACCAAAATCATACCTTCTTTCGCTGGTACTTCTGGTGTTGTTTCTACAACTGGTGTTACTGTTTCTTCCTCTTTATTTTTTTTCTTATTCTTAAAAAAGAATCCCATAATTATCTCCCTTCTAAATCCAATTTTTATTCCATTATTTTTTTCTATCTCTATTATAGCAAATGAAATTTTTTTACGTCTATTTTTAGTAGTGCTAATTTTTTCAGTAAATTTTGTGTCATTATTTTGTTTTCTGCCGTCACGCCCTTTTATTAATTTCTATTGTTTCCTTTTATAGATCATTCTTTAACATATAAAAATCCTTCATATGTATTTTGTGAATTCTCATCTTCTGGAATAATTTCTAATGTTATCCTCTTGTAACCATCTCCTTCTTTTCTTCGATAGGTGATCGTTACAAATTTCTTTTTATTTGCAAATTGCTTTTTCAGATATTCAATCTTTGTCTTCTTAAGATATTTCACCAAATCATCTGAATGAATAAGCCGTATATCTTCAAAATTGTGAAACCATTCTGACAGAGCTCCTATGGAATCTTGTTTCTTTTTATTCTTGGTTTCTTCCCAATTTATAATCTTATAACGATCTTTTCCAGATTGATTCGGAGAATCTGTGTATACAATCTGTAAAGAGCTACATAGGAGGCTGGCTGTCCCTGACGGTCTACTCCATTTTTCTTGTAATACATCGCTTTTTCTTCATACATACGAATATCAGCAACATCTGATATCTCTTTCATGGAATCCCATTGGCATTCACTGCCTGAAACATATCCATAAGAAATCGAAAGCTCCTTGATCCGGTTACAGCTCCAGTACTTGATATCTCCATCAAATTGCCGTCTGATCCATTCAAACTGTTCTCTTTTCACAAATAGAATTGCTGCAAATTCATCTCCACCCATTCTATAAACTTTTCCATATTTATTAAACCTGCACTTCATGCAAGATGCTGCCACACAGATCAATTCATCTCCGCTGCATGTCCTTGTCTGTCATTGATAATCTTTAGTCCATTCACATCCATAGAAACATATATAAATTGAGAATCCATGCGTATCTCTGAAATGTCTTCGTCATATGCTTTTCGATTAAAACATCCTGTCATCTTATCGATATTCGACATCTCTGAAATAGAGGAAATCATCACAGATTGTTCCTTATTCTTCTTTTTAACTTTCGATAATCTTAGTACCATAAATAGAATACCGATTGCTGCAATACTCAAATATACAACCATGATCAATATTGCGATCAAATTACTCTTGTTGTCTACCGCAATCCAATATGTAACACCCACAATATATTTCTGTGTTTTCTTTAAGATATAATAATTCTTTTTTCCATCAACACGAATGATTCCCGATACAATCTTCTCCTTCGCAACCGTCTTTCTCTGCTTGCGAAACCCCATATCATCTAATTTCACTCCTATCTTTGAAGCATCTGTAGCCCCATAGATTCTTCCAGTTTCTTTATCCGCTACATACAAAGCAATTCCTTTATATACTGGAATATCTGCTACAACAGTCCCCACTTCACTTTGTTTGTTTTTCTCTACGATTTCAATCGTCTGATCTAACAACACTTTGGACGTTTTATATACATTCTTACTATTTACAATATAAAGAATTCCTGCTTCCAAAAATACTGCTGTCACGATCATACCTATCAGCAAACAGAAAATCTTCAACGTCTTATGTTTTATTTTTTTCTTTTTGTTATACATGCATTTTCCCTTATTTTACATTATTATTTAGACCAAGATACTCTATCATTCTCCCCTTGATATTCGAATACTCCATCATTCTTTTCTTCTAATGCTTTGATCATATGATATGTATATTCATTATATGGGGTTGGAATCCCCAATTCTTTCCCCATTCTCATCATTGCACCAGAGAACATATCAATCTCTGTATGGCGACCAGAATCAATATCCTGTAATGTCGAGTATCTTGCAGATGCTTTGACCGCACTCCCCCGTCCAGACTTTGCATTGATCATACTTAAGTCGATCCCTTTCGCTTTAGCAACTGCTTCAACTTCGGCTCTTAATCCATCTCGAATCGCTGCCATATGTTCACTATCTTCATAGCATCCAACTCCAACTCCTAAGATTGCCTGTGGCAGATTATTGCAGACATTTAATTTGAATTTACCCCAGATTTCTGCCTGAATATCATCTGTGATGATCCAGTGAAGACCTGTATTTTCAAAAATATCATCGACTGCTTTTACTCGTTCGCTTTTCGTATGGTTGTTGTAGTTCTCCAAAATAAATCCCTACTGTTGTTTCTGGATCAAAATGATATCCATCTTCTTTCTTCTGTGATGCTACTTTAATAAAAGAGTATAAAATATGTGATTTATCAATTTTCTCCGCTATGATCTCTTCACTGTCAACTCCGTTCATCAGACTCATGACCGTTGTATTTTCTCCTACGATCGTCTGAATATCCTGTAATGCCCCTCTCAAACTTCCGTATTTTAAAGATACGATCAAAAGATCACATTGTGTGCTTCTTCTGGAGTCCACACTTGCGGTGTGTATTTTGTTCCGTTGATCATTAATCCTTGGGTTTTGAGGCGTTCATTTCTCTCACCATCTGCTACAACTCCCAGTGTAATATTTTTATTATTTGACAGTCCCCAGATAACGTAAGAACCTACGGCACCTGCTCCAAGAACTGCTACTTTTTTGATGTTCATTGTTTTTTGGTTCCTCCTGATCGTCGTTTTTTTGATTGTTATTCTTATTTTAACATTTTTTGGAGTGTCTTTTGTGTATATTCTTGTTTTATTTATATTTATTTATTATAATAAACATAAATAAATATAAATAAACATATATTCATATAATAAACATAAATAAACATAAATAAATATGGAGGTGAATAGAAAATGGAAAATCCTTTTACTTTAACATTTGGTCAAAAACCTACGGAATTCATTTCGCGCACTAACCAAATTGGAAAGATCATTCATACATTTGATATGGAAAATCCTTCAAATAAAGTTTATATGGTTGCTGGTGTCAGAGGGTCTGGAAAGACGGTTTCTCTTGCTGAAATTGCTGATCATTATTCTTCAAATGATCAATGGATTGTTTTAAGATTGAGTGCTGATACAGATTTGATCGCTGGTGCAGTTTCCGAACTTACCCGCGTTTCACAATTTCATGATCTGGATCTTGGATTAAATCTAAATCTCGGAATTGCTGAGTTGTCGGTAAACAAAACAAATGATTCTTTGGAAAAAGAAGCTATGCTTCGTAATATTCTTGAGAAGTTAAAAAATAAAGGAAAGAAAGTTCTTTTTATCATTGATGAGATTATAAATAATTCTTATGTCAAAGTATTTGCTAGTAATTTTCAGATTTATATTACACAGAATTACCCTGTGTATCTTGTAATGGCTGGTTTGTTTGATAATATCAGCAATCTTCAAAACGAGAAGAGTCTGACATTTTTATATCGTGCTCCAAAAATTTTTCTGGAACCACTTAGCATTCCTGCAATTACTACAAGTTATCGTTCTGTATTTGACATTTCTCCAAGTGAGGCTGTTGAGATGGCGAAACTTACAAAGGGGTATCCTTTTGCTTTTCAGATTCTTGGTTATTTGAAGTGGGAGACAAATGATGATCTTGAAAAACTGCTTCCTAAGTTTGACGAGGAATTGATCATTTATGCTTATGAGAAGATATGGAGTGAACTTTCTGAACTTGACCGGAAGATTGTTTATGTAATTTCTACGGGAGTTTATAAAACTGGGGAAATTCGTGAGAAATTATCGATATCTCCACAGTTATTGAATACCTATCGAAAGCGATTGATGGAACGTGGTGTTGTGAATGGTTCTGTTCGTGGAGAACTGACTTTAGCGCTGCCTCGATTTGAGGAATATATTGAGATGTATTGTGAAGTTGAAATTTGAAATCAAAAACACCCGCTAAGTTATCTTTGAAATAATATAACTTAGTGAGTGTTTCTATATATAATCTTTTAAGCAATCTGTGCGATCTCTGTCTCATTTGCTACCACATTCTGATCACCTACAAATGTAATACTCTTTGCTTCTCCCTGATCAAGCACAACTAACATTGTAATATCGTCACAATTTTCTTCTTTTAATTTTTCTCTATCAAACGTCATGATCAATTGTCCTGCTTTGACTTTGTCGCCTTTTTTAACTTTTGAGCTACAAATTCCTGTCAGATTTACGGTATTAAGTCCGCAGTGAATCATTACCTGTAATCCATTATCCATCACAATTCCAATTGCATGCTCTGATCCTTCAAATACAACTTCAACTGTACCATTGCAAGGAGAATAAATTTTATCATCATTTGGTTTGATCGCAATTCCGTCTCCCATCATTTTCTGGGAAAATACGTCATCGTTTACCTTATCAATACTTACAAGTTCTCCTGTTAAAAATGCTTTTAAGTTTTTTATTTTTTCTTGAAAAAAAACATATTTACACCTCCAAAAATTTAATTTATAATTATATAATTAAGTTAACATTAACGTCCTTTATATGGACTATTTATGCTGTCGATATATTCGTGGCTGAAAGGAGCTTTTCTTAATGAATTTGAATATTCCTCTGCATTCACTCTCTCCAAAAGAACTTGAGATCATGCAGTATGTTCACGAACACTCGGATGCAATTGTTTCAATGAGCATTCAGACATTTGCACAGGAAATTAATTACTCCACATCAACCGTCATTCGTTTCTGCCGTAAGCTTGGATTCAGTGGTTTCCCGGAATTTAAATATTTTTTAAAGAATTTAAATATTCAAAAAGAACAAAATCCTGTATCATCCGATATATCTGTTGCTTCGATCAAGAATTCGATCAAAGCTGATCTTGAAAGTACTTCAAGTCTTCTAAATTCTGATGATATGTTTCAGATCGCAAGACTGCTTTGCAGTAACCCGCCAGTTTATTTATACAGTCCTGCTGGTCTTACCGATATTTCTGTCAGCTATCTTGAAAGTATGTTATTTATTTCAGACTGTCAAAAAGTGTATAAAACTACTGCTTCTAAAGCTTTAAGACATTTTATCCAAACAGCTGATAAGAAAAGTATTTTTATTTTTATCAGTAATTCCGGACGCTTTGAATCAACTTTAAACCTTGCAAAGGAAGCTCGCCTTCACGGTATGATCGTAATATCGATCTCTTCCATTGAAAATAATGATCTTGCTGAAGTATCTACCTATAACCTTCGTTTCTTCTCTAAAAAGCGCGAAAATGATGGTGCGGATTTAACTTCCCGACTTTGCTCTTTCTTTGTATTGAGCTCATTTATTGAATACTTCAGTTTCTATAAGAAAGGCCTTGAACATGAAAACTTTTCTGAATCAGATTGATTCTTCCAATTTTACTGAAAACGATAAAATGATCCTTGATTATTTTATTCAACATAAAAATCATCTTCCTTATTTATCTTTAAGTGATATCTGTAAGGATTTATACCTTTCCAATGCAACAATTGTTCGTTTTTGTCAGAAGCTTGGATTTAAAGGATTTAATGAATTAAAATTTACCCTTCGCAATGAACTCCATTCTTCTTCTGATTTTTCAAATTCCTGGAAGATCCTGCAACGACGTACTGCTGTTTTAGAAGATTTTATAGATAATATTGACGCAGTAAAAATTAAAGACATCTGCTCGGAGATCATGCGGAACAAATCTATTTATATTTATGGACGTAATATGTCTTCGCTTCCTGCAAAGTATTTATATTCCATGCTTAATTCCATGGATATTCCTTGTATCTATATTGACTGGATTGATTTTTTACGCGCTCTTTCCAAATCGCTTCCTGAAAATGCTACATTGATCATCTTCACGAATTACGGAGAAGCATCGATTTATCAGTCAATTATTGATTCTTGTCATCAACGTCATGCTAATATCATCTGGATTTCCAGTTCTGAGATCAATCCTTCATTACTGACCGATTCAGATACTTATATCTGGACACAGGAAGTTCCTCTTGAACATGTTCACCTGCGTACCAAAATGACTTCATTTCTTGTCGTTCAACTTATTGTAGAATATCTCCGACACCATATCAAAAAGCAGGAAGACCCTTTTTAAATAGTCTTCCTGCATTTTTTGTTCATATTAATACTTTAATACTGCTCTTACTGCATCAGCTATTTTTTCTACTTTTGGTCCATAAATAACTTGTATATGTGATTCACTTGGTTTTACGATTCCAAGACAGCCTGTTTTCTTTAATTCTTCTTCATTTACAATAGACATATCTTTTACATCAACACGTAATCTTGAAATGCAGTTGTTTACAACTTCAATGTTATCAAATCCACCCAGACCATCAATAATAGTAGTTGCAAGATTTTTCATTTTTTCATCTACGCTTAATCCTGTAGCATCGTCTTCTTCCTCATCGGCTGCTACATCAATAGAAATGTTCTTACGTGATAGATACCATTTAAATACCACATAGTAGATTACTGCGTAAAAAACTCCAACGATTGGAATCCAATACCAATGTGAACCTGGTTGGAATACACCCCAGATAAAGAAGTCAATAATTCCTCCCCCAGTATTTCCTACAATAACTCCTAAAACTGACATCAGCATGAAAGAGATACCACCCATAATAGAATGAAATAAGAATAACATTGGTGCAATGAACATAAAGGAAAATTCCATTGGTTCTGTGATACCAGATACAAAACTTGCTGCAACACCAGCAATCATTAATGCTTTTACTTTTTTCTTCTTTTCTTCAGGAGATGTCTGATAGATTGCAAGTGCTGCTCCTGGAAGTCCAAACATCATAAATGGCATCTTTCCTTGTCCAAGGAACTGTGTATACTGCTGAAGATCTGTTAGAGGAACTTTATCTACGTACTGTAAGAAAATATTTAAGCATCCTTCTACGCCTTTATATGTTCCACCTAATGGTGTTGTTCTAAATAATGAATTTAATACATGATGGAGTCCTGTTGGAATCAACAATCGTTCTAATGTACCGAAAATAAATACTCCAAATGCTCCTGCTGAATGAATCAATGAACCTAATCCATTGATACCTACTGAGATTGGTTCCCAGATTAGTGGCATTACAAGACCGATCAATGACATTGTTACAATTACGATCAGTGCTACGAATCGTTTTCCACCATAAAATGCGATTGCTGCTGGAAACTGTACTTTATGATATTTATTATGCAGCCATGCTGTTACAAGACCTGCAAGGATACCTGCTGTTGCACCCATATCTACTGTTTCTACTCCTAATGTAGGAGAAATCTTCATGGCACTAAAATCCATAATACCTGTTCCGATGATACAGCTGCTGGCTACTAAGAATGCATAGTATCCTAAAAATCCTGCAAATGCCGCTACACCTTTATCTTCTTTTGCAAGTCCCATTGCAATCGAAATTGAGAACAAAACTGGCATCAATGTAAATACGATCCCTGATACTTTATTTAATGTTGAAATAATAAACAATGGTACAGTTGCTGCTAAAAATGGAATTGCTCCCTGCACCTGCGGTTTCATAAATGCGGACGTAAGTCCAAGGACGATACCGCACGCAGCTAAAGCTGCGATTGGCATCATAAGACTTCTTCCCAGATCAGAGAAGAAATTCATAATTTTATTTTTCATAATCAAACTCCATTTCCTAATTTATAATACATTTACATCTCTTTTCTTATAAATATAGTATGCTTATTTTAATTCTGGCCACATACCTTTGTTTGCTTCAATCAATTCATCTAAAATTGTTCTTGCTACCTTTGCATCATTAATCAGGCGGTTTAATGTAAATGCCTGTAATGCTTTCTGGTAAGAATTCTCAAAGAATGCATCTACAAGAACTTTTTTCACAAGACACCTGCTGTACAAGAAGTCCTAAGTAGAATTGAGGAATATTTCCAACTCTCATTGGGCGTGGTCCATTGATTCCAAGTTCACATACTACTTCTACCATTGCATCGTCCTGCATATTAGCAATCGCTCCGTTATTTTCTACGATTAAAATGAAACGTCCTAATGTATTGAATGCAATCGCTTCTGCAACTTAATCATCATTCTGCATGTGCATCTGAAATTGCATGGAATTTATCTCCAAGTTTTCCTTCTTTGATGACTTCTGCACACTCTGTAAATACACGTTTTTCACGACCATCGATAACTTCATCGGCACGAGTATATTCTGGATTCAAATGACTTGCCTTATATTCTGGATACAGATAATATCCATCATATGTATTTGGCAGATAGTCTGGAAAGTCTTCTAACATTGTTTGAACAAATCCATAAGTGTCAAGCCATGACTGGTCTCTCTGTTCTGCATCCTGTGGAAGAAATCCTTTTTCTTTTACGATCTGTCTTACTTTTGGAAGTAAATCTTCTCCTGTATTTTTGTCATAAATATGTGTGAACCATCCATAATGATTTAATCCAAAGTATACTGGATCAAGATCTTCCCAGTCATATCCTAACAAACGGCTTGTGGAACGTACTACATTTTCTGGCTGATCACAGATATTTAAGATTTTCTTATCATCTGGGAATTCTCTTCTTAATGCCTCTGCAACGATCGCTGCTGGGTTTGAGTAGTTTAAGATCCATGCTTCTGGTGAATACTGGCGGATCTGATGAATTGCTTCGATCATATCTACACAAGAACGTAATCCATATGCCATACCACCGGCTCCACATGTTTCCTGTCCGATCTTTCCATGAGCTAGTGGAATATGTTCATCCTCTCTTCTCATTGGAAGACCACCAGCACGCATCTGCATGAAAATGAAGTCCATATCCTGATATGCCTCTGCTGGATCTGTTGTGTAGGAAAAATCTAATTCGGGATATCTTTCACTGAACATGATATCTCCATACTGACCGATCGGTTTCTGTCTTTCCCCATCGATATCAAATAAGACAAGTTTATTTAATGGAAACTCTTCCTGCATACGAGCAAATGATTTTAAAAATCCAAGTGTATATGTGCTTCCTCCGCCTACGATACATACGTTATATTTTTTCATTTTTAACTTCTCCTTGTGATTGCTTTTATAAACTTCTTTGTTATAACTTTCGTGAATGATCCGGCCAGATTTATTTACGAATTTGGGTTTTTGTTTGCATCTCTTGTTTACAGTTATTACTATAGCTGAAACGGTTTTAATTGTAAATATTTTTACTGATTGTAGGTTTGTATGTTGAACATTGTTATTTATTACATTTTGCGTAATATTTTACATATATAATCAAAACCACCGGCTTAGCCGGTGGTTTGTACTAGCTATAAGGCTTATTACCGACGCTAAGTCTAAAGACCCATCGAATTTGGTTCGCCAACTGTACCGTCATTTACTTATTAAGCCCTACGGGGCTTATTTTATTTATTTTGGTTTACTGGCTCACCCGTAAACGGGTCAATATACTCTTTTAATGTCATCTAATCATACTCTAAATCATTTTGTAACTGATTTTGAATATATTCTTGTATCTTCTTTGCATTTTTCCCTACAGTATCTACGTAATATCCTCTGCACCAGAAATGGCGATTTCCATATTTGTATTTTAAATTTGCATGGCGTTCGAAGATCATAAGTGTACTTTTTCCTTTCAAATACCCTACAAAACTTGAAACACTTAAACTTGGTGGTATCTTTACAAGCATATGCACATGGTCTGGGCATATCTCTGCCTCTACTATTTCTACACTTTTTCTTTTGCATAGCATACTTAAAATATTCGCAATATCCTGTTTCATCTTCCCATACGCTACTTTTCTTCTATATTTTGGTGCAAAAACAATATGATACTTACAATTCCATTTCGTATGTGCTAAACTGTTTATATCCATTTGGATAACCTCCTTTGATTTTATGTGGTTGGCGAACCCACATAATTATATCACTGGAGGTTTTTTACTGTAAGCTTAAGCAATGCTGACTCACCGGCCTAGCCGGTGGTTTATTTGTTCATCAAAGTTCCGTTTCTCTTCTGAGAAACTCCACTGTGCTGAACAGGCTTAAAGCCTAACAATAAAAGTTCCTTTTTTGCAAAAAGTGAACCTATTTTTCAAATTTTTTTGTATTTTTTATTCAATATAACTATTCACTCGTAGACTGATTTCTTAAGGTCCCTGGAACTTAAGTTAACTTATTATCTTCTGTTTTCTAATAAATGATGAATTTTCAGTTTTTTTAAGAAATTATTAATGTCTGCGGACACTTAAACCCCTATATTCATGCCTAATTATCCAATTTCTTAAGTGAGCGGACCAGGTACCTATATATGTACTAGGCACCAAGGTGGTCTTAAGTCCTTATGCATTACTTCTAGTTTCTTATTTCAAAACAAATTCGTCATTTATCCCCATTTTTTTCGAATTCTTTTTAATTTCTTTTGGAAAATACTGCTTTGTCGACCTATCTAAATCTATATAACAACTATACATATTATTTTGATTATCTTTTTGAATACTGTTACTCAATATTCTACCTATACAGTTAGATCTTTTAACCTGATTATTATCATAAGCCTTAACCATTTCAAGTAATGCATCTACTTTACTAACTACTATAGCCATATTATTACTTCCTTACTTCAACGTATTTACAATATCACATTTTCTATCTATCATCTTAATATATGAATCCATACACTCTTCGATTTTATAAAAATTCAAAAAATATAACATATCTCCATATTGCTCTACATATTTTATTGATATTTGCCATGCTTAGAAATGGTTCATCACAACTCTTAAGATTATAATATGTAATAGTCATATAATCATCCCATTTAGTCTTCGTATCATAATTATATTCTGGATTTAGGCTCGCTATAAGAGATTTTTTTAATTGAAAAGATCTATCAATCATAGAATTACTATTTTGAGGAATTTCTGTAATTTTATCATTCGAAATTATAACTTCCCAAGAACTGCTGTACAGCTACGTACGTCTGAGCATCGATCGATGTACCAGCTACGTACGTCTGAGCATCGATCGATGTACAGCTACGTACGTCGAAGCA
>ENA-OQAN01000361-OQAN01000361.1-human-gut-metagenome-genome-assembly--contig:-NODE-361-length-24555-cov-1.942730_pt1 | contig 24555 bp, 30 predicted proteins | sample MGYA00242735_ERZ504527 | MGnify/ENA primary metagenome ERZ504527 (study PRJEB26092, sample SAMD00036230) | human gut metagenome | host: Homo sapiens | study: EMG produced TPA metagenomics assembly of... | reverse complement strand
TTCTCCCTTCACAAGTCAGCTTTAATAGGTTATCACATCCGTCATCCTTCTGTCAAGACTTTTTCACGTTGTCCAGCGATCTGCTCTCGCATCCTGTCCCACAGTGGCCCTTGGCTTATTCTTTTCATCGGTCTGTCTCAGCGACAAGTGGTATCTTATCACGGGGAAAAAGTGAATTGTCAATGTTTTTTCTGTTTTTTATTTTTTTCGCACAATTCAGATAATTCACTTTTCTTTTTACTTACAGTATCATGCTGCTCATATGTTGTCCTTTATTTCGCCCAATACAAAACAGCAGCCTTCAAAAACTCTGCACATCCTGACACTTCTTCATCATAAATAACGCAGTGTACGTGTACTCACTCCTGTCATTTCTGCCACTTCCCGAATACTGTATTCCATCTTTCTACCTCCTGCCGGATTTTAGTATACAAGTTGACGCCGTGTCAAAGTCAATACATTTTCCCGCCTATTTGAGAAAGAATTTCACCAGATTCATCTTCCCTTTTGTAAATGGAGGATAACAGACCGGAAGATTCCAGTCAGCCGGTTTATAAAATACACTTTTTTCATGAGTAAATGTATCAAACTAATACTTTCCGTGATATTGTCCCATTCCGGATGCTCCGACTCCCCCAAACGGAAGATCTGGATTGATCAGATGACTGATCGTATCATTGACACACACACCGCCCGAAGACACCCGTTCCAAAACGAACTTTTCTGCAGATCTTTTTTTCGTAAACAGATACAGCGCAAGTGGTTTTGCTCTTTTATTCACAAAACGTACTGCATCTTCCAGCTTGTGGTATGACAGAACCGGCAATATCGGACCGAACAGTTCTTCCTGCATAGACGCCGCATTCTGATCCTTTCCGAGATCCAGAATGGCCGGCTCGATATAACGTTGCAGTGTATCTGCCCCTCCTCCGCAGAACAAATATTTCGCATCCTGCTCCAGTATTTTCTGCAGACGTTCCATATGCCGTTCATTTACAATCCTGCCGAAATCTGGATTCTTTTTTATTTCTTTTCCATATAGATGAGAAAATGCTGTTTTCATCTCTGTTAAGAACTGCTGTTTTCTGCTCTCATCCAGAAGCACATAATCCGGCGCCACACAGGTCTGTCCCGCATTCATGAGTTTTCCCCACGCAATTCTTCTTGCTGCCTCTTTTATATTTGCAGTTTTTTCGATAATAACCGGACTTTTTCCACCTAATTCCAATGTCACCGGCGTCAGATTTTCTGCTGCCGCTTTCATAACGATCCTTCCGACACGTTCACTCCCTGTAAAAAAGATATAATCAAATTTCTGAGAAAGTAATTCCTGATTGACCTCCACTCCACCTTCCACACAGGCAATATATTCTTCTTTAAATGTAGAGTGTACGATCTGATACATTGCTTCTGAAACATGTGGGGTAAGTTCTGATGGTTTGAGTACTGCACAGTTTCCTGCCGCAATCGCTCCAACCAGAGGCTCTGCCAACAACTGTACCGGATAATTATATGGTCCCAGAATAAGCACACTTCCATAAGGTTCTTTTTGAATCTTACTTTTGCCCGGAAATAAATACAGCGGTGTTCTCACACGTTTTGGAGCCGACCATTTCTGAAGATTTTGAATCGTATATCGAATATCAGCAAGTACAAATCCAATCTCTGTGGCGTAAGATTCAAATGCAGATTTTCCAAGATCTTTCTTTAATGCCTCCTCCAAAACCGTTTCATTTTTTCGCATTGCATCTGCCAACAGTTGTAACTGGCAGATACGAAATGCAAGATCCCGAGTCCGTCCGGTTTCAAAAAATTGTTTTTGTGCCTCTGTTAACTTTGAAAACATTCTATTTTTCTCCATATCTTTTTACACATTAGCTCCTTTCTTCGGATGTTCATATTTCTCAATTATAACACTGCCGTATCGCCTTCTCAATTCATCTTTGATTCCTTTTCGCACGATCGGCAATTTTATTTTTGACAATTTCTTTCATTTCAGTCGGGATATGATATAATCATTTTGCGAAATGTTGTTCAAAAAAATGATACAGAAAGAAGGACCATATATTTATGAAAACAAATTCAAAGAAATGGTTGAAACGCCTGGGAATCTTCCTCGGAACTCTGATACTGATCGTAGTCGGCTATGTTGTTTATGTATTTTCCAGTTACTATCGTCTGGAAGACAAGCAAAAACTGACGATCACCGGAAAATCTACAGAAAAGGCAAAAACCAAAAAAAGTTACCGCATCACATCTGGAAATATCGGTTTCGGCGCATACAGTGACGACTATTCTTTCTTTATGGACGGTGGAAAAGAAAGCCGTGCCCGTTCCAAAGATGCCGTCATTGAAAACGTCAGCAGCTATGCAGAAGCTGTAGCTCAATTAAACCCGGATTTTATGCTGTTCCAGGAAGTGGATATTGACGGAACAAGAAGTTATCATGTGGATGAACGCAAATTATTGCTTTCACAGACACTTTCAACCGATAACACCTCACGAAACTACACATTTGCTCAGAACTATGACAGCCCTTATCTGTTCTATCCGATTCTGGAACCACACGGAAAGAACAAATCCGGTATGCTTACAGTTTCTAACATGAAGATCACGGAATCCATCAGACGCTCTTTACCGATCGAAGATGGATTTATGAAACTGCTGGATCTGGATCGCTGTTATAGCGTCAACCGGATTCCGACAGAAAACGGAAAGGAACTTGTCCTGTACAATCTGCATCTTTCCGCTTATACATCTGATCCGAGCACCGCGGACAATCAGCTGCGGATGCTGTTTGAGGATATGAAAGAAGAATATGACGCTGGAAATTATATTGTTGCGGGCGGTGATTTCAACAAAGATCTGCTTGGAAATTCTGCTGAGATTTTTGGTCACAAGGAATTAGAAGACAACTGGGCAAAGCCGATATCCGAAGAACTGATTCCTGATTTCATGCAGTTTGATCGCACCGTTTGATGAGAAAAATCCGGTACCATCCTGCCGAAATGCAGATCAGCCTTACAGCGAATCTGATTTTGTTGTAACAGTAGATGGTTTTCTGGTATCTGATAATGTGACTGTAGAAGATGCACTGGTTCTGGATACCGGTTTTAAATGGAGTGATCATAATCCGGTTTATATGGATTTTATTTTAGAGTAAAAAAAAGTACAGGCTGATGTTTTGCAAAGAACACCAGCCTGTATTTCTATTCATAATGTGTTTTTACATACTCATCCATCGCATCTGCATCATTTTCGAATACTTCACCGCCTCTACCACGGTCTTTGCACCGGTCACTACATCTCCGGATGCGAAAATCCCCGGCATGGTGGTCTCTCCATTTGCATCTGTCTTGAGCAATCCCCGATCATCTACCTGCAGCTCTTTATCCCGGTTCACGATCCGATCCTGCGGTCCCTGAGAAATCGAAATAATGATACTGTCAGCCGGAACAAGCCTGGCAGTCTCTTCTTTTTTCACCAGTTTTCCATCTTCGGTCCATTCCACATCACAGATAATGGCTCCTTCATCCCGGATTTCAATGGCCGTCTGCAGATATTCGAACTCTACTCCGTCCAGTTTTGCATACTCCACCTCTTTTGGGGATGCCGCCGGAATTTCTGTGATGGAATAGACGGTTACATGCCGGGAGCCTTTACGAATTGCCGTTCTTGCCACATCCATTGCCGCATTCCCCGCACCGATGACAAGTACCCGTTCTCCCAGATCATAGACATCCGGATTGTTCAAATAATTGATTCCGTAGTGCACATTTCCAAATGTTTCTCCCGGTATATGCAGCTGATACGGTCTCCAGGTTCCTGTTCCGATAAATACGGCATGATATCCGTCTCTTAAAAGATCTTCCACACCTGTGGAACCACCCAGCGCAAAATTGGGCCTAAATAAGATACCCAGCTCTTTCATTTTTACATAATAGCGGTCTAAAATGGACTTTGGCAGACGAAATTCAGGAATTCCATAACGCATGATTCCTCCGATCTTCTCTTTTACCTCAAAAATCGTCACTTTATATCCTCTGCACGCCATCAAAATAGCGATTGTGATTCCTGCCGGACCCGCGCCGACAACTGCGATCCGTTTGCCGTTTTTCGGAAGCTGCTCCAGCTTCATCCGGTCAAAGCAGGTATCTGAAATATAATTTTCAATCGAAGAAATATGCACCGGTTCTCCTTTTATGCCTTTCACACAATGCCCTTCACACTGTTTTTCGTGGTCACAGACCAGAGAACAGATGACAGACAGCGGATTGTTGGCAAACACCATTTCTGCCGCCTCCGGCATCTCTCCTTGCAGCAGCATCTGGATCATCACAGGAATCGGGGTATGGATCGGACACCCTTCCTGACATCTCGGTTTTTTACAGTTTAAACATCTTTTTGCTTCATCAATGACATGCAGTCCCATTGTTATTACAACTCCTTATTTTACGATCTGTTATCCGGATAGATGATTTGTATTTTTATGCACAATAACAATTTATCACACAAAAAAAGAAAGTCAACAATCGTTATTTTGTTGACTTTCCTGTTATTTTATTCACTTATTGAAGATCTTATAATCTGCATTTAAAATCTTCATATCCGAACGATTTCACGATCTCACATTCTCCACTTTCGCGTTCCCACACAATATCCGGAAGACGCATTCCATTGAATGTATTATTTTTTACAGTCGTATAGATCGCCATATCTCCAAATGTGAGTCTGTCTCCTACTTTCAGCGGCTGATCAAAAGAATAACTTCCGATCACATCTCCTGCCAGACAGGTCGGACCGCCAAGCAGATACGTATATTCTTTTTCCTTCGCCTCTCCAGAATCAAACAGAGGCGGGCGATACGGCATCTCGATCACATCCGGCATATGACACGCTGCAGAGACATCCAGTACCGCAATATCATTATGTACAATATCTTCCACTGTTGTGATCAAATGGCCCGCATTTAACGCCACCGCTTCTCCCGGTTCCAGATAGACCTGTACATTGTAGGTGTCCTGAATCCTGCGCACACAGGAGATCAGAAGCTCTCTGTCATAATCCGCTCTTGTAATATGATGACCGCCGCCAAAATTCACCCATTTTAACTGTTTCATCCACTTGCCGAACTTTTCTTCCACTGCTTTCAACGTGATTTCCAGAGCATCTGCATTCTGCTCACAGAGTGTGTGAAAATGCAGTCCCTCTACGTAAGATGGCAGTGTTTCCGGAAATTCGGATACCAGAATCCCAAGACGGGAGCCCGGTGCACAAGGATCATAAATCGCATGCTCTCCCTGCGTGGAACATTCCGGATTTACACGGATCCCCACACTTTTTCCGGCTTTTGCAGCACGTTCTCCGAAACACTCAAGCTGTGAAAACGAATTAAACACGAGATGTTCGCAGCTTTCCAGCACCTCTTCAAATTCATCTTCCCGATATGCCGGAGAAAAAATATGATTTTCTTTGCCCATACATTCTTTCCCGAGCTTTGCTTCATACAAGCCGCTGGCAGTCGTTCCATCCAGATACTCTCCGATGAGAGGATAACAGGAATACATAGAAAATGCTTTCTGTGCCAGCAGGATCTTACATCCGCTCTGCTGTCGGATTTCCTGTAAAATCTGCAGATTCTTTTTCATTTCTGACTCCATGATGACATAGCATGGAGTCCTTAATTCTTCTCTTTTCATTTCTGATGTCCGTTTCTTAATCTACCATCTGAGGGTTTTCTACCACTTTCCATGGAAGTCCAAACTCATTGAGGGCATCCATAAACGGATCCGGATCAAACTCTTCGATATTGTAAACACCGTCTTTGTCCCATGTCTTTGTCATGAGCATCATAGCACCGATCATTGCCGGAACGCCTGTAGTATAGGCAACGGCCTGTGATCCCACTTCTTTATAGCACTCTTCATGATCGCATACATTGTAAATATAGATCGTCTTCTCTTTTCCGTCTTTCTTTCCTGTAAAAATACATCCAATATTTGTCTTTCCTTTTGTTCTCGGTCCAAGAGATGCCGGATCCGGAAGAACAGCTTTCAAAAACTGAAGCGGTACGATTTCTTTTCCTTCGTACATAATCGGCTCAATGGATGTCATTCCTACATTTTCCAGACATTTCAGATGTGTCAGATAGCTCTGTCCAAATGTCATAAAGAAACGGATTCTTTTGATTCCCGGAATATTCAGTGCCAGAGATTCGATTTCTTCATGGTGCAGAAGATACATATCTTTCATTCCCACTTCCGGAAAATCGTATTCTCTCTTGATCTCCATCGGCTCTGTCTCTACCCAGTGTCCGTCTTCCCAGTAAGAACCTTTTGCAGAAACCTCGCGGATGTTGATCTCCGGATTGAAGTTCGTTGCAAACGGATAGCCGTGATCTCCTCCATTGCAGTCCAGAATATCGATATAATTAATCTCGTCAAAATAATGTTTCAGCGCATATGCAGAAAATACTCCTGTTACTCCGGGATCAAATCCACTTCCCAACAACGCTGTAATTCCTGCTTTTTCAAATTTCTCACGGTATGCCCACTGCCATTTATATTCGAATTTTGCAGTATCTTCCGGCTCATAATTTGCAGTGTCTACATAATCCACTCCTGTCGCAAGGCAGGCATCCATAATTGTAAGATCCTGATATGGAAGTGCCAGATTCAGTACTACGTCCGGTTTTTCCCTTTCGATCAGTGCAATCAGTTCTTCTGGATTATCTGCATCCACCTGTGCAGTTGTAATCGTTCCGTTGTAGGAAGCCTGCAGTTTTTCTTTCAATGCCTCACATTTTGAAACCGTACGCTGGCAATACAGATCGCATCAAACACTTTACTGTTCTGACAACATTTGTGTACAGCTACACTTGCAACTCCGCCACATCCAACAATCAATACTTTTCCCATTTTTTTATCTCCTTCTTTCTTGTTTTTTCTTCTATTAAACTTGCAGTGCAAGTAAAAATTCTCTGATAATCTTTCCGGCTACTGCTGTGGAAACTCCACTTGGATCATAAACCGGGCTCAGTTCATTCACATCACATCCGACCACGTTGACTCCCTGTGCTGTCTGGATCACAGCATTCATCAGTTCCACAAATGTGACACCGCCCGCCTCCGGAGTTCCTGTTCCCGGAAATACAGACGGATCCAGCACATCCAGATCCAGTGTGATGTATACCGGTTTTCCCTGCAGTTTCTCAATTACTTCTGCCAGTCCGTCAAGATTGAACTTATGCATCTTCACATGCCCTTCTCTTGCCCAGCGAAACTCTTCTCTGTCACCGGATCGGATTCCAAACTGATAGATCCTGTCATCTCCCAAAAGCTCCCAGCATCTTCTCAGTACACAGGCATGAGAATATTGAACGCCCAGATAATCTTCTCTTAAATCTGCATGTGCATCAAAGTGGATGATATGCAGATCCGGATATTTCTCTGCTGCTGCACGGACACTTCCCAGTGTCACCAGATGCTCTCCGCCGATCATAAACGGAATTTTCCCGCTGCTTAAAATAATCTCGGTACAATCCTGAATCTCAGCCAGCACTTTTTCCGTATCTCCGATCGCAGCTCCAGATCTCCACTGTCAAAAATCTTATAATCTGTCAGATCTTTTCCCTGATACGGACTGTAAGTTTCCAGTCCATAAGACTCATTGCGAATTGCCTGACTTCCAAATCTTGCCCCCGGACGGTAGGAAGTCGTGGAATCAAAAGGTGCACCGAACAACACGATCTCTGATTCATTATACTCCGCATCACATCCGATGAACGTCATTACATTTTTATTCAACATCTTTTACAAGCTCCTCCACATACGCCGGTAATGCAAAGACTCCGTGGTGCACTCTCGGCAGATAATATTTTGTATGAATCCCCCGCAGATTCCAGGAAACTCCATCCAGGTCATTGAGCGGATGGTATTTCTTAGACGCAAATCCGAACAGCCAGTGTCCTGACGGATAGGACGGAATATGCGCCTGATAAATCTTACTGATTGGGAAGGATTCTATAATTCTCTTGTGCATTCTCTGACACTGAAATGCCTCTTCTGTATAAAACGGACTTTCATGCTGGTTGATCATGATCCCGTCTTCATGCAGGGCATTGTAACAAATTGCCGTAAAATTCCTTTGTAAACAATCCCTCCGCAGGACCAAACGGATTTGGAGAATCAATCAGGATCAGATCATACACATTGGATCTGGAACGCACAAACCGCAGTCCATCTTCATTATAGATTGTCACGCGATCGTCATCCAGGCTGCTTGCAATCTGCGGAAAATATTTCCGACAGACTTCAACCAGAAGAGGATCTACTTCTACGACGTCTATCTTCTGAATGGTATTATATTTTGCAAGCTCCCGCACACATCCGCCGTCACCTCCGCCGATGACCAGCACATTCTCTACCTTCGGATGTACTGCCATAGGAACATGCGCCATCATCTCATGGTAGATAAATTCATCTTTTTCTGTCAGCATCAGATCTCCGTCCGCTACGAGAATCTTACCAAATTCTTTTGATTCGAGAACATCGATTCGCTGAAACTCGCTCTGCGCACTGAACAGCTGCTTGTCCACACGGATGGACAGTTTCACATTGTCCGTGTGTTCATCTGAAAACCACATTTCCATCACTTTTATCCCCCTTATATCAGAACATTTAAATATTCGATTGCCGCATCTTCAGGTCCCGTCATGGAACACCCCTTTTCTTTGGCATAGAGAATATACTCGATTACATCTTTTGTGATCTTCTCTCCCGGTGCCAGAATCGGAATTCCAGGCGGATAACACATTACGAACTCACTGCAGATTCTGCCTTCTGACTCCCGGATCGGCACTGCCTCTTTTTCCGCATAGAAAGAATCCTGCGGACTCATGATGACCTCTGGTTCAATATATTCCTGGCTGAGCATACCCGTCTTGTCTTTCTGATATCTGCGCTTTACTTCTGCCAGTGCACTTACCAGACGCTCAATCTCCTGGATCCGGTCTCCGATAGACAGATATGCCAGAATATTCCCGATATCTCCAAATTCGATCTGAATATCATACTCATCCCGCAGAATATCATAGACCTCGATTCCCGCAAGACCAATTTCCAGCGTATGGATGGACAGCTTCGTTGTATCAAAATCATAAATACTGTCTCCATTGATCAGCTCTTTTGAAAATGCATAATATCCTCCGATCCGATTGATCTCTTCTCTTGCATAATCCGCCAGCGCCGCCACTCTTGCAAAAGATTCCTTGCCGCGCAACACCAGATTTCTTCTGGAAATATCCAGACTGGACAGTAAAAGATAGGAACCGCTGGTGGTCTGCGTCAGGTTGATGATCTGTCTCACATAACCCGCATGCATAGACGGACCTACAAGCAAAAAGGAACTCTGTGTGAGACTTCCGCCTGATTTGTGCATACTCACAGATGCCATATCTGCCCCTGCCTCCATTGCTGAAACCGGCAGATTCTCTCCAAAATAAAAATGTGTTCCATGGCTTCATCTACCAGAACCTTCATGCCGTGAGCGTGTGCTTTTTTTACGATAGAACGTAAATCAGAACAAATTCCGTAATACGTCGGATTGTTCACAAATACAGCTACCGCATCCGGATGCTTCTGAATCGCCAGTTCTACCTGAGACACTTTCATACCAAGTGAAATTCCCAGACTGTGCTCCACATCCGGATTGACATAGATCGGAATCGCTCCGCATAACACCAATGCGTTGATCACACTGCGGTGTACATTTCTCGGTAATATGATCTTATCCCCCTTCTTACAGCAGGAAAGTACCATCGCCTGCACCGAGGATGTCGTTCCCCCTACCATCAGAAATGCATGACTTGCATGAAATGCCTCTGCTGCCAGCTGTTCTGCATCTTTGATAACAGAAACCGGATGACACAGATTGTCCAGCGGTTTCATGGAATTGACATCAATACTGACACAGCGTTCTCCCAGTAATTCCACCAGTTCTTTATTTCCTCTTCCGTGCTTATGTCCCGGAACATCAAACGGTACGATCCGCATCCGCCGGAACCGCTCTAATGCTTCATAGATCGGAGCATTCTCCTGTGATAAATTCTTCATCTTTCTTTCACCTCGCCCTTTTTTGTCAATTCCCCTTTACTTCTGAATGTTTGTGATATAAAAAAAGCGCAGAAAAAACGTACGTTACATCTACATTCTTTCTTGCGCTTGCTATGCTTCTTTATATAATGCCAATCTCCTGCTTAAGTACAGGAGCTTTGTCTTTTCTTCTAAGTATAAGCACTACAGATATAAAGGTTTTCGAGTCTATATAGCAAATATTTTACTTTTAATACTCTTATTGACCGTTTCACAAGTTGATGTGCTGTTTACGCACCGGTTATAAAGTAACCAACTTATAAAATTTAAGCTTTTAACTTAATCAATAATGCAGCTTCTGCTGCGTTAAATATTTGCATGGAACTCTCAATATCCGTTCGTTCTCCATACGAATCTATTATACGTGCATAGGTTTCGAATTGCAAGAACTTTTTCCTGAGATTTCTTTCAATCAGATGAGCGCCTGCTACTGTTCACACCAATCCCCCGCCTATCCATGCGCAATCGTCGTGCTTGCGCACAAACTAAATGAAGGAGATGCATTTAACATCTCCTCTTCTCTGTGATAAAACAATCTCTCTTTTATAAGTTTCCCCGCATACGATAGGTTCTTTGACTCTGTATCGTATGATGTTCTCTGCACTTCCCGCTTCGAATCTCGTGTTTTTCATGATGCTTTCCAAGCCCATTTTGAAGCAGTGTCTTATTCTCTGACTTCAGCACTTCCTGCGGATATTCTCTTGCATCATCAACTGCAAACCAAAAGCGCATCCTCTGTGCTGCAAACCAGCTCGACAACCGCGGGGTATTTAATTTTTCCTCTGCTGAATGTTCATTGTTATAAATCTGATACTCTGAACATACCCAGACAAATATCACTGTCGTAATTGCCAAAATACATGTTCCAATCAATGCTTCCGTCATAACCGTACACTCCTTCCTCTTACTTTATAGTATAATTGTAGCTCTTTTTAATTCAAAATTCAATGTTTTCAGATATATTTATCTTTTAAATTTTATTTTTCTCGCTTTACAAACAAAATAACTAATTGTAATTATAACCATCATTACTGTTATTACAATCAAAATATCGGGACGTACCCAAAATGTAATCTTTCCCGCAAGAAATACACTTGTCGGACCGTCCGATCCTCCTGTAATACTGACCGTCTCATTGGCGATCTCTGTATGGATTTCGGCAAATTCCGACTTTATACGATATTCCTGATACATCAGATATCCGGACAGAGTTCCCGATAAAAGGGTCAAAATAATTAAAACAGAACCTATCCAGCCAATTTTGAACTCTCTTTTAACTGCATTTTCCCGCAAAATTTCTTCTGCGAATTTTTTCTCGTCTCCTCCTGATGCGCAACCGCCTCTTCTTCCGAAACTCCGTTTTCGATCATATCCGAAATTATTTCTTCATAATATGCAAGATACTTCTCCCGTTCATCCTTTTTTAATTTTCTCAGACTGTATCGAAGATTCTTGATAAACTGTTCCTTCTTCATTTCTCATCCTCCTCTGCAATATAATCCAATATTTTTAACAACTGTGCTCTGTCTTTGTCAAAATTTTTCAGATACTGTCTTCCCTCTTCTGTTAGATGAAAATATTTCCGCAATCGATTATTGTACTGTGTGGTATAGGATTTTACTTTTCCACCCATCTCCAATCTTCGCAAAATAGGATACAAAGTGGATTCTGAAATTTCAATCAGATCAGAAACATCTTTTATAATCTGGTATCCGTAGGAATCTTCCTTTCTCAATACTGCTAAAACACATAATTCCAACATTCTTTTTGATGCAAATCACCTTTGACTTCATCGAAGCATTTGCTATAATTTGCTTATAGAATTCCTCTGCTGATGGGGGAAATAAACTATGGGAAAACGAACATTATCTGTAAAGAATCTGATGAAACTTCTCTGGAAGATGGAAGATGCATTATTTATCTCAGTACCCGCGGGGAGAATGCAGAGGAAGTTCCAAAAGAACTGGTAATATTTTTGAAATTTGTAAAGGCAGACCTGAAAGAAAGTCAGGAAGATTTCCACGATATCTATGTTAAGCAGTTGCAGAATTCTATCCGACATATTAAGGAAAGCTGTGAAATGGAGGAACGTTTCATGATTTTAGAAGAGATGTTGAGAGATGAGCGTGCGGCCGGACGCAGAGAAGAGCGTCAATCTATATTACGCAGTTTTTTAGAAGATTTTGGATCTATACCACCAGAACTTGAAAAGAAACTCTTTGAGGAATCAGATGCAACTGTTCTGAAAAACTGGTTAAAAAATTGCAGCTACATCAAAAAGTATCAAGAATTTATACAAAAAATCCAGTAATTCTTTACTGGACTGTCAAGTTATCTTATGCTTTTGGGTATTATAGCGGGACATCCCCCATATTCAAAAGCATGTCACAACGCAATCTATGCCTGATCAGGCAGTACTTATCAAAAAAGATGCAGAGGAATTCTATTGTTTTTTAACAACAAAGTGTACAAGCACTCTTTTTGGAATGCCCGTACACTTTTCTTTTTACAACCCTTTTGTAATCTCTCTCGCTACATACACACCACTCGCTGATGCATGGGACAGAGAATGTGTCACTCCACTTCCGTCACCGATCACGTACAGACCTTTGTACATGGTCTCCAGATGTTCATCCAGTTCTACTTCCATATTATAGAACTTGACTTCCACACCGTAAAGCAAAGTATCATCATTGGCTGTACCCGGAGCGATCTTATCCAGTGCGTAGATCATCTCGATAATTCCATCCAGGATTCGTTTCGGAAGCACAAGGCTTAAGTCTCCCGGCTCTGCGCAAGTGTCGGTCTGACAAATCCATCCTCAATTCTGTCATGGGTGCTTCGTCTTCCACGGATCAGGTCACCGAATCTCTGCACGATCACACCGCCGCCCAGCATATTGGACAGTCTGGCAATACTCTCTCCGTATCCGTTGCTGTCTTTAAACGGCTCTGAGAAATGCTTTGCCACAAGCAGTGCAAAGTTTGTATTTTCTGTCTGCTTTTCTGTATCTTCGTAGCTGTGTCCGTTTACAGTTACGATTCCGTTTGTATTTTCATTTACTACGATTCCGTATGGATTCATGCAGAATGTACGGACTTTATCCTCAAATTTTTCTGTACGGTATACAATCTTGCTTTCATACAGTTCATCTGTCAAATGGGAGAACACTGCTGCCGGCAGTTCTACGCGGACACCAAGATCTACACGGTTGGATTTTGTCGGGATCTTCATGTCGCGACAGACTTCTTCCATCCATTTACTTCCGCTTCTTCCTACTGAAACAATACACTTCTCGCATTCATCACGGTCTTCTCCATGTGTCACGATATAGCCGTTTTCTGTCTTCTCCAGCTTGTCCACATAGTAATTGAAACGGAATTCTACTTTATCTTTTAATTCTGCGTACAGATTTTCCAGGACTACATAGTTGATATCTGTTCCCAGATGACGGACAGATGCTTCCAACAACTTTAATTTATTCTGCAGACACAGCTTTTTGAACTTGCTTCCTGCAGTGGAATACATCTTGGTTCCTTTTCCACCGTATTCCACATTGATCTCATCCACATAGCGCATCAGATCAATGGCAGTGTCTTTTCCGATATACTCGTACAATGTTCCGCCAAAATCGTTTGTAATATTATATTTTCCATCCGAAAAAGCTCCGGCGCCTCCAAATCCATTCATGATGGCACAGGTCTTGCAGTTGATACAGCTTTTTTACCTTCACTCCGTCAATCGGACATTTTCTTTTCTCCAGAGGATTTCCCGCTTCCAGAACCGCAATTTTCAGCTGCGGTGCATCTTTCACCAGCTCATATGCCGCAAAGATTCCTCCCGGACCTGCTCCAATAATGATCACGTCATACTGACTCATATGTTTCTCCTTTCGTTACGGTCATTTTACTCTCACTGTTTCTATTATAGCCAACCATCACGAAAAAAGAAACTGTTTTCCGGATTCTTATGAAATCCTTCCGTTTTCCATCTGATATACCTTTTCCGCCACAGCCATGGTCGATTCTCTGTGGGATACTAAAATAACAGTCTTGTCTTTCCCCATTTTTTTCAGAGATCTTAAGATAATACTTTCATTCAGAGAATCCAGATTGCTGGTCGGCTCATCCAGAAGCAAAAGCGGTGCATCGTGCAGAAATGCTCTTGCCACGCCGATCCTCTGTTTTTCTCCTCCGGAAAGGGTATCTCCCAACTCTCCGACCAGCGTATCGTATCCATTTGGAAGGCTTTCTATAAATTCATGCAGAGATGCTTTTTTTGCTGCCTCTACGATTTCTTCTCTGGAAGCCCCCGGCTTTGCGATCGCAATGTTGTTGGCGATTGAATCGTGGAACAGACACGTCTCCTGTGTCACATAGCTTTCCATATCACGCAGCTCGTTTGTATTGATACCGGACAGTTTTCTGTCTCCCATTCGGATCACTCCGCTGTCTACATCATAAAAACGCATCAGCAGCTTTAACAGCGTTGATTTTCCGGAACCGCTTTTTCCATGGATTCCAATCCGACTGCCTTTCGGAATCGAGATCGAATAGTCTTTTAAAATCTGTTCTTCTTCATAAGCAAAATCAATGTTTTCACAATTGATATCTGCAAATTCTGCGGTTGCCTGACCAGATACTTCTTCAATCTGCGGTTCTTCTTCCAGAAGGGATAACACACGTTCTCCGCTTGCCAGTGTCTGCATCAGATTGTTCGACAGACTGGACAGAGCAACAACCGGTCCGAAAGAACTCATCATCAGGATCGTACAGAGCAGTACTGCGTCAAATCCGATTTCACCCTGCTGATGTAGCCACGTTGTAAGGAACAGCATTCCAAAAGAGAAAATCAGGATCAGGACATTTGTTCCTCCTCTTTGTGTTCCTTCCAGTTTCTTCATTTCTTTCTGTTTCGCATCCAGTTCCACACTTTTGCGTTCCATCTGCTCTTCCCGTTTTTCTCCGCATCCATACTGGATCGTCTCATCCAGTCCACGAAGACTATCCAGAACGAAGCTGTTCAGATCCCCGAAACGGTACGAAATTCCATTCCTTTTTCTGAACCTCGTCTGGAATTCCACATGGGCATCAGAACTCCGATCGCAAGATACCCCCCAAGGGCGAACAGACCGATCCGCACATGATATCGGAAAAAGAAAATTTCCATGATCAGGGATGTCAGAAATGCGATTGCGATCGGCGAAATCGTGTGTGCATAAAACACTTCCAGAAGCTCAATATCTGTTGTAATGATTGAGATCAGATTTCCTTTGTCTCTTCCGTCCAGTTTTGCAGGACAGAGCTTTCTCAAAACCGCAAATACTTTGTGACGGATCAGTGCCAGCAGCTTAAACGCAATATAATGATTGCATGCCTGCTCTCCATAGTGCAGAATTCCACGCAGTACTGCGATCACTGCAAGGCAGACAAACAATGTCGTCAGAGAAGCTCCCTGCCATATTCCCATAATCTGCAGGATTCCAACTCCTGCCAGTACGGTGAGAAAGATCGCACAAAGATATCCTGTGACACCTAGCAGAATCGCCGCTGCCATAACGTGCATCAGGGGACGGATCAGTCCGATCAGTTTTCCCATAATCTGTATTCCACTTCTTCGCTTCATGCTCTTCCCTCCCTTACCTGACACAATTCCTGCTGTTTCTGATACATATTTGCATAGCTTCCTGCTTTTTTCATAAGTTCTCCATGTGTGCCGCTCTCTGTAATCTGACCGTTTTCCAACATATAAATCTGATCAGATGCCACCACATTTGCAAGCCGGTGAGAGATGAACAGAATCGTTTTCGTCTTTGCCAGCTCCCGGATCACTTCCATGATCTGATCCTCACTTTCCACATCAATATTGGATGCCGCCTCATCAAAAATATACATCGGCGTATCATGAAGAAGTGCTCTGGCGATGGCAAGACGCTGTCTTTGTCCGCCGGAAAAATTACTTCCCTGTTCTTCCAGCATCGTATTCAATCCATTTTGTGCCTGCAAAAACTCATACAGATTTACCTGCCTGAGCGCTGCTTCCATCTGTTCTCTCGACACAGATGGATCCGCCATTTTCAGGTTTTCTTCTACCGTTCCCTTGAACAGATAACTGTTATGTCTCACCAAGGTGATCTTATCCATCAGACTGGACTCTTTAATCTCCTGAATCGGTACATTATTGATCTGGATCTGTCCCGAAAATGTACGATTCTTCCTGTCAAAAGTGCCGCAATGGTACTTTTTCCACAACCGGACAGACCCACCAGAGAGACAAATTTTCCGGATGGTATGGTCAGCGAAATATCCCGTAATACCTTTCGCTCCGGCTCATAGGAAAATTCCACATGCTGCAGTGTGACGTCCATTTGTTCGCCCTCAATCTCGTGCTCTCCCCGTTTTGGCTCTTCCATATCCAGAATCTTAAAAATCTTGTCACTTGCCGACATTCCGTTCATGGCAATGTGGAAGAAAGAACCCAGCAAACGCAGTGGAATGAAAAATTCAGATGCAAGCAGAATAATCGTAAACGCCCCTGCGAGTGATACATTTCCTGCCAGATACTCTTTGACAGTCACAATCATTCCAATTGCTGCTCCGCCATATGCTACAATATCCATCACACTGACAGAATTAAGCTGCATAGTGAGCACTTTCATCGTGATCTTACGAAACCGCTCTGATTCGTCGTCATTTCTTTGGCTTTTTGCTCATCTGCCTGATAAATCTTTAAGGTTGTGAGTCCTTGCAGGTTCTCTAAGAAACTGTCACCAAGTTCTGTATAGATTCCCCAGTATTTGCTCAGCAGTTTCTTTGCGAATTTCTGTACTGCCACGATCGACATCGGAATCAGCGGTACACATACAAGAAGCACAATACATGCCTTGATACTGATCGGTGACAATACCGCAAACAATGTGATCGGTGCAAGCAGACTGTAGAACAGCTGCGGAAGATATCTCCCATAATAAATCTCCAGCTGCTCGACTCCTTCCGCAGACACCTGAACCACCTCGGAAGTAGATACCTTTTCTTTATAGGCCGCTCCCAAACGCAGCAGCTTCTCATAAATCTGCTTTCTTAAAACCGTCTTTACATCCGCACTTGCCCGATAAGAGGCATATGCAGCTCCTTTTTCGCACAGAAAACGCGCACAGATTGCCAGGATCACAATTCCTGCCGTTTGCAGCATCACCTGCTGATCCAATGTTTTTTCAAACAGCTGCTGGATCATATTTCCTGCCGCAAACACTGCTGCGATCTGAAACAGCAGTGCGATCCACTGCCAGAAAATATTAGCTCCGATATATTTTCCCGAGCCTTCAACAGCTTGAGTAGTCTCGTCTTAATCATATGTTTCTTTCCTTCCCATTCTCTTTTTTTCTTTTGCAGAAGTGATCACGTGCCGGATTGCCATGATTGGATGATAAAATAACATTCTCGGTCCGGCAAACCGCATCACATTTCGAATTTCTTCTCTCATCTGCGGCTTGTAACAATGTACCCTGCAGTTACTGCAGAATGTCTTTGTCTCCATAAACGGACATTTATCCACACGCATTGCGGCATAGTCTCTGAGTTTTTCACACTCCTCGCACAGTCCATGATGTTTTTCCACAGTTTTATGTTTTTTCCGGCAATAAAGGTGGATCATCAGATCCACGATCTGCTTTTCTTTTTCCCGTTTGTTCTGCACTTGCTGACTCTTTTTTATATCTTTCATTTAAGCCGCCTCAATTCTGATCGTCTTGATTTTTGTAAAGAAATATACATATTTAAAAAGGATCAGCAGAAGAATAAAAATACGCCCCGGCAGATTGCTCATCATAAAAAATGCACACATCAGCATTGCGGATGCCGGAAGCAGAATACACAGCTTTGTCTTTAATGTCATGGCACGCTCCTTTACAAAGCTGTCCAGATGATTTTTGTAAAGCTTCGTCCCCATAAACCACTTGTGAAATCTTTCCGATCCTCTTGCAAAACAAAAAGATGCCACCAGCAAGAATGGAGTTGTCGGCAAAATCGGCAGGATCACTCCCACTGCTCCGATTCCAAGACATAAAAACGCTGCTGCCAGCCATAACATTTTCAATGGGTTTTTTCTCATACGCTCTCCTTTTTTCACTTCTACCAAAAGTTTTTATCATCTATTTTTCAATAGTCTCAACTAACAAAGTGATGCTACCATAATTGATAATTATTTTCAAGTAAATTTTTACAGGAAATCAGAAGAACTTTCTGTGAATTTGCTGTTCAAAAGAAAAATCCATGATATGATAAGGAACAAATGTAGAAAATAATTTGATTTGACAAGGTGATTTTATGGATAAATTTGAAAAACGATGGATTCGACGTGAATTTAATAAAACAAACGGTATGATTTTTCTTTACAAGATCTTATTTGGCCAACTCACTTTTTTTGATCATGATGGCGATGTACCGGCTGTTTCCGGTTGACGAACATTTTAATGACGGAGCTGTCTGGTATCTGATCTCCGGCTTTCTCTGTCTCGGGATCTTTGTCATATGGCGCAGACCTTCCTTTTTCCGTACGCAGATTTTTCCGGTACATTCTCATATGAGCCCGGGAAATTTCTCAGCTTTTTCGGGATTTTTATGATCGCACAGAACGCTTCTTCCGTTCTTTATGTACTTATGGAAATGGGAGCACAGCACTTCGGTTTTACATTTGCGCGTTCTCTGGAAGCTGCTACGGGAGGCTCTGTTACGATCTCTATGCTTCTCTACTCCGGATTTGCTGCTCCGCTGATCGAGGAATTCATTTTCCGCGGTGCTGTTTTAAAGACATTGGAGCCTTTCGGCAAGTGGTTCGCACTTTTGGCCTCCTCACTTGCCTTTGCTCTCATGCACGGAAATTTTGCACAGATTCCTTTTGCAATGGCTGCCGGACTGATCCTTGGATATATCGCTATGGAATACTCGATCTGGTACAGTCTCCTTTTGCATATTTCCAACAATCTGATCCTGGGAGATGTTCTGCCCCGTATTGCAGGCATAATGCCTGGCAACAGCGGAAATATCCTGTACAATGTGATCACCAATCTGCTCGTCATCCTTGGAATTGTGCTCCTGCTTCGAAAATACCGCTCCATTCCCCGCATCTGCAGCAGCGAGTCTCACAATACGGGGAAACTGTTATTTTTATATTTTACTTCCGTTTTTGGAATTTTATTTACACTGTCCTGTATCTGGAGCGGATTCGCCGGAATCAGTCCGCTGTAGTGTTTCTTTTTAATAACTCTACCACATACTGCTGAGCTTTTTCCCCGTATAAAAAGACATCGTACAGATTTCCGTTCTGACTTTCCCTCTCTTCTGCCCGGATGCCCAGCGCTTCTCCTTTTTCTGTCAGAAAGGTTCTGCTGTATCCGTTCCAGAACTTCTGCTCCAGATACCCTTCTGCCAGAAGTTCCTCAGTAATGGATTTGATCGTCAGACGCTTCATCGTCTTTTCATCCCGCAGTGCATTGATAGATGCCACGAATTCGCTGATTGTCGTCTCCGTGACAAAAGCGATCTGCTGTTCCATTTCCTCTGTCAGATGAAATGCCTCTTTTCTTCCTTTTTTTGCCCGCTCTGTCAGCGGAATCTCTGAAGCACCATAGTTCGTTTCCTCGGCTCCGTATGCCGCCTTATCTCCATTCGTAATATCACGAATGCAGTATAAAAACGCCTCCCCATACTGTTCCAGTTTTCTGGCGCCCATCCCGTTAGCTGTCAGCATTTCTTCTTTTGTGAGAGGGATTTTCACGCACATATCATGAAGCGTCTTATCAGATGCCACCATATACGGCGGAATGGATTTTTCTTTTGCCAGTTCGCTGCGCAGCTTTCGGAGTTCTTCAAACAGATGCTGCGCTTTTTCACTCAGGTCTCCCAGTCCTTTCACACCTCGCCTTGCAGATGTTTTCTGTACTTCCGCTTTTCTGTATGCGATCACAAACGGATCCGTCCCTTGAAGCAATTCTTCTGATGTATCTGTGAGCTTCAGTAATGCGTATTTATCTTTTGTCTGGCACAGATAGCCTCGCTCCAGCATCGCCTGAATGATCTCTTTGATGCGTTCCTGTCCGATTTTGCTTTGTTTTCCATAACAAAGATTGTCGTTCATCCGGTAATTTCGGATTTTTGCAGTATTTTCGCCGAGCAGCGTGCCTGCTATCATGTTCACCCCGAATCTCTGCCCGGACTCACGGACGCATTCAATCACATCTGCTGCCGCTTCTGTTGCATCCATCTCTTCCAGTTCCTTCCAGACAGTTGGAGCAGTTTCCACAGAGCTCTTTTGCCTGTTCCCCAAAATAACCGAGAATATAATTTCGCAGGCATCCCGTAGTCGTACAGTAGGTTGTCATCTTCTGAAGCCGCTCCCGATCCTGCACCTGGATATTCTGCATCTCTTCCGCTGTGTATTCTCCATAGTTTTCCTTGCTTTCCAGCAGAAACTGATTGATAACGACGTCCTGAGGCGAATAGTAAATGATGCATTCTGACGGCTCCGAATCCCGTCCGGCTCTTCCCGCTTCCTGATAATAATTTTCCAGACTTTGGGGCATATTGTAATGCAGGACATACCGGACATTGGACTTATCAATCCCCATTCCAAACGCATTGGTTGCATCATCACCTGGATCCGATCGTAAATAAAATCCTCCTGACTGCTCTTTCTTGCCTCATTGCCCATTCCCGCGTGATATCTGCCCACTGAAAATCCCGCACTTTCCAGAAACAGGTAAAGTTCATCCACATTCTTTCTTGTGGCACAGTAAATAATTCCGCTTTCATCCGAATGTTTTTCCAGATACTCCCGGATTCTTTCTTTTTTCTCTTTTGTTCTCTGCACCTCAAAATACAGATTTTCCCGGTCAAATCCTGTCACTGCCACATAAGGATTCTGCAGCTTCAGTACTTCCCGGATGTCTGTCTGTACACGCTTTGTTGCCGTGGCAGTAAAGGCTGTCACGATCGGACGGACAGGAAGCTGGCGGATAAATGAAACAATCCGCACATAACTCGGTCTGAAATCCTGTCCCCACTGAGAAATACAGTGTGCCTCGTCAATCGTCACCATAGAGATTTCGGCATGACAGGCAAAGTCGAGAAACCTTGGAGTCTCCAGACGCTCCGGCGCCACATAGACGATTTTGTATCGTCCCGCTTTTGCAAATTCCAAAGCCTTTGCAACCTGGTTTTCTGTCAGAGAGCTGTTGATATATGCGGCATGAATCCCGCTTCATTCAACGCCTTCACCTGATCCATCATCAAAGAGATCAAAGGGGAGATCACGATCGTAATTCCCCGCATCATCAATGCCGGAACCTGATAGCATAATGATTTTCCGGCTCCGGTAGGCATAATGGCAAGCGCATCTCTTCCCGCCAAAATCTGATCGATGATCTCCTCCTGGCCCGGACGAAATGAATCGTATCCAAAATATGTTTTTAAAATCTGTAGTTTTTCCCCTTCCACTGTCAGACCTCCTCTCTTTCTAAATTCCAAGCGTCTTTCGCACTTGTTCTCTTCTCTGATAAAACTCCTGATAAAATGACCCGTCATCCTCTGCTTCGTATGGAGTCTGATAAAACAATCGCAGAATATACGTCGTAAGGATCTGGATATTCTCTTTTTCCAGCTCTCCTATTGACTCTTCGCAAGTCAGAAGAAATTGGTGCCAGTCTGAAATGTACTGCTCATAAGCTTTCAGGTTGGTAATTCCGAGCCATTTTTTCACTTTCACCTTTCCGCGGTTCTCTTTTTTGCATTCTTTTGTCAGAAGAAAATATCGAAATCCCTCTTCTTCATACAGCCTTCCCAGCGGAAACAGTCGGCAGATTCCCGACCGAAACGCATGAATCCCACATCTTTCGTTCTCATCCAGAAACGGACAGGCATCCGTCTTAGGATCCATTTTTAAATTTGGAAGGATCATACCATCTACTACATTTAACTCGATCTCCTGATTCAGAAGCCCGGCAAAATCCTTTCCGGTTGCCTGTTTCAAATGAAACAGATCGATGGGATCCAGAATAATAGATTTCCCCATTCCGCGACAACACGCCGAACACCCCTGACACTCATAACAATCTGCCTTTACCATATCATTTGAAGTATATAATTTTCCATCTGAAATCTCATTTAAATCTACATTACGCCTCATACAAGCTCCTTTATCATCTAAAATATTTCTAACCAGTTTATTTTAACACGCTTTTTATGGACTGGACAACAGCAACTATTTCTCCGTCATTTTTGCCAATTTTATATCCATTCTCCACTTTTTTATTGCAATATGATACAATACAAAAACAAACAACCTAACAAAGGAGGGCACACTATATGAATCACCTGAATTCTATTTATCAGCGTCTGCAGTCTAATTATAGCGATTGTGATATCACATACGCTCCCGGGCTTTTGACTGTAAAGTGCAAAAAACGGTGAAAATCCGGGCAGACGGTTTTCGTACCTGCTTTCTCGAAGATGGAAAAGACCGTACAGGAGCTTTTGGAAAAAAAACGATGACAATCTCTATGAAGAAATGGAACGATTTATCCTTTATCTGCAGGAAGGCGGAGCAGATGCCGCACAATCGGATGAATTAAAAATGCTGAAAAACCCTGCTTATCACAATGCATTTACACGTTCCGGCAAAATTGCCGGTCGTATTTTATTGATCGCAGGCGGTGCAGAACTTCTGCTTTTGGCGTTTTGTTTCCGTCAGGATCAACTGCTTTTCTTTTTACTGCCATTGCTGATCTGGCCGATTTTTTCACTGGCTCTGATTGCCTTTGTGCGCAAAAAGATCCTCGCCCGGATCTGGATCTGTCCGAATTGTGGCTCCCGGCTTCCTTTGACCTGTTCTCCTTTTTCAGTTATCATTGATACGTAGCTTCCTGCCCTGCTTGCGGAGCAAATCTGGAGACAGAGTCACTTCCATCGGAAATTCCGGAGACAGACGATGAGGATGGAAAATATCCGATACAGCAGATCAGTCCATGACGTTCTCCCCGAATCCAGAAGGAGTGGTCAAACCACCTCGTAAATGGCCGGCACTCCTTTCCGGTATTGTGATCATTTTGTACAGTCTCCTGGGACTGTTTATGACACTGTTTTATATGGGGGATGCCCCTTCTGTCGGGATTGCACTGGGAATTGTGATGCATGTGAGCATTCTTCTGTCCGGTATCGCCTTGCTGGTTTGTCGTGCTCCAAAACTGCCGGAACATTCCCGTCCTGTCATTTGTATCCAGGAGCGGCTTTTCGTTTCTGTTTTAGCGTTTATTGTCTGGCCACTGGCACTTTTTCTTTTGTTGATTGCTTTCGGATACTGCGTCCAGCCTCCTCTGGATGTTCCATTTGGTCTGATTATGTTTCTGATTGGACTGGGACTTCTCATCTGCGGGATCTGGATGCTGCTGGCCGGAAAAAACCGCAGATTGTACGTTTTTGAAAACGGAAGTCTGACTTATATGACAAGCTGGGGACGCAAACGTGAACTTCTTCCCGGACAGCGATTTTCCATCCGCTTCGGAGCCAATGACTCCATTCAGTTTTTAAATGCGGACAAAAAGAAAATTTTCGCGATCGAACGTAATATGCGCGGCGTAGACAAACTGGCGGACTGGTCGAATCCAGAGAGATTCCGCTTGAGATAACAAAGTTAAAAGAACAACAGATTCAGCAGGAAGAAGGAATCGAACCTGTCATTCAATGGCGGGAAGAATATACAACCAGACTTCACAGCCACCTAAAAGAAATCCGACTTGGGAAATGGCTGTACTGGCACTCTTCTGGGCCGGCAGTATCATTCCGCTTTTCTTTTTCATTCGCAGGAGCCTTGAAGTTCAGCCAGACCATCTACCTGATGGCAGCTTCTCCCCTTCCATTGATTGTATATTATCTGGCGTTTGCGCCTGTCCTGACACTAAACGGAAAGCAAAAAGGCGCCACTGCAGAATGGCAGTCTCACCATATCCGCATTTCTCTCCCTCTGGTTTTGCTTCCTGCATTGTGGCTGATGTCAGTATTTCACTACGGTCTGGAGCAAGTACTGATTATGGAAGAAAAATGGTACACACTGGCATTCTGGTTTGGACTTGGCGCAATCTTTATCATCGCCTTTGTTCTTCGCACTCCAAAACGTCTGCGTGGAGAAGGGCTTTTCATGATCGGTCTGTCACTCCTGTTGGTGGCAGAACCGATGATGTATGCCGGTAATTTTGCCCTGTGTGGAGAGGAAACCCACTATCCGGCAAAAGTACTGGAACGAAATATAGAACAAGACGATGACGATGATTCTCTGGAATATTCTTTGACTGTGCAGTTGGATGACGGAACAGCTTTTGAATTTCCTGTTACCGAAGAATTGTATGAAATGGAAG
>ENA-OQAN01000360-OQAN01000360.1-human-gut-metagenome-genome-assembly--contig:-NODE-360-length-24564-cov-4.142448_pt1 | contig 24564 bp, 32 predicted proteins | sample MGYA00242735_ERZ504527 | MGnify/ENA primary metagenome ERZ504527 (study PRJEB26092, sample SAMD00036230) | human gut metagenome | host: Homo sapiens | study: EMG produced TPA metagenomics assembly of... | reverse complement strand
TTCCAAGAAGAGGTCCATTTGCGGAACCCTTACCTGCTATACTCGCAGCCCATATCTCCAAGTTATCTTTCCATCGTTCTTTTAGAATCTGCTGTGCTTGTTCAAATACTGTCCTTTCAATCAGCGGCTCCCATACATTTTCCTGTATTTCCCACTGTTCCTTTGGTATTATCTGAAATGGAAGATTCTCACAAAGCATCTGTTTTGTTTTCCCGCTTACGGCAGCACCGATATATAATGGATTCTGTAATATCCGCTGGATAGTATCCGCTCCCCAATATATCCGTTTCTTCCTTTTCACTTTTCCGAATCTCCGGATTTCATAACTTTCTGTCGGACTTGGGATTCCTCCGCCATTCAATTCCCTGGCCATATCATAGCTTGACATATCTTCAAACACGTACCAGTAAAAAATTTTCTGGACAATCTTTCTTTCTGTCTTCTCCGGCACCAGCTTCTTATTGTTATCTTCGGCACGTTCATAGCCATATGGAGGTCTTCCGCCCCAATATTCTCCTTTTTCTCTGGAAATCTTATGTGCCTGAATCAGTTTTGAGGAAACTTCCCTTGCATAATAATCATTCATAAAATGCTTCAGGATGTTTGTTACCCTGTCCTGCACACAGGCCGGATTTTCACTGTCATATTCATCAAGAACAGAAATAAAACGTACATCAAGTGTTGGGAAAATCACATCAATCAGATCAACTGCATCTAAGGCATCTCTACCAAATCTTGAAAAATCCTTTACAATAATACAGTCCACTTTCCCTGCACGCACATCCGTCATCAACTCTTCAAAAGCCTTTCTTTCAAAGGTGGTTCCTGTTACACCATTATCTGTATAGACTTTCATAATCAGCATTTCCGGATGTTTCTTTGCAAAATCCACGCAGATCTGTTTCTGAATATAAATGGAATCTCTGCGTCCGTGGCCTCCGTCTTTCTCGGATAATCTCAAATAAATATAAGTACGGTAATACTTTATCTGCGGCTGTGTTTCCGCTTTTTTTGTTCTCTTGCTTACTCTAGGCACTGATCTCTTCCCCCTCTCTAAGAAGGAAGTTCTCAATCCCCGTATCCGGCTGCACCTTATTTACTGTAGAAAGCAGAGAAATCAGACGTTCAAATTCATCTGCAAACCAAAAATGTATGGTAAGCCTTTTCTTTGAATCCACACAGATTCTTTTTACCAGCATGGTCAGCATAATGCGGTCTATTTCTTCTCTGTCCTTATAAACCAGGAAATGTTTCATCCATTCCTGCTGATTTTCTAATGCTGCCTGCATATCTGCAATCTCTGTCCGCTGCTTCTTTATAGCTTCTTCCGTTTGTTTAAGTGAAGCATCATATTTTTTCTTATATGACTTGAACTCCTCTTCATCAAGAAGCCCTTCGCAAAAACTGTTATACAGATTCATCTTGATTTTCAGGATTCTTTCACTTTCCTGTTCCAGCATTTTTAACTGCAGATCCTCTTCATACAATTTCTGCTGTGGAATTGAAGCCGTTTTGACATAGCTCAGAATTTCATTCAGTTCCACAATAAGCGAAATATAATGCATGACGCTTTTTCTTACAGCTTCTATCAGCTTTTCCTCACTGATACTGTGAGGACTGCAGGTTTTCTCATACAGAGAAGTAGAACAGACATAATAATAATTTGTTCCATTGGGACTTTTACGCACCATGCTCTGATGACAGTCTGCACATTCCACTAAACCGCCCAGAAGTGCCAGTCCTTTTGCTGACTTCCTGGTATCCCGGCTCATAAGATTCTGCACAACCTCATAGGTATGCTTATCAATCGCACCGTCAAAAGCATTTTCATAGCGTACCCATTCATCCGCTTCTTTTCGAATCAGCTTTTTGACCTTATGGTTTGGCGTTGTGGTTTTTCCCTGAATCAGCACACCGGTATAACGCTCGTCCAATAAAATGCGCCGTACCATGGTTGCTTCCCACTGGTTATTCCCCGATACCTTGAATCCAGTCTTTAAATTCTGTTTCAGGCAGATCCGTTTATAAGCAAGCGGTGTCAGTATACCGCGGAGGTTCAGATTTTCCGCAATATCATTCAGACTGTGCCCTTTCAGCTTCAGGTGAAAAATATCTTTTACAACAGAGCCGGCTACCGGATCAATCATCAACTGGTGCTTATCCTCCGGAGATTTCAGAAAACCATAAGAAGCAAACGGCGCCACACACTGTCCATGCACCATTTTGGCATGTAAATTAGAACGCACACTTCTTGAAGTATCCGCAGGGTAAATGTCATTTATAAAACTTTTTAAACGAAGGGTAATAAAATCATGGTTTGGTGCAATACTGTCATACTGGTCATTTACCAATATCAGACGCACACCCATTTTAGGCAGGATACGTTCTACATACTGAAGGACTCCTGAGAAATCCCTGCCGAATCTGGAAAGGTCTTTTACAACAATGCAGTCTGCCTCTCCATTTTCAATCAGTCTCATCATTTCCTGAAAACCCGGACGATTGAAAGATGAGGTTAGATAACGATACTTTTTGAAACACAGTAAAATCAAGGTTTTTCGGACAACGGACAAGCATGGTTTGTACTACAACTAAATATTGCACCGCACAAGCGGCGTTTCCCACTTCCACACGGAAGAACAGGAACGCCGCTTTTTCATGCCCTTTGTTACGCAGTAGGGGCAGAAAAAGCCTTGCTACAAGCGGCTTTGCGAGTGCGAAAACCACTTAGGCGATACTTGATACCTAAACCCTCAAAATCGCCGTTCTACTGCGTAACAAATCCACAGCAAAAGGAGTGATGAAGCTATGGCAGTTTTCCGTGTGGAACGCAACACAGGCTACACCGTAATGAGCAACCACCACTTACGCAATAAGGAGCTTTCCTTAAAGGCAAAGGGGCTGTTATCTCAAATGCTGTCCCTGCCGGAGGATTGGGACTATACCCTTTCGGGGCTGTCCTACATCAACCGGGAAGTATCGACGCTATCCGTACCGCCGTTTGGGAGCTTGAAAAAGCCGGATATATCACAAGGCGGCAGGGACGCGACGAGAAAGGCAAAATGACCGCTATCGAGTACACCATTTACGAACAGCCGCAGCCGCCGGAATTGGATTGCCCGGTATTGGAAAATCCAACAGCGGATAACCCGATATTGGAAAATCCGACAACGGATAATCCGACGTCGGAAAATCCAACGCAATTAAATAAAGATATACAAAGAACTAACTTACCAAAAAAAGAAAAATCAAATACGGATTTATCAAGTACCCATTCCATTCCTATCCATTCCCTAAATCCCTTGCCTTATGGCGAGGACGAAACGGCACAGCCGCCGGAACGGAAAAGAACGGAAAGGAACGACGCTTACAGAGTGTATGAGGAAATTATCAAAGACAATATCGCCTATGACATTCTCTTACAGGACAGAAGCCTTGACCGCGACCGTCTGAATGAAATTGTTGACCTCATGCTTGAAACCGTCTGTACGGCAAGAAAGAAAATCCGTATTGCCGGGGACGATTACCCCGCCGAGCTTGTGAAGTCAAAGTTTATGAAGCTGAACAGCGAACATATTCGCTTTGTGCTTGACTGTATGCAGGAGAACACCACGAAAATCCGCAACATCAAGCAGTACCTAAAGGCGGTGCTTTTCAATGCCCCGTCTACCATTGACAGCTACTATACTTCCCTTGTCGCTCACGATATGGCAAGCGGCGCGCTTGCACCGAGAAAGCCAAAGTACGGCGACCTGGACTATTACACCTACAACGAGGCGAAAGCCTGTAAACGAAAAAAGGAGGATTTACCACATGGCACAGAAAACAGGAGCTTTGATTTTTGATGAAACCGCTGACCGCTACGACATTCGCTTTGACATTGCCGACTATTACGGCGGCTTGTATTGCGGCGAGTGCATGGACGTATTCACAGGCGGCAAATGGAAGCCGACCCGGATTGAGTACGGGGACAACTGGTATCTTGTAGGTATTCGCGCCGAGGACTTGAACGGGCTGCGGGTGCGGATTTAACGGGGCGGCGTGAACAACGGACGCCCTTTTTTCACGCCCAAAAGCGGCGTACCACCCTAACACTATCATTACTACCGGGAAAGGAGGACGGTAAACATTGCAGGACGAAATCAACGAAAAAGTGGTTGCGCTCTCGGTCAAGGGAGCAAAGCTGACCGCTGAAATGCTGCAAAAGGCAATCAAAGCCATGCTTGCACAGGCAAAAAAGCAGCAGGAAAAACAGCCCCACGGGAAGCAGACGCTAAAGCAGCTTGCGAAGCAGAACGCGGGGCTTTCCAACATTGAGATAACTGAGGGCAATATCAAAGCCTTTGAGCAGACGGCAAAAAAATACGGTATCGACTTTGCCCTAAAGAAAGACAGCACCGAAACGCCGCCCCGTTATCTTGTATTTTTCAAGGGGCGGGACGCGGACGCTCTGACCGCAGCCTTTAAGGAGTTTTCCGCAAAGAAGCTGACACAGGAGCAAAAGCCCTCTATCCGAAAGGCACTTGCCACATTCCGGGACGCAGCAAAGCAGCTTAATGCGAACCGTCAAAAGACAAAACACAAGGACAGGGAGGTATCGCTATGAAGCCGAATATCAAGAAGTTGCTTATCCTAAACGCCCCCTATCTGCTCTTTGTGTATCTCTTTGATAAAGTCGGACAGGCGGTGCGGCTCTCGCCGGGGGCTGGCCTCTCCGGCAAGCTGCTTTCCATTGGCAGCGGCTTTTCCGCTGCCTTTTCAAATGCCCTGCCGAGTTTTGCCCCTATGGACTTGCTTATCGGCATTGTCGGGGCTGTCGTTATCCGGCTTGCGGTCTATGTGAAAGGCAAGAACGCAAAGAAATACCGTAAGGGCATGGAGTACGGCTCTGCACGTTGGGGCAATGCCGAGGATATAAAGCCATATATCGACCCCATGTTTGAAAATAACGTGCTGCTGACGCAGACCGAAAGGCTGATGATGTCAAGCCGCCCGAAGCACCCGAAGTATGCAAGAAACAAAAACGTGCTTGTCATCGGCGGCTCCGGCAGCGGCAAAACAAGGTTTTTTGTAAAGCCCAACTTAATGCAAATGCACAGCAGCTATGTTGTCACAGACCCAAAAGGAACGGTTTTAATCGAGTGTGGAAAGCTCTTGCAGCGGGGCGGGTACAAAATCAAGGTGCTAAACACCATCAATTTCAAGAAATCCATGCGGTACAATCCCTTTGCGTATCTGCGCAGCGAAAAGGATATTTTGAAACTGGTAAATACCATTATCGCCAACACCAAAGGCGACGGGGAAAAATCCGGCGAGGATTTTTGGGTGAAATCGGAACGGCTTTTTTACTGCGCCCTTATCGGCTACATCTGGTACGAAGCCCCGGAGAATGAGAAAAACTTTACGACGCTGCTTGAAATGATAAATGCGTCGGAAGCCCGCGAGGACGACCCGGAATTTCAATCCCCCGTTGACCTCATGTTTGAACGCTTGGAGGAAAAAGACCCGGAACATTTTGCGGTGCGCCAGTACAAGAAGTTTTTGCTGTCTGCCGGAAAAACAAGAAGCTCTATCCTCATTTCCTGCGGTGCGCGTCTTGCCCCCTTTGACATTCGGGAACTGCGCGAGCTGATGGAAACCGACGAAATGGAGCTTGACACCTTAGGCGACCGAAAGACCGCGCTTTTTGTTATTATCTCCGACACCGACGACACCTTTAACTTTGTTGTATCAATCCTTTACACACAGCTTTTCAATCTGCTTTGTGACAAGGCAGATGATGTGTACGGCGGGCGGCTGCCTGTTCATGTGCGCTGTCTGCTTGACGAGTTTGCAAATATCGGGCAGATACCGAAGTTTGAAAAACTCATTGCCACGATAAGGAGCCGCGAAATCTCTGCGTCCATCATCTTGCAGAGCCAGTCGCAGCTAAAGGCTATCTATAAGGACAACGCCGATACCATTGTCGGCAACTGCGATACGACCCTGTTCTTGGGCGGCAAGGAGAAAACGACCCTTAAAGAAATGTCGGAAATCTTGGGGAAAGAAACGATTGACAGCTTCAATACTTCCGAAACAAGAGGACGGGAGCTTTCCCACGGGCTGAACTATCAGAAATTAGGCAAGCAACTTATGAGCGAAGATGAAATTGCAGTCATGGACGGCGGGAAATGTATCTTGCAGCTACGCGGTGTGCGTCCGTTCTTCTCCGAAAAATACGACATTACCAAACACCCGAAGTACAAGTACCTTTCCGACTTTGACAAGAAAAACGCCTTTGACATGGAAAAGCACTTGCGCCGCCGTCCTGCAATCGTAAAGCCGGACGAGGTATTTGACTATTACGAAGTTGACGAAGCAGATTTGCAGGAGGATACAGAATGAATAAGCGTATCAAAAAGAAAAAGGCAAAACAGCAGCTAATCCGAGCTATCAGCGGGCTTGTGGAAGCAGCCGAGGAAATGCAGCGGGAACAGGAACGCAGGACAAGACAGGCGGGTATTTCCTATATCAAGTATATCGAAGCTGTCCGGGAACGGCAGTACGGCATTAAGCCTGTCTACACACCGCTTTTTGAAAAGGAGGGAGCTTAAAGTAAAAATAATAAACACGGGCTACATGGTACGCGCCCCTACTCCTTGCGCGTATCGCGGCAGGAAGCCGCACCCTTACAACTGAATACCGCCGCGCCGCAGAAACATACGCAGCGCGGGGACTTATGACCGCGGCAGTTATCGAAAACTGACCGCCGTTTTTTATGCCCTTTTTCGGGCAGCCGCAAAGCGGCAGAAAGGAGTTTTATTATGGCATTTTTCAACAGCGCAGTAGGCGTTTTGCAGACACTCGTTATCGCTCTCGGAGCAGGTCTTGGCATTTGGGGCGTTATCAACCTCTTGGAGGGCTACGGAAACGACAATCCGGGCGCGAAAAGCCAGGGCATGAAACAGCTTATGGCGGGCGGCGGCGTTGCCTTATCGGCGGCACCCTCGTACCTCTGCTTGCCGGACTGTTCGGTTAAGCGGCGGGGTTAGCCTATGCAGAGCATACTTGACGCGATTAACGAATGGATAAAGGAAATCCTCATTGGAGCCATTAACGGTAATCTGTCAACTATGTTCGGGGACGTAAACGAAAAAGTCGGAACTATCGCCGCAGAGGTAGGACAAACCCCGCAGGTGGAACGCAGGCATATTTTCCATGATACAGAGCTTGTCGGAAAATGTGATTGTACCCATTGCGGGGCTTGTCATTACCTACGTTCTATGCGTGGAGCTTATCAGCATGGTAACGGAAAAGAACAATATGCACGATATTGACACGTTCATGTTCTTTAAGTGGTTTTTCAAGGCGTGGGTAGCAGTGTATCTCGTTACCCACACCTTTACTATCACTATGGCGGTGTTCGATATGGCGCAGCACGTTGTTTCCGGCGCGGCGGGCGTGATCGGCGGCAATACGAATATCGACGTTGACGCCGCCCTCTCGTCCATGCAAGCCGGACTTGACGCTATGGAAATCCCCGAACTGTTACTGCTCGTTATGGAAACAAGCCTTGTGAGCCTTTGCATGAAAATCATGTCGGTGCTTATCACGGTTATCCTGTACGGCAGAATGATAGAAATTTACCTTTACTGTTCGGTATCGCCTATCCCGTTTGCAACTATGACCAACAGAGAGTGGGGGCAGATAGGCAACAACTACTTAAAAGCCTGTTCGCCCTCGGTTTTCAAGGCTTCCTCATAATGATATGCGTCGGCATTTATGCGGTTTTGGTTGGCAGCATGATTGTAGCGGACAACCTGCACAGCGCGATTTTCTCCCTTGCAGCCTACACCGTGATTTTGTGCTTCTCTTTATTCAAAACAGGCGCACTTGCGAAGTCAATCTTTAACGCCCATTAAAGACCGAAAGGAGGTTTTCACTTGGCGTATGTACCCGTACCCAAAGACTTATCAAAAATCAAAACGAAAGTCGCTTTTAATCTGACAAAGCGGCAGATTATTTGTTTTGCGGCAGCCCTCGCTATGGGACTACCGCTTTTCTTTTTGCTCAAAGACAGCGCGGGAACAAGCATGGCGGCATTTGCAATGATTGTCGTTATGCTTCCCTGCTTCCTCTTGGCAATGTATGAAAAACACGGGCAGCCCCTTGAAGTCGTGATAAAGAACGTCATTCAGACAAAGTTTATCCGACCAAAGGAACGCCCCTATCAGACGGAAAATTTTTATGCCGTCATAGAAAAACAACGAAAACTGGAAAAGGAGGTATCGGCTATTGTCAATGGCAGAACGAAAAACCATGACCCGCGCGGTAAAAAATCCCGTGAAGCGTAAGCTGACCCGCGCAGAAAAGAAAGAAATCGCCGCCGTGATACAGGCGGCAAAGGGCGACGGGAAGCCCAACACCGCGCAGCAAACCATTCCCTACTTGCAGATGTACCGGACGGGATTTGCAGGGTAACGGAAAAGAAATACTCAAAAAGCCTTGTCTTTGAAGATATTAACTATCAGCTTGCACAGGCAGATGATAAGACCGCCATTTTTGAAAACTGGTGCGATTTTCTCAACTACTTTGACGCTTCCGTTTCGGTGCAGCTCTCTTTCATCAATCAGGGCGCAAGAAAGGAAAAGGCACAGGCGGCTATCGAAATCCCGGCACAGGACGACGCTTTTAACTCTATCCGCAAAGAGTACGCGGATATGCTGAAAAATCAGCTTGAAAAAGGCAACAACGGACTGGAAAAGTGCAAGTACATCACGTTTTCCATTGAAGCGGATAATCTTGCAGCAGCTAAAGCCCGCCTTTCCCGTATCGAAACCGACGTACTCAATAATTTTAAGGTGCTTGGCGTAACAGCCCGCCCCATGAACGGACAGGAACGCTTGAACGTGCTGCATGGGATTTTCCACCCGGAGGCGAGCCGTTCCGCTTCTCTTGGGATTGGCTTGTACCGTCGGGGCTTTCTACAAAGGACTTATCGCCCCGTCCTCGTTCCGTTTTGGCGACGGCAGGACGTTTCGCATGGGGCGTAAGCTCGGTGCGGTATCGTTCCTTGAAATCCTTGCGCCGGAGCTGAATGACCGTATGCTTTCGGACATTCTCGACCTTGAAAACGGGATAATCGTCAATCTGCATATCCGCAGTATCGACCAGAGCGAAGCAATCAAGACTATCAAGCGCAAGATAACCGACCTCGACAAGATGAAGATTGAGGAACAGAAAAAAGCGGTACGCAGCGGGTACGACATGGATATAATTCCGTCCGACCTTGCCACCTTTGGCAGCGAAGCAAAGAACCTGTTGCAGGATTTACAGAGCCGCAACGAGCGAATGTTTCTGCTGACGTTCCTTGTGGTAAACATGGCAGACACAAAACGGAAACTGGATAATGACGTATTCGCTACGGCGGGCTTTGCACAGAAAAACAACTGCGCTTTGACCCGCCTTGACTATTTGCAGGAAGCGGGCTTTATGTCCTCTATCCCGCTTGGGGAGAACCTTATCCCAATTCAAAGGGGGCTTACCACATCAAGCACCGCTATCTTCATTCCCTTTATCACGCAGGAGCTTTTTCAGCGGGGCGCAGCCCTTTACTATGGGCTGAACGCACTTTCTAACAACATGATACTCTGCGACCGAAAGCAGCTTAAAAACCCCAACGGGCTTATTCTTGGAACACCGGGAAGCGGGAAATCTTTTGCGGCAAAACGGGAAATGACAAACGCTTTTCTCATTACCGACGACGATATTATCATCTGCGACCCCGAAGCCGAGTATTTCTCCCTTGTGCAGCGTTTGGGCGGGCAAGTGATACGCCTGTCGCCAACAGGAAAAGGCATGGACGGCAAGCCCCAGTATGTGAATCCTATGGATATAAACCTCAATTACAGCGAGGACGACAACCCGCTTGCTTTGAAATCCGACTTTATCCTTTCCCTCTGCGAGCTTGTTATCGGTGGAAAAGAGGGTTTGCAGCCCGTGGAAAAAACCGTCATTGATAGGTCTGTCCGTAATGTTTACAGACCGTTTTTAGCCGACCCCGACCCGGCAAAAATGCCGATTTTGGGCGACCTTTACAACGAGCTTTTGAAGCAGCCGGAGCCGGAAGCTGCCCGCATTGCGGCGGCATTGGAGCTTTATGTTTCCGGCTCTCTGAACGTCTTTAACCACCGTACCAACGTGGAGCTTTCAAACCGTCTTGTCTGCTTTGATATTAAGCAGCTTGGAAAGCAGCTCAAAAAGTTAGGTATGCTCATTGTGCAAGACCAGGTGTGGAACCGCGTTACCGTAAACCGCGCCGAGAAAAAAGCGACCCGCTACTACATGGACGAATTTCACTTGCTTTTGAAAGAGGAACAGACCGCAGCCTATTCCGTGGAGATTTGGAAGCGTTTTCGTAAATGGGGCGGCATACCGACGGCAATCACACAGAACGTCAAAGACCTTTTATCAAGCCGCGAAGTCGAGAATATCTTTGAAAACTCCGATTTTGTCCTCATGCTCAATCAGGCACAGGCGACCGGGCTATCCTTGCAAAGCAGCTTAATATCTCCCCACAGCAGATGAAGTATGTGACCCACACCGAAGCGGGCGAGGGACTTATCTTTTACGGAAATGTGGTGCTGCCGTTCATTGACCGCTTCCCGACGGATACCGAGCTTTACCGTCTGCTTACGACAAAGCCGGAGGAAGTGAGCAAAGCATGAAAACGGACGTAATCATCAACCGCGACGCCTCTATGCCCTGCGGGAGCTGCCGAGTGAAAGCGTGAACTGCTGCGTCACAAGCCCGCCTTACTATGGACTAAGGGACTACGGGCTTGATATGCAGATTGGACGGGAGGACACGCCGGAGCAGTATATCGGGCGGCTTGTGGAAGTGTTCCGGGAGCTGCGCCGGGTACTCAAAGACGACGGGACATTTTGGCTGAATATCGCAGATACCTACTGCGGCAGCGGTATGAAAGCGGGCTGCAAGCAAAAGGATTTAATCGGTATTCCGTGGCTTTTAGCCTTTGCCCTGCGCTCTGACGGGTGGTATCTGCGGAGCGATATTATCTGGCTGAAAGAAAATCCCATGCCGGAGAGCTGCCGCGACCGACCGAGCCGCTGCTATGAGCATATCTTTTTACTGACGAAATCAAAGAAATACTACTATGACGCTGCCGCCATTGCGGAGCCAATCGCGCCGGGAACGGCAGCGCGGTACAGGCAAGGGCGCGGCGCAGGACACAAATACGCCGAGGAAGTACCGGGACAGGGCAAGGTACAGGGTATCAATAAAGCCCGCAGCGGCGGCTATTATGACGACGCCCTTATGCCGACCACAAGGAACAAGCGGGACGTTTGGATTATCAATACCGTACCGTATAAGGGCGGGCATTTTGCCGCTTATCCCCCGAAACTTGCGGAAACGTGCATACTGGCGGGCTGTCCGGCGGGCGGCGTTGTCCTTGACCCGTTTTTCGGCAGCGGTACAACCGGGCTTGCAGCGAAAAGCCTTGACCGTCGCTATATCGGGATTGAACTGAACGCCGAGTATTGCGCCCTTGCAGGGGCGCGGATTGGAGGTGGTAACACTTGAAAGACCCATTAAAGCCCCGTGATAAAATCACGCAGAAAATGACCCGCGACGGGGCTATTGCAGAAAATCAGACCACGGGAGACACGGAACGTATCAGCAAGCGGACGCAGGACGCGGATTTTCAGAAATCCCCGGAGCAACAGGCAGCACAAGACGCAGCGCAGCTACAAGGTGCAGCTTCCCCGACTTCTCCCTTGCCCCATGTGCCGGGAGCTGCCCCCAAAGCAGACACAGGCAAAACAGAGCGCGTCATGGAGCATATCGAAGCCGCCCATACCCGCAAAGCGTCTAAAAAAGCGGTACGAAAGGCACAGGCAGAAGCTACCGCCGGGACGAAATCTTCCCGGCTGCAATTTACCGACGAGGAACGCGCTGCCCCGGAGCTTGAAAAGTATATCAAGAAATCCGACAAAGCCGCTGACCGACTGGATAAGGCAAAGGCAGCTATCCCCAAAGAAAAGAAACTTACGAAAGAGCGCACCTTTGACGAAGCCACCGGGAAAGGCAAGACCCGCCTGCACTTTGAGGAAAAGGACAAGCCGCCCGGATTTAAGGACAAACACAGCCCCTTATCCCGCCCCGCACAGGAAGCCGGGATTTTGGTACACAACAAAATCCATCTGTCGAAAAGGATAATTCCGGCGTGGAGGGCGCACATAAGAGCGAGGAAGCCGCCGAGCGCGGCGCAAAGTACGGGGTAAGGAAAATCAAGCAGGGCTACCGCAGCCACAAGCTGAAACCCTACCGGGAAGCGGCAAAGGCTGAAAAAGCTGCTTTCAAGGCAAACGTGGATTTTCAGTATCATAAGACCCTGCATGAGAACCCACAGCTAACCAGTAACCCTATTTCCCGTTTTTGGCAGAAACAGCAGATTAAAAAGCAGTATGCAAAGGAAGCCCGCAATACTGCAAAGGGTATCAAGGGCGCAGCGGAACGCACCCGCAAAGCGGCAGCCAAAGCCGCCGAGAAAACGAAGCAGACAGCGGCGTTTGTGGCAAGACACCCGGCGGGCGTGGCAATCGCTGTCGGGGCGCTGCTGCTTTTCATTATGCTTCTGTCCGGGCTGTCCTCTTGTGGTGCAATGTTTTCCGGCACGTTAAACGGCGTGCTTGGAACGTCTTATACGTCCGAGGACAGCGACCTTGTGGAAGTGGAAAATGCCTATGCCGGACTGGAAAGCGGGCTGCAAAACGAGATTGACGCTATCGAAAGCACCCACCCCGCTATGACGAGTACCGCTATGACCTTGCAAATATCGGGCATAACCCCCACGAATTAGCGTCCTATCTGACCGCAAAATACCAAAGCTACACCCGCGCCGAGGTACAGAGCGAATTACAACGGATTTTCAATCAGCAATACAAGCTGACGCTGACCGAGGAAGTGAAATACGCTACCGGGAGGAAGAACGCACCGACACATGGACAGACGAGGACGGCAACGAGCATACGGACACCTACACGGTACAAGTGCCTTATGAGTATTACATCTTAAACGTCAAGCTGACGAACACCCCGCTATCCACCATTGCGGAAAATAATCTGACCCCGGAACAACTGGAAATGTACCGGGTGTACTTGCAGACAAGCGGGAACAAGCCCCTTATCTTTGGCGGCGGCTCTCCCGACACTTCCGCGTCCGAGGATTTAAGCGGCGTGGACTTTGTAAACGGAACGCGCCCCGGTAATACCGCTATCGTTGACCTTGCAAAGCAGCAAGTCGGAAATGTGGGCGGCTATCCGTATTGGAGCTGGTACGGCTTCAACTCCCGCGTGGAATGGTGCGCCTGTTTTGTGTCCTGGTGCTACGGGCAAATGGGGCTTTCCGAACCGCGCTTTGCCGCCTGCCAGTCGCAGGGTATTCCGTGGTTTACCTCTCACGGACAATGGGGAGCGCGGGGCTATGAAAACATTGCCCCCGGCGACGCTATCTTTTTTGACTGGGACTTAGACGGCAGCGCAGACCATGTTGGGCTTGTTATCGGCAGGGACGAAAGCCGCGTCTATACCGTTGAGGGCAATTCCGGCGACGCCTGCAAGATTAAGAGCTATCCCCTTGACTATGCCTGTATCAAAGGGTACGGGCTGATGAACTGGAACTGACATACAACAAACACATTTGAAAATCGAAAGGAGAAAAATCATTATGGCTATGAGTAAAATCGAAAGAATTGAAAAGGAAATCCAAAGACCCGTGAGAAAATCACGGAGTATCAGAACAAGCTGCGCGGACTGGAAGCACAGAAAACCGAAGCGGAAAATCTGCAAATCGTTCAGCTCGTGCGCTCCATGCGCCTGACCCCGCAGGAGCTTACCGCTATGCTTTCCGGCAACGGTATTCCGGGCATTGCCCCTATCCCCGCAGACTATGAGGAACAGGAGGACAATGCAGATGAAGAATAAAATCCTGCAAGCCTTACCGCACTTTGCGCCGCCCTTTGTCCTTGTGGGCGGCTTTTCTGTTACTGCCTACGCGCAGACCCCGACGGAGGAAACCGACGACAGCGGCGTAATCGTGGAAACCGAACCGCAGCCCCTTACCCCGGAGGGCAACATGACCCTTGTGGACGACATCGACGGGGACGCTGCCGAGGATAAGCAGTTTATCGTCGTGAAAAGCAAAGGCGGCAACTATTTTTACATTATCGTTGACCGGGCAGCCGAGGGCGAAAATTCCGTCCACTTCCTAAATCAAGTAGACGAAAGCGACCTTATGGCGATTATCGGGGAGGAACAGACCGAGCAGCCCCGGCTGTCTGCAACTGTACCGAGAAATGCAAGGCGGGCGAAGTAAACACCGCCTGCCCCGTCTGCTCCGCAGCCATGAATAACTGCACAGGCAAGGAAGCCGAGCCGGAAGCACCCGCAGAGCCGGAGAAACCCAAAAACAGCATGGGCGGGCTTCTCATTTTCCTTGTTGTGGGACTTCTTGGCGGCGGCGCAGCCCTCTACTACGTTAAGTTTATGAAACCGAAGCAGAGCGTAAAAGGCGGCACCGACCTTGACGAATTTGATTTTGACGAATACGACGAGGACGAGCCGGAGGAAGAAGCTGACAGCGCAGATACCGAACAGGAGGACGAGGAAGCATGAAACTTGTGATTTGTGAGAAGCCCAGCGTCGGGGCGGCGGTTGCCGCCGCCCTTGGCGTTACGGGTAAAAAAGACGGATATATCGAGGGGAACGGTTATGTTATCTCTTGGTGTATCGGGCATTTGGTACAGCTTTCCGAAGCTGCCGCCTATGGGGAGCAGTACAGAAAATGGAGCTACGACAGCTTACCCATTCTGCCGCAGGAATGGCAGTACACCGTAGCAGCCGACAAGGGAAAACAATTCAAAATCCTAAAAGACCTCATGCGCCGCGCCGACATTTCGGAAGTCGTGAACGCCTGCGACGCAGGACGCGAGGGAGAATTGATTTTCCGATTTGTCTATGAAATGGCGGGCTGCAAGAAACCCTTTACCCGTCTTTGGATTTCCTCTATGGAAACGGACGCCATCAAAAGCGGCTTTGACAATCTGAAGGACGGGCGCAGGTATGACGCTCTCTATCATTCCGCATTATGCAGGGCAAAGGCTGACTGGCTTATCGGCATTAACGCGACCCGCCTTTTCTCCTGCCTGTATGGAAAAACCTTGAACGTGGGACGTGTGCAGACCCCAACCCTAAAAATGCTTGTAGACCGGGACGCTGCCATTATGAACTTCAAGAAAGAAAAATATTACCATGTGCGCCTTATGCTCCCCGGCGCAGAAGCGGCAAGCGCGAAGATCTGCGCCGCTGATGAAGCGGGCAAACTGAAAGCGGCCTGCGAAGCGTCGGCGGCTGTCTGCACTTCCTTGACCCGTGAAAATAAAACCGCTATACCGCCGAAGCTCTTTGACCTTACCTCTCTGCAAAGGGAAGCAAACCGTATCTACGGGTACACGGCAAAGCAGACCCTTGACCTTGCACAGACACTTTATGAAAAGAAGCTGCTTACTTATCCGAGAACGGACAGCAACTATCTGACCGACGACATGGGCGACACAGCGGCGAGTATCGTATCGCTGCTTTGCGGCAAGCTGCCCTTTATGACGAGCGCAGCCTATGAACAGAGTATTTCCCGCGTTCTGAACAGCAAAAAAGTATCAGACCACCACGCCATTATCCCCACTATGGAACTTGCAAAAACTGACCTTACTACGCTGCCGGAAAGTGAAAGAAATATCCTTATCCTTACCGGGGCGCGTCTACTCATGGCGACCGCAGAGCCGCACGTTTACGAAGCGGTAACGGCGGTTTTCTCCTGCGCCGACCATGATTTTACGGCAAGGGGCAGGACGGTAATCGCTGCCGGGTGGAAAGACATGGAACGTCTTTACCGGGCAACCCTCAAAAAGAAGCCGGACAGCGACGACGAAAACGAGCTTGTGTTAGATGTGCCGGACTTTTCCGAGGGGCAGACCTTTGAAAATCCGGCGGCAAAAGTGACGGAGCATGACACCACACCCCCGAAACCACATAATGAAGCAAGCCTTTTGTCTGCTATGGAACGCGCCGGAAACGAGGACACCGACCCGGACGCAGAACGCCGGGGGCTTGGTACGCCTGCCACCCGCGCCGCCGTCATTGAAAAGTTAGTCAAAGGCGGTTTTGTGGAGCGCAAGGGCAAGCAGCTACTTCCCACCAAAGACGGCACAAACCTTGTCTGCGTCCTGCCGGACAGCTTAACTTCTCCGCAGCTTACCGCGGAATGGGAAAATAATCTGACGCAGATTGCAAAAGGAAGTGCAGCCCCGGACACATTCATGCAAGGCATTGAAGCTATGACGCGGGAGCTTGTGAAAACCTATCTTTTCCTTTCCGAACAGGACAAGGAGCGTTTCAAAGAGGAAAAGCCTGTTATCGGGAACTGCCCCCGCTGTAAATCCCCTGTCTATGAGGGAAGAAAAAACTATTACTGTTCCAACAGGGATTGCAGCTTTGCCATGTGGAAAAATGACCGTTTCTTTGAGGAACGCAAAACCGTCTTTACCCGGTCGATTGCCGCAGCACTTTTGAAATCCGGCAAGGCAACAGTCAAAAAGCTGTATTCCGTAAAAACGGGCAAAACCTACGACGGAACAGTGCTGTTAGCCGACACGGGCGGCAAGTATGTGAATTATAAAGTAACCATTTCAAAGGACAAACAACTTGAATAGCAAGCATAGGAAGCGGGTACCCACTTCCGTAAAATCCCTGCCACTCTAACCGAGCTTGGCGGGGATTTTGCTTGTTGGGAAGTTTCCCAAACCCTCTAAAAATTCTCAAAAATCTTTGGCAGAAATACGGGCGCACCGTAGTAGGACTATGTAACCACAAACGCAGCGTCCGCGCTGCCATACGCGAAAGGAGGTTTTACACATGGCAAGTTTGCGCGACAGCGTAAAGGACCATCAAGAGGAACTTAAGGACGGTATTGCATGGGTAGCATTTTGGAAACAGGGACGTTCATGGAACGCCGAGCTGTTTCATCTTGAAGTGGACGGCACTTTAGAACCGTTTGACAGGAGCCGGTTAGAGGAAATCAAAGCGGCTGACCCCGCCGCCGTTATCTTAAATGGCTACTACTGCGGCATTTAGGCGAGGATATGAGCCTTGACGAGCTGACCGCCGGAGTGCGCTATCACTATGAAAACAGCATGAATGACCTTGACGGTTTTATCGGGGCGCATGACGACAGGCTTCCCCCGGAGGTTATCGAGGAAGCAAGAGCTGCCGCCCATGCAGCAGGGCTTCCCTTTTCCGAAAAGCCCTACCGGGACGGGGAAGATTTTGACCCTTATATATTTGACGGAAGCATGAGTATTGAGGACTACAAACTTATGCACCGCATGATTGAAAAAGAAAGGAGCAAGCAAATGGACGAATGGAAAACAGGTTATTCTTCATACGACCGCGACAGACTGGACGCCGCCGACAAGATGAAGATTGAGCGCGGTATCTATTTTGACACGAAAGGCGCGGATATTTCCCCGCTGACCGCCTTACCTCTTGCCGAGCTTGTGAAGCTGCGGGAGGAAAGCGCGGCTGCGGAACAGACTGTTTTTGAAAATCTGAAAGTACAGGCTTCCGCATGGGAGGAACAGGCAGGAAAGACCCTGCTATTTGACAAGGCGATTGAGTATGCGAGAATACCCGAAGTGAAGCATACGGCGAACAAGTGGCAGGACGAGGACAACGACCGCCACACCATCAGCAACCGGGTATATAAAATGAGCTACCATGTGTATGAAAATACCCGCTACGACAAGGCAGCACAGAAATCTATCCCGTATTCCTATACGCTGTCTTGGAACATCTACACCAACAGCCCCCACGGGTACGGACAGGCGAAAATCGCCGGACAGGACAGAAAGGTATTTGCTGACCGGGCGGCTATGGAAAAATATCTGAATGGGCGTATCAAGGCGTATGAAAAACTTTTTACGGAAATCTCCCCGGCTATCCCGCCGGAATACGCGGAACAGTTTAGGGTAAACGGGCAGCTCTTACCGGGCTACACCGTAGAGGGCGAGGAAATCAAGCAGCCCGCCGCCGACATTCCCGCCGCTGCACCGAGAACCGAGCCGGGACAGGAAACGGAACAGTTTGCAATCCTGATTGACAGCCGCACCCGCTTTGAAACGGGAGAACCGGGTGGCTACTGGCTTTCCATGCCCGCCACAAAGGAAGAACTTCACAAAGCTATGCGAAGCGTCGGCATTACCGCTGACAATCCGCAGGAATTTTTCATTCATGGGTATTCTGACCGGGAGGACAGGCACATTGCCTTACCGTATGACATGGTATGCGCGGCACAGGTGGACGAGCTGAATTTCCTTGCGGCACGACTGGAAACCCTTGACGCTTCCGGGATTGCCGCGCTGAACGCCGCCACACAGCGAAAGAACGGTTTTGAGAATATCGGGCAGCTCATTGACTTTACCTATAACGAGGACTTTTTCGTGCATATCCCCGAAGTACATAATCCCCGCGAATTGGGCGATTATTACCTTAACAAATCCGGCATGGTGCAAATGCCCGCTGAATGGAAAAACAGCATTGACCTATCGCCTTTGGACGAAACGCCGCCGCACAGGAAAAAGGCAGCTTTACGGAATACGGCTACCTTGTGGAAAGCGGCGACGCATGGGAGAAACACTTTGAGGGGCGCGATGTGCCGGAGGACTACCGCATTATGAGCTACCCGCAGCCGACCGTCGAACTGGACGCAGCCCCGGCAGTACAGGCGGCTGTTCCCGAAGCAACGCCGCAGGAGCCACGCCCGGTTATCCCCATTGTCTTAACTTCCGAGAAACCCGCCGAAAAGCTCAAAGAAATAACTGACCGCTTGGAGCAGGTATTACGGAGCTGTTCGACAGCGAGCGTTACAAGGAATATCTGCGCGTCATGTCAAAGTTTCATAATTACAGCTTTAACAATACGCTGCTGATCACCATGCAGAAGCCCGACGCTTCTCTTATCGCCGGATTTTCCGCATGGAAAAATAACTTTGGACGAAACGTGATGAAAGGACAAAAGGGTATCAAAATCCTTGCCCCGTCGCCATTCAAGATTAAAAAGGAAATGGAGAAAATCGACCCGCAGACACAGAAAGTCATTATCGGTAAGGACGGAAAGCCCGTAACCGAGGAAAAGGAAATCACGATACCCGCCTTTAAGGTGGTATCTGTCTTTGATGTATCGCAGACCGAGGGCAAGGAAATCCCCGACATTGCCGTAAATATGCTGACCGGGACGTAGAGCATTACAAGGACGTTTTCGCTGCCCTTGAAAAGACTTCCCCTGTTCCCGTTGCTTTTGAGAAAATCGAGGGCGGCGCACACGTACTACCACTTGGATGACAAGCGTATTGCCCTTGATGAGGGCATGAGCGAGCTGCAAACCTTAAAAACCCTTATCCATGAAATCGCCCATGCGAAGCTCCATGACATTGACCTTAACGCCCCTTTGGAGGACTTGGAGAACAGACCCGACCGCCGCACCCGTGAGGTACAGGCAGAAAGTATCGCCTATACCGTGTGCCAGCATTACGGGCTTGATACTTCTGACTATTCCTTTGGGTACGTTGCCGGGTGGAGTGCCGGACGGGAGCTTGCCGAACTGAAAAGCTCTCTTGAAACAATCCGCAGCACCGCAGCGGAAATCATCAACAGCATTGATGAACATATCGCAGAGTTGCAAAAGGCACAGGAACAGGCGCAGACTTCCGAGATACAGGAAATCGGGCAAGACGCACCACCGCAGGAGCAGCCGGAAATCCCCGTACCCGACGCCACTATCAGCATAAAAGAAATGCAGGACTACGGCTATTCTTGGGACGGTATGTTTCCGCTGAAACAGGAAGCCGCCGAGCGTTTGTTTACACAGGACGGTATCGAGGTTTTCCGTATCTATGAGGACGGCACCGAGGGAGCCGTTACCAGTCTGACCGATTTACAGGAACACGCAGAAAAAGGCGGCTTGTTCGGTGTAGAAAAGGAAACTTGGGAAGCCCTGCATGAATACAACGCCATGAAGCAGCAGCTACGGGAAAGTGAGCCGACAAAGGAAGCTCTTTTACTCTATGGCAAAGAGGACAGCTACGGGATTTATCAGTTAGCCCGCGGCGACGCCACAAGGGACTTGCGCTTTGAGCCTTACGACCGCCTGCAGGCGACGGGACACACCGTAGACCGGGCGAATTATGAGCTTATCTACACCGCGCCCCTTACGGCAGACATTACCCTTAACAGCATTTGGGAAAATTCAATATCGACCACCCGAAAGATTTTAAGGGACACAGCCTTTCCATTTCCGATATTGTGGTGCTTCATCAGAACGGCGAAAATACCGCCCACTATATAGACAGTATCGGTTTTCAGAATGTGCCGGAGTTTTTACAGGAGAAGCAGCCGCAGCTTATCCCCGACGAGCATTTGACCGGGGAACAGATTAAAACGCCGCGCGGCAGTTTTATGTATCGGATATGAGTGTTGAACAGATGAAAGAAGCCGGGTATGGACTTCATCATCAATCCGACGACGGGAAATATCTGATTATGGGAAACGGTACGCGGGCGTTTGCCGTTGCCGCCGAGCAGCCGGAAAAAGCTAACCCGTTAAAACATATCGAGGACACTATCGAGCAGAACGACAATAACTTTGACGGTATCATCAACAACACGCCGCAGACGCCGACCGTGGACGCTCTGGAGCAGAAAGCAAAGGCGGGCGAGGTTATTTCTCTTACTGACCTTGCCGAAGCGATTAAGACCGACCGTGAAAACGGCAGGGGCAAGAAAGCCGCAGCGAAAGAAAAGCCCTCTATCCGAGCGCAGCTCAAAGCGGATAAGGAACGGACGGGAAAGAAGAAACCCACGAAGCAAAAATCGCAGGATTTGGAAAGGAGCTGACCTATGAATAAGTTTGAAGATGTGGACGTAATCGCTTCCCTTGAAGCGATTATGAAACAAAATACCGCTTTTTATCAGAATGATTTTGACCTTGATAGAAACATTTTACAGAAAGCGGCGGCAAGCCCCACAGCCGAGGACAGGCGGCTTTTATGGTTTTCCCGTCCGTCCGGGACGAGCTGCTTCCGGGAGCGCGACGTTTTTCTAAAAGGCACAAGACAGCATAACACATGGCGGTTTTACGGGGAACAGACGCGCGATAAAGTCCTTGCCTATGCGGTGGAGCTGACCGGGATTGTAAACGGAAAAATCAAAGGCAATCTCTATGAGCTTGACTATCCGCAGCATTTCCGGCACGTTAAGGAACAGGCATTACCCGCAGATAATTACACGCTGCTCTATGAGCATGGAGAACGGGTGCAGCCCGCCGGACAGTATCTTGACGGCAATCCCGACCCGCAGCTTGGGAAGTTTGAACGCTTTGAAGCGCAGCCTAATGACCCGGAAGCATTGCATTTTCTCATGCGGGAGGAAAAGCGCAGCTATGACCGCTTAAAGCCGGGGGATTTCAAGACGCATATTACCGCATTGCATGACAGCCGGATTGAAGCCGAAGCACAGCGTATTGTAGCGGAAATGAAGCGGCAGGACAGCCCTAACAGCCCCAACAAAACACATTTCATGGTGGAGCTTTCGCCTTACTTTATGCAATTAGCTTCTACAAAGGACACCGACCGTCTGTTTGCTATGCTGCCATACAAAACACTTTCTTTTTCTAAGATTGAGGGCAGGCATGGCACTTTTGCATTTTTAGACAAAAGCGAGGACAGAAGCCGGAATATCCGAAAAGCGCGCCCCTCTGTCCGGGCGCAGCTTACCGCAGACAAGAAAACAGCCGCCCCGAAAAAGGCAGCGGCAAAAAGAAAAAATCACGATTTGGAGGTATGAGCATGAATAGATTTACTGTTGAGGAAACAAACCTTTTGAGCATTTACCATGAGGGAAGCAAGGTGCAGCTTATAGAGAACATGACCGCTGCGCTGCCTTACATGGACGCGGGATTACGGGAGCTTGCAAAGCGCACCCTTTCCAAAGTAGGCGCGCTGACCGAAGCCGAGTACAGGGAGCTTGCCGTTTATCCTGCTGATGAAGTATGACCGGGATTAAGCGGCTGACGCCGCGACAAAGCCGCAAGGTAAACACCCTTGTGAAAAAGGAGTGCTGCAACTGCGAGAATGGCAACTGTATTTTACTGGACGACGGGGACACTTGCGTATGCCCGCAGCTCATTTCCTATTCCCTGCTCTGTAAGTGGTTTCGGATTGCCGTACTTCCTCTTGATAAGCTGCTCTATGCGGAACTCTATCAGACCGAGGACTGGAAGAAATGTACCGTGTGCGGCGCGTCCTTTGCGTCGAAGTCAAACAGCGTCAAATACTGCCCGGACTGTCGGAAGCGGATTACCCGCAGACAGGCAGCCGAGCGCATGAGAAAAAAGCGTACTCTTGTTACGCAGTAGGGGCGAAAAAAGCCTTTGATTGCAGGGCTTTTCGGACACAAAAACAAAGAGGTAAAGGATTGATACCTTTACCCCTAAAATCGCGGTTCTACTGCGTAACATTTCAAAAGCTGCACCTATGAGAAAACGGGCGCGGTGGCCAACATATCGGCTGCCGCGTCCGTTCTTTTTTTTGCGCTCATTTATCCGCGCTCTGCTTCTTTTTCCCGTTCAGGCTGACGTTCCACTTTCAAAATACTGTCGATATTCTTCTTGATAACGTCGTATTCCTTGACCTGCTTTTTCAGCTTCCCATAGTCGGCATACAGGGCTTCTTTCTGCTCTTGAAGTGCTGCGTACTCTGCTTGCAGGGCGGCAAGGCTTGGTAGCTTGGTTATCCCCGCCGCCTTAATTGCCTTTGCCGCTGCTTCATAGAGAATAATATCGCTCTCATGGGCTGTCCGGTATTTCTCCTTATCTTTTGCCTTGCGGTAGGCAGCATAGGCGGGCTTGGTCTTTTGATAGGTATTGATATTCTTGATAAGCAGCGTCATATCGGTAAGCCGCTTTTCAACCTCTTTCAAGCTGTCCGCTGCCTGTTCGCTTGCTTTGGCAACTTCCGTGATTTTCGCGGTCAATTCTGTGTACTGTTCAATCTTATGTTCTGTCAAGAAATTCATGGTTTTCGCTGCCTGTTTCAGATTATGGATTTTTGCCCATTGCTCATAGCCCCGGCTTTCCTGCACCTTGATACTGTTCTGAATATCAATGAGCAGACTAACGCCGCCGCGATCTGCGCGGGGAGCTTTCGCAGCGCGGGCGCGTTTGCCGCTTATCCGTTCTCTGATAGCTTCCTCTGTATAATCTGCGCCGAGGGTTTTTAAGCGGGTAAACCGTTCCTGTCCGGGAGCGCGGCAGGATATATATTTTCCCTGCTTTATCTCATAGCCCGCCGCCTGCAATTTGGATAGCAATTCTTCAAAACTTGATACTTGGGGAATGAGCGCGTCCACGGCAATTTTCAGCTTGCCTTTCCAACTGGTACCTGTTTTCTCTGCCTGGTACTCTGCATAGCTTTTTCCCTTGCTGCCCCGGTTCGGAAGGACAACTGATAAGCCATGTTCCCGGCACAGCTTATCGCTCATGTTCCGTATACCGTAATAGCTGCGCTTGTTGGAATTGTACTTGTGGTGGTCTACGAAATTGACCGCGCAGAAAATAATGTGGTTATGGATATGCCCCTTGTCAATGTGAGTAGTCAAAACATATTCGTGCTGACCTTTGGTTACTGCGTCGGCAAGCTGCCGCCCGATTTCATGGGCTTCTCTGTAATCGACTTCTCCCGGCTCAAAGGCTTGTATCAAGTGGTGGGCTAAATTGTTTCCCTTATCCAACGCCTGCGACAGAGTAAAGGCAAACTCAATGTCTGCCGTTTCATAGGAGCAGCCAAAGGAGGACACAAGCATTTTTTCATCAGTCTTTGCCGGATTTTGGATATAGTCAAGGGCTTTGTTTAGCGTTCCTTTAATAGGCTTAATCTTTGTAACCGCCATATTTCCGCAAGCACCCCCTTTATTTCTTCTATGTCCTCTTGGTAGACGCTGCCTGTACTGTTCACACGCTTTGCAATCTGATTGACGTTGACGCCGATTTTCTGTATCTCCGCTGTCATAGCTTTTATGTCGGTATGGTCTACTTGCAGGATATACCCGTCAATGGCAATCTTCCTAAGATACGCTGCCATATTTCGGGTGGGTATCAGTTTCATCTTTTCAAGAATTAAATCCCGTTCTGCTTCCGTTACTCTGAATTTGATTTGCACCGTTCTTTTTCGTCCGTCCATGCGTAAATGCTCCTTTCCATTCCGAGGGTTTGGGACACTTCCCAACAAGCAATTTTCAACCGATACGCCGTAGTGCGTGAGGGCGAAAATACGGGAAAGTGGGTACCCGCTTCCTATGCTTGCTACGAATGTTTTTATCCTTTAGGCTCTTATCACCTACTACGGAGAAAAGCGATTTGCCAAACTTACGCAAAAGAAAAACGCTGCAACCTCAAAAAAG
>ENA-OQAN01000359-OQAN01000359.1-human-gut-metagenome-genome-assembly--contig:-NODE-359-length-24596-cov-4.165311_pt1 | contig 24596 bp, 32 predicted proteins | sample MGYA00242735_ERZ504527 | MGnify/ENA primary metagenome ERZ504527 (study PRJEB26092, sample SAMD00036230) | human gut metagenome | host: Homo sapiens | study: EMG produced TPA metagenomics assembly of... | reverse complement strand
TTTAAAGATACGTTTTTGGGGCTTTTTGTGTTATCCATACAGTCATAACCTTTTTGTTAGTTTTCGGTCTTTCCGAAATTGATTCCAAGTACGATCATATTGATACCCTGCATCAAAACAGAAAAAGCAATCATATATCCTGCAGAGATCATGGTAAGTACAGGATGGGTAAATGAAATGATGCTGACAATTACGGATAAAACACCGCACACAATACTCAGGATACCTTTTCCTTTAGATGTTTTATATACCTTTGTGCCGGCGGCAATCTGGAAAATACCGTAGATCAGAATGATTGCACCGACCATATAAGCTGCCATTACGTCTGTGATGAACCGCTGAATGCCGCTGAATAATAAGATAATACCTGCAAGTCCTTCCAGAACACCGAGAATACATGCTCCGATTTCTTTCTTTTCTTTGGATAAAGAAAGGATTACAAGTTCAATACCATTTACAAACAGAAGGATTCCCAGGATCCATCCGATGGCAAGAAAAGTTCTCATTGGTCTTACAAGAGTGTAGACTCCTAATAACAATGTTAAAACTCCGGTGATCAAAGTGAGGTATTTTAGTGCTTTATTATCTTTTATACTGTTAAGCTCCTTTCATATTGCAAGTGAAACCGTTTTATACTATACTTCAATTAATTTCAGGCAGTATATTATTTCATTGGAGGACAAGTGCATGAAAAGAATTAAAGTATTAGGCAGTGTGTTAAAACGGACTCGCGCAGATAAAATTATCATTGGTTTTATTGTGTTTATTTTTGCTATCGCAGCAGTGATCCAGCTGGTTGAACCGGACATTAACCGATACGGAGATGCACTGTGGTATTGCTATGCGGTGATCTCCACTGCCGGATTTGGCGATGTGGTTGCGGTTACTTTTATTGGAAAAAATGTGTTCCGTTCTTCTGACGATCTATTCGCTTTTTGTAGTTGCCATTGCCACCGGGTAGTGGTTAATTTCTACACCCAGATGGTGGAATTGCAGCGAAAAGAGACACTTGCCATGTTTATGGATCAGCTGGAAAGACTTCCTGAGCTTTCCAGAGAAGAATTGGAGAATATTTCCAGAAAAGTGCGCCAGTTTCGGTAGCTGTGGATCTTACTGATCTCTGGAAGAATGTTCTTCTTCCTGTTTGCTGCGTACCTGCGGGATCAGAGAAGCTGCCAGCTTTCCTTTTCCGCGGTTTCGCAGATACAGAATACCGATGACGGAAAATACTACTGCACCGATAAAGTTTACGATCAGATCTTTCATGGTATCAACAATACCAATATCAAGATAGCCTCCCAGATTCCAGGTCTCACCGTTAACGATTAGGGACTGAACATCTACATGGATGGGAACGTTTGCACCGGTAGGATTCAGCTTCACAGAGTTGATGGCCGGTACGATCCAGTCCTTCTGCATATCCATTCCAAAGAACCAGTCCATGCTGAATTCAAAGAATTCCCACATAACACCAACAGTCATTGAAAAACAGAATGCAAAAAAAGCTACAAAATACGGTGACATTTTAATGGAAAACCTGTCACTGCGGTTAAAAAGATCAATCAGTGCAAATCCGATGGCAGCCATCAGAAAACCGTTAGTAGTATGCAAAATGGTATCCCAGATAGGGATTTTTACATAAAAGGCATTGATTTCGCCAAGAATTTCTGCTGAAAAGATAAAGATCAGAATGACTGTTTCCAGTCCCGGTGGTATTGTGACGTTCAGTTTCCTGTCCAGAAACTGGGGAACCATAAAAAGGATCAATGTCAGGATTCCCAGAAACATATTGTGGTAATTTCCCAGGAAAAACTGACGTACAACAGATAAGATTACCAGGGCGGTAAGTACCATCTGAATCTTTGTTCTGTTCTTTTTCAAACCTGAATTAGCTTTCATTTTTCTTTTCCTCCTTCCTTATTTTATATCCTTATCCTCACTGTTTGTATTTTAACATAAGTGCATCCAAACAACAAGAATTATAGGATAATAAGCTGTTTCTGGGACTCGTGGCAGAATTTTCTGCCGGTTTTCAGACACAGAAGTTTTTCATATAAATTGGAAGAAAAAACAGTTTCAGATAAAATCTGATTACCTTCACTGTCCAAAAGATTTTGGGCGTCCGCAAGCTTGGTGATAAGAGGAATTCGGCTGTGCTGCTTGATCCGGCTTAGCAGTTCGCTGCTTTCTTTGCGGAAACCAAGAACCCGGGCAAAGGGAATCTGAGTGGGTGCAGTGTGGATATTTAATATAATATGAAGCAATGCCCTCTGTATCCTTGTCTGAGTCAGCTCTCTGGTTTTTAAAACAGATACAGACTGGGAAAAGGACAACAGAAGATTCTGCTGATTTATGATCCTTCGGGCAAGATCTTCGGAAACATCCATGTAGGAAGAAAGGCTTTTCCCATTCTCTTTCATGAGGCAGTAGGAGAGAATGGAATCCAGAGAATTTTCTGTGAGAAATTCACCGGAATTCACAGCTTTTTGGAAAACAGGAAAAGCCGGTTCCGGAATCTGGGAGGTCAGGGCATCCGGATTAGGGGAATTCTGAAGAATCAGATTTCGTATAGCAGTTGCAGATGCAAAGAAATCAGTGGGTGACTGTAAATCAGGGGAAAGCACTGTGGAATTTCCCTCAGGGACAGTGGTTTCATGATAGCCCATTCCTTCCCTGCGGATCGTGACAGGGCAGATCCGGCTGTTCAGACGGAGAAGTGCCTTGCAGTATTCGATCCCCAGAATATTATTCGGTGTATTCAGGATCTGTGTAACTTCATTTAACAGAGGAGTAAGGACTCCGTCAAAATCGTCACCATTGAAGTTGCGCGGATTCTTAAAATATTCTGTCAGTGCCTGACTTCTGGCAGCCGGAAAAGTCAGCCCTTCGCTTAAAAAGCTTTTCAGTAGCTTTTTATATTCTTCAGGTTCTTCTACAAGGATCTCAGCCAGTTCTTTCAGTGCACTGATCTCCCCTGACTCACTTCCAAAGCAGAGTATATCAACAACACCAAGGCTGTCTAACAGGGAAACACCCCCCATTGCAAAGGCTTCTGCACTTGCTGTAGAGATGGATACCGGCATTTCAAGTACAAGGTCTGCACCGCACCGCAGAGCCATTTCCGCCCGCGCATGCTTGGAGATGAGAGCAGGAGTGCCGCGCTGCACATAATCTCCGCTCATGGCAACAATAACGTAGTCTGCTTTTAAACTTTCCTTTGTATACCTGATTTGATATTCATGTCCTTTGTGAAAAGGATTATATTCTGCAATAATTCCTGCTGTTTTCATAAATTTACACAGATGCTCCTTCCTGAAATTTTGTAGAGTTCTCTTTTTTAACCATATTGCATCTTAAAAAATACTTTTTTATGTCATATTCTACCATTCAGATGCTTGAAATACAAGGCTTCAGGAGTTATAATGAAAACAGCGCAGAAAACAGATTACAGTTCACTGTATCTATCAGGTGAATGGTAATGATAGCTGGTATACAGATATTGTGATATCAGAACTGCTATATTGAAAGGAGCCATTTTAATCATGGGATTTATTGACACACTCAAAGAGAGAGCAAAAGCAAACGTAAAAACAATCGTACTTCCGGAGACAGAAGATAAGAGAACTCTGGCAGCTACAGAGAAAATTTTAAAAGAAGGAATTGCAAAGGTTATCCTTGTTGGTAACGAAGAAGCTGTTAAAAAGAGTGCAGCTGAAGACGGATATGACATTTCCGGCGCACAGATCGTAGATCCTGCTACATCAGAGAAAACACAGGGATACATTGACAAGTTAGTAGAATTAAGACAGAAAAAAGGCATGACACCGGATCAGGCTAAAGAGATTCTTCTTAACCAGTATCTGTACTATGGTGTAATGATGGTAAAAATGGGCGATGCAGACGGTATGGTATCCGGTGCATGTCACTCTACAGCTGATACATTAAGACCATGTCTTCAGATCCTGAAAACAAAACCAGGTACAAAACTTGTATCCGCATTCTTCTTAATGGTAGTTCCGAACTGCGAATATGGCGCAAACGGCGCATTTGTATTTGCTGATTCCGGTCTGAACCAGAACCCGACTTCAGAAGAGCTTGCAGCAATCGCAGCATCTTCTGCAGAATCCTTCGAACTTCTTGTTCAGGAGAAACCAATCGTTGCAATGCTTTCACACTCCACTAAAGGCAGTGCAAAACATGCTGACGTAGATAAAGTAGTAGAAGCTACAAAGATCGCAAAAGAGCAGAATCCGGAACTTGCACTTGACGGAGAATTCCAGCTTGATGCAGCTATCGTTCCAAGCGTAGGCGCTTCTAAAGCTCCTGGAAGCGAAGTTGCAGGTAAAGCTAACGTACTTGTATTCCCAGACCTTGATGCAGGTAACATCGGATACAAACTTGTACAGCGTCTTGCAAAAGCAGAAGCTTACGGACCTGTAACCCAGGGTATCGCTAAACCTGTAAATGACCTGTCCCGTGGATGCTCTGCAGACGATATCGTTGGTGTGGTAGCTATCACAGCAGTACAGTGCCAGGCTGACGACAACAAATAAGATTTCAGTCAGACCGTAAAACGGACTGAGAATTATTTCATTGACTACATAATGTTAAAGGCATCGGAGGAGATATTTCTGATTCTGATGCCTTTGATATCATTACTCATATTTCCCTGGAAATGATGAGAATAATATTATAATATGAAAGGAAAAGCTGACAGAAATATTCGAAGACTTGTGTCAGGATTATGGACAGTATTCGAAATTTGTTGCCGGCAGAATATGAAAATGAACGTATTAGTAATCAACTGTGGAAGTTCATCCCTTAAATATCAGCTGATCAACTCTGATTCAGAAGCAGTTCTTGCAAAAGGTCTCTGCGAGAGAATCGGTATCGATGGAAGATTAGTATATCAGAAAACAGGCTGTGACAAAGAGATCACAGAAGCTGCAATGCCTACACATAAAGAAGCAATCCAGATGGTACTGGATGCCCTCACAAATGATAAAACAGGTGCAATCGGAAGCCTGAAAGAAGTAAATGCTGTTGGACATCGTGTTGTACATGGTGGTGAGAAATTTGCCAAATCTGTAGTGATCACAGATGAAGTAATCTCAGCAGTAGAAGAATGCAATGACCTTGCACCACTTCATAACCCTGCAAACCTGATCGGTATCCGTGTATGCTCCGAGCTTATGCCGGGTGTACCTCAGGTAGCAGTATTCGATACAGCTTTCCATCAGACAATGCCTGCAAAAGCATATCTCTATGGTCTTCCAATCGAATATTACAAGAACTACAAAGTAAGAAGATATGGTTTCCACGGAACATCCCACAGCTTTGTTTCCAAACGTGCTGTTGAATTCCTTGGCCTTGACAAAGATAATTCCAAAGTTATCGTCTGCCACCTTGGAAACGGTTCTTCCATCAGTGCTGTTGTAAACGGTGAGTGTGTTGATACAACAATGGGTCTTACTCCACTTGAAGGTGTTGTTATGGGAACACGTTCCGGTAACATTGATCCTGCTATCATGGAATTCATTGCTAAGAAAGAGAACCTTGACATCGCAGGTATGATGAATGTTCTCAATAAGAAATCCGGTCTTTCTTGGATTATCCGGCGGATTATCCAGTGACTTCCGTGACCTGAACGATGCAGCTCAGAGCGGAAACGAGGATGCAGCTAACGCAATCGATGTTCTCTGCTATGGTATCGCTAAATTCGTTGGCGGATATGTTGCAGCTATGAACGGTGTAGATGCCATCGTATTTACAGCAGGTATCGGCGAGAATGCTATTCCTGTACGTGAGAAGGTTGTAAGCTATCTTGGATACCTTGGAGTTACACTTGACAAAGAAGCTAATGGAGTTCGCGGAGAAGAGATCGTTATCTCTACACCGGATTCCAAAGTTAAAGTTGCTGTAATTCCTACAAACGAAGAACTTGCAATCTGCAGAGAGACAGTAGCTCTGGTTTAATTTTCACAGATAATAAAGTGTCTGTTTTGTGTCCAAACGAGAGAAATATAACTGGATAAAAGTTATATTTATATAGAAGGGAAGGGTGCATCTGTCAGGAGCACCCTTCTTTGTGCCCGTAAGGCATGTGGAAATTACCTGATAATAATGCCGCCGGATGATAAAATACTTCGTAAAGGAATATTACTTGACAAAATGTGAAATTTTTCTAATTTATCGTTGACAAAAGCAGAGGCGGTATGTATAATAAAACAAGTGTGGATAGGAGAAAAGTATGCAGATACATTTATCAGATATTTCATCCAGTGAAGGAATGCGTATTCAGAAGACTGCAGAGTTTGGAATGGATACGATCACCTTTCAGTCAGGAAGCTTTCCGGTACTTGCAAAAGAACCCATAGAGCTTACGATCACGAATACAGGTGACAGAAATCTTGAAATCAGAGGAACGGGTAAGATTACCGTAGGTATTCCCTGTGACAGATGTCTGGAAGAGGTTTCAACAGAGATTCCTTTGGAGATTGAGCGAAAACTTGATATGAAGCTTACGGATGAAGACCGTGTGAATGATCTGGACGAGAGTTCTTATCTCACAGGTATGGACCTGGATGTGGACCAGCTGGTCTATCTTGAGGTACTGATGAGCTGGCCTTTGAAGGTTTTATGTAGAGAAGACTGCAAAGGAATCTGTAGCCAGTGCGGGAAAAACCTCAATGACGGTCCCTGTGGATGCGTCGAGGAACCTAAGGATCCCCGTATGGCAGCTATCAGTGATATATTTAGTAAATTTAAGGAGGTGTAACATAATGTCCATCTGTCCGAAGAATAAATCTTCCAAAGCAAGACGCGATAAGAGAAGAGCAAACTGGAAAATGAGCGCTCCGAACCTTGTAAAATGCAGCAAATGTGGCGAACTGATGATGCCGCACAGAGTATGCAAAGCTTGCGGAAGCTACAACAAAAAGGAAATCATTAAAGTTGAAGACTAATTTTTAATGGTTGCAAAGTATGGCAGGTTCTCCCGTTTGGGATGCCTGCTTTTTTGTGTATTATTTTATGTTAGTTATAGGAAATTACTCCGTAATGTTCCGGAATTGCTATAAAATTCTGTGTAGCGCGAAACGGTTTGCCGGGCAGCGTGGACAGTAACTGCAGATGATCCATATAAAGATAAAGACAGTGGATACATCTGAACATTATAATGGATGAGGAAAAAGTAATGAATGAGAAGGAGAAGGTAAATCAGATCACAGAAGGTGTGATCTGGAAACAGCTGCTGTTATTTTTCTTTCCTATTGTATTTGGAACATTTTTTCAGCAGATTTATAATACGGCAGATACTATTGTTGTCGGCCGTTTCGTAGGAAAACAGGCACTTGCTGCAGTTGGAGGTTCTGCCAGTCAGATCGCCAATCTGATCGTTGGCTTTTTTGTAGGGCTTTCTTCAGGGGCAGCAGTTGTGATCTCGCAGTTTTATGGGGCAAAAGATAAGAAGAATCTGAGTAAGGCACTGCATACAGCATTTGCATTCTCCATTGCAGCGGGAATTGTTCTTACTGTAGTGGGGATTTTTCTGACCAGGCCTGCATTGTTGCTTATGAAGACACCTGCAGATGTAGTAGAGGACTCTGCAGTGTATCTTCATATTTATTTTGGCGGAATGGTTTTTAACCTGGTTTATAATATGGGAGCAGCATCCTGCGTGCAGTAGGAGACTCCAAAAGACCACTGTATGTTCTGATCATTACCTGTGTGCTGAACATTATTCTTGATCTGCTGTTTGTGGTTGCGTTTGGCATGGGTGTGACAGGAGTAGCTGTTGCTACAGTTACTTCTCAGGTGATCAGTGCGCTGATCGTAACAGTAATGCTTCTGAAAACCAGAGAGATATATGTGCTGAAGATCAATCAGATCCGTTTTGACAGAAGAATGCTGTTTTCAGTTCTGAGAATCGGTATTCCGGCAGGTCTGGAATCTGTAATGTATAATATTTCCAATATTGTGATACAGGTATTTGTAAATAATCTGGGAACTGACACAGTGGCGGCATGGGGAACTCTTGGGAAAATAGATGCTCTTTTCTGGATGGTGATCAATGCATTTGCGATTTCCATTACTACCTTTGTGGGACAGAATTTCGGAGCCGGCAAATATCACCGTATGCGAAAAAGTGTGAGTGTCTGCATGATCATGAGTATGGTCAGTTCTGCGGTGCTGATCATTTTGATGTATTCATTTGCTCCCTGGATTTATCGTCTGTTTACCACAGACAGCGCAGTGATCGCCCATGGTGTGCATATGAGTCGTTTTTTACTGCCGTCCTATTTTATTTATGTGATAATAGGAATTTTGTCCGGGGCACTGAGAGGTACCGGAAAGGTTCTGGTGCCTATGCTCCTTACCTGCGGTGGTGTGTGTTCTTTGAGAATCCTGTGGCTTTTTACTGCCGGACAGATGTATCCGGGAATCAATACGATCATGCTCAGTTATCCGGTTTCATGGAGCATTACGGCAGTATTGTTTATTGTATATTATTTTATGAAATTTCCAGGAAAGAAAAAGGAGGATTAACCATTTTTCGGTACACCATTTTTCATGAAATAATGCAGTTTATCCTATGTCTGTTGCCGAAATCCGCCAGATAAGGTAAGCTAAGAACAAAGGAAATTGAGAATAAAGATAACGGATCGAGTAGTAATGTAAAATGAAAGTATGAAAAAAGCATGAGAAAACAGAAAATAACAGTTCTGATTTTAATGATAACTCTGTGCCTGACTGGCATATGGGGAATGAAAAAAAATACCACAGTATGGGGCGCGGTGATCCGGGTAAATGATGTGATCGTACCGAAGGATATTCCTGCAGTAGCTGTAGAAATAAATAAAAGCAGCGAACTGATCACTGAGAAACTGTCTCGGGTTTTCTATACAGTTTATACAGACACAGATACAATGCATATTCCGGTGTTCTGGGATGTTTCGTCTGTAAATATGAAACTGGCAGGCGTTTACACAATGAAAGGTGTACTGAAGCTTCCGCCTGAGTATGCTTTTGATGAGAGTGAAAGTCTGCAGGTACAGACAACTGTTTCTGTGCAGTACCCGGACCAACCGGATATTAATATATATTACAGGCTGACTGCGGCAGGAATCTATATATTTCCCTGGTTGAAGCAGGAAAATTTTTGACTCCATGGAAGCTTATCTGAGGAAAGAAAGCGGACAGTGGATCAACCTCACTGAAGAGGGCTTTGCTCTCTGTGAAGAGGAGGGCCTGTATGTATCTAACCAGAGTATGGTTGTGGGCAATACCTATTCTCTGTTGGTAACCTATGATAATGGAAGGAAGCAGACCAATACTCTGCGGTTTCAATATCAAAAAGACGGCAGTCTTAAAATTTACGGTTATCAGCACAGTTTGCTTGGAAACACACAGAAGCCTGGAAAGATCATCTGCTCTTATGATACCGGAGATGAGAAATATCTCAGCAGATGTGCAGCCTATGCAGTGAAAACAGGGGGAAGCCTGAATCAGATCGAGAAGGAACTGAAAGAGAATGTCAGACTGCGTGTCAGCACTGCAGAAACATTTGAAAATACAGCGGAGAATCCGGAGCTGATTTTGGAATCCTCTTGGGATCTGAGCCAGGTAAATACAAAAAAACAAGGCGTGTACAAGGTAACCGGATCATTTGTGATCCCAGAGGGATATGAAGTATCTGACAGCCTGACGCTGCCAGAGGCATATGCATATCTTTCTGTACAGAAAAAGGAGAACCACAGATTAATACCTACAGCATGCCGATGGTAGACCTGCTGGAATTTCCTATGCTGCTGGATGGATTTTCTGCAGAGGAACGCCGGAACATACAGGTTTACCTCTCTGAGAATGGGGGAAATTACCGGAAAATTGATGATGACTTGGTGGAAGTGACTTCTGCTGGAATTCAGATTTATTACAGAGAGATATTAAAAGAAAGGACAGAACTACCAGATCTGTGCTGTCTATGAGAAAGGGAGCACAGGAATTTATTCTTTTTCCTATAATGATGCGTTTATTGTCAATGAATACTGGCATGAGCGAAATTTTTCGGACAGAGAGGAAAAAGATCTTCCTGACATTGTGCAGAAAGCACCTGCTTCGTCAGAAGTAGTACAGGAAGAAAAGAAAGAGAATCTGAATACGGGAAGTGCCGGATATTATTATGGTGACTCTTACGGAACAGACAATAATACAGACGGACAGAATAGCAGCAGTAACAAAGCTTCTGATGCAAAATCTGCTGAAATATCGGATACAGAGAATTTCGTGACAGAGTTAAGCACCGACACCATTACTGCAGTCAGTGGAAAGAGAATGCTTCTTATGATCCAACAGAATGGAAGTGCAAGGTTTGAGAAACAGGGAATCTCTGTGACATTTTCTCCGGATACAGTGAATGGATGGAAGATCAATGCAGAGGATGAAATCCAGATAGGAATCGAGAAAACGTCAGAAACTGCATTTTCTCTGCGGATTTTTGTCAGAGGTGAGAAAGTGACAGAGATTCCTGGAACAGTGGTGGAATTTCAGGCATCTGTGTTTGGCGGAATCCAGTTACCTGAAACAGTAAAAGCGGAGGATGTGCAGGGAAATCAATATGCAGTGAATTATCAGGAAAAACAAAATGTTCTCCGTATGGAGATCAACCAGACAGGGGATTATTTTTTGACAGATGGAGAGTCGGAAAATATCGGGGACCAGACGGTTGAGGACAGCGTGGAAGCTATTTCAGACGGAGAAGATATAGGTTTTACAGAAGAGCCAATGCCAGAGGAGGAAACGGAGCAAAAGACAGAGCAGAAAACAGAGAATTCCGCCAAACAGTTTCTGATGATAATACTTACATTACCGGCAGTATGTATCCTGGTGGCTGCCATTATTTTTGCAATTCGTAAAAAACGCAGATAAGCGACAGTGGAAAGGCAAACAAAGCACCTGAAAACAGAAGGAGGTGTCAGCAATGAAGAAGAACTGGAAATATTCATTACTACTTATAGTAGCTGTATTTGCATTGACTATGGGCATATTCTTTCTGTTTTACCGCTTTGATAACAAATATACGGCCAGGGGGGACCAGGCCATTCAGGGAATCCTCTATGTGCCTGATGATGATTCTGTGCATTATCTTGCCAGGGAATGGGAATATTATCCGGATGTATTGCTGACACCGCAGGAAATAAAGGAACAGAAGGAGACTACTACAGCCGTTATGTTTCCATTGGCGAGTACGGTGGAATGGACCTGGGCGACAAAAATAAATCTCCTTTTGGAAGTGGTACCTATCGGATGACCCTGGTGCTTCCTGAAAAAGAAAAACAATATGCTATTGGCCTGACAGAGATTTTTTCTGCTTACAAGCTGTATATTAATGGGGAATTGATGGGGCAGATGGGAAATCCGGATCCGGACAATTACCAGGAGCAGATTCAGAACAGGGTATTTACCTTTGAGGGAAAAGGAACTGCAGAGATTGTGATCGCAGTGACAGACAAACATTCGGTGTCATCGGGAATTCAGTATGTGCCGGTTTTGGCTTCTCCTTTTAAAGTGAATATTATCCGCGGGTTGTCGCTTATGATTGCTGTGGTATTTATGGCTTTTACATTTTTTGTCCTGATTTTTTCAGTGTATATGTATATGCGAACTAAAAAAGTGGAGTTTGGACTTTTTGCCCTGCTTTGTATCTGTGTGCTGGGATATGGTTCTTATCCGATCCTGCATTCCTTTGTTGCAGTAAAAGTACAGCCTTGTTATGGAATGGAGGCATTGTTCTATTATCTGATGTTTGCCGGTGTTATGCTGGTACAACAGAAGATCCTGGGAGGTGAGGAAAGGATTCCGGAAATTCTTGCAGGTGTGGCTGCAGCAGCCGGAGTGATGGTTTTTGTGGCAGAAATGCTGTGCAGCAGAGCCCAGTCTGCAACAGGGCTGTATCTGATCTCTAAGCTTACAGAGATTTTGAAGTGGGCAGCAGCCGGTTATCTGCTTTTCAGAAGTGTAAAGGAGATAAAACAGAAGTACAGTAATGTACTTTTAGTGGGAATTGTTGTTTATGCAGCGTCTCTGGCAGCAGACCGGATATGGAGATTATATGAGCCGATCATTGGCGGGTGGTTTATGGAAATTGGTGCAGCAGTGCTTGTAGCCAGTGTGGGACTGACTCTGTGGATGGAGCTTGCCAATGCTTACAGATTTCAGCTTACCTATGGAGAATACAGCCGTCAGATGGAACAGAAACTGCAGATACAGAAACAGAATTATGAGGAACTTACAGAAAAGATGGATGAGATCAGCAGGATGCGCCATGATATGAGACACCATCTGCGCACCATCATGTCTTACACCCAGCAGGGAAAATATCAGGAGATGATGGAATATCTGCAGGAGTATGCATCCGTTATAACAGAAGAGGAAAAGCTAATCTGTTATTGCAGAAACATGGCCGTAGATGCAGTGATCCATTTTTATGCAGGAGAACTGAGGAAGAAAGGGATTCCTTTTGAATGTGATATGATGCTGCCACAGAATATTGGCATTTCAGATACAGATCTGTGCAAAATATATGGAAATCTTCTGGAAAATGCCGTAGATGCAGTAAAAGATCTGCTGCCGGAAAATAAGCCTTATGTAAAGATGCTTACAAAGGTTAAGAACAGGAAGCTTCTGATAGAGATTTCAAATCCATATTCCAATGGAATCCAGCGAAGGGAAAAAGTTTTTTATTCAACAAAGAATGAAGGCTTTGGAATCGGAACAGCGTCTGTGGTAGAAGTGGTACAACGAATGGGCGGATATGTAGTTTTTAATACAGAAGAGGGTATTTTTAAAGTAAATATCTTTCTGCCGGTGAAAACAGTACAGTAAATAAATAGTTACTGCCCGGAGGGGAAGAGGCATATCGGAAATACTTATTTATCAGAGTCTGAAGAGAATAAGTATTCCAGATATGCTTTTTTTATTGCGTTGGAGCCACGCTTGCGTACAGTAACAAGCTCCTGATTGTCCATAACAAAGCCTTCATCTGTGGATTTCTCGATGTGATCCATATTTACGATACAGCCTCTGTAACAGGAGAGAAAACATTTCATTCCCTCCAGAAGCTCTTCGAATTTCTGGAAGGTTATGTAGGAGCGTATAATGCCTGCATCTGTGGTATGTACCTGAACTGCATTGCGGTAGGTATCCACGTACAGGATGCTCCTGACAGGGATCTTTACAGGGGTACGGTCGGAGATCAGCTCTATATATCTGGAATTCTGCGACTGCCTGAACTGGATTGTTGAGAGGATCCGGCAAAGCTTCTCCGGGTCAAAGGCTTCAGCAGATAGTAGGATGCCTGTACATCATAGCTTTCCACAGCAAAGGAATCACTGCTTGAAATAAAAATCAGAGCAGCTGTATCCCTGGCTTCGCGGAGCTTTCTGGCTGCATCCATACCGGTCATACTGCCCATATAAATATCCATAATGATCAGGTCGTAAAATCCGGGTATGTATTTAGTAAAAAAAGCTTCTGCGCTGGAATACAAATGGATGTCTGCGGATGTATTCTGGGATTCATAATAAGAAGAAATGACAGATTTTACCTGGCGCAAATCTTCCTTTGAATCGTCAAGGATTGCAATATTCAAAAGGAGTACCTCCTAAATTAACTTAAACATAATTTGTATTTTAGCGTATTTTCATGAGTTATTCAAGTACGGATTCCTTACTGAAAGCAAGTAATACCATAAGTATTTATTCATTTTTCCATATTTCATGAAAAATGTCATTTAATCCCATGTATCTTGAAAATAAGACTGAAATTTTTTATAGTAAGAACATAGAAATTCAGTTTAGAAATATGTACACACATTTTAAGAAAGGATGGTAAAAAAATATGAAAAACTGGAAAAAAATAATGGCAGGTCTTTGTGCTGCTGCAATGGTAAGCTCTATGGTTGTTCCGGTATGGGCAGCAGAGGAGACTACAGAAGAAGCAGCAGATGACGGAGATGTCGCGGATGTATCAGAGGCAATGTTAGGACTCTGGAAGGACAGCGCAGGAGATATCTACGGATTCTACAAAGATAATTCGTTTTTTGGTCAGTGGAAGGATGAAGAGCAGGATGTTCTTGGTGTATATGCCCTGAGTTCAGACGGAGAATATACAGCTCTGGTAATGCAGTTCGCAAATGACGACGGCACGTATGATGATGAAAATATGGTAACTTATCTGGTGCAGGCAAATGAGGAAGAGAATCTTCTGGAACTTTATGATCCGGACAGTCTGGACCTGACTGCAACCCTGGAGCCTTATGAGGCAGACGGTGATGAGTCGGATTACAATCAGACTTATCAGGATATGGGTGATATCCTGACAGAGTGTTATTCCGGTGAGACAGAAGCAGGTGAGACTTTTATTTATGCAGCTAATGAGGATGGAACTTTCTGCTCAGTACTTGTGATCGATCAGGATGATAACTATGTAAGCTTTGTTGGCGAAGGTACTTTTGATGAAGAGAATGGTACTGTGACGATTACTGATGAAGTTTCTGAGATGGCACTTACTTTTGGTGTGGCAGTGAATGATGATGATACACTGACACTGGATATGGGTGATCTTGGAAGCGCTACTGTAGAGGAAGCTACGCTGGCGGTTGCTGTTCAGGGACTGAAGTATGCAGTTGAGAATGGAACTGAGATGAACTAAGCAATTCTTTTTCAGGAACAAAAATATGTGATTTTGAGGATACTCCTCTTCGGATAGATTTATTCGGAGGGGAGTGTTTTTTCTGTGCCGGGGGTTTTAGAATGGCTGGGAAGATGGTATAATGAGGAGCGAATTCTATAGTTTTTGTGGAAGTGTTACAGATGAGCAGAAACAGACAGGAAGCGAAAATTACGAGAGAGGTTTGAATTTATGAATATTTTGAATATAGAGCATGTTTCCAAGGTGTTTGGTGAGAAGGTGGTGCTGGATGATGTTCCTACGGGGTGCATCAGGGAGATAAGATTGGGATCATCGGGATTAATGGGACCGGGAAGTCTACGATTCTGAAGATCATCGGCGGTCTGGAGGAGCCGGATGAGGGCAGGTGATCACTCAAAATGGCCTGAGAATCACGTATCTTCCGCAGATGCCGGAGTTTCCGCAGGGAGCTTCTGTCCTGGATTATGTGGCAGAAGGAAAGTGGCAGAAGGACTGGAGTACTGAGAGCGAGGCAAGGAATGTTCTGAATAAGCTGGGAATTACAGACCATGATGAGAAGATCGATCATTTATCCGGGGGACAGAAGAAAAGGGTGGCACTGGCAAGGACTCTGGTGAATCCCTGTGATGTGCTGCTTCTGGACGAGCCTACCAACCATCTGGATAATGAGATGGTGACCTGGCTGGAGGACTTTCTGAGAAGTTTTAAGGGCGTTGTGATTATGGTTACTCATGACAGATATTTCCTCGACAGGTTACTAATAAGATTCTGGAGATTTCCCATGGCGGCCTTTATGCTTATGAGGCTAATTACTCGAAGTTTCTGGAACTGAAGGCAGAGCGTGAGGAGATGGAGCTTGCCAGTGAGAGGAAGAGACAGAGCGTACTCCGCATGGAACTGGAGTGGGCAAAGCGTGGATGCAGAGCCAGAAGTACCAAGCAGCGGGCACGTCTGGAACGCCTGGAGGCACTGAAGAACGGAAAGGCTCCGGTGCGTGATGCGAATGTGGAGCTGGATTCTGTTGAGACACGTATGGGAAAGAAGACAATCGAACTTCACCATATCAGCAAGAGTTTTGGTGAGAAGAAGATCCTGGATGATTTTAATTATATTGTGCTGCGCAATCAGCGTCTTGGGATTATTGGTCCTAATGGGTGCGGAAAGTCAACACTCATCAAGATTATTGATGGGATGATACAGCCGGATGCAGGAGAAGTGGAAATTGGAGAAACCATTCGCATAGGGTATTTTGCACAGGAAGTGCCGGATATGGATACCAATCAGCGTGTGATTGATTATATCCGCGACGTGGCAGAGTATATTCCGACCAGAGACGGGAAGATTTCCGCAACAATGATGCTGGAGAGGTTTCTCTTTGATTCTGCCATGCAGTATGCACCCATTGCCAAATTGTCAGGTGGTGAGAAGAGGCGTCTGTATCTGCTGAAGGTTCTGATGGAGGCGCCGAATGTGCTTCTTCTGGATGAGCCGAGTAATGATCTGGATATTCCTACACTGACCATTCTGGAGGATTATCTGGATTCTTTTGCAGGGATTGTGATCGCAGTGTCTCATGACAGGTATTTTCTGGATAATATTGTGGACAGGATTTTTGCTTTTGAGGGGAATGGACATCTGACCCAGTATGAGGGCGGATATACGGATTATACAGAGACGCTGGCGAGAAAAGGCGGGGCAGTATCTGAAGGACAGAGCACTGCAGTTGGTGCGGAAAAGAAGAAGTCGGCTCAGGCAGACTGGAAGCAGAATCGTCCCCAGAAGCTGAAATTTACCTATAAAGAGCAGAGGGAATTTGAAACCATCGATGATGATATTGCAGCGCTGGAGGAACTGCTGGAGAAGCTGGATAAGGATATGGAGCCAATGCCACCAATCTGTGAAGCTTCGTGAGATCATGGAGCAGAAGGAGAAGGCACAGGCAGATCTGGATGAGAAGATGGACAGGTGGGTTTATCTGAATGATCTGGCGGAGCGAATCGAGGCACAAAAAAGTGAAAAGTGATTTTTTTCAGATGCTATTGACTTTGCAGAGGGTTCTTTAGTATGATACAGATTATGGAAGATTGCAGGAGCTGCTTTGCAGCGGGGCAATTTGCGGATGCCGGGTCAGTAACAGAAAATATCTTTTGATTCTGACATCTGTGAGTGAACAGTAAGTGAACAGGAGATATAAAAATATGGCAGAACAGGTCAGAGTTGTAGTGGACGCAATGGGCGGGGATAATGCCCCGGCAGAACCTGTCAGAGCTGCAGTGGAAGCTGTAACAGAGAGACAGGACATAAAAGTAATTCTTACAGGAAAACAGGAAGTGATAGATAAGGAACTGGCGAAATATTCCGGATATCCGAAGAACCAGATCCAGGTTGTCAATGCATCCCAGGTGATCGAGACAGCAGAACCCCCTGTTTTTGCGATCCGTAAGAAAAAAGATTCATCAATCGTAGTAGGTTTGAATATGGTTAAGAAACAGGAGCAGATGCCTTTGTTTCATCAGGAAGTACAGGAGCTGTTCTTGTTGGCGGACAGGTACTGGTAGGCAGAAGTAAAGGTGTGGAGAGACCGCCTCTTGCACCGTTGATCCCTACCACGAAGGGTGTTTCCCTTCTGATCGACTGTGGTGCCAATGTGGATGCACGTCCATCGCATCTGGTGCAGTTTGCGAAGATGGGCTCTATTTATATGGAGAACGTAGTCGGTATTAAAAATCCAAAAGTTGCCATTGTAAATAACGGGGCGGAAGAGGAGAAGGGAAATGCACTTGTAAAAGAAACTTTCCCCCTTCTGAAAGAATGCAAAAGCATTAATTTCATCGGAAGTATAGAAGCCAGAGATATCCCGGCAGGATATGCGGATGTGGTCGTATGCGAAGCATTTGTGGGAAATGTGATCCTTAAATTATATGAGGGAGTTGGTTCTGCCCTGGTCCAGAAGATCAAAGAAGGAATGATGACCAGCACAAGAAGTAAGATCGGTGCACTTCTGGTAAAGCCTGCACTGAAAGAAACTCTGAAATCCTTTGATGCAACGGAATATGGCGGAGCACCGCTTCTGGGGCTTAAAGGACTCGTGGTAAAGACGCATGGAAGTGCCAAAGCCATTGAGATCAAACATGGTATTTTCCAGTGTGTACAGTTTAAACAGGAGAAGATCAACGAGAAGATCGCAGAGCGTATCCTGGAGGATCAGGAAGTACTGAAGTCCGGAGCAGAATAGAGCAGGACAGGAACAGAAACAGGAAGGAGGGTTGAAGATGGAACTGGAGAAAATAAAAGCTATCATAGCAGAGGTTCTGAATATTGATGCAGATTCGATCACAGAAGACACTACATTTGTAGATGATCTTGGTGCAGACTCTCTTGATATTTTTCAGATTATTATGGGGATTGAAGAGGAGTATGACATTGAACTGGATAATGAATCTGTCGAACAGATTCAGACAGTCGGTGATGCTGTTGAAGCAATTCGGACAATTAAATAAAAATGTAACTGTCCGGCAGTCTGAAATTTGACAGGAGCATAATACAGGCGCACTGAGCAGTTGCAAAAAATGATGTCGCAGGGTTGTCAGATGACAGCCCTGTGCATATGGAGAGGGTTAGAGGAATGAATAGAAAGACAGAAGAATTAGAAGAAATCATAGGATATCATTTTAAAAATAAACATTATCTTACACAGGCACTGACTCACAGTTCCTATGCAAATGAGAAGAAGCTGGGGAAGCTGGGCAGCAATGAGAGACTGGAGTTTCTGGGAGATGCTGTGCTGGAGCTGATCAGCAGTGATTATCTGTATGCAAGATTTACCCAGATACCGGAGGGAGAGCTGACAAAGAAGAGAGCCAGCCTGGTGTGTGAGCCAAGCCTTGCCTATTGTGCAAGAGAATTTGGACTGCCGCAGTTTCTGTTGCTTGGAAAGGGCGAGGATATGACAGGCGGAAGAAACAGGGATTCTATCGTCTCTGATGCAACAGAGGCTTTACTGGGAGCTATCTATCTGGATGGTGGTTTTGCTAATGCAAAGGAGTTTGTGCTGAATTTTATCCTGAATGATATTGAACACAAACAGCTCTTTTATGATAGCAAGACCATCCTGCAGGAAATCGTGCAGGAAAACGGAACACAGCCGGTGGAATATATTCTGACAAAAGAAGAAGGCCCGGATCATAACAAAAACTTTACTGTGGAGGCAAGAGTAAACGGAAAAGTGATGGGACAGGGAAGCGGTCATACAAAGAAAGCAGCAGAACAGGCCGCAGCATACCAGGCGATTCGTGTACTCAGAAAATAAACAGGAGAATTATGTATTTAAAGAATATAGAGGTACAGGGATTTAAGTCTTTCGCCCAGAAGATCAATTTTGAATTTCATAACGGGATCACCGGTATTGTAGGTCCGAACGGAAGTGGAAAGAGCAATGTCGGTGATGCGGTGAGATGGGTGCTGGGTGAACAGAGTGCCAGGTCTCTGCGAGGAGGAAATATGCAGGATGTCATTTTCTCCGGTACAGAGACAAGAAAACCCCTGGGTTATGCATCGGTGGCGATCACACTGGATAATTCAGACCATAAGCTTCCGGTTGATTTTAACGAGGTTACGGTTACCAGAAGGCTTTACCGTTCAGGAGAGAGTGAATATAAGATCAACGGAAGTGCCTGCAGACTGAAAGATATCAATGAGATGTTTTATGATACAGGTATCGGTAAAGAAGGATATTCCATTATCGGACAGGGACAGATCGACAGGATCCTAAGCGGTAAACCGGAAGAGAGAAGAGAGCTTTTTGATGAGGCAGCAGGTATTGTTAAATTTAAGAGAAGAAAGAATACCACGATCAAAAAACTGGAGGAAGAACGCCAGAACCTGGTCAGAGTGACAGATATCCTCTCGGAGCTTACCAGACAGCTGGAACCACTGGAGAAACAGTCAGAGACAGCAAGAGTTTATCTTTCCAAAAGAGAGACTCTTAAGGAACTGGATGTGAATATGTTCCTGATGGAGTATGCTGCTGCAGCCAAAGAACTCAAGGAACTGGAAGAGAAGAACATAATTGCGCAGAATCAGCTGAAGGATACCCAGAGTTCCTATGACCGGACCAAGGTGGAATATGAACGTCTGGAACAGGAGCTGGAAGATTTAAATTCCAAAATGGATGCACTTCGCATTTCCGGTCAGGAGCAGGCAATCCGTAAACAACAGCTGGAAGGCAGATCAATGTATTAAATGAGCAGATACTGGCAGGGGCACAGAATGAAGAGCATTATAAGGGACGTATCCAGACTATTGAGGCTGAACTTTCAGTAAGAACAGATTCAAAGAAGAAACTTGAAGAAGAAAAAACGGATATTTATGCACAGTTAAAGGCTGTCCGTAAGAAACTTTCTGAGGAAGAAGAGAAATTAAGGACAGCGCAGGAGAATATGGAAGCCTGTACTCTCGAAGTGGAGAATGGCAAAAATGAGATCATTGAAATTCTGAACAGCCGCGCCAATGTCAAGGGTAAAGCCCAGAGATTGATGCAATGATGGAACAGGCAGAAATCCGTAAGGCAGAGATCAGCAGCGTATTCTCAGACTGAAGAGTGAAGAGGAAGAACAGCAGACCATTCTGACTACAGCCCGGAAACAGTATGATGAGATTACATGCCAGATTGAAAATGCCAATGAGGAATGTGAACATCTGAATCTGAGTGTGATGAAGATTCAGGAAAAGCTGAAGGAACAGAACACAAAGCTGGAAGCAGAACAGACAGCCTATCACAGAGAGGCATCCCGGCTGGATTCTCTCAGAAATATCGCGGAGCGTTATGATGGATACGGAAACAGTATCCGGAGAGTTATGGAACAAAAAGAACGTGTTCCGGGAATCCAGGGTGTTGTCGCAGATCTGATCCAGGTAAACAAAGATTATGAGATCGCTATTGAGACAGCTCTTGGTGGGAGCATTCAGAATATTGTTACAGATAATGAGCAGACCGCCAAAACCATGATCGAATTTCTGAAAAAGAATCGTTATGGACGTGCAACCTTTCTTCCCATGAGCAGCATAAGTCCCAGAGGTGAGTTTACACCGAAAGAAGCACTGAAAGAGCCGGGCGTTGTGGGGATTGCCAGCGAACTGGTGTCCGTAGCTTCTCAGTATCAGCAGATCACGAAATTCCTTCTTGGAAGAGTGCTGGTAGTTGATAACATTGATCATGCCATTGCAATAGGAAAAAAATACAGACACAGTCTGAGAATGGTCACAACAGAAGGTGAATCCTTAAGCCCGGGAGGTTCCATGACCGGCGGTGCCTTCAGAAACAACAGCAATCTGCTTGGAAGACGGCGTGAGATAGAGGAACTGGAAACAAAAGTAAACCAGCTGAAGCAGAATCTGACCGAAATGCAGAACGCTGTTGAGGAAAATAAAAATCAGAGAAACAGGCTTCGTGATGCCATTGCAGGATTTCAGGAAAAACTCCGTCAGAAATATATAGAACAGAATACTGCCAGAATGAATATCAAACAGCAGGAAAAGAAAGCTGAGGAGATCCGAAGCGGATATGCGCAGATCAACAGAGATCAGGCAGAGATCAAACGCCAGGTCATGGAAATCCGGCAGGATCATGACCGGATTGCCAGGGAACTGGAGAATTCAAAGCAGGATGAGAAAGAACTGGAGAGTTTTATTGAGGCAAAGCAGTCAGAACTGGATGAATGGAAAGAAGAAGAGAAGAAAATCACCCGGGAGTTAGAAGAAATCCGTCTTCAGTCATCCGCTCTTGAACAGAAGGAGAAATTTGACCAGGAAAACCTGAGCCGTCTGAAATCAGAAATCACAGCTTTTATGACTGAGAAAGAGGATATTTATCAGTCTCTTGCTCACAGCAGTGAAGAGATGGAAAAGAAGCAGGAGATGATCACTCAACTGAAAAAAGAGTCAAAAGAGTCTGTCCTTCATGAAGAACAGGCACAGATGCAGCTGAAAAATCTGCAGAAGGAGAAAGAGAGCAGAACTTCTCAGCATAAAGATTTTTTTGAGAAAAGAGATTATCTGTCCGGTCAGATCGGACTTCTGGATAAGGAATGTTACCGTCTGCAGGGACAGATGGACAAGCTGGAGGAGAACAGGGAAGAGCGGATTGCCTATATGTGGTCCGAGTATGAGATCACTCCCAATAATGCCGTTTCCTACAGAAAAGAGGAACTTACTGATCTTTCGCAGATGAAGCGACAGGCAGCTCAGATTAAAGATGATATCAGAAAGCTGGGACCTGTAAATGTAAATGCTATTGAGGATTATAAGGAACTTCTGGAAAGACACACCTTTCTGTCCGGCCAGTATGAGGATCTGGTCACAGCGGAGAAAACTCTGGAACAGATCATTCAGGAGCTGGATGAGGGAATGCGGAAACAGTTTTCTGAGAAATTCGGCGAGATCCGGAATGAATTTGACAAGGCATTCAAGGAATTGTTCGGAGGCGGAAAAGGAACTCTGGAGCTGGATGAAGAGGCAGATATCCTGGAGGCAGGAATTAAGATCATTTCCCAGCCGCCGGGAAAGAAACTGCAGAATATGATGCAGCTTTCCGGCGGGGAAAAAGCTCTGACAGCTATTGCACTTCTTTTCGCGATCCAGAATCTGAAGCCGTCACCGTTCTGTCTGCTGGATGAGATCGAGGCAGCACTGGACGATTCCAATGTTGGACGATTCGCCGGATATTTACAGAAGTTGACGAAAAACACACAATTTATTATAATAACACATAGACGTGGAACTATGAACGCCGCAGACCGGCTTTATGGTATTACCATGCAGGAAAAAGGGGTATCAACACTGGTTTCCGTCGATCTGGTGGAGAACCAGCTTACCCAGTAACAGGAGGAGTTTCACATGGCAGAAGAAAAAAAAGGTTTTTTTAAACGATTAGTCAGTGGACTGGCAAAGACCAGAGACAATATCGTAGCCGGATTTGACAGTATTTTCAGTGGCTTTTCCAGCATTGATGAAGATTTTTATGAAGAGCTGGAAGAGATTCTGATCATGGGTGATATCGGGATCAATGCGACCACTTCTATTATTGAGAATTTAAAGAAAGAGGTTTCCGAACGTCATGTTAAGGAACCGATGGAATGTAAACAGCTTCTGATCAATGAGATCAAGGATCAGATGCGTGTGGACAGCACAGAGTATGAATTTGAGAACCGCAAATCCGTAGTCTTGGTGATCGGTGTCAATGGTGTCGGAAAAACCACCTCAGTAGGAAAACTTGCAGGAAAATTAAAAGACCAGGGCAAGAAGGTTATCCTTGCAGCAGCAGATACTTTCCGCGCAGCAGCAGGAGAGCAGCTTACTGAATGGGCGAACCGGCAGGTGTAGAGATCATCGGTGGACAGGCGGGAGCAGATCCTGCATCTGTTATCTATGATGCGGTGGCAGCAGCCAAAGCAAGAAATGCAGACGTACTTCTCTGCGATACGGCAGGACGTCTTCATAATAAAAAGAACCTTATGGAAGAACTCCGCAAGATTTACAGGATCCTGGAGAGGGAGTATCCGGATGCATATCTGGAGACATTGGTAGTGCTGGATGGTACCACCGGACAGAATGCTCTTGCACAGGCGAGACAATTTGCGGAGGTCGCAAATGTCAGCGGTATTATCCTTACCAAGCTGGACGGAACTGCCAAGGGAGGTATTGCAGTTGCCATCCAGTCTGAACTGGATATTCCGGTGAAGTACATTGGCGTAGGAGAAAGTATTGACGATCTTCAGAAATTCGATGCAGATGCATTTGTAAATGCGTTGTTTGATGTAGACCATAAAGAAAACCCGGACGCTTAAGATTAGGATGTACTTTCGGAGTCAAATCAAGTACAAAAAGATTCCGGGAGTACATTCAGGACAAAATGGAGGAAAAACAATGCTTACTTTAGAGAGTTTTGAACAGGCATCAGAGATCGTAAAACAGGTCACACAGGAAACAAAGCTGATCAAGAGCAGCTATTTCAGTGAACTTACAGGAAATAAGGTTTATTTAAAACCGGAGAATATGCAGCGTACAGGTGCATATAAGGTTCGTGGTGCCTATTATAAGATCAGCACTCTTTCCGATGAAGAGAGAAATAAAGGTCTGATCACAGCATCCGCCGGAAATCATGCACAGGGTGTTGCCTATGCTGCGCATAAATATGGTGTGAAGGCAGTGATCGTTATGCCTACCACAACTCCGCTGATCAAGGTTGAGAGAACAAAGAGTTACGGTGCAGAGGTTATCCTGCATGGTGATGTATATGATGAGGCATGTGCACATGCACTGGAACTTGCTGAGAAAGAGGGATATACCTTTATCCATCCTTTCGATGATCCGGCAGTTGCCACAGGACAGGGTACATTGCAATGGAGATCATTCAGGAGCTTCCGCTTGTTGATTATATTCTGGTTCCGATCGGTGGAGGCGGACTTGCAACAGGTGTTTCCACACTTGCGAAGCTGTTAAATCCACATATCAAAGTCATCGGTGTGGAACCGGCAGGGGCTGCCTGCATGAAAGCTTCTCTGAAGAAGGGTGAGGTTGTGACTCTTCCGCACGTAAATACGATTGCTGACGGTACTGCAGTACAGACACCCGGAAAGAAAATCTTCCCGTATATCCAGAAGAATCTGGACGATATCATCACTATCGAGGATGATGAACTGATCGTTGCTTTCCTTGATATGGTTGAGAACCATAAGATGATCGTAGAGAATTCCGGTCTTCTGACAGTGGCAGCGCTTCGTCATCTGGATGTGAAGGAAAGAAGATTGTTTCTATCTTAAGCGGTGGAAATATGGATGTTATTACCATGTCTTCTGTTGTTCAGCATGGTCTGATCCAGAGAGACAGAA
>ENA-OQAN01000358-OQAN01000358.1-human-gut-metagenome-genome-assembly--contig:-NODE-358-length-24636-cov-2.283937_pt1 | contig 24636 bp, 29 predicted proteins | sample MGYA00242735_ERZ504527 | MGnify/ENA primary metagenome ERZ504527 (study PRJEB26092, sample SAMD00036230) | human gut metagenome | host: Homo sapiens | study: EMG produced TPA metagenomics assembly of... | reverse complement strand
CTCGCAGCTTGGCAGAAGGCTCGACGACGCCTGCCCGATAGCCGACGCCTCCACCGTGGAAGGCGTGCGCGTGCACGCGGTTATCGCACCGCTCGTTCCTCAAGGCGCCGCCATCAGCATACGATTGCCGGACGTTGTTGCGCCCAGTCTGGAATCTTTGGCGGAAAACGGCATGTTTCCAAGCGGATGGATGCCCTTGCTGGAAGGATTCGTGGAACGAAGGGCCAGCGTGCTCGTGACCGGCGGAACCGGAGCAGGCAAAACCACGCTGCTCAAAGCAATGCTTATGCGATGCGCGCCGGGGGAGCGCGTCATCACCGTGGAGGAGGTGCGCGAACTTGGCATGCTCAACCATGCCAACCACGTGTCGCTGGTGACGCGCGGCGCCAACATGGAAGGCAAAGGCGCCATAGGCTGTCGCAGCTGATATGCGCGACGTTGCGTATGCGGCCGGACCGCATTGTGGTGGGCGAATGCAGGGGCGGCGAAATCGTGGATCTGCTGCGCGCGCTGAATTCCGGGCATCGCGGAGGCATGACCACCTTGCATGCCAATCAGGTGACGGCGGTTCCCTCACGTTTGGTGGCCTTGGGATTGCTCTCCGGGCTGAATCCGCAAGCCACCGCGGCGCTCGCGCAAGACGCGTTCGACGTAGTGCTGCATGTGGGCCGAGTGGGAGCAGGCGGCGCATCGCGCAAATAGGACGGCTTGAATTCGCAGAGGGGAAACTGCGGGGAAACCTATTGGCCGGGTGGAACGGCAGCCAAATGCGGGCTTCGCAACAGTGGCCTGATTTCGTGCGCGTATGGAGTCGTTGAATCGAGGTGGGCAGATGGAAAGCCTCAGCATTATTTGCGCGGTATTGTGCGGACTGGCCGTATGGCTGTGGCCTCGCCGAAACGTATGCGATGTGGGCGAACGGGCGGGAAACGTAGTGGGGCGCGCAGGCGAAAGCCTTGATGAAAAACCTGATGGAGGATTCGATGGGCGGTCTGACGGAATCGAAGAGGCGAACATGCCGTCGAAACCATTGCCCGCCATCGGATGTGTGGCGTGCGTGCTTCCCTCCGCGCATCCGTGCGCAGCGGAGCCACATTGGTGCAGGCGTTCGAAGAATTGGGTGGAACGCCGTTCGCCACACCCGAACTTACCAGGCTTCGCATAACCATGGTGATCCGCAGCCGATGCCCGCCCAAAGAGCAATGCGGCCAAGTCGAACGGCTGAGCGGCGAGCTATATGCGGCCTGTCAGCTGAGCCTGACGCTCGGATGCGAAACCGGCCGATGCCTGCAGGCGGTGGCTGAATCGTTGAAACGACAACGATTATTGGATGATCTGCGTACCAACGCATTCGCCATGCCCCAAAGCGACGGTGAAACTCCTGATGGCGTTGCCGCTGCTCACTGTGCTCTTGGGAGAAGGTATGGGTGCGCACTCATTGGCCTTCCTTGTTTCAGGGGTCAAAGGCTTGGCATGCCTCGGATTTGCCCTCTGTTGCTACACGTTCGGACTTATCTGGATACGTGCGCTGATGCGGCAGGATGATATGAAAGGAGCCATGTGATGACTGGCTTATGGATGCTGACGGCGGCGGTGTGCGCGGCCGAAGCGATGTGGCTGAAGCAGTGGAGGCCGGTCCGTGTGCCAGCCGACCTTGCGCCCGCCGGACGAGTGCGGGAACTTCCGCTGCCGCTGGTATTGGAGATGCTCAGCGTCGCCATACGGCAGGGATCCTCCATTCCACGCGCGCTGATTGCCGTGGGCGATATCGCTGCGGGAGAATTCGGCGCGGGACTACGGTCGGCCGGAGAACAGTTGAACAAAGGTGTTTCCTGGGATGATGCGTGGCCAGATGATGGCGATCTTGCGGTGGTGCGCGATGCGTTCGCCTCGTCATGGCACAGTGGCGCCTCGCCGGTGGAACGTTTGGAAACAGCGGTCGAACAATTGGATTGGGATGAGCGCTCGCAGATCGAACAGGCTGCAGCGAAATTGTCGGTTCGTTTGTTGCTACCGACCGGATTGTGCTTTCTTCCCGCATTTGTTGCGGTGGGGATTATTCCGGCCGTTATGTCGTTTGTGGGATGACGGCAGGAAAGCAACGTGGGAAATATGGCTCGGGAAATGTGGGAAACGGACAATCCTCGAAGAACGATGTTTTGTGGATAAATGTGGATGACACGCCGTGGTTGTGGATAACCCACGTCCTCCGACCACAACCCTGAAAAAACGTTCCGACGGGCACGATGATGCGCAACACTGGGTGCACTCGGCCATCTGGCCGAGGTTGTTCGAACGAAAGGAACGCCATGAACAACGAAACGCCAATCAACGTCGATGGCTCGCCAGACCTGATGGGCAAGGCAGGACAGCTGCTGCATGCCATGCCGTGAACGGGCCGGCAAAGCGGTATGCCTGCTGGACGCGCGTATGCGCACGCTGACCGTCGAACCGGAGGAAGGCGCTGCCACTGCCGAATATGCGGTGGTTTTGGTTGCCGCCACCGGATTCGCAGCCGTTTTGGTGGGCATCATGAAATCCGATGCCATCAAACGCTGCTGACCAACATCATCAAGAAAGCGCTGAGCGTCGGGTGATTCATGCTGAGGCAATGGTGGAAACGCCATACCGATGATGCCGATGAGGGAGCGGCCACCGCGGAATTCGCGGTGGTGCTCCCCTGCGTGGCGGCGGTGGCGATTTTGGTGTTGTGCTTGGGGCGTGCGTCCGTGGTGTCCATGAATTGCCAGGATGCGGCGGCGGCCGGTGCCAGGGCTTTCGCGGTTGATGATACGGGCGGCGAATCGAAGGCGAGGACCGCGGTCATGGCGGCTGCGGGAGGTTCGGCGGACGGTACGGTTCGAGCGTGGGGCGGACTTCGTCACCGTCACGGTGCAATGCCCTGTGGTGCCGGATCCGACCGGTGTGCTGCCCACTCGAGTTACCGGCAAGGCGACCCGCTACTTCTAGCGTTGCTCCGAAGCGTGCTGGTCTCTGCGCAGTGAGATACGGGATTGTTGGTTGTGGCCTGTGCATGGAGGTCTGTGAGGTTTGGAGCTTGCGACATACGACGTGTGAAACATGTTGTGAAACACTATTGGCAACCATTTGATGGATGCGGGTCGGAAAGGAATGGATAATGTGAAACGCCTTGTGAAACATTGGTTTGCTTGGGTTCGCGGGTCCGATGAGGGTTCGGGGACATATCCGGTGTGGCTTTGATCGCAGTGGCCGCCATCATGCTGGGCGCGGCCGCGTCGGCGGGCAATCTGCTGCTGTGCTTGCATCGCGCGCAGAATGCGGCCGACCTGGCGTCGGTAGCGGCGGCCAATGCGTTGTATTCGGGATCGTCCGATCCTTGTTCCGTGGCGGAACGCACTATATCCGGCAATAATGCGACGATCGGATCCTGCACGATAGAAGGCGAGGATGTGCTGGTCGAAGCGCAGGTCGGCACGCAAATGCCATTCGTATCGCATGTCGGCAAACAGTCACGGGCGGGGCCGATTGTCTGCGAATAAGCGTGGTGTGGAGCGGTACATTGTGCGGGAAATCGCGCTTCGTAAAAAGGGATCTTTCTACGTAAAGGAACATTCGTTCCACAAAACGCGGCCATTTGTATGGAAAGCCGTTCGCATGTGGCGTGTGGAGCGAATCGCGGTTATCGTACTGAAGTATGAGCGAAACGTCATGTGTGAATGCGACCGTTGCCGTTGTCGGCAATCCGACGTCAAACAAAGGCAAGGGTGCCGAGGTCGGCAAGCAGGTGTTGAGCTGCTGCAAGAGGCCGGGCGCAAGCATGGCTTCAACGTGATCGACGTGACCGGCGAGAGCTTCGACGATTCCTTGGCGAATGCAGGAATCGCAGGAACGAATACGACTACCTGGTGGCGGTCGGCGGCGACGGCATGATTGCGCTTGGAGCCAATGCCGTGGGCTGTTCCGGTAAACCGTTGGGCATTGTGGCGACGGGTTCCGGCAATGATTTCGCCCGCGGTCTTGAGCTGCCGGTCAATCGCGTGGAAACCGCTGTCGACGGCATCGTCGGCGCGATTGTGCGCGGCACGCATATTGACGTTGATATGGGTTTGGCCACGTCGTTGCAGGGCGGGTATGCCGTCGATTCCAGTACCGGCGATGATCTGGTCGGCGATTCGGACGTGCCATTGCGCCCGGCGGTCAACCGCTTCTACGCGGGCATGCTGTCGTGTGGTTTGGATGCGAGTATCAACGACCGTGCCAACCATTCCCGCTTGCCCAACGGTTCGGTGCGCTATTTCGTGGCAGCGATTGTGGAATTGACGCATATGAAGCGGTACGGATACCACATCAAAGCCACGTTGGCCGATGGAACGGTGGAAGAAAGAGACATTATTTCACCGTTGCTTACGGTGGCCAATTCACGGCATATTGGCGGAGGTATTGAGATCTCGCCGTATTCGCGGTTCTCTGATGGTTTGCTTGACCTGGTATGGCTCGACCACGTGCCCAATGTCGCCGAATGCGTGGATGCGGTGTCTCACGCGTATAGCGGCAAGATCCTCGGGTGCAAGGTGTTTGGTGGAAGCGTGTGCGCGATATCGAAATCACCCGCGCGCAAGAGGGTGATGAGCCGCCGGTCTTGATGCGGACGGTGAATATGTTGGTCGCCTGCCTGTCAAGGTCGTAGTTCAAGACCGTGCGTTGCGTGTGCTGGTGCCGCCGGCCGTGGCGGAAAGCCAAGCTGCCAACACCGAAGAGAAAGTGCTGGAAGCCATCAAGCGTGATCACCGTGATCCTGTCACCGGCAAAACCGACACCTACTACGCGAAGCGCTCGCGGTAGTGCGTGCACATGCCGGTCAAACCGCAACATTGCATATCGAAGATGGCACGTATGCAACTGATTGCGTGATCGGCAATCGTAAGCAATCGCAAATAATTTCGCGATACTAACGAAAAATCCAGTACCCGCAAGATCTTTATCTTACGAATACCGGATTTTCTGTAACTAGCGAACGCCGTAACTATCGAATGCGGATTGCGATCAGGCGGCGACTTCCTGGCGGGCGATGGCCTGCTCGTAGTCGCGGGTGCCCTTGAAGACTTCCTGCAGCCACGGGTTGACGTGCTGCTTCTTCGCGCGGTACATGATGTACCGAGTGCGAGCACGTTGGCCACGAGCGCGATGATCGACACGGTCAGGTTCACGTTCGGATTGTTCACCGACTGCACGGCGAACTTGGACTCATCCTGAACATGGGGAACACCTGCGCGAACATGCACCAGATGGCGAGCGTGTTGGCGCGGTTCTGAATCCAGCCGCCCTTGTTCCAGAAGAAGTTCGCCACGGTCGGGGCGAGCAGCAGCGCGAGGCCGCAATACCAGGAGTGGGTCGGCAGGCAGTTGTAGGTGTAGCAGAAGTTCCAAATATCGTATGCGACGATGAATACCCAAGTCATGTCAGGCCACAGCATGTCCTGCTTCTTCTTTGACACGTAAATGCCGAACCAGCCGGTCATGCAGGCGATGTTGATCAGGCCGGCAACGCCGTTGAACACATTGTGCCAGCCGCCATACAGCGTCACGCCTTCGGTGGAAACCCATGTGGTGCCCCAAGCGCGAATGGCCGATTCGAAGTCGGAGGCCACGGCGATAAGAATGTTGATGGCCACGATCACGAACGGGAAGCACTTGAACCATTCGGATTTGCCGATCTTGCCCCACTTGTATTTGAGTGCCATGAAGCCGATGCAGCCTGCGGTGGCCGCATATAGCTTGGCATAGTGGAACCAGCTGGTCATATGCACGTAGGTCGGATTGCTGAGCGCCCATTCGGCACCCATCGCGGCGGCCACGTAAATGGTGATGAAGTAGATGGTCAGAATGGCCGGCACGATCAGGAACGCGATCACGCCACCGGTCTTGGTGCGACGGGCCAGCTCATTGGCGCCGATCAGGCAGCAGAATACGAGGATCCATCCGATCCACTGGTATATGGCGGTGTCGCCATAGACTTGGAACAACATCGCTCTTCCTTTCTCTCGACACGTATGCGCGCGGGGTGAGCTGCGTTTACATGTATTCGTTCAGGTGCAGCGTCTGTGCCGCGACCTGTCTGATGACGGTGTCTTCAATGTCGGGATGCAGTCTGATCAGCGAAATCAGGCCAACGATGAGCGTATAGAACGTCTCATGCTCGTTGGTGATGGGCATGCCATGCAATTTCTCGAAATCGCGCACTGTCGAATTGCAGATGTATTCCGCAATGCGATCGGCCACGCGGTCGATGAATTTGATGTACAGTCCCGCGTTGCCGTCTTCGATCATGCGTTGGCTGAACGGGCCTCATCGGCGATGAGGGAACGGGTCAGTCGCACCACGTCATCGAGCGCTTTCGAGATGTTGCCGACTTCTCGATTGGCGTTCCACTCCTCCAATTGCGAGATGACTTCGTCGATGACGTCGTCGAGCACGGCGTCCGCAACTTGGTCTTTGTCTTGGAAATAGTGGTAGAAGAGAGATCTGGTCATGCCTACGCGACCTGCGATATCGCTGATCGTGATTTTCGAAAAGCCCTTTTCCAGGCAGATTGCGCGGGCTGCATGCACGATTTGCGCGCGGCGTGCGTCTCCGACTGTTGTTGCGGAGGCGTTGTGCTGTCCGTCCATGGCTTTCTCTCCTTCGTTCGAGTGGCGTCTCTCACCTGCGCGACACGTTGACACTCTGTCAATTTCTTGACTGCCCTCAGTCTAAACCGTAAATTGACACAATGTCAATTTCGTAGTGTCGATGTCGTCACTCCCAGCTTAAACGTTGCCGCGGCGCTTGTCTTTGGGGACACGCGCTTCACCGTTACGGGCAGGCTGTGCGGCCGGTCTTTGAGAAAAACGTGTCGTAATTAATCGGTAGCCTAGTGACACCACAGCGGAAGGAATTGCGATGGCACTGGCACTCTATAGAAGGTATCGTCCCGACACGTTCGACGGCGTGATCGGGCAGGATCAGGTCACGATTCCGCTGATGCGAGCGCTTGATGAGAACAAACTTACGCACGCTTACCTGTTTTCCGGTCCGCGCGGCTGCGGCAAAACCAGTTCCGCACGCATTCTCGCGCGTTGCGTCAACTGCGCGAAAGGCCCGACCTCGCACCCGTGCGGCGAATGCGAAAGCTGCAAGGACCTCGCCACAGGCGGCCCCGGTTCCATCGACGTGGTGGAAATCGACGCCGCTTCGCACAACGGTGTGGACGATGCCCGCGAACTGCGCGAACGTGCCGGATTCGCCCCCGCCCGCGACCGCTACAAGATTTCATTCTCGACGAAGCCACATGGTCACGCCGCAAGGTTCAACGCGCTGCTGAAAATCGTGGAGGAGCCGCCGGAGCATGTGATGTTCATCTTCGCCACCACCGAGCCAGACAAGGTGATCGGCACCATCCGTTCGCGCACCCACCATTACCCGTTCCGTCTGGTGCCGCAGGAGGTTATGGGCCCGTACCTCGAGCAGATCTGCGAGACGAGCATATCGAAGCCGAGCCGGGCGTGCTGCGCCTTGCCATGCGTGCCGGCGGCGGTTCCGTGCGAGACACCCTTTCTGTGCTTGACCAGCTCATGGTCGGTGCGGTCGATGGCAGCATCGCATACGACTCCGCGGTTGCGTTGCTTGGCTTCACGCCTGACGCTCTGATCGGCGAGGCCGTCGACGCCGTTGCCGACAAAAATGGCGAAGCACTGTATGGCGTGATTCAGAAGGTCGTGGTCGGTGGTTTCGATCCCCGTCGATTTGTTGAGGATTTGCTTGCCCGCGTACGCGATTTGCTGGTGCTCACGTTGGGTGGAGAGCGTGCGGAAAGCGTGCTTTCCGACGATGCGGCCGCCGAGAACATGGATGATTTGCGTCGTCAGGCTTCCGCTTTGGGATTGTCTGCGCTGACGCAGATGGCTGACACGATCAATGCGACGCTTGCCAATATGACCGGTGCGATTTCGCCGCGCATGCGATTGGAATTGCTTGCCGCGCGCTTGTTGGCCGGGCGTGAGGAAGGGATGGCTGTCGTTGCGTCATCTTCCGGTGTACCTGATTTTGCGGCGATGCCGGAACTTCCGCAGCTGCCGAATCGTCGCGTGGATCCATGGCCGGCTCCCGTCGCCGTGCGGCACGACATGCCGCAGGAAATGTGCGGGCGCAGGATTCTGCGCCTGTGATCGATACCCCTTCCGCGCCTGTGCAGCCGTCCGTGGCGCCGACGAATCCTGCCGATGCCGTCGCATCCGGCGTGGCTTCCGTGCTTGCTGACGTGCAGCAGGCGATGAATGCGACGACTTCCGTCGCTTCCGCTGCGCCTGCCGCAACTTCCGTACCAGCTCCCATTCATGACGATCGCACCCCCGACCAGAAGTGGGATGCGCTGGTCGCAGCCCTTCCGGAAGACGTGCAACGTTACGTAAGCCGTGAAAAAGTGCCTCGCGTGCTACTGAGCGGCGACCGTCTGTGGATCAAATTCGACAAGGCGCTCAGCAAATACGCGTTGCCAAAGCGGTGGCAAAGGAATCGGTGGACGGCAATACCGAAGTGGTGAAAATCGTCCGCGCCGAAGTGCATAAGGCGTTCGGACCGAGCGTCACGCTCGCGCCTGCCAAAAAGCTGGCGGACGGGTCCGAATCGGTGCCGTGGAGCAAACTCAGCCGGAAGAGCAGAGCAAGATCAATGCGCAACTCGTGCAGGAACAGCTTAAAGCGGCCACGCTGCTGACGGCCAATCTTGGTACTGCTGCAGGTCTCGAATCCTCCGGCAAGGAGCCGGCCGGCACAAGCGCGAAGAGCGCCGAAGACGGTGGCAATGCCGGAGATTCCGGCGATGAGGAGGGCCATCGAGCTGCTGCCGGTGGAGCCGAGGAAGTCGATCCATGGGCGGCCCCGACGCAGGAAGTCCATCATCCGGAACGGCCTGTTCCGATGATGACCCTTGGGTTGCATCTGCACAGCCGATGCAACCGCAATCGGTGGTCACAAGCGGCGTCAACGATGTGAAAGCGCCGGAACAACATGCGAAACATGTGGCTGTTCCCGATGTCAGCGATAACGTTGATCCTTGGGCGGCACCGATGCCTGTACCGCAGCAAGCGCCGGTGGACGACGATCCTTGGGGTAACCCCATGCCGATTCAGGCAGGACCGGTGGATCCCATGCCTGCTCCAACGGAACCTGAGGTGGCTCCGAAGCACGCCAATCACCAGCATCGCGCACCGCGGCAGGACGCGGCACCGCAGCAAGGCCAGCCGAATGCCGATCCGTGGAGCCAGCAGTTCTCCGCGCCGGCGCAGCCAATGCCGCAGTCGCCGCGGAAGATGACGAATATTCCATGAGCGACGAGTCGATCGGGGCGTCAACCGCGTTAAGCGTGGACGATCTGACCCGACTGTTCGAGGTGAAAAAAGTCGAGGATTTCGGGCCGGACGATGCAAAAAACCCGCGCAACATGCAGCAGAAGAAGAATCTCGACGACTGATGGCGGTGCAGTCGCAAGCAAAAATGCGAAACCGAGCAAAATCGACGAATCAACGCAATCGTAAGCACTGCATAATCGCGAATCTTATGGAAACCAAGGAGAGGTGAACCATGCACTGGCCTATGACGCGCCATCCAACGATTGATCGACGCGTTCGCGCACCTGCCCGGCATCGGGCCGAAAGGCGCGCAACGCATCGCCTTCTACCTGCTCAACGCATCCGACGAGGAATCACAGGGGCTGATCGACGCCATCGCCGAAGTCAAAGAGAAAATACGATTCTGTGACATTTGCGGCAACGTGTGCGAAACCAGCCCATGCCCGGTCTGCGCCGATCCGCGTCGCGACCACAGCGTGATCTGCGTGGTCGAAGAGCCGAAAGACGTGATGAGCATCGAGCGCACGCGCGAATACCGCGGCCTGTACCACGTGCTCGGCGGCGTCATCAACCCGATGGCCAACGTGCAGCCCAGCGACCTCAACATCGCCAAACTTATCGAACGGCTCAAAGACAGCGAAGTCACCGAAGTGATCCTCGCGCTCAACCCGAATGTGGAAGGCGAAGCGACCACCAGCTTCCTGTCGCAGCTGCTTTCGCAAACCGACATTAAAGTCACGCGATTGGCGAGCGGCCTGCCGGTCGGTGGCGACCTTGAATATGCCGACGAAATCACGCTCGGACGCGCGTTGGCGGGGCGTCGCGCGGTCTGACATCATATTCGCCACATCCGTTACATTGCCGGCATATGCTGACGATTGCGCAAACGTTGCGCGGGCGATCATGGAAGACCCGTGCGGAACGTATGTACGAAAAAACGCGCGGAGGATTTGCAGGATCCCATATATTGTTCCGCATGTTGGGCGTGCAGGGGCTTGACAAATCGGATTTTTCCTATAATTGACCAGCCTGCTTAGTATGTTGGCGGGCAACACATTGAAGAAGATTGGATAAGTTGTGGCTCTCATCGTGCAGAAATTTGGCGGCTCTTCCGTAGCCGACCCAGAATCGATCAAGCGCGTGGCCCGACGCATCATCGAAACGAAGAACGCCGGCAATGACGTGGCCGTGGTGTCTCCGCAATGGGAGACACCACCGACGACCTGATCGATCAGGCGCTCAGCATCGACTCTAACCCGCCGGCGCGCGAGATGGACATGCTGATGACCGCAGGCGAGCGTATTTCGATGAGTTTGCTCGCCATGGCAATTCATGCGGCCGGCTCTCACGCCTACTCCTTCACCGGCTCCCAGCTGGTTTCATGACCGACGCCCAGTTCGGTACCGCGCATATCAAGGCCGTGAAGCCTGACCGCGTGCGTCGTGCGCTCGACAAGGGTTCCGTGGCCATCGTGGCCGGCTTCCAGGGCGTGAATGAGGGTGGCGACGCCACCACGCTCGGACGAGGTGGATCCGATACCTCGCAGTGGCTTTGGCAGTGGCGCTGGACGCCGACGTATGCGAGATCTACACCGACGTCGATGGCGTGTTCACCGCCGATCCGCGCATTGTGCCGACTGCACGCCGTATCCCCGTCATCGACTACGGAGTCGATGCTGGAAATGTCTTCCTGCGGCTCCAAGGTGCTTGCCCTGCGTTGCGTGGAATACGCGCAGCGATTCGACATGCCGTTGCATGTGCGCAGCTCCTTCTCCCACCGTCGCGGCACGCTGATCGTGCCGGAAGACGTCGATCCGCGCACATTGCCGAACATCTGAGATATCTGAGATTCGCATTCGGCAATCGCGAGACATCGCAGGCAATCGCAAGAAAACCAAGACTTTACGAACAAAGGTAAGAACATGAGCGAAAACAACAACCAGTCCTTGGGAGATCTGTTCCCCGATCTGGGGCCGGAAGTCCCGATCATTTCCGGCGTCGCACACGACAACACCGAATCGCTGGCCACCGTGCGCCGCGTGCCGAACGAGCCGGGCATGGCCGCCAAGGTGTTCACGCTGCTGGCCGAGGCCGGCGTGAACGTCGATATGATCGTGCAGGCTTCCGCTTCCACCGGCACCGCCGATATTTCCTTCACCGTGCCGGGTTCCGCCGCTGCCAAGGTGCGGGATGTGTTGCAGGAGAAGCAGGACGAGCTGGGCTACCAGTCCTTCGACATCGACGCCAACGTAGGCAAGGTGGCCGTGGTGGGCGTGGGTATGAAGACCCACTCCGGCTTGGCTGCCAAGTTCTTCAACGCGCTGAGCGACGAGGGCGTGAATGTGCTGATGATCTCCACGTCCGAAATCCGCATCGCCGCGCTGGTCCCGCTCGAGCAGCTGCAGGACGCCGTCCGCGCGCTGCACACTGCCTACGGCTTGGATGCCGAGCAGGTGGAAGCCGTGGTGTATGGCGGTACTGGTCGCTGACGCAATACCGCGCAATAACAATCAAAAAAGACTTGACTGGATTGCTTGAGCGTCTCAGCCAAGTCTTTTTTTATTCCCATATCTGTTTTACAGATATTTTTTTTTCAGATAATCTGCAAATGAAAAAGCGGAGGATTGCTGAATAATCAACAATCCTCCGCAATATTATGTTCTGCAGAAATCAGATATCACCATGTACAATCATGCATGATCATGCGTAACTGCAGAACATATGCAGATCGTTATCACTTCTTGGTGATGTAGCCGAGTGCCTTCAGCATTTCGGCGCTTTCCAAAGCGCCGCCGGCAGCGCCGCGCAAAGTATTGTGAGCGAGCCCCACGAACTTCCAATCGAAAATGGAATCCTCGCGCAGACGGCCGATGGAAACACCCATGCCACCCTCGTAGTCCACGTCCTTCTTGACCTGCGGGCGATCGTCGTCGGTCAGGTACTGGATGAACTGCTTCGGCGCATGCGGCAATCCAAGCTCGGAAGCCTTGCTCGTGTAGTTGACCAGGCGATCGACGAGCTCTTCCTTGGTCGGGTTCTTGCCGAAGTTGATGAACACGGTGGCGGTGTGGCCGTTGAGCACAGGCACGCGAATACACTGCGAGGTGATCTTCAGCGGGCCGTCGAACGGCACGATCTCGCCCTTTTCCTCATCGACGCGGCCGAACACCTTCAGCGGTTCCTTCTCGGACTTCTCCTCTTCGCCGGAGATGAACGGAATGATGTTGCCCACCATTTCCGGCCAGTCGTTGAACGTCTTGCCCGCGCCGGAGATGGCCTGATAGGTGCTCACGATAACCTCGCGCGGCTCGAATTCCTTCCAAGCGGCGAGCGCCGGGGTGTAGGCCTGGATGGAGCAGTTCGGCTTGACGGCGATGAAGCCGTGCGTGGTGCCGAGACGCTTGCGCTGTGCTCGATCACCTCATAATGCTCCGGGTTGATCTCCGGCACGACCATCGGCACGTCCGGAGTCCAACGGTGGGCGCTGTTGTTCGACACGACCGGCGTTTCGGTCTTCGCGTATTCCTCTTCGATGGTGCGAATCTCAGCCTTCGGCATGTTCACTGCGGAGAACACGAAATCGACGTTTTTGACCACGTCTTCCACGTCGGCCACGTTCTTGACGACCATGTTCTTCACGAATTCCGGCATCGGCGTTTCCATCTTCCAGCGACCGCCGATGGCCTCTTCGTAGGTCTTGCCGGCGCTGTGCGCGGATGCGGCAAGGGTGACCAATTCGAACCACGGATGGTTTTCGAGCAGCGTGACGAAGCGCTGTCCGACCATGCCCGTAGCTCCGAGAATGCCGACCTTAATCTTTTCGGACATAACAACCTCTCGCTTATGCTGGAACGGTTTCGTATGATTTCACGCTTGAGGTCGACCAGCCGGCCCCAAACGACTTCGTGGGCGGCCACATGCGTTGTTCAATCTTACGAAAACCCGCCGTCAAGCCGTTCCCGCTATCCGCATGCTGGTCCGGCGCGCGGCGTCGCGTCTAGCGTGGATGGTTTCGCCCAGTGCCTACTGTCCGCTACTTGTCGTCATTGCGCGACCATGCGAACAACAATACGATGAGCGAGATGGCGTTGAGTATATTGCTGACGATATCCACAGTCGAGCCTGAGAACAGACCTCCCGGGGAGATATGTGAATACTTCAAGCCGAGTGTGAGCCAATCCAAGGTGCAGATGGCCGTCGTGCAAACGATGAACGCCGGCGGATAGGTTCTGGAAAACCACACGAATATTGGAATCATCAAACCGAGCGCACACCATAGCACAAGCCAAAGGTGCGTGCCCAAAGGCAAGGATGATTGCGACTGAACAGGAAGATTCCCAATGACCTCAAGCCCGCACACCAGTGCGATGACGATGATGAAATATGCGATCCATTGTGCTGTACGCCGAAACATGCCAATCTCCTCATCCTTGCTGGTTGGACAAAACTCATTGTGCTCCGTACCAAATATTCGGAATAGTCGTAGTGCCTGTTGTCGAGTACTGGGTGAACATAATGATACCTCTGCCTGGTTTCGCCGCTTGTTTAGCCTGTGCAATTGATGATGCAGAATAGAGTTTGGCCATGCTTCCCACCCAGCCAGGGACAAATTTGCTAACATTTCCGCCGGTCTCTAGCCCTCGTATGTAGGCTTTTGTGTTGTCGCTATCCATCCAGCGCTCGGTGAGGCCGTTCCAATGGACTATATATTTGTTCACGCCTCGTGCCCTTGCTGAGGATTGGTAAATGGTCACTGTCAGCGTTGTGGAATCTACGACAGATTTTTTCGAACGGGAAAGGTCATTCATGATGAAGAGCTGGTGTTCTACCATATTGATGGCTTCTTGCGAGTATCCATCCGTGAGTGCGGCATCTTCATTGAGAGTGAAGGCTCCTGTTGGACTGGTTGATATGTATTCGTCAAGGCCTTGAATTGCGGCAGGTGTCGAGATCGTCGGAGATTCCACTGCTTGTGCGAAAGGTTGGAATGCTGTAGTTAGGAGGAGGCCGGTCAGCAACGCCATCATGAAGAAGACGATTCTCTTTTTGATGATTGTCATTGTTATCTCCTTGATTTGTTGTGTTCGCTTCAATGCGAACACAACAATAATGTGTTTGGGAAAGCGCTGAGGCAATGATGATTCCAGAAAAAATGGAAGCCGTATAGGTGACTCCCCTTATGGGAACTATGCTGGAAAATATGGGCGAGAAGCAGAGTGGTTTTCACATTGATGTGGGGATTCTCGATAATGATGCGTGCGCGTTAGAAATGATATCGCTCCTGTTGCGTCAGAGGGACGCGGCGATACGTATTGGCTGGAGCGATACGAATGCGCAATACACGTTGGAACGTATGGTATTTGGACCGTTGTCTGACGCTGTAACGGTCAAAGTTATCGTTCTAGATCTTGCACTGAATGGTATTTCCGGAATCGATGTCTGTCGGCAGATAAGATTACGAGACTCAAGAGTTGGTATTCTCGGTGTGAGCTCGTACGCGCTTGATCAATACCGTCAACGGTTAGCTTTGGCGGGGGCGCAAGGTTTATTTTCTAAGCAAGAAATCCTTTCGCCGGATTTCGTAAATGCGGTACATATCGCGGCATCTGGGAAAAGTGCGGATGTCGACCATGGTTTTCTTTCCGTTGAAGAAGCGTATGCGCGCCTTCATGCTGTTCCGAAAGTAGCGCATGCAGGCATTTCTGCTCGTGAATTGGAGATTCTTGGAATGTATGCGAGGGGGTTAACTACTGGTGAAATTGGTGGCCGTCTCAATATCTCATGTGCTACGGTGCTTTCGCATGTTAATCATGCTGCTCAGAAACTTGGCGTCAGGAAACGGGTGGAGGCCATCCGGATATGTAGACAGAGACATCTGATTCAGGTTGAATCAACCGGAAATGATTAATAACGTATACAGGATAAGTCGATGCATATATGGAGATTTGGCGTGGCTGCTAATTCGTTATCAGGCGACTTAAAGCATATGTCGCACCTTCAGAAGACACTGATGCCTTTTGTTCTCGTATGCCTATTGGTTCATTTATGCGGAGTAAGCGACGCACTACTCCGGTCGTCATGCGCCATGACTGATTGTGATTTATTTCTGATCGGTTTCTCGTTTGGATCATTGGTTTGCACTGTTTTTTCTCCATGGCATGGCAGTTGGGTGACGCTTATTGTTTGGTGTGTTTCTCTATTCCCGAGTGGGTTGTGGAACTCTTTGCCTCCGGAATATTTTATGGCTTGTGCATGGCTCTCGGAATAATTGGGTACTTTCAGCTGAATCAGGGGTTGCGCTCGCCGCTGTGGTATCGGGAATGAGTTGGTTTCTTCCTCTGATTGGGCATGAGGAGAAAGACATTGACGCAGGGAGTTGCTCTCAAAGGTTCTTTTTGATACTGGTAATGTGTCTTGTGCCAGCATTGATAGGTGGATTAATGCAACAGACTCAACGTCAGATGGAACTGCGTGATATGGTGCGGAGGCAAGAAGAAAAACTGGAGATTGCCCATACGCTACATGATTATGTGACCAATGACGTCGTCGATGCGATTTTATTGCTCGGGCAAGTGCAGGATGCCGATTCGGTCAAGCTCGACGAAGCAAAGGGATGTCTTCGGAAGGCGTCGCTACGTTCCCATGCTTTGATTGAGCAACTTGAAGATGTTCATCATGCCAACGATGAGGATAGTGGCATAACAGATGTCTCAAGAGGACAGGTGGACGGCGATGAGGTCCTTAGGGCGTTATGTGAAATTGCAAGGACGCATCAATCACGATTAGAACTGTTGGGATTTGATGGCGCGGTGCTTTTGCCTGAATTGATTTCTGGGGATGATTGCATGGAGCGTGAAACCATATTGTTGGGATTGGTGAGAGAACTTTTTGCAGATGTGGCGAAGCATGCCGATGCTCGATACGGGTATGTGTTAACCGTTGAAGCGTCTCTTAATGAATATCTAATACGGTTACGGGATGTCGCTGCTGCTGATGCGTCCATTGAATCTGGAGGTACGGGGTTGAGCAGATATGAAGCACAATTAAAACGGCAGGGCGGTTATTTGCGAACTCAATGTGAAGATGTGGAGAGTGGTCTTCATTGGTGGAGTTTGGAGGCCAGAGTTCCTAGGAACGTCGGTAATCGCGCTCGCGTACACTGGTAGACATGTCGAAGGCATCAGAAGAAGCGCAGAAGCAATTGGACCGTATCGTGGCGTTGGGATATCCGGATGTGGCCGATATGTCGGCCGCCGCGTTCCGTGCTTTGGCACGCCCGCTCATCCGCGCGCTGGAGGATTCCGATTTGGGTACGCAGATTCTGTTGGTGCCTACGCGCGAGTTGGTTTCCCCCGGAATCGTTGATCGCGCGTACGTCGATCAACCGTATGGCTGGTTTCACCACGATGCCGCCGCGCGATATCGCCAGTTTTCTTCCGCAGGATGGTTTCGAACCTCCGGAAGGTCCGTTTTACCTGGTGGTCGAGCCGCATACGGGAACGTGCTACATCAATCGAGAGCCCGATGTGGCGCGCAAGCTGATCGATTCCGACGAGCGTTTGCCGCTTACGTTGGAAGAGGGTCTTGCGATTGCCACGCAGCATCCGGAATGGTTGTTGGAGAAGAACGGTTTCAATTTGTTGGGATCGCGTTCCGCGGATGGTCGTGTGCCGAGTATTTGGATGAGCCAGAATGCGCCTCGATTGGGTGCGGTATGGCCGAATTCCCGTCATACCTGGCTTGGCAACGCGTTTTGCGTGTCTCGTCGCGGCGTCAGTTTGTTCCACTGACGTTCTGCTGATATTTCGCAGATTTTCCACAGATTTTCCGCATTCCACAGATTGGCGATTATCCGACTGTTGCGACGGCCACGCCTTGCGTCGCCGCACCTAGCGCTTGAATAGTTTGGCGATGGCGTGGCCGGCTGCGGCGCACATTACCGATCCGATGCCCAGCAGTGTGGCGGTGACCTGCGGGCGGCGCAATTCGTTGCGGATGCCGATCAGATCGGTCACGCAATGGTCTTCGAAGAACACGCGCAATTCGTTGCTGGAGTAGCGCCCGATCAATCGCCCACGTGAGCATGCGCGTCACGTAGCTGACCGGATTGTTTTCGCGGAATTCGAACAGCCGGATGCCTCGCAGCCGCGATTTCGGGCCGTAGCATTCAAAACCACAGGTCGGCGCGTACCCCAAATCGATGTCGTGCACATGCCCGACGAACGAATTCTTGTGGTCATGCCCGCAGAACAGCGCGAAATAGCCGCCCGCATCGCGCAATGCCTGCACTTCGCCAACGTTCTCATCCGCACAGCCGATCGCCTCGCCAAGCCTCGAGCCAGGTCTGCACACGTCACGATTCAACACATAGCAATGCCCCGCGAACGTTCGCGCACCCTCCACCGCATTCGGCGTGTATGCGGGCACTTCGCGCAGGCAATCGTAGAACTCCTGCGGCGGAATATGCTGGAACGCGATCGCCGGAACCGCCAAGCCGTCGCCATTGCGCTCGCCCAACTCGCGTTGCACTTGCTTCAGCCATTCGATCGCTTCCGGCGAAGGCGTGCCATAGCCGTCGGAATCGGCCAAATCCCATCCGCGCGAATTCGACGCGTATTTTGCGTAGGATGTCAGCGATTCCCGTCCTCCTGCAGCATTTCCAGTATTTCCGGAAGTATCGCCAGATTTGCCAGCATTTCCAGTATCTCCAGCATGCTCGCGATCGCCGGAATTACTGCGATCGCCGTCAAACGCATTATCCGCATAGTCGCCGGAATTCACCATCATCACGCTCATCGCAATGCGCCCAGACCCGTCGGAAGCCTCGATCGGAATCGCAAACGTGCCTGGTTCGAGCGCCAAAGGAGACGACCCGGCAACGGGATTCATGCAACCGGAAAACTCTCGGTAGAGGTCATCCTGTTCGTCGGCGAGAATGCCGCACTGGAAATCGTGGTTGCCGTAGGTTGCGGCAAAGGGGATTCGCGCTTCCAATGCAGGTCCAAGGAATGCTGCGAACGTGTCTCGTACTTTCTGCCGCGTGCTGTCGAGTATGGTCGCGGCGGTCGCGCGATTGATGGATTGCGCCCATGATTCAAGCTTGTTGGCGGATCCGTTGCGCCCGTCGCGTTTGTTGCGTTTCACGAGTTTCGGCGAGTCGGTGCCGATGCCGTCGATCATCCAATTGTCGTCGGTCGGGGGCTGTTCGAGCAACGCTTTGGTGAAGGGATGTCGTTTGATGCCGCGGATTTTCGCTTCGATTTCGGTGACCGCTCGTATGTGCGTGCCCGGCTGCTCTCCGCGACGGCGCAGGAACGTGTCGATGTACGCGGGGTCGTATCCGCGAATCTGGTCGCCGGTGAAGACGATCAGATCGGGATGCGTTTTCTTGATGGCGGCTTCGATGAGACGGATCGTGTCTTCGCGCACGTTCGGTCCGTCCTGAATATCGGCCATCTGCAGCACACGGAAGGTGCCGTCGCTGTTGAATCGCAAGGTCATGATGCTCACTGTAATGCGGCAAATTTGGATATGAGGTGAAAAAGAGACGAAAATCGTGGTCTGTCCGTCATATGGCGGAATGCCGGCGATATATGGGATTGGTTGCCGCTACTATGGGCGGCAGTGCAGGTAGGTAACATGCACGTAACAATGTGGGCCGGCAGAAGGCTCGCCCAGCTTTACAGATAAGGAGGAGTGATGGGTCAGGATCAATCTTCAGTGTTTGATCTCGCGGCAGTCGCCGCGGCGTCCAACGGAGGGAACAACGACCCGCTGCTGCCTCCGGCGCGTTATATTGGAGCTCCGCAAAAGCCCAGCAAGATGCCGTACAACAAGTACGTCGCATACGATAAGCAGGTGCCGTTTGATTACCCGGAGCGTACGTGGCCGGGCAAGCGACTGCAGCGTGCACCGCGTTGGTGTTCCGTCGATCTTCGTGACGGCAACCAGGCCTCGTCAACCCGATGGATTCCGAGCGCAAGCTGCGTTTCTGGAATCTGCTGGTGTCGTTGGGCTTCAAGGAGATCGAGGTCGGCTTCCCGTCGGCTTCCGAAACCGATTACGATTTCATCCGTATGCTGATCGAGCGTGAGCTCATTCCTGACGATGTTACGATCGTGGTGCTGACGCAGGCTCGCGAGCACCTGATTCGCAAGACTTACGAGTGCCTGAAGGGTGCCAAGCGTGCCGTCGTGCACTTCTATAACTCCGTGTCCGTGCTGCAGCGTGAGGTCGTGTTCCGCAAGGATAAAGCCGGCATCAAGAAGCTCGCCACCGACGCGGCCACCCTGTGCAAGGAGCTTGAGGGCGAAGCCCAGGGCATCGACCTGTATTACGAGTATTCTCCGGAATCCTTCACCGGCACCGAGCCGGAGTACGCCGTTGAGGTGTGCAATGCGGTGATCGACGTCATCAAGCCGACTCCGGAGCATCCGATGATCATCAATCTGCCGGCAACGGTGGAAATGACCACTCCGAACGTGTTCGCCGATCAGGTGGAATACGTGTCGAACAATCTGGTGCCGCGCGACGCCGTGGTGCTGTCGCTGCACCCGCACAACGATGAGGCATGGGCGTGGCCGCCACCGAGCTGGCCGTGCTTGCCGGTGCCGATCGTGTCGAAGGCTGCCTGCTGGGCAACGGCGAGCGCACCGGCAACGTCGATCTGGTCACGCTTGGTCTGAACTTCCTCACGCAGGGCATCGATCCGCAGATCGATTATTCCAACGTTCCTGAGATTCGCAAGACGGTTGAGTACTGCAACCAGCTGAAGATTTCCGAGCGTCACCCGTATGCCGGCAATTTCGTGTTCACCGCCTTCTCCGGTTCTCACCAGGATGCCATCAAGAAGGGTCTTGAGGCTCGTCAGGTGGCCGCCGATCGTGCCGGTGCCGATTTGGACAGCTTCGTGTGGCTGGTGCCGTACCTGCCGATCGATCCGAAGGATATCGGCCGCACGTACGAGGCCATCATCCGCGTGAACTCCCAGTCCGGCAAGGGCGGCATGGCCTACCTGCTGAAGACCAACCACAATCTTGATCTGCCGAAGCGTCTGCAGGTCGAGTTCGACAAGGTTGTGCAGGCGTACGCCGATGAGACCAAGAAGGAAGTCAAGGACGAGGATATTTGGCGTCTGTTCAAGGACGAGTATCTGCCGGTCGAAGAGTCCGGCGCTACTGCGGCTGGTGCCGTGGTCGGCGACAGCAAGGACGACTCCCTCGAGCAGTGGGGCCGTCTGAAGCTGCTGAAGGTGTCGGTGTCGTCCGGTGAAGATGGTTCCGATACCGTGCTGAAGGCCAGGATTCTTGACCGTGGCGTGAACGTCGGCGTTGATGAGCCGGTGGAGCGTGAGGTTTCCGGCATGGGCAACGGCCCGCTTGCCGCTTTCCTGAACGCGCTGAGCAACTTCGGCATCGAGGCTTCCGTGATGGATTACGTGGAGCACACCATGTCCGTCGGCACCGACGCCATGGCCGCCTCCTACGTGGAATGCCAGATCGGTGAGGAAGAGGATCCGCGGATCGTGTGGGGCGTCGGCATTGACACGTCCATCGTCACCAGCTCGCTGAAGGCCATTATTTCGGCCATCAACCGTTCCGAGCGCTGATTTCCGCGGGTTTTCGGTTCTCGTAGCTGAAGGGCTTGTGATGTACTTGCGAGTACGTCACAAGCCCTTTGCTTTTTGATTTCATAGGATTCCCGAGTTTCCGGATTTTCCAGTTTTTCCGGATTATTCGGAAACTCGGAAATTCAGGATTGCGATCCCCAAATGCAGACATTGTTGCCGATTGCGGAGAACGTCATGACCGGCTTGCCGTCGATCTCGCGGGGGAGTGTTGCGAACCGTGCAATGTAGGTCACGTCGTCCAATCGGATTTCCGCGTCGCTTGCGCAACAGTTGAATCCGTTCACGGCGCCGGAAAGCGGTTTCCACGATCCGCAGGTGATCGGCCGTCCGTCGACCTCGGCAGATTCGCGTCGGGAGTATCGAAGAAACTTACGATTTCACCCCGGGTGATCCGCCCGTCCTCATGGAACGTATATCGCGTCGGACGATTGATGCCAACGTACGTGCCATCATCCTCTTGCTTGCCGTTGAAGAACGTATGCTGATCATGCAGTACAACGTTGTAATCGCCTGTGAGATCGGCAATGCCGGTCGGCGCGACGGCAACGGAACCGCGGTATTCGTATGGTGCCGCAACCAGCCAGCCGTCGGAAGTCGGCAGTAATTCGCGTACGTGAGATTCGTAATCTTCATCATCGCCCTCGCTAAAGCGTTCCGCGAAACGGGTGTGGTAGACGAGGAACATGCGACCGTCCTTCGACCGACGAATGGCGGAATTATGCCCCTGCGAGACTTCGACATCGGCAAGTTCTGCCGGACCGCCATCCCACTGTACGGAAGACGTCAATCGAATGCCGGTGCCGCGCTCCTGATTGTCGGGAATCTCACCGTACGAAATCGCGGGATTGCCGTTCTGGTCCACGTACGGGCCAAGCAGCGATTTTGAACGGAACAGACGAATCTGATATCCGCCGGTGCGCCCAAGCCAGCCGTACGACATGAACAGATACCACCATCCGTTTTCACGAATGAAGTACGATCCTTCGCCGGAATTCCAGTAGCCTCCGGCCACTTTCACGCCGTAATAAGGATCGGAGGAATCCTTGACCAGCGGGTATCGCACGGAATAATCACGCAAGCCGGTTTCCGGATCGAGCTTGAACATCCAGATGCCGCCGAACCATGAACCGAAACTCATCCACATTTCGCCGTGCTCGCACAATGCGGGCGCCGCGTCGATGGCGTTGATGCGCGTGTCTTTGAGCGACAGGTAGCGGGTCAGGTCATAGCCGACGGTGCCATCGGTTTTGGGCTCAAGTTCCAGCACTTTCGGCACGTCGGTGTTCCACAGGTTGCTCTCGTCGAAACCGGAATATACCACCGGCCCCACGTACGTCCAGTCGCCGTCCACATGGTCGGCGGTCAACAGCACGATCACCGAGCGGAACTGGTCGCCGTTCACCGACAGGTACATGCACCACTTGCCCATGGTCTCGTTCCAGATCACGTCGGGCGCCCACGTGTTGCCGAGCAGGTCGGGATTGGAATCCTGTTTCGGCCATGCCTGCCAAATATCGCCGAGCAGCGCGTACGGGTCGCGGCTCAGATGTTATCGAACCGCTCCCAATGCACCATATCCGTGCTGCGCGCGCACCGACGATGCGTGCCAAACAGATAGTAGACACCGTTTTCCTCGACGATTGCGGGATCGTGCACGGCCACCCGACCGTTGGCGAGCGTGTGCTCGATGCCGTTGGGCGAGGTGGCCGGTGCCGCAGATAGTGGTTCTGCAGACGATTGCACTGCAGCATTCACGGTTGTTGTGCCGTTTTCACTCACTTCTGCGACCCCCAAATGCACAGATTGTTTGTGCCCAGAGCGCTGAAGGTCATGACTGCCTTGCGATCCTTGTCTCGCGGAAGCTTGTCGAACGCGCCGGAATACGTGACTTCGCCCTCGTCGCCGGTGAGCTTAAGCGTCATCTGGTTGGCGCCTTCCACGGCCTCCCAAGTGCCCGTCTGGTCGCCGGTCACGGTGCCGTCTTCCTTCAGAGTGATGTTGATGGGCTTGTTCACGCCGCGATAGTCGGTGCTCGTCTTGTCGGTGACCTTCTTCGGGCCTTGAAATAGCTGGACTTGTCGTGCGTCACCATCTCGTAATCGCCGGCGATGTCGGCGGTCTTGTAGCCTTCTTGTCGGCCTTGGTGCCCGTGTATTCGTACGGTGCGGCCACCAGCATCCGTCGGCGGTCGGCAGCAGCTCGTGCACGCGCACCTCATGCTTTTCGCCGGAACCGGAGAAACGGGTATGGTACACGAGGTAAGCGGTGCCGTCGTCGTCAACGAACGCGGAATTGTGGCCCTGGGAGACCTCGATGTTCGCGTTGTCGTTGCCGCTCCACTGGATCGAGCTCATCAGGCGCTCGCCGATGTCGCTTTGCCAGTTGTTGCCGATGGCTTGGTGGAAATCGCGGTGTTGCCGGCTTCGTCAACGTACGGGCCGGTGATGTCCTTGGAGCGGAACATGCGGATCTGGTAGCCACCGGTCTGCTGCAGCGCGCCGTAGGAGGCGAATAGATACCAGTAGCCGTTGTCGTGCAGCAGGTAGGAGCCTTCGCCGGAGTTGCCGAAGCCGCCGCCGAGCTTCACGCCATAGTAGGCGTCGGACTTGTTCGCTTCGGTGGGGTAGGTGGAGTTGTAGTCGCGCAGGCCGGTCGCCGAGTCGAGCTTGAACATCCACATGCCGCCGAACCAGGAGCCGAAGGTCATCCACATGTCGCCGTTGTCATCGGTTTTCACGCACGGGTCGATGGCGTTGATGCCGGTGTCGGTCTGCGAGGTGTAACGGGTGATGTCGGCATCCTCGCCAAGCACCTGCGGCACGTCGGTCTTCTTCACGTTCACGCGTTCGAAGCCGGAATAGACCACCGGGCCAACGTACGTCCAATCGCCTTCGATGTCGTCGGCGGTGAGCAACACGATCACAGAACGGTAGTTCGCGCCGTTGATCGACATGTACATGCACCACTTGCCCATGGTCTCGTTCCAGATCACATCCGGTGCCCACATGTTGCCTTTGACGTCAGGATTGGAGGACTGCTTCGCCCAGCCGTCCCAAATGTCTTTGAAGATCTTCTCGTAGTCGGTGCTCAGATTGTTGGTGAAGGTGCTCCAGTTGATCAGATCGTCGCTTTTGAGCCAAGCGCGATGCGAGCCGAAAATATAGTATTTTCCGTTGGCTTTGACGATGGAGGGATCATGCGATTCGCCGCGCTTGACGCTGGCGGTGCTGGTTTCGGCTTTCGACGATGCGGACGATTGCTTCGTCGAATTGCCGGAGCATCCGGCGAGCGTTCCGACCAGCATGGCTGCGGCGATGATGCCTGCCGCGATCTGCTTTGCTGTTGTACGGAATTTCATTTTTCCCCTTCCTTGCGGATGACATTGATTTGTACAACGATGTAATTTCTTATATAGTGTACAACGTTGTAAAGAAAAGTCGAATCATAAGGGGTTTCTCGATGTCGAGTTCCTACGAATTGCTGTGCTACACGCGCGAAGCTACCGGCCGTGAAAAGGCGAATAATGAGGACATCGCCTATAGCATGCACCTTGCGTTGCGTGCCGATGGGGCCGCCCAATGGGAGCCGCTCAACGAGAATTACGGTATTTTCTTCGCCGCCGGCGTGCCTATTCAGGCCGCC
>ENA-OQAN01000357-OQAN01000357.1-human-gut-metagenome-genome-assembly--contig:-NODE-357-length-24715-cov-1.917887_pt1 | contig 24715 bp, 39 predicted proteins | sample MGYA00242735_ERZ504527 | MGnify/ENA primary metagenome ERZ504527 (study PRJEB26092, sample SAMD00036230) | human gut metagenome | host: Homo sapiens | study: EMG produced TPA metagenomics assembly of... | reverse complement strand
GTATCTGGTAATTGTTTTGTTGATCATGCAGGTGGTTTTCATTGGGATTGTGATCAATCTGCAAATGAAACATAAGCGTATGCAGGCAAAATATCAGATTTTTTATGCGCGGAAAAGATGGTAAATCTCTGGAAAAAGGATTTCTGGAGCAGTTTAAAACAGTAGAAAAACTGGAACGCGCAGTAAAACAGAATACAAGAGATATTGATACAATTTACAAAAGAATGAAAACACATTATCAGAAAATAGGAATTGTACGTTATGATGCATTTCAGGAAATGGGAGGAAATCTCAGTTTTGTTCTGACGATGTTAGATGAAAATAATAATGGCTGGGTGTTTAATGCGATGCACAGCCGAGAAGGGTGTTATACCTATATAAAGGAAATTGTAAAAGGCGAAAGCTATATGGAACTCGGAGAAGAAGAAAGAGAGTCTTTGAAAAAAGCAATGAAGCAGTGATATACACTGTATGAGGAGGAAAATTATGTTAGATATCAAATTTGTAAGATCAAATCCGGAAGTTGTAAAACAGAATATTAAAAACAAATTTCAGGATTCTAAGTTACCACTGGTAGATGAGGTATTGGAACTGGATCAGAAAAATCGTGAAATTAAAGGTGAAGTAGAAGCACTTAGAGCTGAGAAAAACAAAACATCAAAACAGATTGGTGCAATGATGGCTCAGGGCAAAAAAGAAGAGGCAGAAGAGCTGAAAAGAAAAGTAACAGAGAGTGCAGATAAGATGGAAGCACTTTCTGCAGAAGAAAAAGAAGTAGAAGAAAAAATTAAAAAAATCATGATGACAATTCCAAATATCATTGATCCATCTGTCCGATTGGAAAAGATGACAGTGAAAATGTGGAACTGGAGCGCTTTGGTGAGCCGGTTGTTCCTGATTTTGAAGTTCCATATCACACAGAAATTATGGAAAGATTCAATGGAATCGATCTGGATAGTGCAAGAAAAGTGGCAGGAAACGGATTTTATTATCTGATGGGAGATATTGCGAGATTGCATTCTGCAGTTATTTCCTATGCAAGAGATTTCATGATCAACAGAGGATTTACTTACTGTATTCCTCCGTTTATGATCCGCAGCAATGTTGTGACAGGTGTTATGAGCTTTGCAGAAATGGATGCAATGATGTATAAGATTGAAGGAGAAGATCTCTATCTGATCGGAACAAGTGAGCACTCTATGATCGGTAAATTTATCGATACACTTCTTCCGGAAGAGCAGCTGCCACAGACACTGACAAGTTATTCTCCATGCTTCAGAAAAGAAAAAGGGGCACACGGAATTGAGGAACGTGGTGTATATCGTATTCACCAGTTCGAAAAACAGGAAATGATCGTTGTATGTAAACCGGAAGAGAGCATGGACTGGTATGAAAAATTGTGGAAGAACACAGTGGATTTATTCCGTTCTATGGATATTCCGGTTCGCACACTGGAATGCTGTTCCGGAGATCTTGCGGATCTGAAAGTGAAGTCTGTGGATGTGGAGGCATGGTCTCCAAGACAGCAGAAATACTTTGAAGTAGGAAGCTGCTCAAATCTGGGAGATGCACAGGCCAGAAGACTTGGTATCCGTGTAAAAGGTGCAGACGGAAAATATTTTGCACATACACTGAATAATACAGTTGTTGCACCACCAAGAATGCTGATCGCGTTCCTGGAGAACAATCTGCAGGCAGATGGATCTGTGAAGATTCCGGAAGCGTTACGTCCATATATGGGTGGAAATGCAGTGATCGAACCGAAAAAATAAGGAGTAATATGCATCAGTATTTGAAAGCAATTGGGTTTGGTCCCATCAAGAAAAAAGCAGAGCTAAAAGAAATATTGGAGCAGACAAGAGAAACCTTTACCCATCAGATGACCGTTTCCTATAATGAAGAAGCAGACTACTGTGAATTTCAAAAGGAATACGGTCAGGATGTGGGGATTACATTGTGTGGAGAACTGGATGATCATGACCAGTTTGATATGGAATACTATTTCCCGTATTTTCAGGAAGTGGTGTTACAACATATGCAGATGTTTCCATTGAAAAACGAATCGAGCGCGAACAGTACGTAGGAATCTGTGAAGATGCAAAAGTGGGGATCAGTCTGATTTTTACAATGCAAAATGGCGTAGAATATATGAAAGAGCGTCAGCTGGGTATGATGACAGGAGCTCCAAACGGTGTCACTTTTTCCGGTCTTGCTCTGTCCGGGAGAATCCTGCTGCCTGTAAGAAAAAGCGAGACACAGATGCGTTTCGCAAGAGAGGAAGCAAAAACACGAAAGAAACTTTTGAGTGCTGCCCGTAATGGAGATCAGGGAGCAATTGAAACGTTGACTCTGGAAGATATGGATATCTACTCAAAAGTTTCTCGTAGATTGGCTACAGAGGATGTATATTCCATTGTGGACAGTTACTTTATGCCTTATGGTGTGGAATGTGATCTGTATTCAATTATGGGAGAGATTCTGGCGATCAGAGAGCGGGAGAATACATTGACCGGAGAACGGCTTTATCAGATGAAACTAGATGTCAATGAACTGGAGTTCGATGTTTGTGTTCCGAAGAAAGAGGTTCTGGGAGAGCCAGAGATTGGAAGACGATTTAAAGGAGAGATCTGGCTGCAGGGATATGTGAATTTTTAAATATTCAAAATCGTATGTGATTTTTTGCGTTGCTTGTATTGCGGTGATAGGTGTAGTTGTTTTTGTAAGAAGAAAAGAGAAATAGAAAAATAAAACGAGGACAGTGGCTGAATAAAGAAAGCTGCTGTCCTCGTTTTGAAAACGTTCCCTGCAGGAATCGAACCTGCACTTGATCCTTAGGAGGGATCCGTAATATCCATTTTACTAAGGGAACACACTTATTAATATACCATTTTTGTCTTACTTTCTCAAGCAATTTTTTATTTTCTTCTATCTTTTCAAAATTTTAGTTACTGAGAACAGGAATGTTGTTGTACCTGTTTATCTGGGAACACTTCATTTCCCGAATCATTGAATACTCATTTCATAAAGTCACACATCAAACAGCAATTGTTATGGTTGTGCTTTTGGTGATTATGCTAGCGATCGGTGTGTCAATCAGTGTAGCGGTAGGATTGTCATCCGCGCTGGCTATGTTGTGTATGCTCGATGCAAATATTTCATTTGCGACATCTGCGCAGAGATTGTTTGCCGGAGCCAATTCATTTTCACTGATTGCAATTCCGTTTTTTATTCTTGCAGGAAATATTATGAATAACGGTGGAATTGCAGAGCGAATTGTTAATGTTGCCAAGGTTGTTGCCGGACGTATGCCGGGGGCACTGGCGCAGTCTAATGTAGTAGCAAACATGTTATTTGGTGCAATTTCAGGTTCCGGTGCAGCAGCGGCTGCTGCAATGGGTGGTACGATCGGACCGATGGAAAAAAAGGAAGGATATGATCCGGTTTACAGTACCGGTGTAAATATTGCTTCTGCACCGACGGGAATGCTGATTCCACCGTCCAATCTGATGATTGTTTGTTCGACAATTGCAGGAAGTGTATCAGTTGCTGCCTTGTTTACGGGAGGATATGTGCCGGGAATTCTGTGGGGATTACTCGTGATGTTCCTTGCAGGGGTTAAAGCAAAGAAATGTGGATATGTTGCAGAACGACGAATTCCTGCAAAAATGACGGGTATTATTACGTTTATGATTGGATTATCCTCTATTATGTCATGGGTTATGGCATTTACAGGTTTGCCGGATCTGATCGCAAATGGAATGCTTTCTATTACAGAAAACAGATATGTGATTTTGATTTTAATGAATATTATTTTGTTGATCGTAGGAACCTTTATGGATTCCGACTCCGGCTGTTTTGATTTTTACACCGATTTTCCTGCCAATTTGTCAGACGTTCGGGATGCATCCGGTACAGTTTGGTATTATGGTCACGCTGAACCTTTGTATTGGAACAATTACGCCTCCGGTTGGCTCTATCTTGTTTACAGGAGCGAAGGTCGGAAATGTAAAAATTGAGCAGGTGTTTAAAGAATTACTGCCCTATTTTGGTGTGATTTTGATCGTACTGTTGCTGACCACATGTATTCCTGCGATTTCTATGACATTACCAACTGCTGCAGGACTTATTCAGTAGGGAGAGAGGCGTTATGGAAAATTATTATGCCCGTCGCTTTTGAATCTTTCGATGGATTATCTGAAAGATGAGATTATGAGACTTGATGTGAGTGGAGCGGATATTTTACATATAGATGTAATGGATGGCCATTATGTGCCTAATTTCGGGATGAGTTTTCAGGATATTGAAACAATACGTAAAAACACTTCTTTGAAGCTGGATGTTCATATGATGATGTATAATCCCGGACGTTATATAGAACGATATGCAGAGTTCGGAGCAGATATTATTTATATCCATCCGGATTCTGAAACAATTCCAACAGAGACACTCTGCAGAATCCGTAAACTTGGAAAGGCTCCTGGGATCGTGATCAATCCCGGAATTTCACTTGACAGTATTCAGGAATTGTTGTCGTTAGTAGATTACGTGCTGGTCATGACCGTAAATCCCGGATTTGCGGGAAGAGACTATCTTCATTTTGTAGACCTAAAATTGAGCAACTTTTGAAATTGCGTCAGCGGTATAAATTCCATATTGTGATCGACGGCGGTGTGACCTGGGAGATTCTGGAGCGTCTCTGGAAAAAAGGGGTAGAAGGCTTTGTACTGGGCAAACAGATTTTATTTGAAAAAAATGAAGATTATCGTACAATCATCCAAAAAGTAAGAAATATTTAAATGATTGAATCAAAATCCTGTTGGAAGTGGAGTAATAATTCCATTTGGAACAGGATTTTTTGAGTAGATTTTTCCAGTCAATATGATGTAGAATATGGGAGAGAATTATTTGCTGTTAAAAGGAGTATTGCGGTGAAAGATAATTCAGATTCACAATTTTTTTATAAAATTTTAAATGGAATAAATTCGAACATTCGTATCATAGATGTTGAGGCAAATAAGAGTGTATATATGAATGAGTGTTGTAAAAAGACATTTCAGGTTGAGCATCCGGAAGGTAAGCTTTGTTGGGAAGTGATGCAAAAAGGGATGAAACAAAGGTGTTGAAACCCAAAAGCAGCTTGGCGTATTAAAAGAGATGTGTTGTGATGTCATTCAAGGATACTTTTTGAATAAGCCATTATCGGAAGAAGAATTTGAAAAACAGTATTTTAGAAAGAACGGGCGGCAATAAATATGGAAAAAGCAAGAAATGATGAATTGTACAGAGCTTTGAAGGAAAAGGATTATCCTGATGACTTTTGCAGAGAAATTGCGTATAATCAAATCAGGACAGATTACACGGCAACTCGTATGCTGGGGTATCTTTACAGAACATCAAATCCGAGAGCGGAAGATGTGGTGGATGAGATGCTGGCAATTTTCAGTGATCGAGATGCCGTCATGCAGAAAAAGGAGCTGGAACATGCTCAGGCAACAATCAATCAGATTTACAGAGACGGATTATAAGGAGAGGAGAACATGAGTATGAACAATCATGAATTATTGCAGGAAATTTATTATCAGACAAATCGTTAAACAGAACAGCGCAGAGAATTTCTCTGATCGGATTACTGGGGATTGTCGGAAGAATTGCAAAAGACTGTGCAGAAAGAGAAGACGAGACAGGGAAAAAAAGTGGTGAAATTTTTATTTGTGCTGATTCTGGTAAGTCAGATACTTTTAGGGATTGATGCAATCAGTGATGTGATTGAAAGAAGAAAATAGAATAAGGGATAATCAGAATGAGCAGAATAAGAATTGTAAAAAAGAACGATGAATATACTTCAGAATATCAGGTGGGGGATCTGTTTGAGATTACAGGCACCTGGTATGGAGGCGTCCATATTATGGGAAAATCAGGTGCGCCTGTTTCTCTGGATAAAGAGGAATATGTAGAATTGGATACAGAGCCTGAGTTAAAGCAAGAAGAGGTGATTCCGAGAGACATCCGAGTGGGAGATATTGTACAGCATTTTAAGAGAGAATGGGTGTCAGGGGAAACTTCAGAATATTTATATAAAGTGCTTGCATTTGCGCAGCATACAGAGACAGGAGAAAAACTTGGTGATTTATCAGGGGTTGTATTCTCCGTTTAAAATCTGTGCAAGACCATATGGAATGTTTATGAGTGAAGTGGATCATGAAAAATATCCGGATATTAAGCAACAGTACAGGTTTGAAAAAATAAAGGAATAAAATGGAGATGAAGATGTTTCACGTGAAACATCTTCGTTTTTATTACCAGTATGTTTGATTACATTTATGAAAAAAGTGCCATTCGTGTCTGGTGAAAAGAAAATAAAAAATATTTAAACTCGCTCTTGACTTGGAGTTAACTCCAGGTGATATAGTATCATCAATCCTCAAAAAGGAGAAAAACAGTAAGAATTGATGAGAAAAAGAGGAGTGAATATTAATGTATATTGAAACAATCAACAGCCCTGAAGATGTAAAAAAACTGACGATCGAGGAGCTTCCGGCACTGACAGAAGAGATGCGCCATGCACTTTTGACCCGGGCAAGCCGGCATGGCGGACATTTCGGACCAAATTTCGGAATGGTGGAAGCGACCATTGCCATGCATTATGTATTTGAATCTCCAAAAGATAAAATTGTATATGACGTTTCCCATCAGAGTTATCCGCACAAAATGCTAACAGGAAGAAAAGATGCATATCTTTATGAAGAGCATTACGATGATGTATCCGGTTATACAAATCCACATGAGAGTGAGCATGATTTCTTTACGATTGGTCATACATCTACTTCTGTCAGTCTTGCCTGCGGACTTGCAAAAGCAAGAGATCTGAAAGGGGAAGACGGAAATGTGATCGCAGTGATCGGAGACGGTTCTTTAAGCGGCGGAGAAGCACTGGAGGGAATTGACTACGCCGCAGAATTGGGTGGAAATCTAATTATTGTAGTGAATGACAATGATATGTCCATCGCAGAGAATCATGGAGGATTGTATCAGAATTTGAAGCTGCTGCGGGAAACAAACGGAACAGCTCCATGTAACCTGTTCAAAGCGATGAGGCTTGATTATATTTATGTAAACCAGGGAAACGATACAAAAGCGCTGGTGGAGGCATTTCAGAAAGTAAAAAACAGTAGTCAGCCGGTTGTGGTTCATATCAATACGCTGAAAGGAAAAGGATATGAGCCGGCAGAGCAAAATAAAGAACAGTGGCATTTCAGCGGTCCGTTTGATCTTGAGACGGGAAAACCTCTTTATACTTCAAATACGGAGACTACGCCGGTATTACGAGAGATTATCTTTTGAAAAAGAATGAAAGAAGATTCCCGTGTGGTTGCCATTACATCCGGAACGCCTGCAGTTATGGGATTTACAGAAGATAAGCGAAAAGAAGCCGGACGCCAGTTTATTGATGTGGGAATTGCAGAAGAGACAGCGGTTGCTCTGGCATCCGGTATTGCGGCAAACGGAGGAAAGCCTGTTTACGGCGTGTACAGTACTTTTGTACAGCGGACATTTGACCAGATCGCACAGGATCTGTGTATCAACAACAGTCCGGCAACAATTGTGACATTCTGGGGTTCTGTTTATGGAATGAATGATGTCACACATCTGGGATTTCAGGATATTCCGATGATGGCAAATATTCCGAACCTTGTTTATCTGGCACCGACGACAAAAGAAGAATATCTTGCCATGCTTGATTGGAGTGTGGAGCAGAATTCTTATCCGGTTGCAATCAAAGTACCGGGCGGTGAGCTGATTTCGGATGGAAAAACAGTGACTAAGGATTTCGGCAAACTGAATACTTATGAAGTAATACAGAAAGGAAGCAAGGTTGCAGTGATCGGACTCGGTGCATTCTATTCACTGGGAGAGAAAGCAGCAGAACTGATCGCAGAGAAAACAGGTGTGCAGCCGACACTGGTGAATCCATACTACATCACAGGTCTGGATGAAGCACTTCTTGATGATCTGAAGAAAGATCATGAAATCGTAGTGACCCTGGAGGATGGAATTTTAGACGGAGGTTTTGGTGAAAAAAATTGCCCGTTATTACGGCGCTTCTGATATGAAAGTGTTAAACGTTGGATTGAAGAAAGAGTTCCTTGACCGATATGACGTGCAGGAAGTATTGGAGAAAAATCATCTGAATGCAGAGCAGATTGCAGCAGATGTAGAAGCAATTTTAAAATAATAGAAGGCCGGCGGAGTAATCCGTCGGTATTTTTGTGCCCAAACAGTTGCTTTTATAAAAACATCAGTGTATGGTAGAGTAGTAAGAAAGCTCAAACGAATGAGAAAGAGGAAAAGACATGAAATTAAATGAATTACAAATAGGAAGTACTGCCACCATTCTTTCGGTTGGGGGAGAGGGCGCTCTGCGCCAACATTTTCTGGATATGGGATTGATACAAGGCACAGAAGTGACGGTTGTACAATATGCACCGATGGGAGATCCAATTGAGCTGCGGCTTCATGGCTACGAGCTGACAATTCGCCTGAAAGATGCAAAAAACATTGAAATCAGTAAAGAACACAAACCAAAGAATATCAGAAAAAAAAGTAGAAAAACAGGAGAAACTGCATCCGGGATACGGGGAAGGCGGAAAGTTTCATAACCGGAAAGAGGAGACTCCGCTGCCTGAAGGGGAGACACTGACGTTTGCTCTTGTGGGAAATCAGAATTGTGGAAAGACGACATTGTTTAACCAGTTGACCGGTTCCAAACAGCATGTGGGTAACTTTCCGGGAGTTACAGTAGACAGAAAAGATGGAGTGATCAAAGGCCATAATAATACACTGATCACAGATCTGCCGGGGATTTATTCGATGTCTCCTTACAGCAGTGAGGAAATCGTGACGAGAGAGTTTGTCATTCGTGAGAAACCGAAAGGGATCATCAATATTGTGGATGCAACAAATATTGAGCGAAATCTGTATCTTACCATGCAGCTGTTAGAGCTTGGTTTTCCGATGGTTGTTGCATTGAATATGATGGATGAACTGCGTGAAAACGGAGGTTCCGTTCTGGTTAATGAAATGGAGGATGCTCTGGGAGTGCCGGTCATTCCGATTTCTGCGGCAAAGGCAGAAGGAATTGAGGAGTTGATCCAGCATGCCATCCATGTAGCAAAATATCAGGAAAAACCACTGGAAACAGATTTCTGCCGAAAAGAGGAAGGGGTTCACAGAGGAATTCATGCAGTAATGCATCTGATCGAGGATCATGCTGAAAAAGCAGAGATACCGGTTCGGTTTGCGGCAAGCAAGATCATGGAAGGTGATGAAAAAATATTAGAGCAGCTGAATCTGACAGAAAATGAGAAAAACCTTCTGGAGGATATTTCCCGACAGACGGAGGAGGAAACCGGACTGGACCGTGCAGCCGCAATTGCACAGATGAGGTTTGCTTACATTGAAGATGTCTGCAGTGAGTCGGTGATCAAGCCGAAAGAGAGCAGAGAACATCTCAGAAGTCGGAAAATCGATCGGTTCCTGACTGGAAAATATACCGGAATTCTGCATTTGTTGGAATTATGGCAGTTGTATTCTGGCTTACTTTCAATGTAATCGGAGCATTTTTGCAGGGGCTTCTGGAGTCTGGAATCACGGCACTAACGGATGTCGTGGACCATGCAATGACAGCAGCGCATGTAAACAGTGTGGTACATTCGCTGGTGATTGATGGAATTTTCAGTGGAGTCGGCGGTGTTTTAAGTTTTCTGCCGATCATTGTGACACTGTTTTTCTTTCTGTCGCTTCTGGAAGACAGTGGATATATGGCAAGAGTAGCTTTTATCATGGATAAACTTCTCCGAAAACTGGGACTCTCCGGACGAAGCATTGTTCCGATGCTGGTCGGATTCGGATGTACAGTTCCTGGTGTGATGGCAAGCCGGACGCTGCCGTCTGAGAGAGACCGAAAGATGACAATTCTTCTGACTCCGTTCATGAGCTGTACGGCGAAGCTGCCGATTTACGCATTTTTCACTGCGGCATTTTTCCCGAAGAGGGGAGCGCTTGTGATGATTGGACTTTATGTATTTGGAATTGTGATGGGAATTTTAATGGCACTGATCTTTAAGAAAACGGCATTCAAAGGGGAAGCGGTTCCGTTTGTGATGGAGTTGCCGAACTATCGTCTGCCAGGAGCTAAAAATGTAGGGCACCTCTTGTGGGACAAAGCAAAAGACTTTTTACAGAGAGCGTTTTACGGTTATTTTCATTGCAACGATCGTAATCTGGTTCTTGCAGAACTTTGATATGGGATTGAACATGGTTTCTGATTCCCAGAACAGTATTCTGGCACTGGTGGCGGGTGTGCTTGCACCAATCTTCCTGCCGGTAGGATTTGGAGACTGGAGAATTGTGACAGCATTGATTTCTGGATTTATGGCAAAGGAAAGCGTTGTTTCTTCTTTGACGGTGTTATTTGGAAGCAGTGCGGCGCTTCAGAGCGCCTTACTATCCAGGGAGCGGCTGCCTTATTGGTATTCTGCCTGCTTTATACGCCATGTGTTGCAGCAATCGCATCTGTGAAACGGGAGCTGGGCGGAAAATGGGCAGCAGCAATGGTATTCGGACAGTGCCTGATCGCATGGGTTGTTGCATTCGTTGTTTATCAGATTGCCAGGCTGCTGTAGCAGTTGACTGCATATATAAAAAGAACCGGAAGGAATTCCAGTGTATGGAAATCCTTTCCGGTTTTTTCTATATTACAATCCAAATAAATGCTCGATCAGAATTTTCAGACCGATGAGGATCAGTATGACACCACCGGTGATCTCTGCGTATTTTCCAAGTTTTCCACCGATTTTATTTCCCAGGAAAACCGCGATGCAGCTGATGATAAATGTGGTGATGCCGATGAGACAGACGGCGGGAATGATGTCTACGTTTAGGAATGCAAAACTGATACCTACTGCGAGAGCATCAATGCTGGTTGCAACTGCAAGCAGCAGAATATTCTTTGCCGGAATAGAATCCATATCAGTATCACATTCGGCTTCCGCTTCTTTTGATTCCCGAATCATATTGACTCCGATAAAACCAAGCAGGAAAAATGCAATCCAGTGATCTACAGCTGTGATAAAGGACTCAAAATAGGTTCCCACCCACCAGCCGATCAGCGGCATCAGTGCCTGAAAAATCCCGAAGGCAAGTCCAAGTTTCAGGGCATAAGTTTTTACCTGCCGTCTAAGGCAGATTCCTTTTGCAAAGGATACGGCACATGCATCCATGGAAAGGCCGATTCCGATCAGAAATACAGAAAATAAGCTCATTTTTTCTCCTCCTTCATAAAAAAAAAGAGACCTATCCACGCAAAAATATCACGTGAATAAGTCTCGTTATTGAACGCTGTACCAGATGGAAGACCATCAATATGTTGACACAGCGACTCTGTACAGAGCTAACTACTCCCTTATTGCAGTTTTATTATCATAACAGAGGTGGGGAGGAATTGTCAATAAAGAAAAAAATAAAATATTAGCACTCACCACTTGATAATGGAAGTCGATTTTTGTCCTGTCTTGTGTATCCTAGAAGTGCCTGTTTTACAGGCTTTCCGGGGCATCAGTCATTTTGTCTGGTATTGTAAAGCCGTGTCAGATTTGTCGTAAATGTCGTAAATTTGTGGTCAAAAAATGATGAGTAAATGGATATCTGATCCCGAAGCTCACCTATAAATCCGGTGAGCAGATGGAGCAACTTGGCAAGTATGGTTTTCTTCGCAGAGATTATCTGAAGAACCATCGAAATGCAACTTATCAGGTGATGCTTCTGCAGGACACTATTGGAGAGCATCTTCTGGAAGTAGATAAGGCAGCCAGAGAATGGGAAGAAGTGATCCTGAAGCAGTTGGAAGAAAAAGAACCATTGCCGGATAAGGAGAAAGATCAGATGGCATGGGTAAGAGCCGGCAACCGGCATAGAGTGATTGCAGAAGAGATTATTCTGAAAGAATTGATTTATGTTTAAATGAATGTGATGAGGTCGTGGAATGCGACCTCATTATTGTATGAGAATATAAAATTGTAGTAGGCAGAATGAAAGAGTTGGAGTAAAATAAGAACATAGATTTTGGAGATTTAAAGAAATCGTTTTGAGGTATCAATCTGGAACTTCAAAATGGAAAAGTTGCGACAGTGTCACAACAATTATCGAAAAGGAGGTTGCTTTGATGGAAAAAAAACATTCTGAAGAAGAAAAAACAAGTTTGGATTCACCGAGTCCAAAATTAAATAAAAGTATGATTGCTTACCATGAAACAGGAGATTTATTTGCTGATACATGTGAAATCGTGGAGAGTGCACAAAGTATTGCGTATGCGGCTGTCGATACAATTCTGGTTCAAAGGAACTGGTTGTTGGGAAAACGAATTGCTATAGAGTGTCTGAATGAAAATGGAAAAGCGGACTATGGCAAAAAAACTATGAAAAAGCTATCATCAGAATTAAAAGAAAAATATGGCAAAGGCTTTGACTTTAGTAGTCTTTATAAATATGTGAAATTTCATCAGGAATTTCCTCAAATTTGGACTCACTGCGTCCAAAGTCTGGGCGTCCCTTGTCATGGACGCATTATAGAATTTTGCTTCAGGAAACATCACCAGAGGCACGAGCATGGTATGCAAAAGAGGCACAGGAGCAAGCATGGTCAGTTCGGACTTTGCAACGGAATATTTCTTCACAGTATTATTACCGCATGCTCATGTCTCAAAATACAAAACCTGTAGAAAAAGAAATGAAAGAACTAACAGCTACTTATCAGGCTGATAAGCTGGAATTTATCAAAAATCCAGTAATAGCAGAATTTCTTGGACTATCTTCTAATACAGACTTTACAGAAAGTGAATTGGAGCAGAGAATTATCACGCATATTCAAAAATTTCTCATGGAGTTGGGGAAAGGATATGCATTTGTAGCGAGACAACAGCATATTCGAACTGAAAAAGAAGATTATTACATTGATCTTGTTTTTTACAATTACATTTTGAAGTGTTTTGTATTGATTGATTTAAAAACGTCGAAAATCACACATCAGGATGTGGGACAGATGGATATGTATATTCGTATGTATGATGAAATGAAGCGAAATGAAGGGGATAATCCAACATTAGGCATTATTTTATGTTCTGATACAGACGAAGATATTGCAAAATATTCTATATTGCATGGGCACGAACAATTATTTGCATCTAAATATAAAACTTGCCTTCCATCAGAAGAACAGCTTCGAGAAGAGATTGAAATTCAGAAGAGATTTTATTATCTACAGAAAGAAGAAGACAAAGAAAATAAAGATTTATAAAATATGAGTAGAGAAAGGCGTGAGTCATATAAATGTGGCCTGCGTCTTTTTCTTTGCCTGAAAGGAAGTGATAAGTTTGAACAAGAAGTTTTTGAAGCATTATATGGAAACCAATCCAGAAGGGACAGCACAGACCTATATCTTTCTGGTGGACAATCAGGATATCGCACTTAATATTGTGATGTCAGGTTATCAGGCACTTTGTCTGGTTCAGGAAGATGACGGATATTATTTCAGTGCAGATTCCTTTATAGAAGAAATGAGAGCTATTCAGTTTACTGGAAGTTGCCAGTGTGCCTAACCGTATTGCAGCACACTGTGCTAGTGCGATGGTAGCCTTGATGAAGAGTGGAGAGGTAGATTCAGATCCACATATTCATGACTCTAAGATTTATCCATCGAATAGTCCGCGATATCTTGAGTATCTGAAAGAGTATTGCGAAAAATATGATATGAAAAACGAAGGTCACGTGTTAAGCATGGAGTCCGAGGAAATTGAATAAGTCAGAGTGAAGAAAAGAAACCTGTAGAAATTGTATGATTTTACAGGTTTCTTTTTTATTCTTTTTTAGAATTAAAATAATTATCGTGCTTTTGAAAAATATCTGATATAATATATTGTATAGATACATCATATGACATACTTAGAATCTCGTCAATAAAAAAAGAGAGGACTATCGTAAATGATAAAATTAAATAGTGCGATACCACTGTATCAACAAGTGGCAGAAGATTTGAAAAATAGAATAGAACAAGGTGAGTTTTGTTCAGGACAATCTATTCCAAGTGAAGCAAAAATTGTGCGAACAATATGAAGTTAGTAGAATTACAATTAGAAATGCAATTGCAGAATTGGTTGAACAAGAAATTTTAGTGAAATATCAAGGTAAGGGCGTGTTTGTGCGTACACCTAAAATTTCCTCGAGTTTGACAACATTCAAAGGCTTTACATATTTTTGCCAAGAAAATCATATAAAAACTTATACAAAGATTCTTGAAAATAAAGTGGTTTCAGCTAATGCAGTGATGACAAAAAAATTAGAACTAAAAGATGGGGAAAAGCTTGTATATTTGAAACGTCTACGACACGTAAATGATAGACCTGTTATGATAGAACATGTATATTTGCCATATTCGAAATATGGATTTCTTTCCAAAATAGAATATGGAAAATTGTTCGCTTTATGAGAAAATAACAGAGAAAACAGGATTACAGATAGAAGACAATTGTTATACTTCAATTATGCTTGAAACCAATATAACAACAGAAGAAGAGATTGTTTTAATGGGACTTTCAGAACCAAATGCGGTATTTGTATTAACAGAAACGGTTTATTTGAATACGGGAAATCCGCTACATATTACAAAACAGGTACTTTTGGGGGATTATTTTAAATTTTTCATGTCAAATAAAGGAAATCAGTTATCGATGAATTGGAAAAAAATGTAACTGTAGTTATCTATAATAATTTCGGAGAGAAGAGTATATTGTATGGATTTTTAGAAGACACTATAGACATTGAATAATAAATGTTATATAATGTATTATCATGTAACATAATGCATTGTGACGAGGGAGAAGTAATATGGAAAAAAATAACAACATAAATCCAGACAGTATGATTCCGATGTATAAGCAAATAGTGAATCTATTAAATGAAAAAATTGAAAAAGGTGAATTAGAACCCGGAGATAAACTTCCATCAGAGGCTGAACTAATGGAGGCATATTCTGTAAGTAGAATAACCATTCGTTCAGCAATCAGCGAGTTAGAAGAAGATGGCCTCTGTAATCAGATCTCGAGGAAAAGGGACATTTATTGCATCTAAGAAAGCTATGTATTCGGCAGATGATACGGTTGGATTTACACATTCATGTCAGCAGGAGGGAAAACAGGCTACTACAAAAGTGGTAGATGTGTCATGGATATATCCGACGATGTCAGACACACAATATCTAGATATAGAAGAAGATACAACGATTTTATGCACAAAGCGTTTACGCTTTGTAGATGATGTTCCTACAATGATTGAAACCAACCATTATGGAAAAGGATTCTCGTTTTTGGAAGGAGAAGATTTAAATCAGTCGTTGTATGATATTTTACAAAAACATAAAATTACACTGGGGAAAAGCATCCGTACATTAGAAGTTGTATATGCAAATGCTCAGGAAGCAAGTTTGTTGAATATAAAAAAAGGAGAAGCATTGTTGCTTTTTACAGATAAACATCAAGATGAAAAAGGGAAACCATTGTTTGTATCAAAACAAGTGTATTGTACAGAACGATTAAAATTCTATCTTTAAAATAAAAATTAGAAAATAAAAATTAGTGCTTTTGCATAAAAAATGCAGAAGTGCTATTTTTTTATTGACAGAAACAGCACATAGTAGTAAACTTATCGTAACGAGATGTTATATGATGTTATATCACAAGAGTAGGAGGAGTGATAATGAACAAAATATTGATTGCTAGTCATGGCCCCTTGGCAAACGGAATGAAAAAGACAGCGGAATTTTTAATGGGGACAAAATGAAAATGTAGAAACTCTATGCGCTTATGTAGATGAGCAATCTAAGGATCTTCCGGCAATGGTAGAAAAGTGGATGAACGAAAGAAATCCAGAAGACCAGTGGGTTGTTATCACAGATATATTTGGCGGAAGTATCAATAACGAATTTATGATAAGAGCACAAGAGGGGGGATATTGGTTAATAGCAGGAATGAATCTCCCATTAGTTCTTAGTTTGTGGTATGAAACGGAAAATTTAACAGAGAAGCAATTGGAAACTAATATTCAGAAGCAAGTGAAGGTATTGTTTTATGCAATAAGTTATTGTCTGAGGATACAGTAGAGGAAGACGATGAATTTTAAATCAATTAAAACAAGATACGGAGGATGTAAAATGATTAAATTATTAAGAGTAGACCACAGATTATTACATGGTCAGGTCGCTATGGCGTGGACACAATCGTTAGATTCAGATTGCATTTTAATTGCAAATGATGCGGTTGTGAATGATAACATTCGGAAAACAACAATGAAATTGGCTAAGCCAAATGGGGTGAAGCTCGTTATGAAAAATATTGAAGATTCCATCGCTGCATTAAATGCGGGTGTTACAGATAAATATAAATTATTTATCGTCGTAGAGAGTATTGAGGATGCATATCGATTGGCCAAAGGATGTGCAGGAATACGCTCTATCAATCTTGGTGGTTGTAAGCCAAAGGAAGACATTGTTAAGACAATTTATAAGACAATTCCAGTTACTGCCCGGGATGAGGAAATGTTAAAAGAGTTGTTAAACGATGGAATTGAAATTGAAATCAGGCAGGTGCCTGGTGAACAGAAAGTAAAAGTATCAGAGAACATGTGAGGAGGAAAATAATTATGTTAGTTCAGGCAATTCTAATAGGGTTGATTGCCATGTTTGTTACCTTTGAGTGGATGTTTGGAACAAACTTAGGATCACGTCCAATCATTACAGGAATGCTTGTTGGATTGGTTATGGGTGATTTAAAAACAGGAATCATTCTTGGTGCAACTCTTGAGATGGTATTTATTGGTTCTATTACACTTGGAGCAGCAGTTCCACCAGACGTAATCACAGGTGGTATTTTAGGTGCTGCATTTGCAATTTCAACGGGAAAAGGTGCAGATGTAGCGCTGGCTCTGGCATTCCCAATTGCAACGTTATATTTGGTTGTTGACAATGTACTTACACTTGGAATACTTCCATTCTTTTTACATAAAGCGGATAACTATATAGAAAAAGGCGACTTTAAAGGAATGGAGCGAATGCATATACTAGGTGGATTTGTGGTGAAAAGTTTGCCAAGAGGAATTATATGTGCAGTAGCATTTTATCTTGGAACACCAGTTATGAACCGAGTTCTTGAAGCGATTCCAGCGTTTGTTCAGAATGGACTTGTGGCAGCAGCAGGATTTATTCCGGCACTTGGAATTGCTCTGCTTGCACAGATGATTTTGTCTAAGAAAACAATGGTATATTTTATTCTTGGATTTGCATTAGCTGCTTACCTTAAGATTCCAATGCTTGGAATTGCAATGATGGCAGGATGTTTAGCAGTTATCCTTGTGCAGATGCAGGGAACACAGAAAGTAGCAGTACAGGAGGTGGAAGATGATGACTTCTAATACAGCAGAACAGAAGAATGTAATTGGAAAGAAGGAATTAAGATCAATCTTTTTACGTTCATTATCTTTGGAATACTCATGGAATTATGAGAGACAACAGAATATGGGATATTGTTTTGCGATGCTTCCTGCGATTAAAAAGATTTATCAGAAAAAAGAAGATCAGATAGCAGCAGCAAAACGCCACATGGAATTTTTTAATACAACACCATACATTTCAACGGCGGTATTTGGAATTTCAACAGCAATGGAAGAGAGCAACGCTAGAAATGAAGATTTCGATACATCATCTATTAACAATGTAAAGGTTGCATTGATGGGACCATTAGCAGGTATTGGAGATTCTATGTTCTGGGGAACACTTCGAGTAATTGCAACAGGAATAGTACATCCCTTGCTATGCAAGGTAGTATCCTAGGACCACTTTTATTTTGGCTTATATTCAACGTGCCGGCATTTGCAGTTCGATATATTTGCTTAAAATTCGGATATAAATTTGGAACAAGTTTTCTGAATAAAATTGAAGAATCAGGTATGATGCCTAAATTGACATTTGGTGCGGCAGTACTTGGACTTATGGTAATTGGTGCAATGATACCGAGTATGATAACGGTTAATATTGCTGGAGCTATCGGAAGTGGCGATGCAGCAGTAAAGGTACAGGAAATCTTAGATGGTATTATGCCAAATCTCGTTCCATTTGCAATGACATTAGGAATTTATGGGCTTTTGCAGAAAAAAGTCAAAGTTTCATGGATATTGATCGTGCTTATGGTCGTAGGAATTGTTGGAGCACTTTTAGGTATTTTTTAATTTAGATTTAGGAGGAAATTATCATGATGGTAAAGTTTGATGAAAACCAGATTTTGAAAAACGGAGAATATATTTATGCTCAGAGAGCAGAGATTGAAAAAATAGCAGATGCTGTTTGCGAGAAAGGGTTTGACAATATTTTGTTTACTTCTTCAGGTGGTTCACTTGCCATGATGCAGCCTTTTGACTATATGATTTCAGTAATGTCCAATCTGAATGTACAATCACAGATTTCAGCAGAACTTCTTGTTGAGGGGAAATAATCATCTTACAGATAAGACATTAGTATTTATGGCATCAAAATCAGGAGATACAAAAGAGACAGTTGCAGCAGCTAAGTATGTCAAAGAAAAAGGAGCAACGATTGTGTCTGTTTTAGGAGTTGACAATTCGCCGATGGGTGAGTTATCAGATTATTCAGTTGTATACAAAGACGGAAGACCACAAGAGTATGTTTTGTATATGCTAATCGGAAAATTGTTGGAAAATAAAGGATTCTTTGATGATTACAAACAGTTTGCAGATGAATTGAAGAATCTTCCGGCAGCGCTGGTATCTGTAGGCAAAGCAAGTGAGCCAAAAGCAAGAGCATATGCAGAGAAGTATAAAGATGATCCATATCAGATTTGGATTGGCTCAGGTAATTTGTGGGGACCTACATATTCATTTGCAATGTGCGTATTAGAGGAATCACAGTGGCTGAGAACAAAATCTGTAACATCTCCGGAATCCACGGAACAATTGAATTGGTGGAAAAAGGAGTTTGTGTAGCCTTAAATATGACAGAAGGACAGACTAGAAAATTGGATCAGCGAGTAAAAGATTTTGTAGGACAGTATACAGATGACTTTACAGTATTTGATACAGCAGATTATGAATTGCCTGGTATTAGTGACAAATTTAGATGGATGCTTTCTCCGGTTGTGATTAACGCGGTATTGTCCAGAGTGAGCAAGAATTTTGAACAAATTAGAAATCATTCACTTGATATTAGACGTTACTATAGAAAAGTAGAATATTAGATTAATGAGTAGGATACCGCGAATAGAATTTGCGGTGTCCTTTTTTTAGAGGTAAAAAAATATGAAAATAGCAGGAATCGGCGATAATGTAATAGATCGTTATATGAATATGGGGATTATGTTTCCAGGTGGGAATGCAGTTAACGTTGCTGCTCATGCAGCACTTCTTGGCGCAGAGGCTGCATATGTAGGAAGCATCGGAGCAGACAGAGAAGGAAAAATATTGAAAAATTGCTTTGGAAAGTTTAGGAGTAGATTTATCTCAATGTATCTTTGATCCGGAAGCAACAACAAAAAAAATGTGATGTGAATGTAATTGATGGTGAAAGACATTATATAGGATGTGATTTGGGGACAAAATGGGCACATACAATGACAATTCGTACAGAAGATGTGGAATATCTAAAAACTTTTGACGTAATCCATACAAGTTGTAATGCCAAATTGCATGAAGATGTATATAAATTAAAAGATTTAACAGGAATGGTGACCTTTGATTTTTCAGTAAAAGATAAATATCGTACAGAAGAGTTTTTAAATATGACATGTCCATACTTGGAATTGGGACAATTTTCCTGCGACCATATGGAAGAACCAGAAATACAGGAACTATTAAAAAAAGTTTATGCGCATGGGTGCAAAAATGTAATTGCGACTATGGGTGGCCGTGGACAGATTTTTTACAATGGAAGCGAATTTATAAAAGGAAAAGTCTATTTTGTAGAACCTGTTGACACAATGGGAGCAGGTGATTCTTATCTTGCGGCATTGATTGTATCTTTGCTGAAAAAAGGATGGAAAAAGGGCGTTTGTTTTGCAGGCAGATGTGATCAAGGCAGCCATGGATGATGCAGCACATTATTCATCAGACAACTGCTTGCGAGAGGGTGGCTTTGGATTTAAAAATCAGATTGAGGAATAGAAATGAAATATATTATTTTTGATTTAGATGGAACATTGAGTCGAACAGATAAATTTATGATTCCATCAATTGAATTGGCAATGGAAAAAATGAATATATCAGTTTGGACAGAAGATGCTATTCGCTGCACGATAGGTGAACCGGTAGAAGTGACCAATCTCAAATTTTTTTTTTGGACAGAAAAAAAAGCGAAGAAGCGGATAATTTCTGGAAATTAGTATCTGGTTATTATAGAACAATATTTCATAATTCTGTTGAGGAATATGAAGGTGTAGGAGATATGCTGGATTCTCTTCATGAAAGAGGATATAAAACAGCAGTATGTTCAAACGCCGATGAAGAGTATATAGAAGAGGTATTGGACAAACTTAATTTGCGCGAAAAAATAGATCGAGTAAGACCTATTATTCCAGGAAAAGGAAAAGTGGAATCATTAGCCCGTTTTTTACAGGATGAAAATCCAGAGTTCGCAATATTAGTAGGCGACCGGTGTTATGACTTTGAAGCAGCGCAGGCAAATCGTATTTTGTTTGTTTCCTGTAAATATGGATGTGGAACAGAGGAAGAACTGAAAATGGCAGATTATTCTATAAATGAGCCACTGGAACTATTGGATATTTTGAATGAAATAGAAAAAATTTTAAAAAATTAAAAAAACTACTTTACATATAATGTTATATAATGTATTATTACATTAACGAACAAGATAACATTTAAATTTAAGGAGGAAAATAAGATGTTTAATTTTGATGTACCACGTTACGAAAAAGTTGTAGGAGATGCAATTGCATTAAGACCACAGATTGAGAAAGCAGTTGATGAGATTTGCAAGGATGGTTATTCAAATATTTTCTTTATTGGATGTGGCGGAACTTATGCACATTCACTTCCAATGAAATATTGGTTTGATACAACTTCAGAGATTGAAACACACTCAGTAATTGCAGCAGAATTCATGGTATCAGGACATAAGAGATTCACAAAAGATTCAGTATGTGTATTCTCTACAAGAAGTGGAAATACAAAAGAGATTGTAGCAGCAATCAAATATTGTAAAGAAGCAGGAGCAAGAACTCTGGTATATGTATCAAATGATAATACACCAGCTTGTGAATATGCAGATTATAAGTTCTTCAGTTTCGCAGAAGATGATTGCCTGTGTGAAGCAATTTATACATATATGATTACATTACTGACAAGATTCAAAAAGAATGCAGGAGAATTTGATAAATATGATGAGTTTGTAGAGCAGTACAGCAAGATTGTTCCATATCTCTTGAAAGCAAAAGAGCAGTATGAAGATAGATGTGCAAAAATGGCAGTAGAACATAAAGATACAGATTATCATATGGTAATCGGATCTGGAATGCTTTGGGGAGAAGCTTACGACTATGCAATGTGTATCCTCGAAGAGATGCAGTGGATTAAAACAAAATCTATCCATGCAGCAGAATATTTCCATGGAACACTGGAACTTGTAGAAGAAGATACAAGCTTAATCCTCTTCTACGGAGAAGATGAGACAAGACCATTAATGGATCGTGTTAAAAACTTCTCTGAGAAAGTAACAAAAGTTATTAATATTTTTGATACAAAAGAAGTTGAACTTCCATTTACAGATGCTGAATACAGAAAAATTGTTTCTCCAATGATCATGTATGCAATTACGGAAAGATTAAGTTGCCATCTTGAAAAAGAGAGAAATCATCCACTTACAACTAGAAGATACTATCGTCAGATGGAATATTAATAAACAGAAAATAAGCGAAAGGGAGGCAGGTGGAACTGCTTCCCTTTTGCAATAGGAAGGTGAACAAAATGAAAAAAATAGGAGTACTTACTAGTGGTGGAGACGCTCCGGGAATGAATGCAGCAATTCGCGCAGTTGTAAAAACAGCAATTGCAAATGGAATTCAACCGATAGGCTTTATTAAAGGATATAATGGGATTCTTGAAAAAAATTATCGTGTTATGGATCGAGAAAGTGTTTCAGGAATAATCCATTCGGGTGGAACCATTTTAAAGACAGCAAGATGTATGGAGTTTTATGAAGCTTCATATCGTGAAAAAGCATTTCATAATGCAAAAGAAATCGGATTAGATGGCTTGGTTGTAATAGGGGGAGATGGTTCATATCGAGGAGCAGGATATTTGTCAGAATTAGGTTTGCCTTGTATTGGTGTTCCGGGAACAATAGACAATGATATTGCTTCAACAGAATATACAATTGGATATGATACAGCAATGAATACTGTAGTAGAATGTGTAGACAAATTAAATAATACGTGTCAGTCACATGAGCGGTGTAGTGTAGTCGAAGTAATGGGAAGACATGCAGGACATATTGCATTAAATACAGGTATTGCAACAGGAGCTGTCCAGATTATCACGGAAGAGATTCCTACCCCAATTGATGATGTTGTAGAAAATATTAAAAAGATTCGTGAGTCAGGAAAAGATCATTTTATTGTTATTGTTTCAGAAGGGTACGGAAACCCTGTAGAAATAGCCACGCAGATTCAGGAAAAACAGGAATTGATAGTCGTGCCACAATATTAGGGCATGTTCAAAGAGGTGGAAATCCGACATTGAAAGATAGGGTAAATGCAACTCGCATGGGATATTATGCAGTAAAGCTTCTTGAAGAGGGCAAAACCAATCGTGTAGTTGCTTTGCAACAAGGAAATCTAGTAGATTATGATATCCAAGAAGCTCTGAGGATGAAGAAACCATTGGATATGGATTTATATAATATGATGATGGAAATTAGCTTTTAAGAAACATAATAAATTGAATTTTGGAGAGATATAGAATGAAATATAAAGTTCTTGTTCTTGATTTAGACGGAACATTAACAAATTCAAAGAAAAAAATTACAGATTATACTAAGAAAATATTATTAAATTTACAAAAAAAAGGAGTACATATTGTACTTGCATCAGGTCGTCCAGAATATGGATCTGCCGATAGCAAGAGAGTTGGAATTAGAAAAATATGGTGGCTATATTCTTGCGTTTAATGGAGGAAAGATTGTAGAGTGTAGTACAAAAAAAACAATATTTGAACGAACAATAGAATATTCGTATGTTCAAGAAATTTATGAGCAGGTAAAGGATAAAAAAGTAGCACTTCTCACATATGAAAGTGATTCATTGATAACAGAAACGCCGAAAGATTTTTATGTAGAAAAAGAATCTTTTATTAATAAGATGAAAATAAAAGGAGTAGAAGATTTTATACAATATATTTCCTTCCCAATTACAAAATGTCTTATTACAGGTGATGGAACATATTTAGAAAGACTAGAGAAAAAATTACAAGAATATTTTAAAGATGAGTTAAGTATATATCGATCCGAACCATTTTTCCTGGAAATTATGCCACCTTTAATTGATAAAGCAAAATCTTTAGAAAAGCTCTTGCGATATCTGGATTGTTCTCGAAAAGAGATGGTAGCATGTGGAGATGGGCTAAATGATCTTACGATGATTGAATATGCAGGAATAGGTGTGGCAATGGATAATGCACAACCAGTGCTAAAAGAAAAATCTGATTTTGTTACACTTTCGAATGATCAAGATGGTGTTGCTGAGGCCGTAAAACATTTTTGGAAAGAAATCGCATGAAAATAAAGGAGACCAAATATGAGGATTATAGAAGCACAGGATTATAAAGATATGAGTAGAAAAGCGGCAAATATTATTTCTGCACAAATGATATTAAAGCCGGAATCAGTCATCGGATTAGCAACAGGATCTACTCCGATAGGAGTTTATGACCAATTGACAGAATGGTATAAAAAAGGGGATTTAGATTTTTCGAAAATACATACAGTAAATTTGGATGAATATAAGGGGATTGATGCAGAAAATAAGCAGAGTTATCATTACTTTATGAATCAGCATTTATTTTCGAGAGTAAATATTGAACTACAGAATACATTTGTGCCAGACGGAATGAATGAGAATCAAGATGAGGAGTGTCAAAGATATGAGAAACTAATTGCAGGTCTGGGTGGTGTTGATCTTCAGTTATTAGGGTTGGGACACAATGGTCATATTGGTTTTAATGAACCAGCTGAAGTTTTTGTAAAACAAACACACTGTGTTTCCTTATCAGAGAAAACAATTCAAGCAAATCAACGTTTTGAATCAAAAAAACAGGTGCCGAAACAGGCATATACCATGGGAATAGGAACAATTATGTCAGCTAGAAAAATTCTCATTATTATTAGTGGAGAAGATAAAGCAGAGGCAGTGAAAAAAAATCGTTTTGGAGAGGAGATATCGCCACATGTGCCGGCATCAATACTTCAATTACATCATGATGTAACAGTGATTGCAGATAAAAGCAGCATTTGAGTAAAATTAGATACTATAAATGAGCAAGTTTCGTGAATTTTGCATAAAAAGAAAGACACCTTCGATTCCATGTGTTGTATAAAT
>ENA-OQAN01000356-OQAN01000356.1-human-gut-metagenome-genome-assembly--contig:-NODE-356-length-24788-cov-3.203885_pt1 | contig 24788 bp, 32 predicted proteins | sample MGYA00242735_ERZ504527 | MGnify/ENA primary metagenome ERZ504527 (study PRJEB26092, sample SAMD00036230) | human gut metagenome | host: Homo sapiens | study: EMG produced TPA metagenomics assembly of... | reverse complement strand
CCGATCTGCTTCATCTTTCTTTAATCGCTGATATCTTTGATAGCTTTTGTAATTAATCCTCCACTAGATTTTCATTTATATATTTAAAATAAGGTTTCTTATTAACTTCTGTGCTATGTTCCAAATACCATTTAACACTATCCCTCAATCCGTCTTCTAATGATATGGTTTCTGGGTATATTTTGTTTTGACGCGATACATCCAATAGTACTCATAGTTGTAAAAACTGAAATAATTTCGCTGTTCAATATCTTCATAAACATTTACAAAATCCGGTATTTTTCCTAAGCTTTCATAGCATTTTGTGACCCAATCTTTAATAGAAACTGCTTCAACATTACCAACATTTAAAATACGCTCTCGTGGCTTGTCTTTAATTATTACCTCCATCAACCTGCATAAATCTTTTACATGAAAGAATTGTAATTTCATACTGCCATCTTTAGGTAAATAGAATTTTCTGTCCGCCAAGGCGCAATCAAATACAAAAGCCTCTCTATACACGTTATTCATTGGTCCATATAAATAAGGCGGTCTTAATATATATGCATCTTTCACTCTTTCAAGTAATGCCTTTTCAGCTGCTATTTTATCGGTTCCATATGAACCCCCAAAATTTATTTTCGGATTTCTCTGATTCTTCCAGGAATGGCTGAACACCATACTCAGGATAAACAGCACTTGAACTAATCATAATATACTGATCAAAAGAACCCAATTCCCTAACAAAATCAATTATATCGTTATCATTATAGGCTGTTATATCCGCTACAACATCAAAGAATGTATCCTTTAATACACCACCCAAATTATGCCTATCTCCTTCAATGAGTTTTACACCCTGAACTTGTGGCTTAGAATTTCTGTTAAGTACAAAAACTTCATAACCCACATTCACAAAATATTCTGCCACATATTTACTTACAAAAGTTGTTCCGCCTGTCACTAATATCTTTTTCATAAAGTTCTCCTTTACACAAAAAAATTCGATTGATCAGATTCATAAAACACTATTTTCCGTAATGTATCATAATCACATAATCCAGAAAAGAAATTAAATTTTCTTTTCCAATCCTTTTACTATCTTATCAAAATCAGATTCTATCGGCTGTGTCTTGTTAAAAATATCATATTCCTGATATGCTTTCTCAACTGCCTGCTTATGGGAAACACGCCCATTACTGACATAAAGCACTCTCCCCTTGGCTTATCTATTCTGCCCATCCCTTATAAATGGTTTCTTGATTTCTTTACTTAACAACTGACTGTATGCTTCTACCTTACGAAACGTGTTTCCTAACATTTCCCGATTCCTGTATTCTCTAATAGCTTCCATATCAAACTCCGCATAAAAAAATTCCCTCAGTTTTATCATCAGCCAGCAAAACTGTGTTATCAACACATTTTCCATTTCTATCCCAGCAAATTGGACTATATGCGCAGGAACATCCAGCATTATCTCCATTCGGATTTGCCATAGCAACTGCAACCATATTTTCATAAGCTCTTGTAGAAAGTGCCATGATTCTTGGTTGCATAGAACCGCAATCTTTGGACAAGAATAACCTCAGCTCCTTTTAACATCAGTATTCTTGCACTTTCTGGGAACTCTCTGTCATAACAAATCATAATACCTAATTGTATTCCTTCAAAATCACACACCTTAAATTCTTTCCCTGATTCAACATCTCTTTCATCTGCGAAATCACAGGTATGCACCTTAGAGTATTTCATCAATATATTGCCCGATTTATTGATAACAAAGGCTGAGTTCTGTGGCTGCTTACTACCTTTTGTAAACGCAGTAAGTACTACGCCTATTTTATATTTTTTAGCATTCTCACATATTTTGGCAATTCTTATATCATTATCTGCAATGCTTTTTCATATGACATAGGCAAATCATATCCTGTAATAAAACATTCTGGCAACAATAGAATATCTGCATGGTTTTCCGAAGCCCCTTCCATTGCCATAATGATAGTTTCAATATTCTTATCTATTTGTTCATTAATAGAACGTTTTTGTAGTATAGCAACCTTGAACATTCACTTTCCCTCCTATAGATAATTCAAAATGTCAGATAAGTTATTAACTTCAATATCGGCTTTTTCACTCTCGTCCATTACAGTCCACAAACTTCCAAATCCCTGTTTTATCCATATCGTTTTCATTCCTAACTGTTTTGCTGGTACAATATCATTATCAATGCGGTCACCAATCATTACAGCATTTTCCGGCTTACAGCCACTTCTTTCCAAAGCAATTTCAAATATACGTCTGTCCGGTTTTGAAACACCTTCTTCTGCTGATGCAATGACTAAATCAATATATTTTCGCACTCCGAGATTTTCTAATCTTTCAGAAGTTCCTAATGGTTGGTTTGCGATTATACCAATTTCATAATTTCTGCTTAACCTTTTCAGGCAATCTTCTGAATCTGTATACAGCTTTTCATATTGTGATTCCCATTTAGGTAGTTCTATCCTCAATTGTTTTGCTATCTCTAAATCACCTTTTTTATTTCTCCTGTACAATGATATCGCATGTTCATAAATTTGTTGCGGAGTTATACCAGATAATTCAGCTATTTTTTTTCATCCTATCTTCATAAACGCTACTTCATCAACCAGCGTCGAACCAACATCAAAAAATAACCATTTTATTTCATCCTTCTTAGGCAAAAATCCTCTTTGTCTCGCTTCTTCCATCAGTCTTGGTTGAATTTCCGGATATGTCCAATTAAGCGGTAGTTCATTCATAATTGCTATTTTCTCTATCTCACTATGTAAATTCTTTTTTCAAAACGTATGTATCTCCCGCGAAAAAATAAACTTTCCAAAGGTTTCTTTCCCATCAAAGTTGTCTGGTGCCGTCACAGAATAATTACATATCGGATTTATCTCAAAATTAATGGCTCCTGTTTCCTCATACAATTCTCTCTTTGCCGTTTCAAGAATATCCTCGCCTTGTTCTCTATGTCCTCCCGGCACTTCCCATGTACTTCTGTCTCTATGCTTACAGAATACCCATTTCCCATTATGTTTTGCAATAATAACTGCAAACTTTAGCATTGAATCATCAATGCTATCAATAAAATTCACTTTGGTCATATAATGCTCCTTATTAAATTTCTTCTATTTATCATTTATTGTTCCCACAAATAGAGCCAAACTAGAGCCTTTTGATAAAACAAATGCCGGAAAACCCGCACTAAATACAGGCTTTCGGCATTTTTAATCCGTTATTCAAACTCTTTTTCGGGTTCGATTTTTCATATAAATCTGCTGTTATTATATTGCAAAACCGTATCATTTTAATGCGGTTTTGTATCTTGTTAATATGGTTTCAAAGTTACTGTACCCAAATTGTACCCACGTTATTTCTGTACACTATTCTTCATTATCAAAGGTGTCATCTTTTCCATGAGTGCATCTGCGATACGTCTGTTTTTTTCATCCGTTATTTTCTTCTTTTGTTCCCGCGCCCACTCTACAGCTTTTAACTGATCTTCCAATTTTTCGCTTAACAAAACATGATCTTCATCATTCATATGTCTTATTCTCCTGTTACATCTTCAAACAACTTTGCTGACACAATATCCTCAATTTTTTCTCTGAACTGCTTAAGCATTGCTGTATCTCCAACAATAATTTCATCAAAGAATAAACTTCCAGTTGTTTTTCTCAGAATCAAATCTACAGTTCCCGGATTCTTCAATTCATTTCCTTTTATCAAGGACTTCGGACGTGCTTTCTTTGATTCTGAAAAACCTAATGTGCAGTTTCCATCCGCTGTTGCCAGCGAACACACTACCCGATTTTTCCGAAAGCCTTCTTCTACTTGAACATCCGATTTCATTAGTGTCATCATATCCGGCAAAACCTGTATTTTTCTTCTTACTGTACCTTTTGCCGACTTCTCATTCTGTCCTGCTTTTGCAAAATCAAAGTCCACTTCCGCAAGCGTTCCATCATAACATTTGCGGAAAAATGTCTTAGCATCTATCTTGGACTGCACACCTGTTAAATGCTGAAAATTATCTTCCTCTGTAGCAATTATATAATAATCACTTTTCTCAAATGCTACCGAGCAGATTAGATACTCATAATCAACATAGATGTCCTTATACTGTTTTGCAGCCTTTATCATTTCCTGTCAGGCACGTTCCTTAAAACTTTCCTCTGCCATTTCATCTCCTTTGTTAAAGAAAGACGGATGACCGAAGCCATCCGCCTTTGATTTTTAGCAGTTTACTCTGTAATGGGAATGAGTTTTAGGTCTTCATCCCGACCACTGGAAACGAGTTTTAAGTCTCCGTTCCGACTGTAGTATCTTCTTTTTGTAACTTAAATATACACTATTGTATGCTAAATGTCAATCACAGTACCATTTTCCCATTCAAAATTCACAGGCTGTATGTGAATCCCTAAAATTCGATAAACTAAGGTTCCATATTATGGATAAAAAACTGTGCTTCTTAGATAAAAGCCTAATAATCATAGTTCTCTATAAAAATAACTCGTCATAATCATCACTGCAATAAACATATTCCATATTATGAGTTACTGCGCAAGTAGTATGACATACATAGACACGTTGTATTGTCATCTATCACATTTCTTAATTTTGGCACACCATAAAGCAAATATGATTCTGTCTTCCAGCAAAAAAAATATTTCTTATCTTTTTCTACACATTTGCACCCGCCTTTAAAATTCCACTCAATTTGTTTTTTTGTGGCTTTTATATTATTGGCTTGTGCATAATATATTGATAAGTTTGATTTACCCATATTCTCTGTAAGCGTAGCAGTAAATTGACTATCAAATGCCCAATCGTCAAAATTATCTACATATAAATCCACATCCGAAGATTGAGAAACAATGTATTTTAGAATATCTCTATATTCACCATCCATTAATTTTCTATCATTAAAACTTCATCATGTGATAAGTCGTATTAATCAATTACTTTTTTTGTTTTTTGTGAAATGTATCTTTTTCAACTCATCATACAGACCACTCTTTTCTTCAAGAAGCTCTCCTTCATACCCCTGTTGATTAATTCTTCTATACTTAAAATGATTCTTTAATACCTTTTTATTATTTATCTGCTCAATTATATAATCTTTGTACAATTCTAACAGTTCTTTATATTTATTTGATGCTTGTACAATATCAATATCCAAACCATTTGAACTTACATATATGTGTATTGGTATTTTAATATATTTAACAAATGTACTATCAATCTTATCTATTTTCAACAATTCTTCTTTTACCGGCTGAACTCCTTCTGAAAAATACAAAACATTTTCTTCGTCAAATATCTGAGATATCCTTTTGAATTGCTCTATATAATATTTAACTTCTCCAATAGGAATTATTGGTTTCAATTTTCCATCGTTATCCCGTACATTATTCTGCAATTCATACGCTGCGGAATCAATAATATTCCCTAAGATTCCATCAAGACATACATTTTTCAAAATATCTTGTTTTTTTTCTGTTCTATTAAGGTTGTTTAACGCCTCTCTACCTGCTGTCATCATCTTACAAGAATTAGTCGATACCATTACAAGATTTTTTGAATACAAATCAGCTAACGTTACATCTAACAACTTTCGTTTCAATCCTAATATCTGAGCTATCTCATCAATTTGATAGACACCTACATCAATAAGCTGAAGTACTTTTTTCTTCAACAAGACTAATTGGCATAATGGTTCTCTTGGTTACAAGCAATGACGTCTCATATATTGGTACATATACTAAATCAGAAAAAAGATAATCATATCCTTCATTTACTGGTATAATGTGTTGGAACAAATCTTCCATTAATTTTTTCAAAATAGATTTTCCCCCTTACATGAAATAATCTTGCAATGATCGTGAGTTTTAATGTAGTCAATTATTTCAATAAATTTATTATTTGGATCATTATAATTATAAAAGAAATTTAAGTCACCACAGATTATCAACAATTTTTTTGCCCTAGAAAAAGCAACATTTACACGCTCCTTTTCTTTCTGGAATCCAATTGAATTATCTGTCCTTACTGTACTATACATAATAATATCATTTCGCGTCCTTGAAAAGCATCTAACACATTAATATCAATTTGTGCAATTTTATCATATCCAATTGCTTTAACTGAATTTCGAAGAATATCTTTTTGTCCACTATATCCGGTAATTATCCCTATATCTTGGTTATCTAATTCATTCGATTTTTTTAAATCCTCAAGAATATCTAAAATAATACGTTTTTCTTCCTCATTCATGAATGAATTGCCTTTAGTTTTCTTCTGCTTCCTTCTTCTGTTTTCTGAAGTATCAAACCAAATTATAGAATAACCTTCGTATCTTGATAGTCCATGAAGTTTATCTTCGTCCTTGCACCCTGTATCAATTGTTCCTCCATAAAAAACAGTGCTAATCAGATTTCCAATATTTCTTATCATTCTATATTGGGTACTTAAAACTTGCTTGTGTGAATCTGGTAATGTTTCAAATAATATATCAAACATTCTATATTCCGGATTTTTGGTCAATTTCGCAATTCTGGGAGATATTCTTTGGTCTGCATAAGCTGGTAACTGATTTTGATCTCCTACTAAAATTATCTTTTTTGCTTTGATTATAGAAACCAACAATTCCGGCGTTGTTGCCTTTGCCGCTTCATCAATAATGACATAATCAAATTCCATATCTTTAACAAAACTATTTGCTAAAAAACCTACACATGTTCCTGCTATAACCGTAGCACTCCGTACTAGCTGATAATCAAGCAGTCCTTTTCTACAGACCTATCAATCCAATCCTCTTGTATTTCTTTTATTTTCTTCCATCTATCAAGAATTCTCTGATCTGATATATCTTGGTATACTTCTTCCATCCTTTTGTCATACTTCTCAACATTCTTCTTCACATCAGAAAAAAGCTTGTCTCTATGAGCTGGCATCGTATATCTACAAGATATTTTGGGTGATACGTTTTTGTCGGCTCCTATTCTGACTATTTCTAAATCATCTGAAATAGTACTGTCTAGCCCTTCCAGAATATTATCCACCGCTGTATGTGACTGCGAAACAATAAGTATCCTAGGACTATCTGCTGTTTTTATAGATTTCGTAACAACTTGTCCTATTATTTCCTTTATTACCTTTGTTTTTCCAGTTCCAGGTGGTCCCTGTATCAATCCAATATTTTCAGAGTTTAAAGCCTTTATCACCGCTTGTTGCTGTGACGGATTTAGCTTTTGTGCAATAAATTTGGGTTCAAATATCGTTGGTATCTCCTCTGGTTCTTCAACATTTAACAAAATATCTTTCAAATTTCGTGCAGAATACTCTTCACTTTTTAATGATCTAATTGCACTCATCTGGCGCTTATAAGAACTGGTATTTGCACGAAAATCTTCCATAACATTGCCTTTCTTCTTAAGCAGTGTTCTTACATTTCCTTTTAACACTTTTTTAGGCATTTGTATAACTATTTTAACGCTATCATCATCACATATAATATCATCTAGAATACCCAATTCAAAATATACAGGTTGTCCTCTATCATCAACACCTTCAATAATAAATTTTGTATTTTGCTCCAACTCATCTATTGACTTATTTTGACATTCGTCTACTTCTAAAACAATTTGGCCATTATCAATATGCGATTCAGAATATACTATTTTTGCAACTTTGTCCTTTTCGCTAATAATAGATTCCTCTAATCCCTCTTGCCAACTTCCAAATAGCTTATCAAATTTTTCTTCACGTTCTCTGTATCGTTCGTTATCTTCACGTCTATTTTTAAACATGATCCACAGCTTTTTATTATCTTTTCCATTATGACATGTATATCTAAATCTAGAATCATAAAAAGAGAGCTTACCTTCAATTTTAAAACTCCTGCGAATATTAATATTTCTACGGTCAGTTGCAACTTCAGAAATCCTCATCACTTCAAAAGATTCTACTTTTTCATCATAGCTACACTCCACTACGATAGTTTTCCCTGTAATAATATATTTTTCATGGTGTTCATCATAATATCCGTATCCTTCTAAAAATTCCCTTTTTAAAAATGAATTGGTAAATTGCGTCATGTTCATGCTATTTTCAATTACCATACTGCGTTTCAAATAACGCATTTTTTCAAAATCGATAAAAACACTATAATCATTTGACGATGTGTTTAATTCACCTATTAATTGTGTAAAAACATCTGTAATTTCATCTATAGATTCCGGTCTATCAGATGGGTTATCCTGAAGCATTGAACAAAGTGTACTTTTTAACACTTCATCCATACTGGATTTTTCAATCAAACAAATCATTTCTACATTTGATTCTGCTTCTTTACACAAAAATAATTCTGAGAAAATAACACCCAAAGAATAGTAATCGCATTTTTCAGTAATATCATTTCCTTTTACAACTTCTGGTGCTGAATAATTTTCTGAAAACATTGGCATAGTAGTTTCTTTCTCAATAATTGTCTTTATCTTGCTTGAACCAAAATCTATAATTGTAATCTCGTCATTTACATCATCGTAAATTATATTTTGTGGCTTTAAATCTCTATGTATTACATCATTTGCGTGTGCATTATATACTGCCTGCAAAATTTTTAAACATATTTCGTACTTCTTCAATTGCGTGAATGAATGCCAATCATATAAATCCAAAGTCTTCCCATCTACATAATCCATTAGTATTGCACCATAATTAGATTTCCCATTATATTTTAATGATGCTGTTGTATCCCTTATCTTTACAATATTACTGCAAGAATTCAATACTTTAAGAGCTTCCATTTCTCTGTTAAATACTAATTTCTGAAAGGGTTCATTAATACCCCCATATAATTTCAAAACATATATCTTATCTTTTCCTCTAACCCTAACCTTAAGAATGTGATTATCCCATATTGGTGATTTATGCATTTTTTCTATCACAGTATAATTAAAATGCGATTCTGACATTTATTTTCCTCCTCATACAATCAAGTATATTTATTGAAAATTCAAGATTTTACCTCTTATACTTCAGTGAATAAGCCTCTGTCATAGATATTTCAATGTATCAGGTACTAAGATTATCGCTCCCATAGTAATAAACACCGTTAGCTAATCTTCTTCCATATTTTTCATCTGTTCTATAACTTGTTCTTCTTATACTGTATTATACTGACAAATGCACTATAAGACAACGAATATTTGTACAATATTCCATTGCCTAACTTCAAAAAATGCACCCATTTCCGGGTGCATCCTGCCATCTACTCCTGCTCAGAATACAGCTCATCCAACATCTGCTCCAGCGTTCCATCCTTTGCATAAGGCAAAGCATCTAACTGTCTGAAATTATGCTTGATGTCCTTCGTATCCTCATCAAATCCCAATATGTAACTTGTTGCTATCTTATATATGATTTCTGTTGGTGCAAGTCCGTACACCTGCTTTTCAAAGATGTGCTTCAAGCGTTCCTTATTGTCCGGGAATTGCTTTTTCATTTCGTCACTCTGATATAAACGCTTCACAATCTCTGTAATGTACAGACCGGATTTCATATACAAATCAATGAAGGTCTTATCTGGCATATCAAAGCAACCGGGATTCTCCTGCTCCAGCATGTCCACCATTTTCTTAACCATTGTCTTTGGTGTGAATATCTGGTTGGTTTTCTGCGGTGGAATATAATCAAATATATCCTCTACGCTCTTTTCATCAAAATAATCAGCAAGCTTTTTCTTTAAGGCAAGAAATTCTTTTACAGAATCATCAAATACCACCGAATCGAATAGCTGTCCTTCAAAGTGCTTGGTCTGTCCGGTTTCTTCCTCCACATAGTCACCACCATCACGCAAAAACTTGAACTGATCCAGCGTGATACTTGTCACTTCCAGAAAAACTTTATCCGGAATGATGGTATCAAAAGTGGCAAGCGTTACCGTATTATCTCCGTATGCCATAAGAAATGATGGAATTGTCCTTGAAAAGCCACGCAAGTGATCTCTAACACCATCCTCAATTGTTTCCTTTTCCCGTTCCTTCTTCTTTGTTTCTACGGTCTTGACTGTCTCCTTCGTGGATTCTCTTGCGAAATCAGAAATAGCAGTTGTCAATTCTTCATTGAATTTTTCCATAGCTTCCTTCTGCTTCTTCTCAAATTCTTTATCAATCTGCTCTGATGTTTTTCCGGTTTCATATCTTGCCTGCTGCTCGGCAACACGCTGATTTTCTATGACATTTCGCTCTATCTCATAGTTGGTATGCAGCTTATCTATCATCCGATCTGCTCATGGTTCAGTTTTGATTCAATCTGTCTTTTATCGACTGCTTTCATATCAGAACCGTAGGTAGACTGTGCTGTATCCACGACTGCCTTGACCGCACTCTGTTTTACCGCTTCTTTCAGTTTGTCGATGGCTTTCTGCGCCTTGTCCGGTGCCTGATCCATCTGCGTCATTGTTTCCTGTACCTGAGATGTCACATCATAAATTTTATCGCCAAAAACATCCTGTGTTCTTCCAATCACAAATTCATCACTAAGAGCCACTTCCCCATTTTCATCCAGCGATAGATCTTTCTGCACTTCCTCCGTCAGATTTACCTTGCTCTTTGGTTCTTCTATTGGTTCAAACTTTGTGATAATATCAATGACTTCCTTCGGCGCCCCAAAGATGTTACTGATATTCTGAAACAGGAAATTGCTCATAAACCCACGCTTCACAACTTCAACAGAGCGGATTTTTCTTGGAATCGTCAGTACCTTTTCTGCATCCAGTTCTACCAATTCTCCCTGTTCATCCTCGCCGATTACTGGGAAGAAATTTAACAGTTCTTTCACATTTTCTTTGCGTTCCTCTGCGGTACCTCCACATTTGGCAGTATTAGGATTCAGGTTATTGGCAAACTGCTCAAATATGGTAAGTGTTCTTGCCGGATCAAAGTCAAATACATAAGCATTTTCTTTTCTCTTGAAAGATGTCCCAACTTTAAACAGACAAGGATTCTGTGCCCGGAATGCCGCCTGGATATAAAGTGCCGGGGATCGCATATTACTAAGCATCAGCACTGCTGTCCATTCTGGAATTGTAATTCCTGTCGTAAGCTGTCCTACCGACAAAGTAATGGTCTTTTCATGCTGTGCAATAGCCGCAACCACTTTATCATAAGATTTCATTGTTTCCTCATCATCGTCCAGTTTGCCGTCGCCAGCAGCAAGAACAACTTCATATTCCTGGAATATTGGATGTTCCCTTAATTTTTTTGTCAGCGCCTTTGCACTGTCTACCCTATCGAGCAGCCAGAAGGTGTGCTTTAATTCATCTCGCAATTCTTCCGTAGAAAATGGAAATTTTGTCTGTCTTGTCAAGGCATCGAGAAATTTATCAACGGAAGATTCATGGTTAAACTTACCATTGGTAACCGCAAAAAACTCATTCAGATCAAATGCATATTCTTCTGTCTCCCCGTCAATTTCTATGCCCTGCTGAAGCTCATCCTTGATAATTTCTGACATCTGATAAGTATAGAGATTAAGCTGTGGCAATGTTGAATACGGATTTTCTTCCTCTGCTGAAACATCCCAGTCACGTTTTTTCTTCTGTTCATCTGCATAAGTCCAGTTATAGATAGCATCATCAGCAAATTTATTATTGGCAAGTGCTTTAAACGGTGTTCCTGACAAATGCAACGTAAATTTACGCTTAATACGATCAAATGCAACATCTGTTTTGTAGGTATCCACACCCTCATGTGCTTCGTCGACGACAAGGATATCCCACTCCATATTTGCGACCTCACCTAATTTATCATACTGACCTCCAAAATAAATGGAACCTTTCATATCCTGCAAGGATACAAATTCAATACATTTTACATTTTCACTGTCTTTTCCTAAAAGAAAATGTGTATATTCTTCTCTTGTCAACACACCTCTTTTCCCTTTTAGTTCATCAACTTCACTCACAAAAAGATACCCTGATTCACTACCCAGAAATTTGGCATAATCTAAAAACCACGAATTTGCAATCGCTGGTCGGTTTGTCACAATCAGTACTTTTTCTGCACCGGTTTTCTGCACAAAATCATAGACCGATAATGTCTTTCCAAATCTCGGCTTGGCATTCCAAAGGAACTCGCCATCTTTATGCGCTGCCTGATAATCAACCGTCATTGCAACCGCACGCTGCTGCTCCTCACGCAATTTGTACGGAATAACTGTATCTGTCGTTTTTATGATGCCATGATCTTCCCTGAAATCACGAAACATTTGCTTTGATGTGGTGCCATCCACATGGAACCATTCATTATTTTTTCCATTTTCCTGCTCTATACCGGATTTTCGCAAATAAGCATGAAAGTCCTTATCTATGAATGTCTCCCCTGAACCATCATCAAAAGTGGCATTTCCTTTCCATTCAAGATGCCACTTAACATCAGCAGTATGTGTCTGTTGATTGATACGGGTTTCTACATCCTGCTCTGTATATCCTATCTTCGTCCAGCCGTTATGGCGAACCACTTCCGGAGTGGAATAGCCATAAAGCATCGGAACTACCTGCTTAGTTGTCTGAATGTTAGGTTTATTCATGCTATTCCATCTCCTTTACATTATTTTCTATAAATGCGATTTCTTCCTCGGAAAGCCTATATTTTTTATAAAGTTGTTTGTCTATATTTGCTATGGATACGGACCAGTCAATGTCGGATTTATCAGTAAAATCTTGAAGTGGAATATACTTCCATACCATTTTCTTATTATCCTGCGTTACTTTTAAAACTCCCAACATTGCTCTAGCAAATTTGCCACATAAATATTTATTTAATGCTACAACCTCATTTTCAGTTTTAAATTTTCCTATACTAATAAAAGTTTGCGTATGTCCCACTTTAGGAAAACCTATTATTGCACTGCTCATAGGCTCCCCGAACTTTCCACTTCCATTTGCCTTTGGAAAAAACAATTTATACGCATCCAAATTCTCATGTTTTACTATGTAATCTTTTAATATCCACATATTTATGCGAGACTTTTCTTTACGTCCACTAATTTCCACATATTCCTTTCCATCCGTTGGTTTATCCTCAAAAAATACGATCTGCGATAACTTATCAAAAATATTAGATGTTAAGTCTCTTTCATGTCCCTTACTAATCAACGGAACTTTTTTTCCATTAACATTCATTGTTTTTTCCAATATTTCTGGATGTTCTTCATACATAAGATTTGTAAACTTGTAGCTCTCTGGTGAATAGACTATATCCGAAATGGCCCGCTCCATTTTTTCTCTCACTTTAACAAGTATATTATTTAATACCGGATATTGAGTAAATGTATCTATCGCACCAAATATTTTACTCTTATCCCGGTATGTAACAGCAACACCACCCTTAATATCTGTGTTTGAAAAAACTTTACTGCTATCTTGCTCATAATATTCCACCTTCAAGTGCTCGTCTTCCAACATTTTTTCATTCCATACTTTTGGTGTTTTTCCTGCATCAAATAAAAATCTTGCTGGTGTAATCAATTCCACCTTTTCAGCAATTTCATATGCTGCATCCATAAAACAATTATATATTGGATTATCAGATGTTCCTTCTTGTGTTTCCTGATATGGTGGATTTCCAATTACATAATCAAATTTCATCTCATCTACCTTCCTTCATGCTTTTGTACGTCAGCGACTTATCGCTGCGCCAGTCATAGATCCGGCAGTACACTTCTTCCGGGTCTTCTATATCCTGCTTTCTCGGCTCATCTGCTACCACAAAGTCAAATAGACTAAATTGATGATATTCCTCTTTGGGCTTTCCAAAGGGAATCGTCCCGGATATTCCATCCATCTGCCACAGGTTCCAGACAATAACATTCACAATCTTTCGCAGTTCTACATCTGTTGGAACTCTCCCCCACCTGTCCTGCATATAGTCCACAAAAGTTATGAGCAAATTGATTCTTGCAATCAGAAGGCTGTCTCCTTGAAATTCATAACCATACACACTCTGATATGCTCGAAGCACCCATTTGAACCATTCAGTTGCACTGTCTGTATTTTCATTTACCACACGCAGTTTTCTGTCTAAAATTCTATCCGCTGCCTAATCTCAAGCAGTTCTCCGGTAGCTGCATCATAGCGTGATACAATGTAGGGAGCTTCACCGCAGGTAATCTCAAGCCTTTTGGAATCAACATATTTTTTCCATCCATCCGCTGTGTCAAACTCCACTTTTTCTGTGTTTACCAGCCAACCCTGCTCACATTCAACATTAAAAACATCTTTTCTTCCAAACCACTCCTCATCGCAATGGTTATTCATTTTGTTGCATATCCACGATGGCGTAAACACCTCGGCTTTGGCTCTGGTACGTTCCTGCTGTTGTTCCTTATTCTTTAGCACCCTCGGCTGTATCTCATATTGCGTAAATCCTTTTAAGATTTCCTCCGTCATTTGCTCCGTTTCCTTGATTGGAGTACCTTTGGAACTATATACCGAAGTTGCAAATATAATATTTTTCTTTGTTGTCTTATCCTTCAGCAATGCTTTAAGATTTTTACTGACCGGATAAGTATTCAGATCAATTAACTTATCCATTTTTATCCTCATTTCTAAAGCCGGCTATCCTTGATAGCCAGCTTGGAAAAAATGTATACTTTTTTCATGAGAAAATTTGGATTTGTAACTGTGAAATTTCACGAAGTTTTGACAGAAAATTACTGAATTTCGACTGATTTCGTGATACAATATGTAAGAATGGTTTTATGTATATGATTACTGGAAATGTATACCATTTAAGTTAGAACGCATGAACTATTTAACTGGATTTTTCATATTTTACAGCTTTGCTGTAAAACGTCTTAGGGCACATATTACAAGCCTTTGCAGCTTCTTCTATTGTGATTTTCCCTGCCCGCCAGTCTTTGTGCATCTGATAAAAGTTTTCTGGAATTGGTAATGGTGGTCTGCCGAACTTTACGCCCCTTGCTTTCGCTGCTGCAATTCCCTCCGCCTGTCTTTGCTTGATATTGGTACGTTCGTTTTCTGCAACGTAGCTGAGCAATGCCAGAACAACATCACTGATAAATGTTCCGAGCAGATTCTTTTCTCTGCGAGTATCTAGCAGCGGCATATCTATGACAACAATATCTGCTTTCTTCTCTTTCGTGATAATACGCCATTGTTCATTCAATTCCCCGTAATTCCTGCCTAAGCGGTCAATCGACTTGATATACAGCACACTGTTTTCATTTAATTTTCGCAATAACCGCTTATATTGTGTTCTCTCAAAATCCTTACCAGACTGCTTATCCATATAAATGTTATTCTCAGGTACTCCCATCTCCGTTAATGCGATTTTCTGTCTATCCTCATTTTGCTCCTTGGATGACACTCGCATATATCCATAAATGTTTATTTCTTCCATGTATTTTTGCCTCCCATCTGCCAATTTCTCCTACTTAGGTCTAGTATTTGCATGCATATTGGTATATAACCAACAGAAAGCTGATTCGATAAAATCAGCCTTCTGTTGTAATGTATAATCATCATTGTAATAACGTTGCTCTCACAATCTCCTCAGCTCTCTCCCGAATATTGTTCATCCTCTGCACCCAAAGCATCTGATTTTTCTCTTTCAGATGTTCAGTCACGCCCTCTTGTTCTGCCATCTGCTTTACCAATAGATCAAACTGTGCCTCTGCCTGTTCCTGCATCATAAGCAAATGTTCCTTTAGTTTTCCGCTTAATAGCATTGCCTGATAGATACCGCTCCGATGCTCTTTCAGATAATGTCTTCTCATAAGTCCAAACTTTCTCAGTTCTCCTTCCGGCTCTGGATCAGGAATTATGTTCGGTATCAAATAATCTCCACATTTTTCGTATGTAATATTCATAAACAACCTTTCTTTCCCCGAATTACAATTCGGTACTGATATTATGTTTTCTCGATACGCCTTGTTCCTGTGTATGCATGGATTTTTGTTGTGTCTGTTCTTTCACAACTCTCTGCTTTTCCACCAAGCGTTCTTTCATTGTCTTAGGCTCTAATGACTTCACAAATTCTACAAAGGCTTCGCCCAATCCTCTGGTGGAAATAAACCGCTTCATTTTATCCAATAGTCCACTCACATCTGATACTTTTTTCTCTAGTGCAACAATCTTCTTTTCGTATTTCTCCAACAACTTATTTCTGGATACAGCTCTACCGAAAGCATCTATGATTTTTTCCCAGTCGCTTTTCTTTACCTTGACATATTCTTCACTGCCAAAAATATTGCTGACTGGAATTGCCGCACTTTTCAATTTCTTGGTATCTTTCTCTGTTTCTTTGGCTATAGTCTTTAGGGTATCTGCTCTCAAATCATATTTTTTCAGCACATTCTTGTTATCTTTTTCTTTCTCATCCAGCTTTGCAATCTGATCTACAAGTTTTTCTGCCTGTTCTACCAGCCTTTGATTATTTTCTTCTATTTCCACTGCTTGATGCTCCAACTTTTCCACTTTCCGCATCGCAGCTTTATACTCCGGCAGGGTAAGGTTATCTCTCTGTATGCCCAATACCTCGACATCAATCCCTTTTTCCTGACAAAGTTCCGTCAAATAAGCTCGCTCCCTCTGTTGCCATGCAACTGTTTCATTTTCCTTTTTGCTGACCGCCTTTGCAAATCCCATTTGCTGCAATGCCTTAGTCAGACTATTGCGTGTTTTCATGCCTGTTTTATAGCCATTCGCAACCGGAATATAATCAATGTGCAAGTGTGGCGTTGCTTCATCCAAGTGCATAACACAATTAAACAGATACAAATTGGGATTACGCTCTTGAAACGTTTTTGCATACTGCTCCAATATTTCAATAGCTGCCTTTGCCTCCTCAGTAAGCTTTCCATCTGCACCCACCACAGGAGTGTCATCCTTTTTGCCTATCTGAACGATATTCTCGTAGAATGTCTTTTCTTTATTACCGGAATTCTCTATTTCTTTCAGATAATTTTCCTTTCTACGATCCTTACGCTTTTGTCCTGCATTATACTCCATAAGTGCCTGCCCAAAGCATTTCTCATACGCCTGTTCCAAAGATTCCTGTATATAAATTCGGTTCCAAGCTGTCCTTTCGGGTACCACATTATTACTGATAACTCTCGGTTATTATGTGTCAGATGTCCCTTTCCCTTTGGAAAAGAAATTGTTTTTGCTCCCAGTCTTTTTACCTTCTTTCTTCTGTTCATGCTCTAAATACTGCTTTATAGGAACCTTCTCGAACATTAGCAGTTCGAGAAGTATCGCCAGCTCCGCTGGCTCTTTTGTTACTTTTGTCAAAAGTAACTCCTTATTAGTTTTGACGCAGGCATCAAAACATAAGTCGCTCTCCGAGGGCTCTGCGAGGCTCTTGCCAGCCTTATGGCTGGCATATCTGCCATAAAATACATGCAGATTGCTCACTCCGTCAGATAATCCCCTTCCAGCGTTCGCTTCGGCTGACGGTACCGGATATGTCTATTCCGGTACCCAGTCACCCATTGCAAATGCCATCGTTATCATCGCATCTGACATATCCGACTCCGCACTCCTGCTGCTTCTTGTTCCATCTCATCTCTATGATCTCCGGTCTGTGAAGCAGCAGGTATGGCATTTCCATATATACTTTCCATTTCCTCTAGCAGCTCTCTCTTTAGCGTTGATAACTGCATGGAAAGCATCTTCTCCGTTACACACTCTGAAAGGTTTTGTTGCAATGCTTCTTGTTCTATTGCATGGTTTCCATCCAATATCTGAACAAATGCGTCTGAAAGTATTTTCCCGTAAGATCCTTCTTTTCTTGTAATACTCTGCAAATATTCCCATGTTCTACGCTGATTTTCATCATCCATACAGAAGCGCACGTTACTTGAGCGGTATTCCTTCCGCATCTGAATCATCCTCTCATTCTCTGTTTCATCATGGCAAGTGCCTCATAACCTTTTGCATTAGCACATATATCTGTGATTACGGTTACTTCCGGCTTGGCTGTCAAGTCAGAGAAATTTTGTAAAAGACAGCCTCCACCACCAATGATATAAAGGTGTACCAATTCTTCCCGATATCCATGCGCTATGAGTTTCTTCATAATTTCCGCTGTATAGTTTTCCGCAATCCGCTTGGTCGTCATAGCTACTGCATCTGTCCTGTCCCCGATTCCATTCCTCAAAAGCGGTTCAATGAGCATCTCCGGCACCTCCACACCACTGTGTTTTGATACTTCTTTTTGTATCTTTTCCATACACTGATGTACTCCGAACACTTCTGTGCTTATACTGTTTTCCATAGGTCTGCCATCATGAATTTCCAAAATACTCATAGTACCATTTCCTATATCAACCAACATATTCATGCCCGGCATAGAGCCTTGATTATGAACTGCTGCAAGTCCCTGCGGAAAGATTTCCAAGCCGCATAAATGGACTTTGTATCGTTCCTTGCGAAATGAGAAATCCAGTTCCTTTTCACGCATGAGATAGTTTCTCCATTCCGCAGCCTGCGTCTTTACCCATGCAAGCGGTAATCCCACTGCAAGCACCACATCTGCCTCATGCAGTCCTCTGTACTTCATTTCCTCTGCCAGTCCTGCAAGTGTCAGAATATAGAAATCATCCGTTTCCGTTTTATTGCCCTGATATACCAGATGGCTCTCACCAATCACGTAATATTTATCCCTATACTTTACATAATTGGTACTGACAATCGGCTCCTCGTCATAACACTCTATCCCAGTCTGAAATACCCGGTGTGCTGTCTTGATATTTCCATAACCATGATCCAGACCTATATAAATTTTTCCTGCTGCTTTGTTGCTTTTCTGATAATTGAATTTCTGCATCTATTTTTCCTCCTGTTGTTTACATTTGTTATTACAATACTCTTTTGCTGTTTTTCCCGTTTACATTGTTTACAACTGCTATACCTTGCGTATTTACTGGATTTTCCGTAAACCATAGTGTTTACTATCTCGCATACACAGACTGTAAACAGAATTTGTAAACAAGTATTAAAAAACTTATTTTTTATCAAATGGTATTTCTGCATGTTCCGGCAATTTATGAAATTCTTCTTTATCGACTATCCTGCGCCATCCTCTTTGTATGCCATATTCTGCAAATCGGTGGGACGATATTTTCTCCCAGCCGGAAATACTGTTGTTCATGACATTATTGATTTCCTTTAATTCCCAGTCCTTCGGCGTATCGTATTCATGGTCAAATGCTTCTTTGTATATCATGGTGCTGCATACATAATCCTGTGACAATTCATCCAACCACAATTGGATAATTCCGACTTTCGCATCCTCCGGCATAAACTCTTTCTGCATCTGGCGCAGATAATTTTCCGTATCTTTGGATAATTTCAATTCATGCTGACCGCTTCGATACAGCTCCATTGCCTCCGCCCATGCCTGAATGATATAATTCCTTGCCTCTTTCTCGTCCTCAAGAATATGCTTCTCCACTCTGTCCTGGTGTACCAGTATCGGTGCAAATCTACGATTGCCGGTTCTGTCTAATGGTAAAAAATCCATGCTGTTTGATGTGCCGACAAACACACATTGTCTTGGTCTGTCCTCTGGATGCGTTTCATAAGGAATTTTATAAGTCTCTTTCTGTCTGCTGATAAATGATTTAATATCTTCAATACTCTTGGCATTGACCGTAGCCATCATCTCTGACATTTCGATAATCCAATGCCCCTGCATTTTCCGGTACACATTATCATCATCCATGCGTTTCAGATCATCCGAAAACCATTCATCCTTGATTGCAAGGAACCGAAAAAATGTAGATTTTCCTGCCCCCTGTCCACCCACCAGACACACCATAATTTCATATTTGCATCCCGGTTCATATACTCTATGTATCGCAGCCAGCATAAGAAGCTGCATAATTTCTCTGGTATAGGCATCCTCCTCGGCTCCCAGATATTTGGGAAGCAATCTTCCAATTCGATGCTTTCCATCCCATACAAGTTGCTCCAGATACTCCCGAATCGGATGATACCGGTTCTCGCTGGCTGCGATATTCATAGCTTTGTTGATGTTCCTCTCATTTTTTAACCCGTACTGCTTTTCCAGATACCAATGAAGCTGGTACACATCGGTATCCGTCAGACTGGAAGATGTTCTTTCCCATCCAAGATCACCAACAATATCTATTTTTCCGGAAAGTTCATTTTTTCTGATGGCACCTTTTAACAAAAGATCGCGCTGAAAAACGGTCATACAATTATCAATGCTCTGGCAGATATTCCCTTTATTATTTCTTACAAGGTCAGCCTGAATATCCTCTGCACTGCTTATTTCCTCCTCAAGCACTTTCCCGACATCGTGCCATGATACATCTGCTCCATTTTCTGACATTTCCTGCAACCTGCTCCACCTCTTTTCTGCCCTGCATAAATAGTTCTTTTTTCTCTTGCTCACTTCCCATGCAGAGAATATCCAGCCAATAATTGATGATTGGTTCTGCATGAAGCATCATTGCATAATCCTCAGAAAATATTACATCCGGTGGCTTGCCATAAAGAACCTGTCCACTATCTTCAATCTGTACCAACGCATCTTTTAACAGTTCTATTGTTTCCTCACACCATCTGTAAAATCTTTTCTTAATCTGAATAATGCGCATGCGCTCCTCTTTTTCCCTGCGAAGCCTTTGCCTTTCTTCTCTGCTCATAGCTTCTGTCTGAACATGTAATCCAAAATCCTCAATCAATTTCTTTGCGGCATCGTATTGGGATAATCCATACATTCTTGCTGTGTAATCAATCACATCTCCACCCACACCACAAGCAAAGCAATGATAATTTTTATCCACCTTCATGCTTGGATGTCTGTCATCATGGAATGGACAGCAGGCAACACCATTTTTGCGGATACGAAGTCCATAACTTTCCGCCACCTGTCTTGTGGTTAGCTGCTCTTTTACTTCTGAAAATATGTTCAAATCACAAATTTCTCCTTTCCTGCGGAGAAAGCCTTTGCTATAATAAATTTGTTGTGGATAGAAAGGCTTTACCCTTTTTATTCTTTCATGTCCCTGTTACCAGCAGGGGCATTTTTCTGTAATGCAATCAATTCTTTTAGCAAAGCCAGCAAAAGCTGCTCATTCTCTGAATTTCCATTGTGCAATTCCTCACATATCTGCTCTAACACCTTTGATAATCGAAATGACATATAATTGCCTGACACTACCTTAATTTCCTGCTCTAACACTGCCTTTCGATAATATTCACCTTTCGGCACTCCCGATAATATAATTTTTGCCTCAACTTCTGCTTTTTCTTCATCACTCAGCCAGAATGCGATTGTATTATGCCGAAATCTATCCTCCGTTTACACGCCATCTTCCTCACCTCGATCCACTTTTCCAAGACGGTCTGCAATTTTCTCCTGTGCATCCCTTGACTGGTGGCAATAGGTTTCAATTGTTGTCGTCACCTTTCCATGTCCCAGCCTCTTAGCAATCTCAATCGGACTGACCCCCATCTGCACCAGCATACTTGCATGACTGTGTCTGATACAATGTACTGTGATTTTCTTAACTCCAGACAGCTTAATTCCGCGTTCCATCTCATGCTCAAAGAAACTCTTTGTTCTTCCTGCAAATAATCTGGTTCCCGGTTTTGGTCGATACAATGTGCTGATATATTCTCGAATCTCGTCCTGCAATTCCTTATGAATAGTTATCACTCGTACCGAACTTTCTGTCTTTGGAGCTGTAATCAAATCTTCTCCATCAAGCCTTGTAAGTGATTCATCCACCCGGATAGTTCCATCCTCGAAATTTACATCTTTCACCTGCAAAGCAAGTAATTCTCCGATACGCATACCTGTCCAGAACAATATCTGAAATGCCATCCATGAATCTCTTTTATCCATGATTGCGTCTGAAAATTTCTGAAATTCTTCCAGCGTCCAGTAGGGACGTTCATCCGCTTTACTTTTCCCCATACTGCCTGCTTTGTGGCATGGATTGGAACGTAATTCATAGAATCGTACCGCATAGTTGAGAATGGAACTAAGCTGATTATTGATTGTTTTCAGATAGGTAGCTTAAATCCTTTATCAATCATTTCGCCTTGCCACTTTCGTATCATAGGAGCTGTGATTGCATTGATAGGCGTATTTCCAAAATACGGAAGAACCTTATCTTTCATCACATATTCTTTCTGCTTCATAGTAGTTTTCCGCAGTCGTTTCTCCATATCTGCCTTATATATCTCCCAGAAATCATTCAAGGTCATGGTCGGATCAGAAGTTTGCTGCAATATGAAATGCGCATACCATTCCTCTGCTTCCTTCTTCGTCTTAAACCCTCGCTTCTGGGATTTCTTCTTGGTTCCCGTCCAGTCTGTCCACCGATACTGGATATTCCATGTACCGTTTGGATCTCGCTTTGCACTGCAGCTCATGCACTCACCTCCTTGGCTCCGCCGTACCATTTCTCACGAAAATACTCCACCGGAATTTTACCTGCGATTGTAAGGAAACCTTTTCCAGCAAGTTCCTTATTCATTTCTCGCAAAATCTTGTAAGATTTTCCCATGTTCACACCGAGCATCTTTGCAATATCTTCTGCACTGTAGTAAATTTTTTCGTTCATAGCGTTCTTTCCTTTCTTTGTTTCTGTATAGTATCATTTTGTTTCGCTTTTATAATATCGTAACATTTGTTTCGTGTCAATATCTTTTTCCTTCTAATTTTTTATCTTGTGTGGTATGCTATATATGATGTTGAAACATCCATAGCTTTAAAGCAGGAGGAAATCACAATGACAATTGGTGAAAATATAAGGCGCATCCGACAAGAACGACATCTCACTCAAAAACAGTTAGGAGAAATGGTCGGTGCAAGCGAAGCCTACATTCGTGCATACGAAAGCGGCAGAAGAAACCCCAAACCATCTTCCCTTGAAAAAATAGCAGAGGCACTTGCGGTCAACCCTGAAGTCCTTGCAAATTCAGATTTTGATGGTGTGAAAGCCATGCATAGACTGTTTCAGGTATTCCGCCAATATAACGGGGAACTTTTTGAATATAAAGACAAAGACGGAAATGATATGGTTGGCATTGGTTTTGGAACTTTGGCACTGATGCAATCATGGCTGGAACGATATGAAAAATATATGAATGAAGTCGAACAATGTAATGAAATCAAAGATGTCAAAAAACGTGGAGAAGCACTGCTGAAGGCAGAAGCGGACTTTAATCTTTGGATGGATATTTATCCAGAATCAGAAGCATGGCAGGAACGCCTTAAGGTTCAGAAGGCTCATGATGAAGTGATGGATAAAATCGGATTGGTTTCACAAAACAGTATATAACATTGGAGGTATAATCATCATGGAAATTAGATATGATTTACAAAACAACAAAGAAACTGAACTAATCAAAATAATTGACACTGTCACTAATGAATCCTCTTTAGATTCTAGTTTATTGTTTGAGAATTTTAAAAAGAACTGCATAAACATTACTCCCCCTGAAGAAGAGCCCCCTATGATGCAATTTTTAACCATTGACTCATTAAAGAACTATAAAAGCGGTCAATCAATCAAACCTGGAAACATTAAACTGAATATTAAAAAACTCATAAATACCTACCTGCTATTGTTGAAACTTCTGTTGGGATTCTATATGACATACCAATATTGCAAGTATGTGCTGCATTAACTCTTTGGAAAACTTTATGTAATATTTTTACAGTAGAAATAACACGTGAACAAGCCATAGTCCTTGTCGCGCTATGGAAAAATTGCGATGTTTCTCATTATATTAACCTTTCAAATGGATTTGATGCCGTAAATACCTTATACCAAAAATTAGATGATTGTACCATGAACCAAACCATCTATAATAGAATTATAGATCAACTGATTAATCTTGAGTGCATTGAAGTAATTAATGAAAAAATATGGTTGCGCGAATGGATCAGCCAAAAATATGTAAATTAAATTTTTGTACCCAAAACGTACCCATTCACACTAAAAAAATCCCTACAAAGCCTATAAATAAAAGCTTTGTAGGGATTTAACCCTTTATTCAAACTCGCAGAGTCTGGTTTGATTCAGGTTATTTTAATACAGTTATCTATACTATTTAGTATTGATAACTTATGCCTTTTCCACTCATTATTTTTCGTTTCACACATTTTTAGTACCAATCCAGTACCATTGCTATATTGTCATTATTATGTGTAGTTCTGGTGGCTTGCAGGTATGTTTGCTATCCAGAAGATAATAATCTGATGATTTGCAAATCCACCTATGAGAATTATGATCGCCAGATGATGTTTCTGCAATAAAAAAATTTTGTGGTACTAATGAGTAGTACCATCCTTCTCCATATCATTCATCAATTTATCAAAGTCACTTTCATATAGTGAATCCTGTATAACCCTGTATTTTTCAAACTCACTTTCTGCAAATTCTTTTGCAATAGCTGCAGTAACTTTCCCTTTATCCTGAAGTACATCCGCATCATTAAATCTAAGAAATGCGTCAAGCTTTGTTTTCCAATCTTCCATAGTCATAGGAATATGTCTTCGCGCTTGTCTTGTTGCATAATCAAGATACATTGTCACAATCTCATTCAATTCTGCAAGTTCTTCTTTTTCCAAGTAGTTTTTTGCAATTGACACATCTGTTTTTACTATTTTACCATCTGGCGCATTTTTCCATGATTTAAGTCCCATATGTTCTTTATTATGATCAGTCTTGCAACATCACTTCTTCCGTCTGTATTACCATTG
>ENA-OQAN01000355-OQAN01000355.1-human-gut-metagenome-genome-assembly--contig:-NODE-355-length-24793-cov-5.016744_pt1 | contig 24793 bp, 32 predicted proteins | sample MGYA00242735_ERZ504527 | MGnify/ENA primary metagenome ERZ504527 (study PRJEB26092, sample SAMD00036230) | human gut metagenome | host: Homo sapiens | study: EMG produced TPA metagenomics assembly of... | reverse complement strand
CGCATGGCTTTGGTTGTTGCGTGGCAGGCGCCCATGGGTCCAAGGTCTCCGCTCTGCACTTCATCTTCCGCGTTAAAATGGGGTAAGCTAAATTATACGGATTTCGTTCAAAATTGCATATTAGATCAGAAGGAGAGGACAAGCTTATGAGCCAGAAAAAATACAGTTTATTATACCCGGATACAAATGCACAATACCGGACCTTGAGTGATGTGACTATGCATGATCTGGGGATGGATCAAATCTGCAAAAAGCTGTCAGCAAAGGAGCGGGAACAGAACTACATCCAAAACGTGATGGCGCGTTTGTATGCAGATCCGGCGGTGACACAGTACCGCTGCGATATTTTCGAGGATGTCCTTCAACAGAAAAAAATGCGTGATGACCTTATGGAAATACTCGAGCGTATCAGTTTTCTGAGGGAGTATGGTAGCTTTAACCGGGAATATGATGAGAGTGCCTGCATCTGGGATCTGTTGCATCGGCTGGACGAGCTTAATGATTATATCAAGTGTGTGGATGCGCTTCATACATGTCTGGCAGCTTCGGACATTCATTCCGCAGGCTTTCTGGGGTTAAAAGCTTATGTGGAGAAAATCTATGCGGACAACGGATTTGCAGAACTGAAAAAAGATATCTCAGAACTGAAAATGGACACTTCACAGCTTAAGAGCATTACGGTAGGTATTAACTTGAATGACCGCTTTGAAGCGGACGGAATCGGTCTGATATCTGTAAACAGCAAATATTTTACCAAGTCCGGAATCCTGGGCAATTTTTATGACCATATTGCGTCAAGGGATCGGATCAATGAGGATACCATATGGAAAAAGAATTTTAAATTTCAGCCATTTGATGTGAATGCAGATGCGGTGATTAGCACTCCTATGCAGAAGGTGATGGATACAGCTGTTATGCGGTCGGAAAGCCGGGGTGGTATTGTGAAGCTTCCCGAGGGAGATCAGGCAAAGGATGTGACTCGTTATACAGACCGAATCGTCAACCATATGATTTCCCATATGGTGAAAAGAGTCAGAGAAGTACTGAACAAATATGTTTCTATTACCATTACCGACATGACAGACTTGATTCCGGAGCTGCTCTACTATATCAAATGGGCGGAGTACATTCAAAAATTGCAGGAACAGGGCTTTACCTTTGCTAAAGCTTCTGTATATAAAGCGGGAGAAAATGAATCTGATCCGTATATGATGCAGGCACGTGGAATTTACAATTTAAAGCTTGCTGTTTTTGAGACAGAGGAGTCCGGGAATATTGTACCGAATGATATGGATTTCGACCGGAATAGGAGAGTGTATATCTTAACAGGTGCCAACGAGGTGGAAAGACGACAATTACACAGGCTGTTGGGCAGTTGTTTGTGTTGGCGCAGGGTGGCATATATATTCCGGGAAAAGCATTTACATTTTCCCCTGTTACAGGTATTTACACCCATTTCCCGGCAGATGAGGACAAGACATTGGATTTAGGAAGGCTTGGGGAAGAATGTAAGCGTTTTAAGGCAATCTATGAGGAGGCTGACAGCAGGAGTCTGCTTTTGATGAATGAATCATTTTCTACCACTTCGTTTGAAGAAGGATACTACATTGCCAAGGACAGTGTCAGGGCAATTTTACATAAGGGAATGAGGACCATTTATAATACACATATGCATAAGCTGGCATTTGATGTGGAGGAAATGAATGAAGAACAGCAGAAGGCAGAGCACACAGATGGGAAAGCGTTTTCCATGATTGTGCACATGAAGGGGACAGAGCGCTCCTATCAGATTGAAGTGGCGCCTCCGGAAGGGAAATCTTATGCAAGCGAGATTGCGCAGAAGTATGGGGTTACATATGAGATGCTGGTGAAATAAGAAAATGAGAAGTTTGATGTAGAACTTTCAGAGTTGGCAGAAAAGCAATATGATAAATAAGTTTTGCAAAGCATAGATATTTATTGGTTTATAGAGTGGCTGGAAGTAGGGTCATCATAGAAGGTATATATCACGAATTACAAGATTATGAAAATTCAATCATGTAAATTAGGGAGGACAGTGTTGAGAGGACACTGTCCTTTTTGTTTTATCTACACTATCGCTAATCACATATCAAAATCCTTGGCTATTCCCGTCACTGACACCACATTTTTTCAGCGTTATTGTATTAAATGTAAGGAGGACATGAATTGTGTTGACACCCTATAATATAGGGTATAATATGCAAAAATTAAAATGCAAAGGATAAACTTGTTGACATGATGTGTGATACACAGTATACTATGTTAAACACATAGTGTGCAACACACAATACAGTGCAATAAACACAGTGGATTTAAATAAAGGATACTAGGGAGGAGATTTGATGAATTGTGATGAAATTGTTTCAGGATTAATTTTAGAATTCAGACGGGGCACACTCATCATGGTAGTGTTAGCACAACTAAATAAACCAATGTATGGATATTCATTGGTAAAGGAATTAGAAGGAAAAGGTATTTCGATAGAAGGCAATACATTATATCCTTTACTGAGAAGACTAGAGAGTCAAGGTCTGCTAAAAAGTGAATGGGAAACTGAGCAACGAAGCCAAGAAAATATTATATCATCACAGAAGATGGGAAGCTGGTTTATAAAAAAATTAAAGAACACTGGAAAAAATTTTCACAGTCAATCAATGTTTTAATGGAGGAAGAATAAATGGTAAAAAATGATTTGATCGACAGATACATTTATGCAGTTACAAAACATATGAAATCCGCCATGAAAAAAGACGTGGCGGCGGAATTAGAGACGATCATACAAGATATGTTGGAGGAACGATGTGAGGATGTTACTCCAACGGAGCGTGATATCAAAGTTGTTTTAACGGAACTGGGAACCCCGAATGAGTTAGCTTCGAAATATAAAGGTGAAACACAGGATTGTTTGATTGGACAGCCGTATTACAGTTTATATGTGTATGTATTGAAAATTGTGACAGTGTGCATCAGTGGAGGAATGTTACTTGCCCAAATTATGGCAGCATTAACATCGCATACAATCTGGTATATAGCTATCTATAGAACCATCGGTGGGATTTTTGGCGGTATATTGACAGGATTTGCATTTGTGACATTATTATTTGCATTCTTTTATAAAAAAGGAATTAAGGTGGATGGGTTAAATGATGGAATAGATAATTTGCCTCCTGTTCCACAAAAGTCTAATAGGATTTCAAAAGTAGATGCGATTGTAGGAATTGTTTTTTCGGTTATCTTCACTCTTGTATTTCTTGTATGCCCACAGATTTTATGCATTGCATTTGTAAAAAATGGGTAGGTGTGTATGAACCACTTTTTAATTTAGAATATATCAGACAAACATGGTATTTCATTCTTGCATTTGGAATTTTGGGTGTTACAAGGGACAGTGTGAGACTTATTGATGGCAGCTATACCAAAAGAGTGATGCTTGTTACCATTATTACCAATATTATTGATGGAGTATTAACAAGCATTTGGCTGTTAAATGATAGGATTATGAATAGTGGATTTTTTGATGGTATTGAGCAGTTACTTGGAACGGATGCAGAAGGTATTTCACATGTTTTTATACACTATAATAAGGTATTTCTCTCAATCATCATTTTGGCATTAACAATTAATTGCATTGAGACAGTCGTGAAAGCAGTAAAATACAGTCGACAATAAAGAAAATTGATAAAATTATGTTTTATAAAGATGAATTGTGTTGACACCCTATAATATAGGGTGTAATATGGTTAAAAAGAGAAGGGAAAATTACAAATGACAAGAACTTTTATAGAGGTTCCGTTGTTTTCAAAAAGATGGAAAGAGATTGGATTAGGTGAGGATGAATTACGAGCGCTTCAGATAATGTTACTTAAAGATCCTGTGTCAGGACCTATAATGGAAGGAACTGGTGGAATTCGCAAGGTCAGATTTCCACTCCAGAATAGAGGTAAAAGTGGTAGCGTACGAGTTTGTTATACTGATTTTGCGGAGTATGAAGTAATATATCTGATTACAGCATTCCAAAAAAAAGAGTCAGGAAAATCTTACAGAGGAAGAAAAAAGCGTTTTAAAGAAATTAGTTAAATCGTTGAGAGAGGAAGCTGCTAAAAATAGGAGGTGATTTCTATGAGCTCATTATTTGAGGATTTAAAAGAAGGACTCGAGGAAGCTATAGCTTATGAGAAAGGATATGGAGCGGGGAGAGTAAAAACATATATGATTTTGCCGGTCAAAGAGTATAGTGGAAAAGAAATACGTGATATTAGGACAAAGGCGGGGATGACTCAAAGTGTATTTGCTTCATATATGGGGGTTTCAATTAAAACAGTGGAAGCATGGGAAGGTGGTAGAACTCATCCGACAGGACCGGTGTTTAGGCTTTTAGATATTCTTTCTAAAAACGAAGAAATGGAATATATTGTTGCTAAATGAGCATAGAAATGGGTAGTAGATTATCTGTCTGTTTTTATAACATTACATGCAGTAGAATTCTTTTATTATGGCATAATTTGATGTTTGGCATAATTATTCTTGTATGGGGATTGTTATTCTTTTTTGGATGTTTTTCGGATGTGTATTGGATGGTTTTAGTGATTATAATTGTTATACACACAATCAGAGAGTAACGCAAAAGTTCAGAAATGTATATGATTTTTCATTTATAAGAAGGTAGTTTCATGTTCATTAGAGTACAAACTTCAAGCTTGCAAGGTTGAATCCCCTTGTTCATTATATTTAGTTGGAAATGAGAAACAGAATGAGAAAAATAGTAGCAGCTACAGAAGAAAATAAAGAAGAAATTTTAAAATTGTATAAGATACAGCTAGGCAGGGAGTTTTGTCCATGGGACGATTCTTATCCGGGAATGAAGGAGATTGAGTTTGATCTTGGTAGAGAATCTTTGTTTGTAATGATTGATGGGCAGGAGATTAATGCTGATGCCGTAAGAAAAGAGGACAGAATTATCGCAGCGATTTCAATTGATGATGATCCACAGGTGGAGAGGCTTGATTGCTGGAGCCATAAGCTGGCACCCGGGCTGAGCTTTCAAGACTTGCGGTTCATCCGGATTTTCAGAATCAGAAAATTGCGAGACAAATGCTGGTATTTGGGATGGAAGAGCTCGCAAGGAGAGAATACAAAAGTGTGCATTTTTTAGTCAACAAGCTCAATGTGAAGGCTCTGCGCTCGTATGCAGTGTTTGGATTTGATACAGTGGGTGAATGCAGCCTGTTTGGGCAGCCGTTTTTGTGCTATGAAAAGAGTCTGTAAAAAAATATGATTTTTTTGAAAAAAGTGCTTGCATTTTTGAAAACAATCTGATATTATATACGAGTCGCGTGAGACAAGCGGCGAAAACAAAATACATGCGGAAGTGTCGGAACTGGCAGACGAGCAAGACTAAGGATCTTGTGATTATTGCAATCGTGTGGGTTCAAGTCCCATCTTCCGCATTGAACAATAAGACAGGGACCAAGCAAAGCGTTTGGTCCCTGTCTTGTTGTTCAAAGCCGAAGCGAGCCTTGAACCATGGTTCAAGGTCTCGCCTCCGGCTCGGTCGGCTCGTGGCATGAGGTCCCCTGGACCTCACTCGCCCCATCTTCCGCAAGGCTCCGGTCGTGGTAGAGCAGGCCCCATGGGTCCAAGGTCTCCGCTTTGCTACGGTCGTTGCAGAACAGACGTCCCCCGGATGTCTTGCGGTCTCCGCTCCGCTTCGGTCGGCGCAGAGCAGACCATCCCCCGGATGTCTTGCGCCCCATCTTCCGCAAGGCTCCGGTCGTTGCGGGGCAGGCTCTCTATAATGATAAGACAGGAAAGGAAAGATTTTTATGATTAGATTTAATAACGATTATAACCGCGGTGCATTTGATTGCATTTTGAAGGCACTGGCGGATACAAATACAACCAGCTATCCGGGATATGGTGAGGATGAGTGGTGCGATAAAGCTGAGCAGATTATTAAGGGGCTTATTGGCAGAGATGATTCCATGATTAAATTTATTCCGGGTGCGACACAGGCCAATTATGTTGTGGTTGCGGCGGCGCTTTCACCGGTGCAGAGCGTGATTGCAGCGGATACGGGACATATCAATTGCCACGAGGCAGCTTCTATTGAGAATACAGGTCATAAGATTCTTGCGCTTCCTAACACGGATGGTAAGATCAGTGCTGCGCAGATTGAGGCGTGTGCCGCAGAGTATTATGACAATGCAAAGCCTGAGTATCTGACGGAGCCAAAGATGGTTTATATTTCATTTCCGACTGAGCAGGGTACACTTTATACGAAAAGAGAGCTTTGCGATATCAGTGCTGTCTGCAAGAAATACGGCATGTACCTGTTTGTTGATGGTGCGAGAATGGGCTATGGACTGGGCTCAGATAAAAATGACCTAACACTCTATGATTTTGCAAGACTTTCAGATGTATTTTATATCGGTGGCACAAAGTGCGGTGCGCTCTTTGGCGAAGCGCTGGTTATAAATGCTGAGGATATCAAGTATCGTTTTAAGGCTTATATGAAGCAAAACGGTGCAGTGCTTGCAAAGGGCTGGCTGATGGGCTTGCAGTTTGCCATTATGCTTGAGAATGGCGGTTATTTTGAAAAGACAAAGCGTGCTGATGAGCTTGCCATGCAGATTAAAGGTGCTTTTGAACAGAAAAAGATACCGTTTTGGGTTGAGAGCTTTACAAATCAGCAGTTTGTGATTTTATCGGATGAGCAGAAGAAGACACTTGCCGAGAAGTACTATTTTGAAGAGATGGGAAGAGAGAAGGATGGCACTGTAGTACGATTCTGCACCAGCTGGGCCACAAAACAGGAGGAGTTGATGCACTGGTTTTAGATATATCAAAGCTGGTGTAGTAACAGATTTATAGTTTTTCGTACATTTCGTATAGTTTTTTAAATTTATGCTTGCATTATTCTAAACTTTTTGGTAGAATAATGCTTGTTCGCAGGAGTGGCGGAATTGGCAGACGCGCAGGCTTCAGGTGCCTGTGGTAGCAATATCGTGTGGGTTCAAGTCCCATCTCCTGCATTAACAGGGAAGTCGGTGAACGGCTTCCTATTTTATTTTGTGCAGATAATTTTGAAAGCCTATTGGCTATTAATGGTCTGTAACCGTTGCCTGCCACACTGAGGGGTACAGCTGTCACAGGAATTTGATTATTATATTGGAGATGGGATTGCAGCGTGAAGAGATTGAATCTATCTTATATTAATGTAATATGTGTGTTTGTTTTGTCCTTTGCTGTTATGGAGTATGTAAATCTTTTGATTGGCAGAGTGGGCGGATTTCCTGTGCTTGCAGGGGTGCTTGTGTCATATTCCGCTATGAGATATGGCAGCTTTGCAAGGAAAAATATGGCATGCTACATGGGCATCTATATACTGACATGGTTTATCGGCACGGTAGTGCTCTTTATCTCAAAATACTCAGGCTGGGGCAATATCAAAAAGCTTGGTCCGGCGCAGTATTTTAAGGCACTGTACGGCTCAACCTGTCAGAGATATGGGGATATTTTTTTGCAATTGTGCTCATGCTGACAGTGATTGTTTCACTTTTTCCGCTTATCGTAATAAAAAACAGGAAATATATGCACGGTATGTGTTGGGAAATACGCTTTTTTGGACGATAATACTCATACCGCTTAGGTTTATAGATAAGAAATTTGTCAATCACAAGGTGATGTGGCAGGCCGGCTGTATGATGGTCTTTGCTATGCTTTTGCTTGTGCTGGAGCTTTTCGTTGTATACAGACTGGTAAAATACAGGTATTGCGATGAGCATGCAGACAGGAAAGTGCGCATTCACAGACGCAGGGTTCGAAGGAAAACATTAAAAGCTGTAATAGTCATTGTGCCGGTTGTTGTCATTGCAATTATTGTTGTTTACACATATTTCATGTCGCCTTCAAACGAGCCGGCTGAGTATGAAAAGGTCGCAAGCTGTATCACAAATGATGACAGGCTTGGGCCTATGGTTTATGACAGTCAGGTGTATATTCCGATAACCATAGAGCTTGACTATGCAGGGACTGGCAGTCCGCTTGGCTATATTGTATACAAGGATCAGGACTATAGCAGCAGGTACTATGAGGTTGCAGCATCAAACCTCTTATATATGAATAAGAACGGTGACGATACATATTTACAGATGGCGGGCAACGCATCAAATTCATACAAGAAGCTGTCTGTAGTTGAAAAAAGCAATTCATGGAAGGATTGCAGCGTTTTTCTCATGTGGGATGAGGAGTGGCAGTCAGAGTCGCGCTACAGCAAGGATGTCACAGGCTATACGGAGTGCGATGAGGAGTTCATAAAAAGTCTTGAGGATACCTTTGGCGCAGTGAAAATAAATCCGGCGGACTTCAAGGGCTATGATGCCTATTTTACAATAGAGGGCTACAAATCCATGAAGGATGCCATAGAGAGTGACAGTCATGTGGTACCTGGGTGGGCTGCATACTGGCAAAAGACGATAAATTTTACTATGGCAGCTACGACAATGAAATCACAGGCGGACAGCTTCAGATGCTGCGCCATGTGCTCGGCGGTAATTGATATAGCATTTAATTTTTGTCGAAAAGAAAATTAAAGTAAAAAGAAATAAAAAAAAGGATTTTTAAAAATCACGTCGAATAATAACTAGTGTAGAGCATAATTAGTGTAGAGCACTATTAGTGGAATGTAACGCTATTTGTTACATTTGTGTGTGAATAGCAGCAGAACATAACGACTGTGACAGCGAGGAGGCAGATAAATGACTATTCGCGAGCAGATAGAAAAACGTGAGCAGGAAATACTTAGTCCGTTCGCATGCCTGAGCATCAACTCAAGAGGCAGGGACTATGATGAGCCGCAGTGCGATATCAGGCCTGTTTTTCAGCGGGACAGGGACCGGATACTGCATAGCAAGGCATTCAGGCGTCTGAAAAATAAGACACAGGTGTTTCTTACGCCAAAGGGCGACCATTACCGCACACGTATGTCGCATACGCTTGAGGTGTCGCAGAATGCCAGGACAATAGCCAAGGCACTGAGACTGAATGAGGATCTGGTGGAGGCTATAGCACTGGGACACGACCTGGGGCATACACCGTTTGGACATGCGGGTGAGCGCATCCTCAATGAGATTTACGAGGGTGGCTTTAAGCATAATGAGCAGAGTGTGCGCATAGTGGAGAAGCTTGAAAAGGACGGAGCAGGACTCAATCTGACATGGGAGGTCAGAGATGGTATGCTAAATCACCAGACCTCGCTCATGCCACACACCTTAGAGGGCAAAATAGTCAGGCTTTCAGACAAGATAGCCTACATAAATTCAGACTTTGATGATGCAATCCGCGCACAGCTTCTGTGCGAGGATGATATACCGCTTGAGATAAGAAACACGCTTGGACACAGCACCAAGGCCAGGCTCAATCATATGGTGCACAATATCATCACAAACAGCATGGGAAAGGACGATATATGCATGTCAAAAGAGTCTGCGCAGGCAATGCAGGATTTGCGTAAATTCATGTTCGCAAACCTCTATAACAATCCCGTCGCAAAAAGCGAGGAGAAAAAGGCCAAGGCGATGCTCAAGCAGCTTTATTTCTATTATATGGAGCATATAGAGGAGCTGCCGCAGAAATACCTCGCCATGCTAGGGCAGGGGGATGACAAGGGGCGCATCATATGCGACTATATATCAGGCATGACAGACCAGTATGCCACCACGAAGTTCCACGAGTATTTCGTACCGGTAGCCTGGGAAATAGATGGTTACTGATAATTCGTACAGACTCTTAGCAGCGTAGCGTTAGCCGGTTGTAAGAGCTAAGTGCCGCACTGCAGACGCGCTCACCGGGCGACAACAAAGAAGAACAGTAAGGGGATGATAAAATGCCGTACTACTCTGATGAGCTTATAGAGGAGGTACGTTCGCGAAATGACATAGTCGATGTTATAGGAAGCTACGTGCATCTTCAGAAAAAGGGAAGTACCTATTTTGGATTATGCCCATTCCATAACGAAAAGACAGGATCCTTTTCAGTCTCACCGAATAAGCAGATGTACTATTGCTTCGGCTGTGGAGCCGGAGGCAATGTATTTACATTTCTCATGCAGTATGAGAACTTTACCTTCCTGAGGCCATGCAGGAGCTTGCAGACCGTGTGGGAATTGAGCTTCCCAAGCAGGAGATGACCTCAGCACAAAGGAGGGAGGCAGACAGGCGTACACAGCTGCTTGAGATAAATAAAGAGGCTGCAAAGTATTTTTATATGCTGCTTCGTGGACCGAGAGGACAAAGGGCGCATGAGTATTTCAAAAAGAGAGAGCTGTCCGATGAGACAATGCAGAAGTTCGGGCTTGGTTACTCGGACCAGTACAGTGATGATCTGTACAAGTATCTGCGCAGCAAGGGCTATGATGATGAGATACTTAAGGAGACAGGCCTTGTGACGATAGATGAGGTCAGAGGCGGGCACGATAAGTTCTGGAATCGTGCGATGTTTCCGATTATGGATGTGCACAACCGCGTCATAGGCTTTGGAGGCCGAGTGATGGGTGACGGAGAGCCAAAGTATTTAAACTCTCCGGAGACAAAGATATTTGATAAGAGCCGTAATCTTTACGGACTTAATATAGCAAGGAGCACGAGGAAAAACCAGCTCCTTTTGTGTGAGGGCTACATGGATGTCATAGCACTGCATCAGGCGGGCTTTGACAATGCGGTGGCGTCGCTTGGCACGGCGCTCACGAGCGGACATGCCTCACTATTAAAGAGATACACCAATGAGGTGTATCTGACATATGACAGTGATGGCGCCGGGGTAAAGGCAGCGCTGCGTGCGATTCCGATACTCAAGGAGGTAGGCATCACAACAAAGGTCATTAACATGCGGCCGTACAAGGACCCGGATGAGTTTATCAAGGCGCTTGGTGCACAGGAGTATGAGGAGCGTATCAAAAAGGCTGAAAACAGCTTTATGTTTCAGATACGTATCATGCAGGCAGGCTATGATATGGACGATCCCGAGTCAAAAACCGCATTTTATAATGAAATCGCAAAGAAGCTGCTTGGTTTTACCGAGGAGCTTGAGCGGACAAACTATACGCAGGCAGTGTCCAGAGAGTACAGCATACCATACGACGACTTAAGAAAGCTCGTAAACAGTATGGCAATGAAGGGCGGTATCGTAAAGCCCCAGACAAAGCTTAAAAGTGGAATCAATGAGAAAAATAAAAAGGAGGATGGCATGAAGCAGTCGCAGAAGCTTCTCCTCACATGGCTCATAGAGGATAATTCACTTTTTGACAGGATAAAGGGGCGTATCAGTGCAGATGACTTTACCGAAGAGCTGTACCACAAGGTGGCTAAGGAGGTTTTTTCACAGTACGAGACCACGCATACAGTAAATCCGGCCAGGATAGTAAGCATGTTTACCGATGAGGACGAACAGCGCGAGGTGGCAGGGCTTTTCAATGCCACAATCCATCAGGTGGAGGGCAAAAATGACAAGGCAACCGCACTCAGGGAAACCGTTGTCCGTATCAAGCAAAACAGCATAGACTATCGCTCAAAGCATCTGCACCTACAGATATGGAGGGCATGATGAGGATTATTGAGGATAAGCGTGCACTCGAAGAATTGCAAAAAATACCAGAATAAAGAGGAAAATAAAATGGCAAAGAAAAAGGAACAAAAAGACATGGCACAGGAGCAGGAGCAGAGACTGAATTTCCAGCAGAAGCTTATTGAGATTCTTGAGCTTGGAAAAAAGAAAAAGAATATGCTCGAATATCAGGAAATTGCAGATTTTTTCAAGGACTTAAATCTGGATCCGGAGAAGTTTGAGATGGTAATAGATTATCTCGAGCAAAACGGTATAGACGTGCTTAAAATCAGCAATGATGATGACGTGGATGATGATATCATACTCGATGATGAGGATGAGGTAGAGGTTGAAAAGATTGACCTCTCAGTACCGGAGGGAGTCAGCGTCGAGGATCCTGTCCGTATGTATCTTAAGGAAATAGGTAAGGTACCTCTTCTCTCAGCAGATGAGGAGATTGAGCTCGCCCAGAATATGGAGGACGGAGCGGTAGCAACCGAGAAGATTAATGTACTAAAGGGCCGCCTTGATGGTGCATCGGAAGAGGAAAAGGCTGAGATAAAGCAAGAAATAAAGACTCTGCAGAGGGATGTGGACAAGGGAGCAGATGCCAAAAAGCGTCTTGCAGAAGCAAACCTGCGTCTTGTTGTCAGCATCGCAAAGAGATATGTGGGAAGAGGAATGCTTTTCCTTGACCTGATTCAGGAGGGAAACTTAGGTCTCATCAAGCAGTTGAGAAGTTCGACTACAAGAAGGGCTACAAATTCTCTACATATGCCACATGGTGGATTCGCCAGGCTATCACAAGAGCCATAGCCGATCAGGCCAGAACAATCCGTATTCCTGTGCATATGGTTGAGACAATCAACAAGCTCATCCGTGTGTCAAGACAGCTCCTTCAGGAGCTTGGCAGAGAGCCTTCACCGGAGGAAATTGCCAAGGAGATGAACATGCCGGTAGAGCGTGTGCGTGAGATACTCAAGATATCACAGGAGCCTGTTTCACTTGAGACTCCAATCGGTGAGGAGGAGGATTCACATCTTGGTGATTTCATCAAGGATGATAATGTACCGGTTCCTGCTGATGCGGCAGCATTCACACTTCTTAAGGAGCAGCTTGAGGAGGTGCTTGGCACTCTTACAGAGAGAGAGCAGAAGGTACTCACACTCCGCTTTGGCTTAGAGGACGGCAGAGCCAGAACCCTTGAAGAGGTAGGTAAGGAGTTCAACGTCACTCGTGAGCGTATCCGCCAGATTGAGGCAAAGGCGCTAAGAAAGCTTCGTCATCCAAGCAGAAGTAGAAAGCTTAAGGACTACTTAGAGTAAGATGATTAGGCTATCCAGAAGAATGAAGGCAGTGGCATCAATGGTCACGGCCGGCTACACGCTGTGTGATGTGGGAACCGACCATGGCTATGTGCCTATTGCCCTGGTGCAGGGTAATATAATACCGAAGGCAATTGCTGTTGATATAAATAAGGGACCGCTTGAGCGCGCCAATGAGCATATAAGGGCAAACGGTCTGACAGAGAAGATTACCACAAGGCTTTCCAATGGGCTTGAAGCGATACACGACGGAGAGGTTGACTCTATTGTCATAGCAGGAATGGGAGGAGAGCTTGTTATTCACATTTTAACCGCAGGGGAGACAGTGTGCAGGTCGGCAAAGGAGCTGATTCTGCAGCCACAGTCGGAAGTGAGCAAAGTCCGTGAATATGTAAGGAACACAGGCTATAAGATAGTTGATGAGGATATGATTTTGGAGGACGGAAAATACTATCCGATGTTCAGATGTGTGCCGTGTGCGGACAATTCCGCATGGGACAATATGGACGAGACGACGGTTACTGTATGCGATTTGTACGGACCTGTACTTATCAAAAACGGTAATCCGGTGCTTCGGAAGTTCCTTGTCAGGGAACACCACAAGCTGGCTGCCATCATGCAGCAGCTAAGGACACAGGAGATGAGTGATTCCATCATGGACAGAATCGAGCAGATAAACGAGATGATGGCGTACAATGAGGCAGCATATTCGACTATGGGGGCAATAAGAAATGCAGGAATATAGTGTGAAGGTGACCTTGCCGGATGGACAGGTCATGGCAGTGACAGCATCAGAAAGTGATACTTTAGAAGCCGTAGCGGACAGATTCAAGGATTATTATGAGGATGACATAATCCTTGGAATTGTAAACGGCAGGCTTCGTGAACTGAATAAGAAAATAAAAAGTGACTGTGAGCTTAGCTTTGTGACGACAGCTGACAGGGATGGCAGGCGTACATACAGAAGAAGTGTTGTGCTGCTTTTGCAGAGGGCTATATACGATGTATATGGCAGCATGACACAGCTTCATGTGATGCATTCGCTCGGAGAAGGCTATTATTGTCAGCTTGAGAAAGCAGTGGAGTGTGCAGACAGCCAACAGGAAAAATATAATGAAGATACAGACTTACAAGGCAGCAGAGAAAACAGTGAGAAAAGCGTGACAGAGCATGATATCGACAGGATAGTATGCAGCATGTACTCATTTGTGGAAAAAGACCTCCCAATTACCAAGCACAGTGCAAAAACACAGTATGCGGAGCAGCTTTTCAAGGAAAAAGGGCTGCATGATAAGGAGAGGTTATTGCACTACAGGAGAAGCTCCAGAGTCAATCTTTATGAGCTGGATGGGGTGGTGGATTATTTCTACGGATTTATGGCACCCTCGACAGGCATGCTCAAATACTTTGATATAGTGCCGTATGAGAGTGGCTTTGTGCTTCTTTTTCCGGGTGCTCACAGCAGGAGCGTTGAGCCGCTTGTGACATCAAATAGCTGTTTCACACGCTGGATGATTCCAGGGAATGGAGCAAGATGCTTGGAATAGGCACGATAGGCTCACTAAATGATGCGATTGCAGCAGGCAGGGGACAGGAAATCATGCTGCTTCAGGAGGCACTGATGGAGCAGAAGATAGGAAATCTTGCAGCGCAGATTGCTTCGGACGACAAAAAGAAATTTATCATGATAGCAGGGCCTTCATCATCAGGCAAGACATCGTTTGCCAACAGACTGTCAATCCAGCTTATCGCAAAGGGCAGAAAGCCACATCCGTTAAGTCTGGATGACTACTATGTGGACAGGGAGTTTTGCCCGAAGCATCCGGACGGAAGCTTTGATTTTGAGTGCCTTGAATCTATTGATGTAAAGCTGTTCAATGAGGATATGAACAGGCTTCTTAAAGGAGAGGCTGTTGATATGCCTTCCTTCAATTTCAAGACAGGAAAGAGAGAGTACCGCGGAAGAAAGCTGACACTGGGAGCTGATGATATACTTGTCATAGAAGGAATCCATGGACTAAATGAAAGGCTTTCACAGCTTATCCCGCCTGAGCACAAGTTCAAAATCTATATTTCAGCGCTTACACAGCTCAATATTGACGAGCACAATCCTCTTTCCACCACAGATGAAAGACTTATACGCCGGATTGTGCGTGATGCGCGTACACGAGGTACCAATGCCATGGAGACAATCGCTATGTGGCCGTCTGTCAGAAAGGGTGAAAGGGAGAATATCTTTCCTTTCCAGGAACAGGCGGATGTGATGTTCAACTCTGCACTTGTGTATGAGCTTGCGGTACTCAAGGTGTATGCGGAGCCGTTGCTTTTTGGCATAGAAAGAGACTGCCCGGAGTATCTCGAGGCAAAGAGGCTGCTTAAGCTCTTAGACTACTTTCTTCCGATGCCGGCTGACGGCATACCAAACAATTCACTGCTTCGTGAGTTTGTAGGAGGAAGCTGCTTTAATGTTTAAAACTAAAAAATCCCGCATTCCGGCTGTGTATAGAATACTGCTTGTGGCAATTGCAGTCATGGCAATTGGCGGTATTGCCGTAAATTGTTATGTGGGAAATTATTATCGCGCAGATTCAATTGCGGAGGCTGCAATCGATTCAGACAGAGAGGTTTCTGTTACTATTGAAAAGAAGGACAAGCGTATACAGGCCACCCAGTACGACTTAAGGCATAAGAATTATACGATAACCTTTGCACCGCAGGATAAGGAAAAAGCCACAAAGGCATTGATTTTTTATCCGGGAGGCAGGGTGCAGTATACGGCGTATGCGCCGCTGATGCATGAGCTTGCAAAGAATAATTTCGTGTGCATACTTGTACATATGCCGGGCAACCTCGCAGTATTGGACCAGAATGCAGCAGACGGTATCATTGAAAAATACAAGGAAATATATCCATCCATACAGGAATGGTACATGGGAGGCCACTCCTTAGGCGGAGCCATGGCTGCAGAATATGTGTCAAAGCATGTAGATGAGTTTGACGGACTATATCTTTTTGCAGCATATTCTACCGCTGACCTGTCGGATTCAGATCTGAGGGTTTTTAGTGTGTATGGCTCAGAGGATGGTGTGCTTGATATGGACAAATACCGCAAATACCGCTCAAACCTGCCGGAGGATACTTATGAGTATGTCATTGATGGCGGGTGCCATTCTTATTTTGGAAGCTATGGTCTGCAAAAAGGGGACGGTACACCTGATGTGGCTTTCGAGGAGCAGATAGAGATGGCGGTAGACTTTATTACATACAACAGCAAATAATAGTTACCGGTATACTATATTACATACAACAGCAAATGATAGTTATCGGGAAATAATAAAATGCAACTGAGATATCTCAGTTGCATTTTTAATGGTGCACCTTGCGGCGCACGTTACTAATAAGTTATTTTACGAAACGCCAATAGGCTTTAGATTATTAAAATACGCAGGACGATAAGCCGGGTTATGTCGTTGAGTGATCATCTATCTAGGACGCCTGTTGCCAGACGCCTCAAGCAACCTACCTAAAGCTGGCGGGCCACGTCAAAGCTTTGTTTCGGTCTTGCTTCGGATGGGGTTTACATGTGCCCTCCCTGTTACCAGTGAGGCGGTAGTCTCTTACACTGCCATTCCACCCTTACCACAAAAGTGGCGGTATATTTCTGTTGCACTGTCCTTAGAGTTTCCTCCACCGGCCGTTAACCGGCATCCTGCCCTATGAAGCCCGGACTTTCCTCACCTGCGGTCTTTCGACACCTGCAGCCGCGATCACCTGTCCTGCATATTTATTTAATATACCAAGCATTTTTTCAAAAATCAAGCCCTTTTACCAACTTTAATAAACGAAATATAAAATGTTTCTTAAAAGACGATAGGTCTATTGACGGTTTTTATCTTCAATATTATCTTAATAAATGTAAAGAACGATTTAAAACCTCAAATTCATAGCGTGGACACTGTATGAGGTAAGAATTTGGCTATAATGAAAATATAGGGCGAGGCGGTAATATGAGAGAAAAATTTATCAGATTTATGAATGGAAGAAACGGGATGGACGAGCTTGCAAGGGCTGAGTCATGGGTAGTAATGATATTACTTGTGGTTTCAATATTTACAAGGTCGGCGATACTTGATATACTGGCTATAGGACTGATGATACATATGTATTTTCGTGTATTTTCGAGAAATGTAAACAAGCGCTATGCAGAGAATCAGAAGTTTTTAAATGCCAGGTATGAGTGGACCGTAAAGGCAGAGCGCAGGAAAAAGCGCTTTGCACAGAGGAAGCAGTACAAGTTCTTCAAGTGTCCTATGTGCAAGCAGGAGGTCAGGGTGCCAAGAGGACATGGCAAGATCTGTATTACCTGTCCGAAGTGCCGGGAGCAGTTCGTGAGACGCAGCTAGTACATCGAATAATAAGTAACCAGCCATATGACTTGCCTGATTTCCCATCTGCGGCGTTGTAGTCAATCGACGTAGCACCGCTACGCCTCATTCCTCCGCCTTGCAGATGAAAATTCATTCTGCGTCATATAGCCAGAAACTTATTTTTCGATGTACTGGTACGTCAATATATATACCTGTACATAAGAGCATGGAGAAGAGAAATGTTTGGATATATAACTGTCAATAAGGACACTTTGTCCGAGGAAAATAAAAAAATATATCAAAGCTATTATTGCGGGCTGTGCCAGACAATGAAGTCGCAGTATGGCAGGCGTGCACAGATGGCACTAAACTATGACATGACTTTTCTCATAGTGCTTCTGACAGGCTTGTACGAGCCGGATAGTGTAACGCGGGATGGATTTGTATGCAGCGTGCACCCTACGAAGAAGCGTACACTTCGCACCAATGAGATTACAGAGTATGCTGCAGCTATGAACATACTGCTTGCATACTACAATCTGATAGATGACTGGAAGGACGATAAAAGCCTGACGAAGAAGACATACGCAGAGATGCTGAAAAAGGACTTTGAGAAGGCAAAAAAAAGGCGTATCCGATACAGGCTAAGGCGATAGAAGACTACATTGCAAGGCTTGCAGAGTGCGAGAAGAGCATGATACCAATATTGATGCAGTTGCGGGGCTGACAGGAGAGATGCTCGGCATACTTTTTGCGTGGAAGCAGGATGAGTGGCAGAAGGATCTGAAGGAATTTGGCTGCTATATGGGCAAATTTATTTATATAATGGATGCGTATGAGGATATTGGGGATGATGTGAAAAAGAAGTCATATAATCCACTTATACAGCTCATGCATTGCTGCAATAATGATCAGGAAAAATTTGACAAATCCTGTCGGCTTATGATGACATCTATGCTTTCAGAGGCAGCAAAAATATTTGAGAGGTTGCCAATTCTCTTACATGCGGATATAATCAGAAATGTTCTATACTCCGGTGTGTGGAGCAAGTATGAGTATATTCAGATGAAGAAAAGGAAGAAACATAAATGATAGATCCATATCAGGTGCTCGGTGTCAGCCGCAGTGCAAGTGACGATGAAATAAAAAAAGGCCTACAGGAGCTTAAGCAGAAAATATCATCCTGATGCCAATATCAATAATCCTAACAAGGATCAGGCTGAGGAGAAGTTTAAGCAGGTGCAGCAGGCATATGACCAGATAATGAAGGAAAAGCAGTCCGGTGCTGCCGGAGCCGGTGGATACGGTGGTGCGGGAAGCAGCAGCTCATACGGCGGCAGCTCCTATGGTGGAGCATATGGTAGTGGACCGGGAGCAGGTGATCCATTTGGAGCAGGTGGACCGTTTGGTGGTTTCTATGGCCGCTATACCTACAATAATGCAGGCAGCAGTGCGCAGGATGACAATCCAAAGGTGCGTGCAGCAGGCAATTTCATCAGCAACGGCTACTACAATGAGGCGCTGAAGGTGCTTGAGGAGGTACCTTTTGCTGAGAGACGCGGAAGGTGGTACTACTACAGTGCTATCGCAAACCAAAAGCTCGGCAACACAGCGACAGCCATAGAACACATACAGCGAGCAGTGTCGCTTGAGCCAAACAACATGCAGTACCGCCAGTTTATGCAGATAATTGAAAATGGTGGCTCGTGGTATTCGGATATGGGAGACATATACGGACGCCCTAGTGGCAGGGGTAGCGAGTGCTGCAGCCTGCTAGCCACATTCCTTTGCTGGCAGATGTTCTGCTGCTAGATGTCAAGCTTTTCTGATGTTACAGATGGAAATTCATGCAAGTTATTGGGCTGGTTATTTGCAGAACGATGGACTGTTATATTAATCTGTGAATTATTCTGAATAGTTACCTGAAAATAAAATGCGGTCATGCGACCGCATTTTTTATTTATGGACATAAGTAACTATTCAGATCCACACATATATGAGCAAAATCAGCTGCGCAGCAACGGCTGTATTATTCCATAGAATCCGGAATACCATCATGATCCAAATCTGCCATGTCGGCTCCGTGCGCACCGATATCCACTGTGTTTAAGGTGCGTCTTTTTAGTCTTGCGGCCTCAGACTGCTTGAGCAGATAGCTCTTTATCTCGCGTGAGTGCTTTACGTGAACGAGCTTAAGCTCAGGGTTTGTGACGTCGCCTGTGTAGCAGACTATGGTGCCGAGCTTAAAAATGCGCTCCATCAGTGATGTGGTGAGCTTTACATCAGCTACCTTATACATGTAGCAGTCATCCTCTGTGGTGCTCAAGAGTCCGGACTCCACAGTGATAAAGGATGGTGTGATGGTGTACTTTGTGAAGGTCCATGGCAGACCGAGAAACAGCAGTCTCTTTCTCTCCTTAAAGATTACGGCATCGTCATCATCGATTGCGCCGGCTGTGGTGTTTTTGATTTGTGATTCATTTACAGACATATTATTCTCCTTTTTGATGTTGAAATTGTCGCAATTGTATGAAAACTTCAATACAATTGCTAAGCGTTCAGAACAGTTATATTCTGTCATATATTCTACAACAAAAAAAGTGTAAAAGCCAACTTGAATATTGCGCTAAGTTATTATATGATAGAAAAAATGTAATAAAAATTGTTACGCGAAAAAGAATGGAGGCAAATTATGCGTCACTTAATGAGTCCGTTGGATTTTTCTGTAGAAGAGTTGGACAAGCTTCTGGATCTTGCAAATGATATAGAGGCTCATCCTGAGAAATATGCACACAAGTGCGATGGAAAGAAGCTTGCAACCTGTTTTTATGAGCCAAGCACGAGAACCAGGCTTAGCTTTGAGGCTGCCATGCTTAATTTGGGAGGCTCGGTGTTAGGTTTCCACAGTGCTGATTCGTCATCTGCGTCAAAGGGCGAGAGCGTTTCAGATACTATCAGGGTTATTTCCTGCTATGCGGATATCTGTGCCATGCGTCATCCTAAGGAGGGTGCACCGCTTGTGGCTTCAGAGAAATCGCGTATCCCTGTAATCAATGCAGGCGATGGAGGTCATCAGCATCCTACCCAGACACTTGCTGATCTCCTTACAATCCGTTCCATCAAGGCAGATTGAATAATATCACAATCGGCTTTTGCGGAGATTTAAAGTTTGGACGTACAGTGCATTCACTGATCAATGCACTTATCAGATATGACAATGTGAGGATTGTGCTTATCTCGCCTGAGGAGCTTAAGGTGCCTGACTATGTGCGCGATGATGTGCTTCGTGCCAACAATATCGAGTTCAAGGAGGTAGAAAAGCTCGAGGATGCCATGGGAGAGCTTGATGTGCTCTACATGACACGTGTCAGAAGGAGCGTTTCTTCAATGAGGAGGACTATGTGCGTCTGAAGGATTTCTACATTCTGACAAAGGAGAAGATGGAGCTTGCAAAGGATGATATGATTGTACTTCATCCGCTCCCACGTGTGAATGAGATTTCTGTTGATGTGGATGATGACCCGAGAGCATGCTATTTCAGGCAGGCACAGTATGCGGTTTACGTGCGTATGGCGCTTATTCTGACATTGCTTGGACTGGCTGAGGACTAAAGGAGGATAATATGCTGAATATTAGTGGAATACATGAGGGCTTTGTGCTCGATCATATCAAGGCAGGTATGAGTCTTCAGATTTACAGGGATTTAAAGCTTGACAAGCTCGACTGCACAGTTGCAATCATAAAGAATGCAAAGAGCAGCAAGATGGGCAAGAAGGATATCATCAAGGTAGAGTGTCCGATAGAGTCGTTAGACCTCGATATCCTTGGATTTATCGACCACAATATCACTGTAAATGTGATAAAGGGTGACAAGATTGTGGACAAGATGGAGCTTAAGCTGCCTCATCAGGTGAAAAATGTCATCAAGTGCAAAAACCCAAGATGCATCACTTCAATTGAGCAGGAGCTTGACCAGATTTTCGTGCTTTCCGATGAGAAAAACGAAATCTACCGCTGCAAGTACTGCGAGGAGAAATACGAAGGAGTTAAATAGTATCAGTTATGTATGCCAACGTGATTGTGGATATATCCCACGAAAAACTGGATAAGACATTTCAGTACAGCATCCCGGATGAGATTTTATGCGACATCCGTCCGGGTGTGTGCGTGGATATTCCATTTGGCAGCCGCACTATCACAGGCTATGTGATTGAGGTCACGGATAAGCCTGAGTACGACCCGGCAAGGACAAAGCCTCTTATCGGGATAAAGGCAGACTCTGTGGCTGTGGAGGCAAAGCTCATCGCACTTGCGGCATGGATACGGCGCAATTACGGCTCTACCATGAATCAGGCACTTAAGACTGTTATACCTGTAAAGAAGCAGGCTAAGGAGCAGGTGAGCCGCAGTATTGCACTGAAAATAGACAAGGTAAAGGCAAGGGCGCAGCTTGCGCTTTGCGAGGCAAAAAAACAAAAAGGCAAAGGCCAGGCTTTTTCGTGCGCTGATTGATGCTGATGATGGGGCGCGCTTGAGTATTCCTTTGTGACAGGCAAGCTGTCGGTGTCGGCTGCCACTATAAGAGCGCTTGAGCAGAGTGCTTTATCGAGGTCATCACACAGAGCGGCTACAGAAATCCTGTGGAGCATATGAGTGTGGACACCTATGATAAGGTACTGAATGCTGCGCAGCAGAGTGTGGTTGATGCGATAGAAGGCGACATTGCAGCTGGCCTTAGAAATACTTATCTGATTAAGGGTGTCACCGGAAGCGGCAAGACAGAGGTGTACATGGAGCTTATCGCACACTGTATACAGTCCGGGCGTCAGGCGATTGTGCTGATTCCCGAGATTGCCCTCACTTACCAGACAGTGATGCGTTTTTTTGCCAGATTTGGGAACAGGGTTTCGATAATCAATTCAAGACTTTCAAATGGTGAGCGTTATGACCAGTTTGAGAGAGCTAAGAATGGTGATATTGACATCATGATTGGCCCGCGGTCGGCGCTGTTCACACCTTTTTCAAATTTAGGACTTATCATAATAGATGAAGAGCACGAGAATTCATACAAGAGCGAGTCGGTGCCGCGCTATCATGCCAGGGAGGTGGCGATAGAGTACGCGCGCATGTCCGATGCCATTGTGGTACTTGGCTCTGCAACACCGTCGGTGGATAGCTATTACAAGGCAAAGACAGGTGTTTACAGGCTTTTGGAGCTGGATAAGCGTGTGGATGACAGACCTCTTCCAAAGTGTGAGGTTGTCGATTTGAGGCAGGAGCTTCGTGAGGGAAACCGCTCGATTCTTTCCACCAGGCTTCAGGAGCTCATGGAGGAGAGGCTTCTAAATGGCCAGCAGACCATGCTTTTTTTAAATAGAAGGGGCAAATCGGCATTTATGTCGTGCAGAGCGTGCGGTTTTGTGGTAAAATGTCCTCATTGCGATGTATCACTCAGTGAACATAGCGGCGGAGTGATGGTCTGTCACTACTGCGGCTACAGACAGCCGGTGCCTAAGGTGTGTCCGAGCTGTGGCTCGAAGTACATTAGCGGCTTTAAGGCCGGCACACAGAAGATAGAAGCGATGGTGGCAAAGCGTTTTCCACAGGCGCGTATACTGCGCATGGATTATGACACCACGAGGGCGAAGGATGCGTATGAGAAGATTTTGCAGGCATTTTCCAATCATGAGGCCGATATACTTATCGGTACGCAGATGATTGTAAAGGGGCATGATTTTTCAAATGTCACGCTGGTTGGTGTGCTGGCGGCGGATATGTCACTGCATGTGAATGATTTTCATGCGGCGGAGCGCACCTTTGCTCTGCTGACCCAGGCGGCAGGGCGCGCCGGCAGAGGAAAGCTGCCCGGCAATGTGGTTATCCAGACCTACGACCCTGACCACTATGCCATCCGGACTGCCAAAGAGCAGGATTATGAGGCTTTTTACGATAAGGAGATAGAGTACAGGAGGCTTATGAACTATCCACCTGTATGGAATATGCTTTTAGTCCATGTCACATCACCTGATGAGAGTGAGTGCGGCAGCATGGCACAGCAAGTGTACGATATAGCGTCGCAGATGATATCGCATACAGATGAAAATCAGAGCCCGGATGATAGGCATCTGATTCAGCTCATCGGTCCTGCGGATGCGACCATCGCCAAGGTAAATGACATATACCGCAAGGTGATTTACATGAAGACATCTGACTATGCGGCGCTTATTTCCATAAAGGATGGCATAGAGCAGGCTGTGAAAGCTGATACGGCAATGAAACATGCTAATATCTCATTTGATTTCAATCCGATGAGTGGATTTTGATAGATATAGAAGGAGGCAATTATGGCACTTAGAACTATTAGAGTGGAGGGAGACCCTGTACTTGGCAAGGTCTGCAGAGAGGTTACGGAGGTGACTCCAAAGATAGTAACACTTATTGATGATATGCTTGAGACTATGTATGAGGCTAATGGTGTAGGACTTGCCGCACCACAGGTTGGCATATTAAAGAGGATCGTTGTTATCGATGTGGGCGAGGGTCCAATCGTGATGATTAATCCTGAAATTATCGAGTCTGACGGAGAGCAGACCGGCGATGAGGCTGTCTTTCAGTACCGGGAAAGGCCGGACAGGTGACCCGCCCGAATTATGTAAAGGCTCGCTTCATGGGCGAGGATATGAATGAGTATGAGATAGAGGGAGAAGAGCTTTTGGCCAGATGTATCTGCCACGAGCTTGACCATCTCGACGGACATCTCTATGTGGAGAAGGTTGAGGGCGCACTTCACGATGTGACATATGAGGATACACAGGAGTAATCATTAGGATGACATTTGTTATCTGAGCTTGGAAAATATCTGGGAGGCAGTAAGATGAGAGTAATTTTCATGGGAACACCGGACTTTTCGGTGGGAACACTTGAGGCAATTATAGAGGCAGGGCATGAGGTGGCACTGGTTGTCACACAGCCCGACAAGCCAAAGGGCCGCGGCAAGACAATGCAGTATACACCGGTCAAGGAGTGTGCGCTTTCGCACGGTATTGAGGTATTCCAGCCGGTTAAAATAAGAGAGACTGCTAATATAGAGTATCTCAGAAAGTTTAATGCAGATATAATAATTGTGGTTGCTTTTGGACAGATTCTGTCAAAGAGTATTCTTGATATGCCTCGATACGGCTGTATCAATGTGCATGCTTCACTTTTGCCAAAGTACAGAGGTGCGGCTCCTATCCAATGGGCTGTGATTAACGGTGACGAGTTTACAGGTGTCACTACCATGAGGATGGATGAGGTGTCGATACCGGAGATATGATTGCAAAGAGTACAGTCAGACTCGCGCCTGATGAGACCGGCGGCAGCCTGTTTGATAAGCTCTCAGCAGAGGGAGCAAAGCTGTGTGTGGAGACCATGAAGATGATAGAGGATGGCACTGCAGAGTATACTCCTCAAAACAGCGAGGAGGCCAACACATACATCAAT
>ENA-OQAN01000353-OQAN01000353.1-human-gut-metagenome-genome-assembly--contig:-NODE-353-length-24850-cov-3.805727_pt1 | contig 24850 bp, 24 predicted proteins | sample MGYA00242735_ERZ504527 | MGnify/ENA primary metagenome ERZ504527 (study PRJEB26092, sample SAMD00036230) | human gut metagenome | host: Homo sapiens | study: EMG produced TPA metagenomics assembly of... | reverse complement strand
ATAGGGAAAAAGCAGGGGGAATTTTGCGCGTATTGACCAGGAACGAAGGGTAACCGCAGATGGAATGCTGATAACTGGATTATTTATAAAAATGCATAGATAAAAAAGTTAAAAGCGAAATCCCTGCGGATGCTCCTGTTTCATTGACAGGCAATCCCGTGTGCTCTATAATAGAAACGTTATGATACGTTAAAGAGAAGGGAACGGAGAAATTTATGGATACAAGGAAACCGGATATTTTTGACCAGCTGATGCATCTGCCGGTTTTAAATATCTTTGAACCGTTTTATAAAAAACATAAGGAAATGCTTTTATATCTGTTTTTCGGTGGATTGACATTTGTGATAAGTGTTATCACATATGCCTTTTTTAATGTTTCACTGGGAATGAACGAGCTTGTCGCAAACATTTTTTCATGGATTTTAGCGGTTTTATTTGCTTTTTTTACAAACCGTATCTGGGTATTTGACGGGAAGACAAATGGTGCGAAAGAATTTTTTGTACAGATGATGAATTTTTTCGGTGGAAGAGTTGCAACGTTAGTTGTTGAGGAAGTGATTCTTTTCGTGTTTATCACAAAACTGGGATTTGGAAGCATGGTGGTAAAAATTGCAGCCCAGATCATTGTGATCGTATTGAATTATGTGATCAGTAAATTATGGGTTTTCCGGAAATAAAAAGTTGTATCGGGCAGGGGGTTGATAGAGCCTGAGGGCATAATTGAACAGAATTAAAGGGAGAAAGTAAATGAAGGCAGTCTTATATATGGTAATTCCGTGTTATAATGAGGAAGAAGTTTTACCGGTAACTTCTGGTCTGTTTTTAGAGGAATTACAGTTGCTGATCGAAAAAGAAAAGATAAGTGAAGAGAGCCGCATCCTTTTTGTCAATGACGGGAGTAAGGACGCACATGGGAGATTATAGAAGGACTTGCCAGGGAGAATCCACACTTTATTGGAATCTGTCAAAGCCGCAACAGAGGACATCAGAATGCAGTCCTTGCAGGACTGATGGAGGCAAAAGATGTCAGTGACATTACGATATCGATCGATTGTGACGGGCAGGATGATATCGCAACGATGGAAGCGATGGTGGATGCTTACTATGACGGGGCGGAAGTGGTCTATGGTGTCAGAAGCAGCCGTGATACGGATACCTTCTTTAAGCGATTTACGGCACAGGCTTTTTATAAGGTCTTAATGCGGATGGGGGTGGAAACCGTTTATAATCATGCAGATTACCGGCTGATATCGGCGAGGGTATTAAAGGAATTTGCAGGTTTTAAAGAGGTAAATTTATTTCTGCGCGGGATGATCCCGCTGGTTGGATTCAAGAGTACGAGTGTTTTTTATGAGAGGCATGAGAGGATCGCAGGGGAATCGCATTATCCGCTCGCAAAGATGGTCAATCTGGCGATTGACGGGATCACGAGCTTAAGTGTAAAACCGCTCCGTCTTATTTCAGGTCTTGGAATTGGCGTGTCTGTGTTAAGTTTTGTTGGAGTTTTATGGGCCGTTATTACACAGATCTGCGGCAGAACGGTGACCGGATGGGCAAGTACCGTCTGTGTGATCTGTTTTATGGGAGGTGTACAGCTTGTCTGTCTTGGCGTGCTGGGCGAATATATTGGAAAAATTTACATGGAAGTCAAGGCAAGGCCGCGCTATATCATCAGTGAGCGTACCTGGACGAAACAAAATGAGGATGAAGAAAAAGGAGAATAGAGAAACAAATGAAGATTTCATTGATTGTTCCATGCTATAACGAGCAGGAAGCATTACCGATCTTTTATCGGGAAACCAAAAAAGTTATGGAGTCCATGGACTGTGATTATGAAATGATTTTTGTCAATGACGGGTCAAAGGATGGAACACTGGAGCTTTTGAAAGAGTTCGCAAAAGAAGATGATCATGTGACTTATATCGGATTTTCCAGAAATTTTGGAAAGGAAGCGGCTATGTATGCCGGTTTTTGCAATGTGACCGGGGATTATGCGGCAGTCATGGATGCGGATATGCAGGATCCTCCGTCATTATTACCACAAATGCTTGATATATTAGAGAATCAGGGGTATGACAGCGTGGCAACGCGCCGTGCTACAAGAAAAGGAGAACCGGTGATAAGAAGCTGGTTTGCAAGAATGTTTTACCGTCTGATCAATAAGATTTCAGATGCGGATATTGTGGATGGTGCGAGAGATTTCCGACTGATGAAACGCAGCATGGTTGATGCGATCGTCGAGATGGGAGAGTACAACCGTTTTTCAAAAGGAATTTTTGGGTGGATCGGTTTTAAGACATACTGGCTTCCATATGAGAACGTTAACCGTGTGGCAGGGGAAACAAAATGGAGTTTCTGGAAACTGTTTCGCTATGCGATTGATGGTGTGATTAACTTTTCACAGGCACCGCTTTCCGTGGCATCCTGGTTTGGAATGTTTATGACATTTGTTTCGTTTATCGCAGTTGTGTTTATCATTATCCGTAAACTGATCTTTGGTGATCCGGTCGATGGCTGGGCATCAACCGTATGTATTATTACGCTGATCGGCGGCATACAGTTATTCTGTATGGGAATTATGGGACAGTATATTGCAAAAACATATCTGGAAGTCAAAAAAAGACCACACTATATCGTTTCGGACACAAACCGTGAGGATATGGAAAAAGTGAAATAGTGTCAAAGATAAGCAGGAGGTTAGGTATGAAGAAAAAGGTATTGGCAGTGTTTATGGCAGTCTTTGTCACTGTGGGGACTGTGCTTGCACCGGCGGAGACCGGTTCTGTTTATGCGGCACAGATTACAGAAGAGCAGACGGAGGAGATTACGCCGGAAACGGAAACAGAACTTCAGAAAGAAGTGCAGAGTGAGGAAACTGAAACCGAAACTGGGACGGAGCAGGCTGACGCAGAGGACAAAGATACAGAAAATGCGAGTCAGACGGAGCAGAAAGCCGGAGTGACACAGAGTGAAGCAACGGAAATTGAAGTGTCAGAAACGGCAGAGACTGAGGAAGTGGAGACTAAGACGGCCGGGGAAACAGAAACACTGGAAACGCAGACGGTGGAGGAGACAGAAATACTGGAAACCGAAGAGGTCGAAGAAACTGAGGAGGCGGAAACCAGGGCGGCTGCACTTACAGGAATGCCGACGGGTCTTCTGCCGTTTGAAGCAGTTGGTGAAATCACACTGGATGGCGAAACTGCGGAAGAGGAAGAAGCAGAAAATATTTTAAAATCATCTGCTTATTATAACAGTACCTGGGAAAAATATGGAAGTTATTATTTTTATAATCAGTTAAGCAGTAAGGAAAAGGCATACTGGGATGCTTTGAATAAAGTTTGTTTAAAGTATATGACAACACAGGCAGATGCAGCAAAATACAATATCAGTGGGACAACTTACTATTATATTGATATAGTAGGCAGCAGTTCGCTGTCATTATCGCAGATGGAGGAGGTATATCAGATCTTCCGTTATTCAAATCCACAGTACTATTTCTTAAAGAGTGCATACTTAAAAAATGGAACTTATGGTATTGCAGGCTGTGTTTATCCTGCATTTGCAAATGGTTCCGCACGTGCAGCTACAACAAAAAAAAGTGCAGAGTCAGGTTTCATCCTGGCAGAAGAAGATCGATGCCTGCTCAACAGATGAGAAAAAGGTAAAAATGATCCATGATCTGATCATTGATAAAGTGGAATATAACCAGACCTTATATGATAATAATTTTAAAGATGAGGATACGGCATATTCCCAGTCTGCCTACAGTGTATTTTGCACAGATCTGACGGTATGTGCGGGATATTCACAGGCATTTGAGATGATGTGCAATGGCTCAGGAATCGATGCCGTAGCAGTAACAAGTTACTATCACGAGTGGAATAAAGTGCGTCTTAACGATTCCTGGTACAATGTAGACTGTACATGGATGATGCGGACGGAACCATTTACTATGGTTATTTTGAAAGAAGCGATAATTATTATGATACAGTAAATTATAGTTCCTATGTTTTCCATGCGGAAGAAGATATCTGGGAGGGTTACCTGCCGGCATGTACGATCGATTCCGGGGCGACATCCACAGCACCGGGAACGATTGCCACAATCACTCAGACAGCTGCAAAGCCGGTCATTTCAGCGTCGGTAAGCGGTACCTCCTATAAAGTAAAAATAACATCGAAAACATCTGGGGCAGTTATTTATTATACCACAGACGGAAGTGAGCCAAATGCGGCATATTCAAAGGGCACACGTTATACGGAGCATTTACAGTTTCCCTGGTAAGACGGTGAAGGCAGTTGCAGTCTGCAATAAATATGCGGACAGCAGTGTTTCATCGAAGAAACTCGCAAAGCTGACAACTTATAAGATCACATTCAAGAGCAATGGCGGCAAGGGAAGCATGAGCAAGCAGAGTATGGCAAAGGGTGTTTCCACCGCGATCTCAAAAAATAAGTTTTCCAGGAAATATTATACGTTTACAGGCTGGAATACCAAGGCAAACGGAAAAGGTAAGTCTTATAAAAACAAAGCAAAGATCAAGCTCACGAAGAACATTACACTGTATGCACAGTGGAAACTTACGAAATATAAGATTACCTATAAATTAAATGGTGGAAAAAATGCCAAAAAGAATCCGACTGCATATACATACAAGACTTCGACGATCAAACTGAAAAATCCGACAAGAAAAAGGATATGTATTTAAGGGATGGTATTTAGATAAGAAATTTAAAAAGAAAGTTACTGTCATCAATAAAGGAAGCAGAGGAAATAAGACACTGTATGCAAAGTGGAAAAAGAAGTAATTTATGAATTACAGCTTTTTACCTTAAGGTTTTCTTAAAACGTGAAAATAAGATAGTAAAAAAGTCTTAAAAAGTGGTATAATAACAGAAACGGTGCAAAAGAGCACAAAATAATTACGTTGAGAGGTATTTAGTTTGAAGAAAAGAGCGATTTTAATGCTGACTGCGCTTGCAATGGCGGCATCCATGGCAGCATGCGGCGACAAAAAAACAGACGAGACGGCGGCTGATTCGACAGAAGTTGCCATGACAGAGGCTGGAACAGAGTCAACAGAGGCTGAAACCGAGAGTGAGGAAGTACTTCCGGAGGGAATGTACCGCAGTGAGCTGACAAACGAGCTGATTGATGAGAGTCTTAAAAATCAGAGACCGATCGCAGTTATGGTGGACAATGAGTCTATTGCACTGCCACATTACGGTTTATCACAGGCAGACGTTGTCTATGAGATGATGAACAGCACATTAAACGGCAGAATCACCAGATTTATGGTACTTGTCAAAGACTGGGAAAACATCAAACAGTTAGGAAGCATCCGAAGTGTGCGTCCGACGAATATCCTGATTGCATCCGAGTGGAATGCAGTCATCTGTCATGATGGCGGTCCATTCTATATTGATGAATATATGGCAGATCCGAGTGTGGATAATTTTAGTGGTACATTCTCACGTGTGGATAACGGCAAATCAAGAGAGTATACCGAATATATTTTACCGGGAGATTTAGACAAGAACTTCGAAAACAGTGGTGTTTCAAAAGAATATACTTCTTATTATGAGGGACCGCATTACCAGTTTGCAAGTGAGAGCAATCCGGTAGATCTTTCTTCTGCATCCGATGCAATCGATGCCAATACCGTGGATCTTCCGTTCCCACACAATGGTTCTTATTTAGAGTACAATGCGGATGACCAGCTTTACTACTACTCAGAGTATGGTAAAGCACATGTAGATCCGGGTAACGACAACAAACAGCTCTGCTTTAAGAATCTTCTGATCCAGAGCTGCGGATATACACAGTATGATGAACACGGTTATCTGATCTTTGACTGTGTCAGTCAGGGCGGCGGATATTATGTGACCAACGGAAAAGCGATTCCGGTTACATGGAAGAAAGAGAAGATGACTTCTCCGACCCACTACTATGATGCAGCAGGCAATGAGATCAAGATTAATACCGGCAAAACTTATGTAGGATTTGTCCCGGTGGATGACTGGCTTGATCTTGTAATTGAATAATAAAGTGATAACGTAAAAAGATCTGTGCTTCAGAAATGGAGTGCAGATCTTTTTTTGTATTGTTTTTTAGGCTTTTAAAATCGCGCGTTTTGCGGTAAAATGAAAAATATATGTGGTCAAAAACAAACCTCACGAGTCAGCAGGAAAATAATAGAATGAAAAACGGAGAATATGCAGTGGAAGAAAAGAAAGTTGCAACAGACAGGGAATATACGGTATGGGAGATCCTGCAGGGAAATCTTAAGGTATGGTGGCTGATGCTTTTTGGTGCATTGGTGGGAGCACTGCTTTTGGGGGGCTACAAATATTACTCGAACCGTTCTTTTGTTTCCGAGAAAAATTATGAGGATGATTACCGCGTTATGGCCTCTCTGATGGTGGAAGAATACAGCGGGGAGAGTGCCGCAGAGCGTGTCGGTACGGTGATCACGGTGGCAGAAAGCCGCAGCACTTATGAGAAGATGAAGCAGCTAAGCGGTTATGATATGGAATATCTGGCATATCAGGATATGTTTGACTTAGAGCAGAATACTTCCTCGGATGTGATGACAGTGCATGTCAAATATCCGAGAACTTATGGGACATTCTCATTGGAAAATGAGGAAGATGCTTTGGAATTTGCAGGTTATCTGTTGGAGGCAGTCAAAGATACCGTACGGGAGAGCATTGGTAAAAATGGAGTGCATGTGTTAGATGAGCCGTATGTGGCAGATGCCCAAAAAAGGTATCTCGCTTATGCTCCGACGATACAGGAGTTTAAGCGGGAGATTGCCAAGGCTGCTGTGGCGGGAGCATTTTTTGGTGTTATTGTAGAAGTAGCGGTTTATGCGGGCGTACAGGTGTCCGGCAAAAAAGAACGGAATTTTGAGGGATAACATATGAACACGGTACGAACATTTTTTAAAAATGCTGACGTAAAAAAAATCGGCGTTGTCTCTTTTTATGCATATTTTGCGATCAATATACTGATGAAGGCATTTTCCTATGATCACGGGGACAATATCTATAAATGGTTTTTCTATACAGCGATCCTGTTCTGGGGGATTAAAATGGCTTTTACGACCTACACGATGCGGGAAGTATTCTGGATCGCAGTTATGATGGGAATCGGAGTGATGCTTTCTGTGATCACAAGACAGAATATGTGGCTGCTGTCGATCATGACGGTAGTGGCGATGAAGAACTGCCGTTTTTCGGTGATTGCACAGATCGCAGTCTGGATCCGCTGTGTGGCGGCGGTGATACTGTCAGGTGGTTCCCTGATCGGAATTTTTGATATCGGTGAAAAGACAAAACTCGATTCCGGCTATGTGGAACAGCATGTATATGGGTTTGCCATGGGAGAGCCTAATACCGCATTTCTGACGGTATTTTTGGCGTTACTTTTAGTATTATACTATAATTATGAGAAATTAAATGTCCTGTGGTGCGGAGTGACATCATTGATCGCACTTATTTTTTACAAGATGACATTTTGCAGGACGGGAGTGCTTGTATTCTTTTTCTGCTGGGTGCTGATCTTATTTGATAAAGTTGTAAAAAGTAAAAACATAAAATCGGTTCTGGTGTGCTCTGTACCGGTCGGTGCAGCATTTTCACTGTTTACGACACTGTTTTATAATGGAAATCATGCGCTGCTTTATAAGATTAATCATCTGGTGTCGGGAAGAGTATACATCATGAATACCTATTATAAAGATCAGGGGCTATCGCTGTTTCCGCGGACACAGGAGATTTTCTATACAAGTTATCATGGACTGATCGATAACAGTTACATGCAAGTGACTTTTTATGCAGGCATCCTTGTAGCAGTGCTTTTCTTTGTAATTATCTTAAAAACCATGTTAAGATTGTACCGGATGGAGTGTTACAAAGAGCTTGTGATGATTGGTACTCTGGCGTTGTACGGTGTGTTAGAGCAGTTTGTATTAAACGGATTTATGAATATATTTTTACTTCTGTGCGGAATATTATTGTATCCGGGCATAGTGGAGGAAAAACATGAAAAATAATATTTATGTGTTAAATCAGAGGCAGGATGAAACATTTGATGCAGCGGGGAAAGCCATGCGTGACGTATTTTCCGTGCTTGCGGACAAAAAGGCGAAGATCATCTGGAGCGTACCAAAACATTGCAGTAAATATTTAAAACTGCTGGATCTGCCTTATCTGGTTTTGTTTTTGCTGTTTTGCGTGAAAAAAAGCGACAGCGTATTTTATTCGATCCCGGAGAATCATTTAAAAATCCGTCTGCTGAAAAGGTTGCAGCTTCTGAAAAAGTACCGGATCATCTGTTTTATCAATGATCTGAACGCATTCCGCTATGACGGACAGAACGATGGAGATCCCGGTGAGGTAAGGGCACTTGCCGCGGCAGATAAAATCCTTGCACCGAATGTCAATACTGTTTCCATGTTAAAGAAAAACGGTATTTCTTCAGACATGATACCGGTCGGGATCTGGGATTACCGGATGAATGAGACACAGATCGCTAAGATTCGAGAAATATCGCATGCACACAAAAAAGAAAATGCAGTAAAAATTGCATTTGCAGGGAATCTCAACAAATCAGAATTTTTGTCTGCCATGGAGATCCCTTCCGATGTCCGGATGGAATTATGGGGAAAACTCGATCCGGAGCGTGAAAAGACACTGGCAGAAGGATGCCATTATCATGGAATCCTCTCTTCCGATGAGATACCGTTTGCAGTCGGTGAAATGGACTATGGATTAGTCTGGGATGGCAGTGGAAAGGATGAGATCGAAGGCGGCCTGGGCGAATACCTTCGATATAATAACTCACACAAATGTGCATTATACCTTGCGTCCGGCATTCCGGTCATTGTATGGAGCCGGTCGGGAATGGCAAATTTTGTCAGGGAACATGCCTGCGGTATTACGATTGACCGTCTTGGCGATCTGGATCAGGCAATTCATACGGCAGATTATGAAAAACTCAAAGAAGCAGCCCTTGCGGTTGCACCGAAACTGTGGGAAGGCTATTATCTGAGCCAGGCGATAGATTCGGCCTGCGGATAAGTTTCGTATTCACACACAAAGGAGAAAAAAGTTATGAAAAAGAAATACTACCTTGAGGTCATCCGTATTCTCGCAATTTTGATGGTTATGTACAACCATTCTGCAGCATTTATGTCATTTTCCAATCAAAGTGGCGTAGAATATGCAATATCGTTTCTGTTTTCCATGGTATGCAAAGGTGCGGTGCCTTTGTTTTTCATGGTATCCGGAGCACTGTTGCTTGGAAAAAATGAAAGTGGGAAAGATCTGTTTCAAAAAAGAATTCTGCGCATGATTCTTGTAATTGTGATATTCTCGTTCCTGTATTATATGAAACTGGTTTTAAAAGGAGAACGTCCTTTTACACCGTTTTCGTTTCTGCTGTCACTGCCGACGGATCTGGTATATCTGCCGTACTGGTTTTTATACAGTTATCTCGGTGTGCTTACGATTTTGCCGATCCTGCGCCCACTGGCACAGAATATGTCGAAAAATACCTTCTGGTATCTGATCATTTTACAGATATTGCTGGACTGCCTGAAACCGACAGCATGGGTATTATGGGGATACGGACTCTGCGGTTATTATAATTTTAGCGGACTGTTCCAGTATGTCTTTTTTTATCCACTGATCGGATATGGACTGGATCAATATTTCAGTGAAACGAAGTTTCTGACGCCGAAGAATATCGGCCGGAATCTTGCTGTGTTTGTGGCAGCGGTTCTTACACAGATGATGGTATATAAAGACTATCTTTCAGTGGGAAATTATCAGGAAGTATACCTTGGAACATGGCTGTCTGTCCCGGTCATAGTTATATTCTTAAATACGAAACTTCTCTTTCAGGAAGAACGGCTATCAGAGCGGACAAAAAAGATTCTCGTCAGTGTCGGAGGCTGCGTATTTGGCTGTTATCTTCTTGGTGGATTTATTGGAACCGGAGGAAGGCTGGATGTCATTGCTGGCACGTTAACCCCGGTAACCGGGATGCTGCCGGCATATATCATTGAGATTATAATTGCATTCTTAATTGAAGTAGCAGTTACGTTAGTTTTGAAGAAATTGCCGGTATTCCGGAAATTGTTGTAGGGAAAATAGGGATTGGATGTTTGGAACAAAAGGTGTATCGGGGTTAGTGAAAGGCAAATTGCACAAAGCGCTCAGACACACCTTTCGTCTCTTTCGCGAAAAACAAAAACATCAGGCAAGAAAATAATCAATTAATTTTCGGACAACACCTCTTACCGCATTCACACCCCACATCACCACGCATTGACCACATTCACGAGCCAAGGCTCCAGTCGTCCAATCGTCGCTTTCCGCACCTCGTTCAACAGACACGCAATGATCATAATTGCAAGCGCATAACCGATCGCAAGGAATACTAAAAACCACGATCCGGCATACGGTTTAAAATCGATCCATTTTAACAGAAATGTCTGAACCGTTCCATCTAACACATAGACCGCGAGCACATTTCCGGCAGCACGGTTGATGAAACGGCTGTGAAAATTTAATTCACGAAACAGCAGTAAAACCATGACAGAACCAAATATAATGAAAATCGAACAGTCGCGGCAGAACGTTGTATAGAGCTTTCCACGGACAAAGGTCAGCGAACTGTCAGCGAGGAAAATAAAACCGATACTGAGGAAAAGTCCAAGGAACAGGCGTCCGGTGTTATGGCTGCGGTTATGATAAAGCGCAAGGTAGCGTCCGAGCAGATAGATCATAACCATGTGGACTAATCCTTTTCCACCGTCCTGCATAATTTCAAAGAATCCGAAGGTTGGGATTACGGAGAAAAGAAACAGTAAGACGGCGAGCAGTTTTTCAAAGTTTTCCTTTGACAGCTTTTCCGGGATCTGGTTTAAAAATGGTGTTAAAAAGCAGAGGAAAAAGTAACAGCTGATAAACCAGTAATATCTTGAAATTACCGGAATACAGGATTTGATCAGTGCTTTTATACCCAGATTTCCAACTGCGATCGTACCAAATATTGTGAAAAAGATGATCATAAGGTCGAGCCGGATCAGTTTTTTTGAAGTCAAAACGGATGCCGAAATAACCGGAGAGCAGGATAAAGCAGGTAACTCCCATATTGAAGACGGAGTTAACCAGTACATGGATCTCTGTGTTAAAAAATGATACGGAAGTGTCGATTCCGCCGAAAGTGTGCATCATCAGAATTCCGAAAATGCATAATAAACGTAATAATTCAAAATTAGAAGAACGATCTTTTGACATAACAAACCTCATTTTCCGTCAGATCAGACATTTTTACTGCGTTTGATCTTTAGTTTCTGCTGCCATTTTGTATTGCCATGTTTGATGTCTGCAAGTCTTCCGCGGCATTTCAACATGTATGTTACAAACTTCGCGTGTGCAGAATAGGACTGGTTTTCATAGACACCTTCCATAAAGATTTTTGTAATGTCGACAAAGTGAAGATTTAAAAACCAGGTTTTTCATGACCGTCGATCGTATAGCAGTAAGGCCTGCCATCTTCCCAGTGCAGATTCTTTACGCTTAAGCGTTTGATATACTCATACTGGTGTTCTAAGTAACCGGAAGATTCACCCACGGAATTATCAAATACACCGTGGTCCGCATCGTCCTTTAACAGGTTTAAATATTCCCCTTCCGGAAGGGAAGAAACCCACAGATGTAATAGTGCCATCTCGCCGACACCGCCGTACATGCCGAATTTGCGGTGGACATCCCACTTTTTCATCAGGAAATCTTTGTGATTTGCATACATATCGATGCAGAAATCCGTAAATTCGCGAAGTCCCTGTGTGGTAAAATAGGAAAATCCTGCACAGGTTTTCCATTTCAGCCCGTTTCCTTTTTCAAGCATTGCAAAATCCTGTAAAAGGGGGGTTTCAGCAGCCACTTTGCAGTGACGGAACGGCTCATATTCACTGACATTTAAGTAAAGCAGAACGTCACTGTCGATAATGACACACTCCTCAAAGGAGTTGCGCTCTAAGTATTCCAGTATCAGGAAGAAGCGCTTAAAGATGCCCTCTGCCCATGCGGTCGGATATGTGGAAAGATTCTCAAAGACAGCATGAAATTTTGTCCATTTTTCGGTAATGAAGTCATTGGCATTGTGCCAGTCGTCACACCACGCTTTGTTATATTCATCGCCTAGCAAAACAACTTTTTCATTATATTTTTTTGCCTGAGCGATACAGTATTTTAAGTATTCCTGGTTCTTCTTCCCCGCAGCCTGAGCCTTTTCTCCGGTTTCGTGATGAACCATAACAGGAATGATCTTGCTCATAATAGTTTCCCCCTTAGCTATTCTTTTTTCCAGTAGGTGCCGCCTTCCACGTCACCACTTCCTTTTGGAACTTCGCTTGCCATCGGATAATGCCAGTAATCGTTATACATGGCGACGATATCCGGTTCTTCTTCATCCCAGCGTCTTCCTTTTAAACCAAACAATATCTGCAGACAACCACCGAGATGGATAGCCTGTTTGCCCATTTTTTTGATGTGGGCGGCCAGCGGATAGCCGTAGGCACACAGCCAAGCAGGGCGATGTCAAAGTCAATTTTTTCACATTCTCCGCACATATAGTCAAGTGCGTCAAACCATGTGGAAAAACGCAGATCTACAGCGCTGCCAGCAGTCTGTACAGCTTTTAAGGTCTTTAATTCGAACTCCGGCAGGATATCCGTGCATGGGAAGAGTTTGTCAAAATGTTTATACTGATCCTGGATCGACTCTTCAAACGGATGAACAACAAGTACCTTTTTCCCGGCAAGTGCAGCAGACCATGGGTTTTTGCTGCGCCATGGCTCTAAAGAGATCAGCCGGCAGGTTGCGCTTAGATCGTTACAGTATCTGCGGATGTAATAATCCTCACAGGCATTCTGCCATAAACCTAAAATATCGGTCTGCCGGCAGGCGTCCTTCATGATATCGTTAAAAACGCGGCAGAAGGGATGTATCATTGGGGAAAAAACCGGCGCAGGTAAAAAGCTGTTCGCAGGCTTTCTCTTTTTTGTTTTCCATATGAAATTCGGCAACACGCATATTGAAAAGTTCAACGGCACCAAAGCGGCCCATCATAAATGGTCTGCCGGACTTGATGAGTTCTGCCGTGTATGTGTTTAAGGCATCCGTATCATAAAAAGGTTTACCGACATAATGCCGGTAAAGAAAATCCGGGTCACCTGTTGCCTGCCGCAGTTTGTTACGCAGACAGTATTTTAACTGATAATAAGAGGCTCCGAGGATTGTACCCATCTTAAGAACACTCCTTTCTGGTCACAGTACATAGATATAAACATCATAAACAATGCTTCCTGTGGTGTCAAGGAAAATGGAATGGCGCCGGGAATCTACTGTTTGACACGTCCTATACATTTTTGATACAATAAAGATTATATGAAGTTAGGAAAAAAATAAATAGAAAAAGGAGAAGATATGAATACGATCAGATGGAAAATGCCGGATCAGTATCTGACTGAGTGGTACCGGAATCTTTCGGGAGCGGTAAAGACAGCTTTTTATGCTGCTTTTGCAGCAGGGCTTGCAGCTCATTTGTATCAGTTCACCAATAAATTATACAATTATGATGAGCTTGCGAATACACCAGGAGGTATCGGATTAAGCACAGAACAGGGAAGATGGCTGTTAAACTGGATGGGGCGTTTTATGCGTTCTGTATTTGGAGGTTCTTATTCACTGCCTTTTTTTAATGGAATCTTTGCACTGCTGTTCCTTGCCTTATCAGCGGGAATGGTCGTATCTGTATTTCAGGTAAGAAACAAACTGACTGCGGGGCTGATCGGAGGACTTATGACAGTATTTCCGGCAGTTGTGTCCATGTACTTTTTTATGTTTCTGGCACTTTATTATGCAATAGGCATTTTTTTCAGTGTGTTTGCTGCGTGGCTCACTGTGAAATATCCGAAAAATATCATTGCAAATATAGCAGCAGTGGTAATGATTGCATGTTCCCTTGGTGTATATCAGGCATACTTCCCGGATACCGTGTGCATTCTTCTTATGGTGGTGATCTTAAAAGCAGCCTTTGGCGGTGTGAAGGAGAAAAAGGAATGGAAAGAGTTTTTCCTTATGATTGCCAGATTCTTAGTGGTGATGGCAGCTGGCGTTGCGGTTTATTTTCTGATCAATAAAGCGGTACTTGCAGTCACACATATACAGCTTACCAGTTATCAGGGTGGCGATACAATGGGAAAGATCACGATCGCACAGCTTATTAGTGCATTAAAATCTTGTTACACCTCATTTTTTGATCTGGGATTTTCCGATGTTATGGGAATCAGCTATAACCGTACCGTAAGACGTCTGATCAAAGTTGTATGGATCTTATTTGCAGCAGGTATTGGTGCTTATCTGGTTTTAAAGAAAAAAGAATATTTAAATAAGGTAATTGTTTTGTGTGGTATAGTGGTGTTTCCGGTAGCGATGTTTTTGATCTATGTGATGGCACCGAATTCCTACTGCTATACGCTGATGGCATATTCAGTTGTATTTTTCTTTGTATTTTTCCTGTTGTGGCTGGATGCATGTTTCCGGAATCTTAAACTGCATGCTCCGGTAAAGAGCATAACAAACTGGGTGTCTGCATTGCTTACGGCGGCATTGGTAATCGTGTTTGTCTGGTACGCAAATGGCAATTACATGGCACTTGAATATACGAAATATCATGATTTTTCCTATGTGCAGACGCTGGTCACCAAGATCCGGAGTGTGGAGGATTATTCGCAGGACAAGCCGGTGATCGTGGTGGGAACACAGATTAATGACAGTACGAATGGTATGGGAAGTCTGATCGGTGATACTTTTACCGTTGGAGGAAAAGCAGATACGAACCTTGGATATAACTCTTTGCTGTATCTGATGTCTGATTATCTTGGATTTTCACCATATTATGGAACTTATGAGGAGATCCAGAACTGGATGCAGAGAGAGGTTGTCAGGGAAATGCCATCCTATCCGGCGGATGGATCTATTCAGGTGATTGACGATACGATTATTGTAAAACTGTCTGATTATGAAATAAATTAAGGAACGATTGGATGAAAAAGTATTTATATCTCATGAGAGTACATCATTATATCAAAAACATACTGATTTTTATGCCACTGATTTTCAGTGGAAATCTGACAGACCGGCGTAAGTTTACGGCAACACTGCTTGGAATGATCGCATTTTCACTGGTCACATCTGCGGTCTATATCATCAATGATATCAGGGATGCGGAAAAAGACAGGATGCATCCGACAAAGAAAAATCGCCCGATCGCATCCGGCGCAGTCACACCGTTTCACGCAGTAGTGCTGATGGTGTTCATTCTGATCGCAGCAGTGGTACTGCTTGTGGTGTCAGATGCGACAGCGGGCAGTTATGCGCTGGTAATTTTATATCTGTTTATCAATGTGGCATATAGTATGGGACTTAAGGATGTACCGCTTTTAGATGTGACAATTCTTGCTTCCGGATTTTTGCTGCGCGTGCTTTTCGGTGCGGTCCTGACAGGGACGGAAGTGTCTGAATGGCTGTATCTGACTGTACTTTCCGGTGCGTTTTATTTTAGTCTTGGAAAAAGACGCAACGAGCTGCAGAAGAAAAAGGACGGGGATACCCGCAAGGTGCTTAAATATTATACGAGAGATTTCCTGGACAAAAATATGTATATGTGCCTGGCACTGCTCAATACATTTTATGCATTATGGTGTAAGGATATTACCAATGCCGGCATGGAATATGCAATGTGGACGGTGCCGATCGTGATTTTGATCTGTATGAAGTACAGTCTGACGGTGGAGGGAAATTCGGAGGGAGATCCTGTGGAGGTCCTTTTACATGACAGGGTACTGATGGCACTCTGTGTGGTTTATGGTATTGTAATGATAGGTATGCTGTATTTTGGAGCATAGTGTGAAAATAATGCAGGAATGGAGATTTTATGAAACGGACATATAAATTTTTCTGGATCATTCTGATCGCACTGATTCCGCTGCTCCCGTCGTCGGGATGGAATTTTAGTATTGATGTCAGTGATGTCGGATTTAACATGAATCAGTACCGGTTTTGTTTTACAGATATGGACAGTACTTATCTGCCGCTGTTTTTGACAAACATTTTGGGCGGATGCCTGTTAAAAGTGTTTGGGATACTGCATATACCGGCTTACATTGGCATGGAGACTGCATGGGCGGCAGTCTGCTTCTACCTGTGTTTCTTATCTTACAGGCTCTATGTGAGATACCGGGAAGATGCGCTGATCCTTCCGGCACTTGCGTTTGCATGGTGCTTGCAAAATGTAATTTTCATTTCTTTATTTATAATACGGCAGTGGCATTTATGGCACTGACGGGATTGTATTTCCTGATCCGGCTGTCAATGACAAAAAGTCCGGGATGCTCTTTTTGCATCGGCATTTTTCATGCTGGCGGCTTTCTGCAAAATATCTTCCATCCTGCAATTTGCTGTGTTTATCGTTCTTTTTTATGATTTTTACCGGAAAAAAGATGTGGCATATTTTGTACGCCAGGTGTTATGGTGCGTGGTGGGTGTTTTGAGCAGTTTTGCGTCAGGGCTTTTTCTCATGTATAAAACATGCGGGATCGGCACTTATTTTCAGATGGTTGCGGATATGTTCTTCTATGCAGGAAATTCAAATGACGGACATACAATCGGTAACATGGTTGTGATCAATTTCAAGGGAACCGTGCGGGGAATGTTATTACTTGCCGTGCTGTATGGAATTTATCTGATGGCAAAAAAAGTAAAAAGTCTTGCACTGTTTATCGGATATGGTATGATTGCGATGGCAGTGCTTTTATTAGCAGGCGCGGTTTTCGGGGCAGATCGGATCGCAGGATTATCGATGCTGTATCGCATGCTTGGAGATTACCTGAACGCAGTAGCTGTGATAAAGGCGATGCTCTATGTATGTGTTGTTCTGATTTTAAAAGACAAAGAGGCTTCGGAAGAATTTAAAACCCTTGCATTTGCATCCGGGATGCTTGCAGTGCTGATGCCGATTGGATCGAATGTGGGTATCACACATCTGTGCAATGAAGCTTTTTTTGTACTGCCATATATTGCAATCTGTATCGGAGACAGAATGAAAAAGGCGAAGAGACAGACTGAAGAAACAGTGGAGACAGAGCACAAGCTGCCGGATGTAAGAAATACGGGAAGACTTCTTACCGTTATCTGTGCGATATGGTGTGTGGGTCTGACTGTATCACAGAGTTTTTATATGACAAAGGCGTATTTAAAAGATCAAGAGCCAAAACAGCAGTTCACACTCGATGAACTGCGCGGCATCAGGTATGATACGGATATTGTACAGCCGATGGAAGAAGTGGTAAACTTTATAAAGTCATATGGCAGCGAAAGTGATAAGATGGTTACCTGTGGTGCAATTCCAATCTTACATTATCTGACCGGAAGAGCTCCTTATATTACCGGATGCGGTGGCTGGATTGAGACGGATTACATCACGGCAGAGGAGATAGAGCAGCAGCTTGAGGAGTCTGTTTCGTCAGGCAGCGAACAGGAAGCAATGCCACTTGTGGTTTTTAATAAAACTGCATTGGATGAACAGTCTGAAAAAACAAATGTGGTCTTAATATTTGTAAAAGAAAATTTTTATCAACAGGTATTTGCAAACGGGGAATATGAAGTATATGCAAAAGATAAAAAAAAGTAATTGAGCTGTTTGAATGGTTTTGTCAGAATATAATCTGGCTGGTGATGCTTTGCTGTGTCGGTTTTGTAGCAGTTTTGAATCTGCTGTATCGGTCGAAAGTGGCATATGTGTGGACGGAGGATGTGAGCATAGAGCGCACCAGTATCACAGCACTGGTGCTCGCAGTTCTGATTTTTGTGGTATTTTTGATCGCAGGATCTAAAATTCAAAAGATTGATGAAAAAATACTCTTTATTGTATTTACTGTAATTTATATAATTGCAGGGATATACTGGATTGCGAATGTTTCAACGGAATTGCGCATGGATGCGTACAGTGCACATAACGGTTCTGTGCTTATGAGACAGCATGATTTTTCATTTTTAAATCCGGGACAGGATATCTATCTGAATGAACATCAGTTAAGTTTTGTGACCTATGAATATCTGATTGGTTTTATCAGCACGGATGTGCGCTTTTTATATGCGGTCAATCTCCTGCAGATCATAGGGATCAATTTTGTGATCTGGAAGCTGACAGACCGGTGTTTTGGACAAAATCACAAGACAAATCTGTATGTGATACTTTTTTCATTTTTATTTTTGCCACAGTTTTTCTTCCTGGCATTTGCATATGGAATTATTCCGGGATTGTTTTTCATACTTCTGGCATTTTTGTTTCTGGATAAATCTTTGGAGAGCGGCAACTGGAAGCATATGATATTGTGTGTCATTTTTGTAATGCTTGCAGTTATTTTGAAAGGAAATAATATTATAGGATCGATAACGATCGCAATATTGTGTTTTCTTCGGATCTTAAAAGAAAAAAAAATGGAGGCTGATCTTACTTGCAGTTCTGGTGATGGTTGTGTCAGTGCTTCCTGGAAAGGCATTCCATGCGTGGTATAACAAAGAAACAGGTGGCGTACTCTGTGGTGGAAAACCAAAGATTTTATGGATTGCAATGGGAACGGAGCCTTATTACAATAATGCAGCAGGCTGGTATAACGGCTGTTCGGACTGGCTCTTTTCGGAAGCAGGATATGACCCGGAGAAAGCAACAGAGCTTGGCAAAGCAAAGATCAGGGATAATATTTATATTTTCCGGCATAATCCGGATACTGCGTATGAGTTTTTCTCCGAAAAACTGGAATCCATGTGGTGTGATCCGATGTATGAATCACTCTGGAGCGGCCCGCTGCCGGATGCAGGGGCAGAAAATAAGACAGAGTTTTTTAATGAACTTTATTCGGGAAAAAGTATAGAACCGCAGATTGCCCTGGCGATGAAGGGATTTGTGATCATGCTGTTTGTTCTTGCAACAATTTTTGTTGCGGATCGAAGAAACAGGAAGTATGATTGTAACTATATTTTTTTATTTTTTACAGGCGGATTTCTTTTGCATATAATATGGGAAGCCAAAAGCCAGTATGTGTATCCGTATGTATTTATCCTGCTGCCCTGCTGTGCAAAGGAAATGGCATTGCTTTCAGAAAAAATCCATTTTCCAGGGAAACACCAGAGGACACAGGAAAAGTGAGAGGTAACAGAGGAATGATTGCAGTAAAAATTGGAGACGGCATGGGAAACCAGCTGTTTAATTATGCCTGCGGATATGCCCAGGCAAGGCGGATGGCGATTCGCTGGTTCTTGATATTTCAGAATGTGACAATTCTACACTGCGGGATTTTGAACTGGACAAGTTTCATCTGAAATACGATAAAAAGGAATCATTTCCAAACCGTAATTTGGGACAGAAGATTTACAAGAACTTAAGACGTGCGTTAAAATATCATGTGATCAAAGAGCGCGAGGTGTACCATAACCGTGACCACCGGTATGATGTGAATGATATCGATCCGAGAGTTTATAAGAAAAAAGGACTTCGAAATAAATATTTATATGGTTACTGGCAGCACCTTGCCTATTTTGAAGATTATTTAGATGAGATCACTGCGATGATGACGCCGGCTTACGAGCAGAGTGAGACGGTAAAAAAATTACAGGAAGAGTTCAAAAAAACGCCGACCTGTGCCGTGCATGTCAGAGGCGGTGATATCATGGGACCTGCCGGAGCCTATTTTAAACATGCCATGGAACGCATGGAACAGGAAAAGCCGGGAGTACGCTATATTGTGTTTACCAATGATATGGAGCGTGCAGAAGAAGCGCTTGCCCCTGTGCTGGAAAGCCAGAAAAAAGACGCAGTGGGACAGGCAGAAAACAGGCTGGAATTTGTCTCAGAGATGGGAGAATTTTCGGATGTGGATGAATTTTTCCTGATGGCGGCATGCCAGAACCAGATATTGTCCAATAGTACGTTTTCGACATGGGCAGCTTATCTGAATCAGAACCCGGATAAGACGGTCATTATGCCGGATGATCTGTTAAGCGAACGGATGCGGCAGAAAAACTGGATTATTTTAAAGTAAGAAAGGTAAAAGAATGAAAGATTTGGTAAAAAGTGTACTAAAAGTTTTTGATGGAAAGCAGAAGCGCAAGCTTGTCGGAATGATGTTTCTGATACTGATCAATTCCGGTGTCAGCCTGCTTGGTGTTTCGGTGTTATCCCCGTTTATCACAGCGGTGATGAATCCGGAAGAGTTATTGAAAAATGACATCATACGTTCTGTTTATGATGGATTTCACATGCAGAATACCAATCAGCTGATCACGCTGCTCTCGGTGCTGATCATTATCGTGTATATTGCAAAAAATGCGTTTATCATTTTTATCAATAACATGCTGTACTGCTTCTCCTATTATGGAAAACGCGAGATGCAGGACCGCATGATGAAATATTATATCAGCAGAGATTACACATTTTTCTTAAACCACAACAGTGCCGAGCTGATGCGTGATATCAATACGGATCCGGAGATGTTTTATGCGGCGGTGTTAAATATGCTCCAGCTTGCATCAGAACTCTGCGTCAGCCTGATCTTAGTAGGATATCTTTTAGTAAAAGATGCGCTGCTCACCTTAGGCGTTGCGTTTGCGATGGTCGTTATGGTATTTATCTTTATGAAAAAACTGCGCCGAACCTTAGCGCGTTTCGGTGATGACAGAAGAAAATACAACGCCAATATCCTGCAGTGTATGCAGCAGGCGTTCGGCGGTATCAAAGAGATCAAGATCGCAAACCGCGAGGCATATTTTGAAGGGGAATTTGTAAAGCAGAATGGTCTTTACACCTATGTCATCAAACAGAACTCTTTCTTAAGTTCCATTCCGAAACCGATCATGGAAGCACTCTGTATCACGGGACTTATGGCGGCAATCATTGTCCGTATCAACGCGACATCCACAAGCCGGAGCAGTTTGTCGGAACACTTGCAGTATTTGCGGCAGCAGCATTTGCCCTGCTTCCTTCTGCAAATAAGATGTCTGAATATTTAGGATCGATCATCCATAACGGTGTCGTGATCCACAAGATCGGTGAAGAGTATGCTGCGATCCGCGATATGGAGATCCAGACAGAAAAAGAAGAAAATTATAAAAAAGTAACATTAGACAAAGAAATCAAAGTCGAGGATATGACCTTCCATTACCCGGATACTGAGGATGCGGTATTAGCCCATGTCAATGTGACAATCCCGAAAAACAAGTCCGTTGCATTTATCGGACCGTCCGGTGCCGGAAAGACCACGATGGTCGACCTGATCCTGGGTGTTTTAAAACCGCAGGCCGGAAAGATCACGGTAGATGGTATGGATATCAAAGAATCTTACCGTGGATGGCATGATAAGATCGGTTATATCCCACAGACTATCTACATGTTGGACGATACAATCCGCAATAATATTGCGTTTGGTAAGGTAAAAAGTATTGATGATGCTGAAATATGGGCAGCCTTAAAACAGGCACAGCTGGATGAATTTGTAAAATCCCTTGATGAGGGCTTAGATACCATGATCGGAGAGGCCGGTGTACGCTTATCCGGTGGACAGCGTCAGCGTATCGGTATTGCACGTGCGCTATACCGCAGACCGGAAGTGTTAGTGCTGGATGAGGCAACTTCCGCACTGGATACGGAAACAGAAGCTGCTGTTATGGAAGCAATCGACAGCTTACAGGGTAAGATGACAATGCTGATTATTGCACACCGCCTGTCTACGATCAAAAATTGTGACATGGTATATCAGGTAGAGGGTGGCAGTGTGACAAGGAAAGAGAAGGAAAGCGTATGAGTGAACCGATGATAATCATAGAGCCGTGTGCAGGGCTTGGAAACAGACTGCTTGGTCTGGGTTCTGCTTATGCGGTGGCAGAAAAATTAAACCGCAGGCTGGTCGTGATGTGGAAACGTGAAGTCGGATGCAACATCCGTTTTTCAGAGCTGTTTGATCTGCCGTTTGAGGTGGTGGAGATCAGCGAAAATGGATTTAAGAATGAGCCGGTGGCACAGCTTCTTGGGAATCATGCAAAAAAGAAATGGAGAAAAATGGCAGATCGTTTCTTAGAGTGTGATGATGTGGAACAGGTCAAAGAAACGGAAGGGTATGAAGGACTATTCCACCTGATCGAGCAGACCCCGGTCATCTATTTAAAAGCATTTGGGCCGATCTGCGAGGTCGGGGCAGAGAGTTATTCCTTTTTAAAGCCAGGCAAAAACATTGAAGAAAAAGGTGACTATCTGTTTCGTGAACTGACTGGAAATTGTGTGGGGGTACATGTGAGAAGGACTGACCATACGGATGCGATCGCAAACAGTCCGCTGGCATTGTTTGCCGAGCGTATGAAAAAAGAACTGGAAGCGGATCAAGAAACAAGTTTTTTTGTGGCAACAGATGACAAAGAGGTACGCAGGGAATTGAAAGAATTACTGCCGGATGCAAAGCTGATCTTCCCGCAGTCGGATGTGATCGACCGCGATTCGAAAGAGGGAATCGAGGAAGCATTTGTGGAGATGATCGCATTGTCAAAGTGCAGAAAAATTTTAGGAAGTTATAACAGTACATTCAGTTTACTTCCATCGTATATAGGGAATATACCGCTTGAGACGGTATGCCGGAAGGAATCATAAATATCTGCTAAGATGTTTACAGCATGAAAATGGCAGGAAGAAAAGAAGCAGGGAAAAAATATGGAACTGAAAACATGTAATATTTTAGGCCTTGATATCCTTGTGACGGATATGGAAAAGACCGTAAATCTGATCGAGCAGAATATAGAGCAGCTGCGGGGAAAATATATCTGTGTGGGAAATGTGCACACGACCGTGATGGCGCATGACGATCCGCAGTATCACACGGTACAGGCAGATGCCGCGTTTGTTCTGCCGGATGGCGGGCCGCTTTCCGGTTACAGCAGAAAACACGGATTCCCGGAGGCGGAGCGTGTGACAGGACCGGATCTGATGCTTGCATTATTTGCACGTGATAACGGACTGAAACATTATTTTTACGGGAGCAGTGAGGAGACGCTTGCTCTGTTAAAAGAAAAACTGGCAGAAAAATATCCACATCTTCAGATTGCAGGAATGGTGTCACCGCCGTTTCGCGAGTTGTCCGAAGCGGAAGATAAAGAGATGGTCGACCAGATCAATGCATCCGGAGCAGATATCATCTGGGTGGGACTTGGAGCACCGAAGCAGGAAAAATGGATGTATGCTCATAAGAACCATGTAAACGGCGTGATGATCGGTGTCGGGGCAGGCTTTGACTACCATGCCGGAAACATTAAACGTGCGCCGGGCTGGATGCAGAAATTGAGCCTGGAATGGTTATATCGTCTGCTGCAGGATCCGAAGAGATTGTTTAAACGTTATCTGGTCACGAATACACGTTATCTGTGGCTGATTCATCGGAAATAATTATGAAATTTAAATTTAGTATATGAAAGTTGTGAACAATTTAATTCCCTAATAAGTTTCAAATTTTTTTGATTCATAAATATTTATATCAGAAACGAGGTTTAGTATGTGTGGAATTTACGGTGTAGTCAATAAAAAGGTAGACCGGGAACTGGCGATGAAATGCTTAAACACGATGATCCACCGTGGACCGGACGGTTACGGACTGTGGCAGGAGGACGGTGTGACATTAGGACACCGCAGATTATCCATTTTAGATCTTTCCAATGCCGGAAGCCAGCCGATGTCCTATGCAAATGAGCGTTACTGGATGACGTTTAACGGCGAGATCTATAACTTTATCGAGATCCGGGACGAACTTAAGAAAAAGGGATATACGTTCCGCAGTGCCAGCGACTCCGAAGTCATCATGCTGCATTTTGTGAGTGGGGTGAATCCTGTGTGGAACGCTTCAACGGTATGTGGACATTTGCCATCTGGGATAAACAGACAAAACAGCTTTTCATTTCCAGAGACCGTTTTGGAGTAAAACCGTTATTTTATGCCGAACTGCCGGATGGTGGTTTTGCGTTTGCATCGGAGATGAAAGTAATTCTGCCGCTTTTGCCTAAGGTGGAAGCAAACAAGCCGATGTTCGACCGCTACTTTGCAGACAATCATTATGAGTCACAGCCGGAGTGTCTGATCCGTGGAATCAAACGGTTCCCGGCAGGCCACAATGCATGGGTAAAAGACGGAAAGATTACACTGAAACGCTACTGGAATACCTTAGATCATCTGATCAGCGTACCGGATTCCTATGAGGAACAGGTAGAGCAGTTCCGCGAATTGTTTCTGGATGCCTGCAAGATCCGCATGAGAAGTGATGTGACACTTGGTACCGGACTTTCCGGAGGACTTGATTCTTCCGCTGTTATCTGCGCAATGTCCTATATTTCCAAAAACATGACAGATGAGCGCGCCAACAATGACTGGCAGCACGCTTATGTGGCATGTTTTCCGGGAACGGCGCAGGATGAAACAAAATATGCAAAACAGGTGACGGATTATCTTGGAATCAGCCATACCTTTATGAACATTGATTCCGCAGTTTCAGAGCGTGAGTTTTTGCGCCAGCTTTACTGTTTTGAAGAACTCTGGGGCAATCCACAGGTGCCGATGATGGAGCTCTACAAAAAAAGAGAGAGAGATGGGAACCACTGTTTCCCTTGACGGACATGCGGCGGATGAGCTGTTTGCGGGATATGGATTTGATGTGTTAAAAGCATACCCGGATGCAAAGACA
>ENA-OQAN01000352-OQAN01000352.1-human-gut-metagenome-genome-assembly--contig:-NODE-352-length-24876-cov-2.239080_pt1 | contig 24876 bp, 31 predicted proteins | sample MGYA00242735_ERZ504527 | MGnify/ENA primary metagenome ERZ504527 (study PRJEB26092, sample SAMD00036230) | human gut metagenome | host: Homo sapiens | study: EMG produced TPA metagenomics assembly of... | reverse complement strand
GGAGAAAGGTGCTTATACAGGCGAGATCGCTCCTGCTATGCTCGTAGACGCAGGCGTAAGTACGTAGTACTTGGACATTCCGAGAGAAGAGAATACTTCGGTGAGACAAACGGAGGACGTTAACAAAAAAAATGCTCAAAGCTTTCGAGCATGGCATCACACCGATCATGTGCTGTGGTGAGACACTTACTCAGAGAGAGCAGGGCGTAACAATGGACTTCATCCGTCAGCAGGTTAAGGTTGGATTCCAGGGTGTTACAGCTGATCAGGCTAAGACAGCAGTTATCGCTTACGAGCCGATCTGGCTATCGGAACAGGTAAGACAGCTACAACAGAGCAGGCTCAGGAAGTTTGCGCTGATATCCGTAAATGCATCGCTGAGATCTATGATGATGCTACAGCAGCAGAGATCCGTATCCAGTACGGCGGATCTGTAAACGCTGCAACAGCTCCTGACTTATTCGCTCAGGCTGACATCGATGGCGGTCTTGTAGGCGGCGCTTCCCTGAAACCAGATTTCGGAAAGATCGTAAACTACAAATAAGATTCACTTAAAAAGGGGCTTCGGCCCCTTTTTTTATATCTTTTTAAAAAAAAACCAGAAAAACTCTCCCTGACACGGATAGCACAGCCAACAAAAAAGCTGCATCTGATCACAGTCAGAGAGAGTTTTTCTTATCTTCAGAGTAAGGATTGTTTTTCTCTGAAGCTTTTTTCTGTATGTTCGTTCCTTTCGTCAGGCTCGGGAACGTGTTCCACAATGTCCTCGATCTCGCAGTGGAGAATGGAACACAGCCTGTCTATGGTATAAATTTCAACATTTTTATTTTTTCGAAGTCTGTCCAGAAGTGAACGGGTGATCTGGTAATGTTCATAAAGATCATACTGAGTGATTCCACGCTCCTTCATCGTGACCCAAAATCTGTCATATTTTATCATATATATATCCTGTCCGATTCATCCTTGAATTAATCTTATTATGAAGGTAAAATTGGAATCACAACAGTGTCCTTATATAGACACTACAGAAAGGAGAAGCAATGAGGAAGTTTTTTAAAATCTTAATTTCAGTGGTGATCACACTGTATTTTTCAGCTACCATGTTCTACTGCTTTGTGGCAGGAACACCGGATGACGGAAAAGGGGCAGTGATCTATATGATGTCAGCAGCAGGCCTGTCGATACTGTTTCCGGCTTTTACCTGCGGCTGCATTCATTACATCCTTTATCTCAGAAAAAAAATGGATGAAAGGAGCAAATGATCAGGATTTATGGTATGATAACAATAAATATCTGGCAGGGTATGTCGTTTCAGAAAACGGTTATCTGATAACGGCAGAAACGCATCAGATGGCTGTGCTGTGATGCAGCCGTTACGTATTATAATAGAAAGAAAGCCTGCAGCTGTGCGTAAGACGCTTATATGATCATTTGCGGAGGATTTTATGGGGAATATTCTGGATTATCTTGACTGGAGAGGAGATCTTACCTTTGAGCAGTCACCCTTTAATGAAGTTGACAATCTGATACTGGCGTGTTTTTCCTATCTTGATCTGGATGAGAGGGCAGAAGTAAAAAACGGAAATACTCTTTCTGTAGAAGAACTCTTTGCGGCTTTTTCCAGACGGGAAATGAAGAAGGATCTGAAAGCAGAAAGCGCCTTTCTGCAGAATACACCGATGCTCCTTGAAAAAATGGCCTGTGCGGAGAGATTCCGGAAATGTACAGTAGGGGGCTTTGTCAATGAAATCCTTTCCATCAGGCTCAGCAGTTTGCGGCAGTGACTATAGGACTGGATGATGGAACCACATATATTTCCTTTCGGGGAACCGATGATGACCATTGTGGGATGGAAGGAGGATTTTAACTTAAGTCAACGGAGTTGTTCCTTCGCACAGAAAGGCGTTGGGATATCTGGAAACGCATGGAACTTATATACAGTCCATGCTGCGGATCGGCGGTCATTCCAAAGGAGGAAATCTGGCTATGTATGCAGCGATGCAGTGCAGTGACATCCTGCAGGAAAAGCTTCTTTCTGTCTATGATAATGATGGCCCGGGTTTCCCGGAAGGATTTTTCAGTCCCGGAAGAGTGGAAAGGGTTTTGCCAAAAGTCACTCGTATCATTCCCGAGGCATCTGTGATCGGTATGCTGCTCAGCCACCAGAAAGATCCGCGGATCGTAGCCAGTACACAGAAGGGGATCCTGCAGCATGATGCTTTTACCTGGGAGGTAATGGGGCCATCCTTTATAGAGAAAGAAAGTTTGACAAGAAGAGCTGCGGCGTCAGATCGAAGTCTTCATAAATGGATCGACCATATGGATGAAAAACAGAGAGAGCATCTCATCGGGGAACTCTTTTCTGTGTTGGAAGCAACCGGAGCAGATACCATTTCCCAAATCCAGGAAGGTGGTCTGAAAAGTCTGGCTGCCATGGTGCGCCAGATGGATAAACTGGAACCACAGTCAAAAGCTATGGTGCAGGAACTGATCACCGGACTTTTTGGCAGCTGGCTGGAATTACTTCCTCTGCCGGAACTTGACAAAAAGCGTTTTCTGCCATAACATAGGAGTTACTTTGATAAAAATTGGAAAAAACGGAAAGGGGACATCAGAAAATGAACGAAAAAGTCGTAAATGCGGCCCTTCTTGGTCTCGGAACAGTAGGAACCGGTGTATATAAAGTGATCAAAAGCCAGGAGCAGGAAATGACAGCCAAGCTTGGATGCCAGGTAAAGATCACAAAGATCCTGGTGCGTAACCTTGAGAAAGCGTCCGGGAAGGTAGACGATCCTTCTGTTCTTACAACAGACTGGGCAGATATTGAGGGAGATCCTTCCATTGATATTGTGATCGAGCTGATCGGCGGGATCGAGCCGGCACGTACTTATATCCTTGCAGCACTGAAAGCTGGCAAGAACGTTGTAACTGCAAACAAGGATCTGATCGCAGTCCACGGAAAAGAGATCCTGGAAACTGCCAGGGCAGCGCAGAAGGATTTTCTGTTTGAGGCAGCAGTTGCCGGAGGAATCCCGATCATCAGCGTTGAAGAACAGTCTTGAGGCCAACCATGTAACGGAAGTTATGGGAATCGTAAACGGAACTACGAACTTTATCCTTACCAAGATGTCCCAGGAGGGAATGGAATTTTCAGATGCTCTTGCTCTTGCTACAGAACTTGGATATGCAGAGGCAGATCCTACTGCAGATATCGAGGGAATTGATGCTGGAAGAAAGGTTGCCATTCTTGCATCAGTTGCCTTTAATTCCAGAGTTAACCTTGATAATGTTCATATAGAAGGAATCACAAAGATCACGGCAAAGGATATCCGTTACGCAAAAGAAATGGGCTGCGAGATCAAGCTTCTGGGTGTTGCACGCTGTCAGGAGGACGGCGTTGAGGCCTATGTCTGCCCGATGCTGATCCCGGCAGAGCATCCCCTTGCATCCGTCAATGATTCTTATAATGCGGTTTTTGTACACGGAGATGCAGTAGGAGATACCATGTTCTATGGACGTGGAGCAGGTGAGCTTCCTACAGCAAGTGCGGTCGCCGGTGATGTATTTGAGGTAGTTCGTAATATGAAGGCAGATTGCTGCGGAAGAGTAGGCTGCACCTGCTATAAGACACTTCCGGTAAAAGATATGGCAGATACCCATAACCGCTATTTCCTCCGCCTGCAGGTAGAGGACCGCTGCGGTGTGCTGGCTGAGATCCTGGAGCATTTTGCAAAATATCAGGCAAGCGTGGCACAGATCATGCAGAAAGAAAGCAAGAGACCGGATACTGCAGAGGTTGTTGTGATCACTAAACTTGTAAGTGAGGGCGCTTTCTTTAAGGTCAAGGAAGAGCTGGAAAATAGCGCATCTGTAAGAAAGATTTCTTCTATGATCCGTGTATACCAGAAATAATATCTTTCGCGTAAATTTACAGATCAGCCGCATTAGTTGTCAGGAAATTGGAAACAGACAAATTTTTTGTCAAAGAAAACGTTGCAAAATTTCTGGATTTTGGTACTATATAAAATGGAAAACAAAAGAATCCTGAATGGTACAGAGGGTTTCAGAATCATTGAAGAGCTGTGCCGGACAGATTTTCGATCAAAGATAAGAAGGGGAAAATTATGAGCAAAAAAACCAACAGTTTAATGATCCTTGATGGATACGGACTCAATGACAGACATGACGGAAATGCTGTATATGAGGCAAAAACACCGGTTATGGACGGACTCATGAAAGATTATCCGTTTGTAAAAGGCAATGCCAGCGGTCTTGCGGTAGGTCTTCCGGACGGACAGATGGGTAACTCCGAGGTTGGTCATATGAACATGGGCGCAGGCCGTATCGTATACCAGGAGCTTACAAGGATCACAAAAGAGATCCAGGACGGCGATTTCTTCAAGAATGAGGCACTTCTTTCTGCTATGAAGAATGCAAAAGACAACGATTCCGCGATTCATTTTATGGGACTTCTTTCTGACGGTGGCGTACACAGCCACAATACACATCTCTACGGACTTCTTGAGATGGCAAAGAGAGAGGGACTCAAGAAAGTTTACGTACACTGCTTCCTGGATGGACGTGACACACCGCCTGCATCCGGTAAAGAGTTTGTAGAGCAGCTGGAAGCTAAAATGAAAGAGATCGGCGTTGGTGAGATCGGTGTGATCTCCGGACGTTATTATGCAATGGATCGTGATAACCGCTGGGATCGTGTTGAGCTTGCATATAAAGCTCTTACACAGGGCGAAGGCGTAAAGGGAACAGATGCTGCAGCAGCAGTTCAGGCTTCCTATGATGATGACAAGACAGATGAATTTGTGCTTCCGACTGTTATCGAGAAGGACGGCAAACCGGTTGCAACTATTTCCGATAAGGATTCCGTTGTATTCTTCAACTTCCGTCCGGACCGTGCAAGAGAGATCACAAGAGCTTTCTGTGATGACGATTTTAAGGGCTTTGAGAGAGCAAAGAGACTGGATACCACATTCGTATGCTTCACAGAGTATGATGATACCATCCAGAACAAGCTGGTAGCATTCCACAAGGTTCTTCTTCACAATACCTTTGGTGAGTACCTTGCAGCTCACGATATGACACAGGCACGTATCGCCGAGACAGAGAAATATGCACATGTTACATTCTTCTTCAACGGTGGTGTTGAGGAACCAAACAAAGGAGAGGACAGAATCCTTGTAAAATCCCCGAAGGTTCCGACCTACGATATGCAGCCGGAGATGAGTGCACCGGAGGTTTGTGAAAAGCTTGTAGAGGCGATCAAATCTGACAAATATGATGTGATCATCATCAACTTTGCGAACCCGGATATGGTTGGCCATACAGGTGTTGAGGCAGCTGCAATCAAGGCTGTTGAGACTGTTGATGCGTGTGTTGGTAAGGCTGTAGAGGCAATCAAAGAGGTTGACGGACAGCTCTTTATCTGCGCTGACCATGGTAACGCAGAGCAGCTTGTAAATTATGAAACAGGTGAGCCATGGACAGCTCATACAACGAACCCGGTACCGTTTATCCTTGTAAACGCAGATCCGAAATACACACTTCGTGAGAACGGATGTCTTGCAGATATCGTTCCGACTCTGATCCAGCTTATGGGTATGGAGCAGCCGAAGGAAATGACAGGAGAGTCTCTTCTTGTTGAGAAATAAATAAGATTCACGGAATCCCGGCAGATTTTTACGGATCTGCCGGGATTTTTCATTCCGATTGTTTCTTGTTTTCACACATGAAAAAAAATTTCAAAATCATCTTGTAAAATCATTCCATTTCAACTATAATCCCTCTGATACATAAAAACAGGTAACTTTTGAGCAACTGTAAAGTTACAGAAAGAATAATAAAAAGAATAACAAAAAGCAGCACAAAGTTTAGGAACGATCAAATTAAATGGGGGGAAAAAAGATTTCATGAAAACAGACATGACACAGGGAAAACCGGTAAAAGTGCTCCTGGGATTTACGATCCCGGTATTTATTGGTAATGTATTTCAGCAGTTCTACAATATGGTAGATGCGGTGGTTGTAGGAAAATTTGTAGGAACAAAGGCACTGGCGGCAGTTGGCTCAACAGGAACTATCATCTTTTTGATCATAGGCTTTCTTCTGGGACTTACTGCCGGTTTTACCGTACTGACTGCACAGAAGTACGGTGCGGGAAAAATGGATGAGATGCGTCAGACCGTGGGCAATGCACTGATCCTGACAGCGCTGGTCTCGGCAGTGATGACAGCAGTCAGCATGACAGGTATGCATGCACTTCTGAAATTTATGCATACGCCGGATGATATTTTCAAGGATGCATATGCTTACGTTATGATCATCTGCGGAGGGATTTTTGCCCAGGCATTATATAATATCCTGGCCAGTATCCTCCGTGCACTGGGAAACAGTAAGGTACCACTGTATTTTCTGATCTTATCTGCAATGCTGAATATTGTGCTTGACCTTGTATTTATCATCGTGTTTAAGCTGGGAGCGCCTGGAGCAGCCTGGGCTACCATTATTTCCCAGGGAGTTTCAGGAGTCTTATGTCTGGTATATATCTGGAAGTTTGTGCCGGAGCTCCGTATGAAAAAAGAAGACTGGTATTTTAGACGTAACCTCGCAGCCAAGCAGATCGGTGTGGGAATCCCAATGGGACTGCAGTATTCCATTACGGCGATCGGAACCATGATGGTACAGTCAGCCTTAAATATGCTTGGCTCTTATGCGGTGGCGGCGTTTACAGCAGGAAGTAAGATCGAGCAGATCTTCACCCAGGCATATGTGGCACAGGGAACTGCCAGCGCTACCTACAATGCACAGAATATCGGAGCCGGAAAGCTTGAGAGAGTGAGGGAAGGCTTCCGGGCTTCGCATTTTATAGGAATTGTATATTCTGTTGTTGTTGGTAGTTTTCTGTTCTTTGCGGGAAAATATTTTGCATATCTGTTTATCTCAGATAACATTGAAGAAGTGCTTCCTATGGTAGCAATCTATGTAAAATGTGTGGCACTGTTTTTTATTCCTCTGTATTTTGTCAATGTACTGCGAAACGGGATCCAGGGAATGGGATATGGTCTTCTTCCTATGATGGCCGGTGTGGCTGAGCTTGCAGGAAGAGGGATCACCGCTACCGTTGCAGCCGGAAAAAGCAGCTATATCGGTACCTGTCTTGCAAGTCCGGTGGCCTGGATCTTTGCGTCAGTGCTCCTTTGGGTAATGTACGTCTATGTTATGAAAGATATGGCGCGGAAGCTGTACGGTACAAATAAGTTATAAAAAAACCGTGAAATGAGATGCAATTTCCGGAAAGTATGATATAATGAAAAAGCTGGTGAGTAAGACCAGAAAGTATCAATGGAAAGATGCCTTTTTTGAAGGCACATGAACATAGAGGTGAATAAATATGAGCAACGATGAAAAGAGGGATATCGAGGACAGGATCAATGATGCCATGGCAAAGATCGTCAGTGATACTGCAGGAGAGCCTCAGCCTGAAAATAAAAATAACAGATCAGCTGCTCACAAGTCGGCACGACTTCGAAATCAGCAAGGCCAAGGAAGATCACCTACGTACCTATCGATGAATCTGAATTTGAACCTATTGTTATACCCGAAAGAAAAAGCAATAAGGCACTGAAGGTGACCGGAATGATCGCCGCCATGGTTTTGGTAGTGGCAGGCTGTGCATATGCAGGAGTATCTTATTATTATACCAGTCATTTCTTTGAGGGCACAACGATTAACGGGATCGACAGCTCCAACAGGACTGCATATGAGGTTGAGCAGGAGATCGCAAAAAAAATGGAAGGCTATTCCATCCAGGTAAAGGCCAGAGATCAGGAACCGCAGACGATAGAAGGAACGGATATCAGTTATCGTTATATATCCAGTGGTGAAGTTCTGAAGCTTTTGAAAGCGCAGAAGCCCTATGAATGGGTGAGAGGATTTTTTGAAAAGACGACTTACACAGCCAGTGAGCAGACAGCTTTTGACAAGTCAAAGCTGGAGTCAGAGTGAAAGCACTGAACTGTGCCCAGAAAGAGAATCAGGTAGCACCGGAGAATGCGTACGTAAGCTTAATGATTCCGAGTTTACGATCGTGCCGGAGACAGTGGGAAGTGAACTGAAGGTAAAGAAGCCTATCAGATGATCAGTGATGCTATCAGCAGCGATGACGGGGAAGTAGATCTTGGCAGTAACCCGGATGCTTATGTGAAAGCAGATGTGACCAGCGACAGTGCAGATCTGCAGGCAACGGTGGATGCATATAATAACTTTGCGAGGGCAAGCATCACCTACACATTTGGAGATGAGACAGTAACACTTGATGGAAGCACCATCAAGAACTGGCTGCAGTTTGACGAAAAGGGCCAGCTGATCCAGGATGATGCATCCTTCAAACAGCATATCGTGGATTATGTGGCACAGCTTGCAGCGGATCATGATACAGTAGGTACAGAGCGTCAGTTCCAGACAACAAGCGGAAGAACTGTTTCGGTTTCCGGTTCTGCATATGGCTGGAAGATCGATCAGGACGGAGAGGTGGCACAGCTTACCCAGGAGATCCAGTCCGGAGCTCAGACGACCAGAGAGCCGGTTTATTCCATGAGAGCCAATTCTTATGGTGTGAATGATCTGGGAAATACCTACATTGAAGTGGACCTTACAGAACAGTATATGTGGTATTATCAGGATGGAAATGTGATCTTTGAATCAGATATCGTATCCGGACTTGCAAGTGATCCGAAGAGAAAAACACCTCCTGGAATCTTCACCTTGTATTATAAGAAGAGCCCGGATGTGCTACGTGGCACCAAGAAACCAGACGGAACCTATTCCTATGAACAGCCGGTAACCTACTGGATGCCGTTTAACGGAGGCATTGGATTCCATGATGCAGACTGGCAGCCGTATTTTGGAGGCGATCGGTATCTAACCGGAGGTTCCCACGGCTGTATCAATATGCCGCCGGATAAAGCGGGAGAGCTTTACAACATTATCCAGTATAATGTTCCGATCGTCTGTTTCTATTGATCGGATCAGTAGTCAAAAAACAAACAGGAGCCAGCCGGTGATCCGGTGTGTGGCTCCTGTTCTTTAGCAGGAGGAAAATATTATGTTTGATCAGTCATTCAGCTTTATACTTACAATCGCAGCACTGGTAGTAGGATTTATGCTTTTTACCGGACACGGTTCCTTTTTTATGAAAGGCGGAAACACACAGGCCAGAGCCCAGAAGTATGATGAGAAAAAAATGGAAAAGGTTTCAGGAATCTGTCTGATACTTATCGGAGTGGCTACAGGAGTTGACGCATTTACCACAAGTGTAGCAGCAAAGATCGCCTATGTAGTAATTCTGTTTGTGATACTTGCGGTATTTCTGTTTGTACTCAGAACAAAATGTATCAAAAAATGATCAGAAGTATCAGAACTATCCTTTAGGTAAAAAAGCAGAACTCCCCGTGAAACGGTAACCTGTCTGATCAGGCTCCGGTATCCGCGGGGAGTTTTTCTGTCTGTATTTAGTTTAATTTCGTTCGGCTGGTCTGCCGGAATGTCAGAGTAAAGATGATTCCCTTTACGATGGAAGTAAGGGAAAGTGCCCACCAGATACCATTAAGTCCCATTCCCGCATGAGTCAGCAGCATGGCAAGCGGGATTCTGGCCCCTGTCAGGATAATACTGATGATACTGCAGAGCTTGGTCATACCAAGGCCGGACAGTGCACCGATGGTCATCAGCTCAATGGCCATGAAAGCCTCACAGAAGCCGATGATGATCAGGTAATTTACAGAAATCCCAAGGGATTCCGGATCATGGAAAAACAGTCCGGAGATCGGGCGTGGGAGCAGCACAAAGGCTGCAGTTATGATAAGACCCCAGATTGTCAGGATACCAAAGGAAATACGGTAGCCCTGGCGGATGCGGTCGTATTTTTTTGCACCGAAATTCTGTGCGGTAAAAGCATTTAAGGCAGAGGCAAAGCCGTCCGCGGTGTTCCAGGAAACGGATTCGATCTGTCCGCCCACACGCTGGACAGCAATGGCAGCAGCACCGAAGGCGGAAACCATTCTGGTCAGTACCATGGAGATCATACAGTAGAGCATGCTCTGGATAGCGGTTGGAAAACCAATGCGGAAGATATTTTTATAAAATTTTCCCGGAAAACGTGAAAAAAGATGAAGTTCACGAAGTACATTTGTTTCCAGCCCGGAAGTAAAGATCCGGAAAACCAGCACTGCAAAAACCAGGAACTGTGCAGTTACTGTGGCAATGGCAGCACCTGCCGTTTCAAGCCGTGGAAAAGGTCCAATGCCAAGGATCAGGAGCGGATCCAGGAGCATATTTCCCACAAGTCCAAGAAAATTGGCCATCAGCGGAGACCTGGAATCTCCCTGGGCTGTAAAAAGTCCGGTGAGAGTCAGGTTCAGGAAGGAAAAAATGATCAGTCCGCAGGTGATCAGCATATAAGATCTGGCAGAAGAATATGCTTCCGGGTCTGTCAGATTAAAAAATTCGATCAGAGGATCAAGAAATATAATACTTGCTGCAGAAAATAAGAGACCGAACAGAATGGTCATCTGCAGGGCACTGGCCGCGTAGGAACGTGCCTCTTTATAATCCTTCCGGCCGCAGGACTGTGCTGTGTTTACCTGTCCGCCCATTCTCGGAAGGGCTACCAGTCCCTGGGAAAGCCACACATACATGCCGCCTACACCGACACCGGCAACTGCCTTGGAGCCCAGAAGCCCGATCCAGGCCATATCTGTGATATTATAGCAGTTCCAAGAAGGGAAGATGCCATGATAGGAAGAGCAAGCTCTGAAAGCGTTTTCAGGATCGGACCGGAAGTAAGGTCTATGGATTTTGATTTTTTCATACTCATCTGCATATCTCCGTAAGGTCAAAAGGCCTGGTGATCCGGTAATCCGGTTTATCCACCTGACCGAAACCGTATTCAGCAAAGATAAAAGGAACTCCTGCTTTCCGGCAGGCATTAAAGTCTCCTATAGTATCACCGATATAAACCGGATCGGAAAGATTATTATCCTCGCGGATCTTCATGATATTTTCCGCTTTGGCCATGCCGGTGTCACCGGGACAGAGATGGCCCTTGAAATAGTGTCCGAAGCCTGTGGATTTCAGGAACACTTCAATATATCCGGCCTGGCAGTTACTGACGATAAAAAGAGGAAAACGGCTGGAAAGAATCTTCAGTGTTTTCTCAAGATCCGGATACAGCGGAGCACATTTGCGAAGCAGTGCCTCGTGCTCTGCCTGGCAGCAGCCGTCGATGATACGAAGCTGTTCTGCTTCCGGAAGCTCAGGGAAAAGAGCCTTTGCGATATCCGGCAGCAGCTGGCCGAAAAGCCCCATCAGTCGTTTGGCGCTTACGTCGGTATCCATGTGTCCGTATGGATAAGGTAATCACTCCAGGCCTCAGCTACGATCCCGGTGGAATCCCAGAGCGTACCGTCAACATCAAAAATAACACTGTCCATCAGAAAAACCTCCCCAAAAAACTATGATATGTAAAAAAAACAACCCTTTGTACTGGACATAGTACAAAACAAGTTACTGTTCACTCCGTTCTCAGCAACAGCTTCGCGATGCACAGAATTTATGCTAATCGCATAAATTCGCGCGGTATGTCTCGGGTTTCTGTGACCTTCGCTCACAAAAAACACCTCGCGGAATATTACCAGTGAACAGTGATCAAAACAATTCTATATGAGAAAAGAAAAAAAAGCAACTGCGCTTTTGAAGATTTTATGTTATAGTAAGGGTTACGAGGGAAAAACTATGAATTATAAGAATACGATCAGAGGTATATTCAAAGACAGGCCTAACCGTTTTATCGCTCATGTGCAGATCGGGGATCAGCTGGAAACGGTTCATGTGAAGAATACAGGCAGATGCCGGGAACTTCTTGTTCCGGAAGCAGAAGTGATCCTGGAAAAGAGTGATAATCCTGCCAGGAAAACGAAATACGATCTGATCAGTGTGAACAAGGAGGGCCGCTGGATCAATATGGATTCCCAGGCCCCAAATAAAGCAGCAGAAGAGTGGGTGGCGGCCGGAAATCTTTTTCCGGAGAAAGTGACTGTCAGGAGAGAAAAGACATACGGAAATTCCCGTTTTGACCTGTATGTGGAATCCGGGAAGCGAAAGGCTTTTATCGAGGTAAAAGGCGTCACTCTGGAAGAAAATAATATCGTGCGTTTTCCGGACGCACCTACAGAACGGGGGATCAAGCATCTTTGTGAGCTGATGCATGCAGCAGCTGACGGCTATGAGGCGTATCTTCTTTTGGTGATCCAGATGAAGGGTGTAAGGTATTTTGAACCAAATCGGGAGACACATCCGGAATTTGGAGAAACACTTAAGGCGGCAGCAGATGCCGGTGTTCACATTCTGGCCTATGACTGTGCTGTCACGGAAGATTCCATGAAGATCTGTGATCCGATACCGGTAAGATTATAGAAAGGAAACGATATGCCTGAAAACATTGCAGAACCCTTCTGAATGGTACGATAAAAACAAAAGGATCCTGCCCTGGAGAGATAAAGACAATGCTATTATACCTGGTATCTGAGATCATGCTCCAGCAGACCCGAGTGGAAGCTGTGAAACCTTATTTTCAGCGCTTTATCCAGGAACTTCCGGATGTAGCAGCCCTTGCGGCGGCACCGGAAGAGAGGATCATCAAGCTGTGGGAAGGCCTTGGCTATTACAGCCGTGTCCGCAACATGCAGAAAGCGGCTGTTCAGGTCATGGAAGAATATGGAGGCAGGATCCCTGAGGATTTTGAGACACTTCTCTCGTTAAAAGGAATAGGAAGATATACGGCAGGTGCCATTGCGTCCATTGCCTACGGAAAGAAAGTCCCTGCAGTAGATGGAAATGTGCTGCGGGTATACGCAAGACTCACCGAAAACCGTGGAGATATCATGAAACAGTCTGTACGGAAATCGGTGGAAAATGATCTTACAGAGCAGATGTCTGAGGACAGACCAGGGGATTTCAACCAGGCTATGATGGAGCTGGGAGCTGTAGTCTGTGTTCCAAACGGAGCAGCAAAGTGCGAAGAATGCCCGCTGGGGCATTTTTGCCTTGCCAGAAAGCATGGAACAGTAGAAGAACTTCCCGTAAAAGCACCGAAGAAAGCCCGTACCATAGAACAGCGAACGGTCCTTGTGATCCAGGACGGAGCAGGAACAGCGATCCGTAAACGTCCGGATACAGGACTTCTGGCAGGCCTTTATGAGCTTCCAAATGTGGAAGGACATCTGACGGAGAAGGCGGCACTTGCCCGGGTAAAAGCCATGGGGCTGGAACACTGCGGATCGAAGCACTGCCGGATGCGAAGCACATTTTTTTCCCATATTGAATGGAGGATGTGTGCTTATCGTATCGCTGTATCCTCTCTGGAAGAAGCACCGCAGGGGGAGTTCCTGTTTGTGGATAAGAGAGAATCCGATAAAAAATATGCAATACCATCTGCGTTTCGCGCATACACCAGATATATGAAGGAGGAAAACACATGAAACTTTTGAGCGTAGCAATACCATGCTATAATTCAGAGGCTTATATGTCAAAATGCATCAATTCCCTGCTGATCGGAGGAGAGGAAGTAGAGATCATCATTGTAGATGATGGCTCCAGTGACCGTACTGCCGAGATCGCAGATGATTATGCCGAGAAATATCCAACTATCGTAAAAGCCATACATCAGGAAAATGGCGGCCATGGACAGGCAGTCAACACAGGGATCAAAAACGCAACAGGACTTTATTTCAAGGTTGTGGACAGTGATGACTGGGTAAATCAGGATGCCTACTATGAGGTCCTGAAAACACTTTATGACTGATACGTGGGGCTGAGACCGTGGATCTTCTCATCAGTAATTTCGTTTATGAGAAGCAGGGAGCTACCCGCAAAAAGGTCATGCAGTACAGACACTGTTTTCCGACAAACCAGATTTTCGGATGGGATGAGGTACGCCACATGAAAAAAGGCCAGTATCTCCTTATGCATTCCATGATATACCGTACAAAACTTCTCCATGACTGTGGAATGGAGCTTCCGAAGCATACGTTCTACGTAGATAACCTGTTTGCGTTTGAGCCGCTTCCCTATGTAAAAAATCTCTATTATCTGGATGTAAATTTCTATCGATATTTTATTGGAAGAGATGATCAGTCTGTCAATGAGAAAGTGATGATCAAGCGTATCGATCAGCAGATCCGTGTAAACAAACTGATGGTGGACGCCTATCTGAAGGCTAATGTGAGCAACCGCAGACTTCGTGCTTATATGTTCAGCTATCTGGATATCATCACAACCGTTTCTTCGATCATGCTGGTAAGAGCTGCAACGCAGGAATGCCTGGATAAAAAACAGGAGCTGCAGGATTACATCAAAGATCAGAATATGGGACTGTACCGGAAGCTTCGGAGAAGTCTCTTCGGAAGGGTGTCCAATCTTCCCGGAAGAGGTGGAAGAAAGATGTTTGTGGCAGCCTATAAGATCTGTCAGAAGTTTTATGGATTTAATTAAAAAAAAAGCCCCCAACGGGGCTTTTTATAAATTCTGTTCCGGTTTCTTCTTGCGCATATGAGATAGGGAGCGCTGTTCCTCGTAATCCTCCACTCTCTGTGGATAGAACAGGAGATGTCCGAACAGTGCCAGTGTGGTACCAAGACATACATCGATCACGGAGTGCTGCTTGATAAACATGGTGGACAGGATGATCAGAACAGAAAGGATCAGGCTCCTCGCTGAAGCCATTTCCTGTCTTTCAGTGCCTGGCAGTGATGAATGGCAAAATAAACAGCCAGGGAATTAAATACATGGATACTTGGCAGGATGTTGGTGGGAGTATCTGTCCGATAGAGCTCGGCCACCAGTCGTGTAAAGATGTTGCTTCTGGGGAATACCGCAGGGCGGAGATACTGAACGTTCGGATAGATGTAGGAAACAACAAGGAAAACCGTCATTCCCATCATCAGGTTGAAGATCAGCTGGAAATATTCCTTTTTATTCTTATTGCGAAACAGGAAATACACAACCGTTATTACCACATATGGAAACCATAAAAGGTACGGAATAATAAAAATCTCGCAGAACGGGATCATATCATCAAAAACAGTATGTACAACATGGTAGGCTCGTACAGGCCGCTGCTCCAGATATCCAAACAGGATAAGATAGGCAACGAAATAGATTGCTATGATAAAACCGTGCCTGTATTTTTTTATTTTACTCAACATTTTGCCGCTCCTTTTCTTGAGGTATGGCTGATGTCAGCCTTAAGCTTCTTTTTTGTTAAGTATCTACCTGCTACTATAACACAGGCATTATGATTTTTAAAGGTTTCTTTTCAATGGTCACAGAAAATTCACGCTGGATTCCGCCGGATTCTCCGTCTTTATGCACAGGAAGGGAATGTCACTTGTAATATGTACGTTCCTGCACTGTAAAATATGTACACCGCGAATGCGGGTATGTTTTCCCCAGAGAGCGCTCGGCAGGCAGAACAGCATTTTCAGCTTGGAGATTCCTTCAATAACGATCACATCCAGTAAACCATCCTCCGGACTGGCGTTTGGACAGAATTTAAAGCCTCCGCCTTCATATTTCTGGTTCATTACAGCCGCAAACCAAGTCCTGCTGAAGGTTTGTGGCTTGTTCCCGTCAAGTGTTATCGTGACCGGGGACGGAGTAAGGAAGAGAAATTGCTTCAGTGCCACCATAAGGTAGATGAGTTTACCCATATGGAGACGGTTGAGAAATTTTTTGCCAGGTGTGATCAGGACTTCCTGACAGATTGCCGCATCGTAGCCCATTCCTGCACTGATGCCGAAACGGTAGGAATGGCTGCCAAGGTGGAGAACAGGAACATCCATGAAAATGGTCCGTCTGTTTTCAAGGATAGAGCGAAGCGCTTCAAAAGGATCAAAGGGCAGGCCCATACTGCGGCAGAAATCGTTGCCGGACCCGACCGGGATAAATCCGAAAACAACCGAAGACAGATCAATGATCCCGGTAAGTACTTCGTAAATAGTGCCGTCACCGCCTACTGTTACCAGAGTTACCGGATCCTCCGGTGTTCCGGCGGCACTGATCCTCTGTGCCAGTACTGTGGCGTGTCCCACATATTCTGTGAGAAAATACTGATATGAGATCCCCTGACTTTCCATGATGCTGCGAAGCCGGTTCCAGACATTACGTCCCTCACCGGATCTTGAATTGGGATTCACAATAAAAGAATACATAATAAAAAACCTCCAAACAACTCTCTGCTTTATCATAACATTGACGTTCGGCTTTTACAAATTAAAATTTCTTAAGGATTTCTATATTTTACATAAACTTAACCTTTTTTCTATGTTGGATTTTACGAATGCACTTTATACTTGCACGTATCAGATGAAAAATGAAGCTGGAGGAAAATTATGATATATCTTGTGGAAGATGATGAAAGTATCCGTGAACTTGTTGTATATACATTAAACAGTCAGGGTCTGGAGGCACAGGGTTTTGAACGGCCATCACTTTTCTGGAAAGCGCTGGAAAAAGAACTGCCTTCACTGGTGCTTCTGGACATTATGCTTCCGGAGGAAGACGGACTGTCTATTTTAAAAAAAATCCGTATCCGTCCGGATGTGCGGAAACTTCCGGTGATCATGCTTACTGCAAAAGGAAGTGAGTTTGATACCGTGGTAGGTCTGGACAGCGGTGCAGATGATTACATTCCGAAGCCGTTCCGTATGATGGAACTGATCTCCAGGTACGTGCCTTCTTCGGAGAGCAGAGGACAATGGCGCAGAGGAGTATCGTATGGAAAATCTTTATGTATGTCCGGGAAGACATGAGGTAACTGTTGATCAGGAGCCTGTGAATCTGACACTGAAAGAATACGAGATGCTTTGTCTCCTTCTGAAAAACAGTGGTACGGTTCTTTCCAGAACACAGCTTTTAAATCAGATCTGGGGATATGAATTCGACGGGGAGAGCAGAACCGTAGATGTACATATCCGTACCTTCGCCAGAAGCTTGGCCCGGCAGGAGATCTGGTGGAAACAGTTCGTGGAGTGGGCTATAAGATCAGCGGAAAATGTGCATGAACAGCTGCTGAGAGTAATATGAAAGTAAAGAGCATTTCGACGGAAAAAGGCTTCGGCCTTTTCTGGACGAAGTGCTTTTTTTCATGCTATAATAGTTGAACCCCGGAGCCATTAGGAAACAGGCTCCAAAGAGTAAGAGGTGAAAGAAAAAAATATGAAATCATTAGTAATTGCGGAGAAGCCATCCGTTGCCAGAGACATTGCCAGAGTCCTCCACTGTAGTCAGAAGGGGAACGGAACCCTGGAAGGAAAAGACTATGTAGTGACCTGGGCCCTGGGACATCTGGTAACACTGGCAGATCCGGAAGAATACGATAAAAAATATACCAAATGGGAGCTTTCCACGCTTCCCATGATGCCGGAGAAAATGAAACTGGTGGTGATACGCCAGACCTCCAAGCAGTACAATGCGGTGAAAACCCAGCTTTACAGGAAGGATATCGGGGAGATCATCATTGCCACAGATGCCGGACGAGAGGGAGAACTGGTTGCAAGGTGGATCCTGCAAAGGCAGACTGCCATAAACCTATTAAGCGTCTGTGGATCTCATCCGTAACGGACAAAGCAATCCGTGACGGCTTTGCCCACCTTAAAAACGGCCATGATTATGATGATCTTTACCGTGCGGCACAGGCCAGGGCGGAGGCGGACTGGCTGGTGGGAATGAACGGGACCAGAGCGCTGACCTGTAAATATAATGCCCAGCTTTCCTGCGGACGTGTGCAGACCCCCACCCCTTGCCATGATCGCAAGAAGAGAGCAGGAGATCCGGGAATTTAAGCCGGAGGATTATTACGGGATCACTCTGCAGGCGGGAAATGTACGCTGGACCTGGCGTGACGGAAAAAGCGGAAGCTCCGCACCTTTAAGAAGGAGCGTGCCCAGGAGATCCAGACAAAGGCAGGAAAAAGCAACCTTACCATAACAAAGGTTTCCAGAAAGCCGAAGAAGACCTATGCGCCGGGGCTTTATGACCTGACCACTCTTCAGAGAGAAGCCAATCAGAAATACGGCTTTTCTGCAAAGGAAACTCTGAATATCATGCAGAGGCTCTACGAGAATCACAAAGTCCTTACCTACCCAAGAACGGATTCCAGGTATATCGGAAGGATGTCGTTCCTACCATTAAAGAACGTCTTCAGGCATGCGGAACAGGTCCTTATCGAAAACTTGCCGGTGCGCTGGTCAATAAACCGATCCAGACCAGTGCTGGCTTTGTGGATGACAAAAAAGTCAGTGACCATCATGCCATCATTCCTACAGAACAGTTTGTACAGCTGGATCATATGACCAACGAGGAACGGAAGATTTACGATATGGTAGTACGCCGTTTCCTGAGCGTGCTGTATCCGCCGGCTGTATATGAGCTGGTAAGCATGGAAGGAACTGCAGCAGGAGAAACTTTCGCTGCAAGCGGACGTATTGTAAAAAGTGCAGGGTGGAGAGAGGTTTATGAAGGAGGCTGGCAGGATGAGGAAGAAGAGGATTCATCGGATAAGCTGAAAGACCAGCAGCTTCCGGAGCTTACGGAAGGCCAGAAACTTACCGTGGAATCCGCATCCCTTACAAACGGAAAAACAAAACCACCGGCCAGATTTACAGAGGCCACACTTCTTGGTGCCATGGAAAATCCGGTCCACTTTATGGAAAGCCACGACAAAAAAGCGGCAAAAACCCTTGGTGAGACCGGTGGACTTGGAACGGTAGCCACAAGAGCGGACATCATTGAGAAGCTTTTCAACAGCTTTATGATGGAAAAAAGAGGCAATGAGATCTACATTACCTCCAAGGCGAAACAGCTTCTGGAGCTGGTTACCGGAAGAACTGAAAAAGCCGGAGCTTACCGCAGACTGGGAGATGAAGCTCAGTGATATTGCAAACGGAAAGCTCCGTCAGGATAAATTCCTCACAGGGATCCGTAAATATGCCTGTGAGATCGTAGATGAGATCAAAGGCGGACAGGGAACCTTCCGCCATGACAATATGACAAACAAGAAGTGCCTAACTGCGGCAAACATCTTCTGGCAGTCAACGGAAAGAATGCCAAAATGCTGGTGTGCGAGGACCGGGAATGCGGATACAGAGAGACAGTATCCAGGACCACCAATGCGCGCTGTCCGAAATGCCATAAGCGTATGGAGATGCTTCTGAAGGGAAAAGAAGAGACCTTTGTATGTCAGTGCGGCTATAAAGAAAAGCTTCATCCTTCCAGGCAAGACGAGCCAAAGAGGGTGCAGGTGTGAATAAGCGTGATGTGCAGCGTTATCTTAAGAAACAGCAGAAAGAGGCCAATGAGCCGGTGAACAATGCATTTGCACAGGCGTTGTCAGGAATTAAACTGGATTAAATAAATTGCCTGTCCAGATATCCGGGGTTCGGATGAGCGGAGGACCGGATGCAGATACATCGGTCGGAGAAATGTGTCTGGCAGAACAGGACAGCAGAAAGAGAGGAAAACGATTTGGGATTACAGGATGACAGAATGTCAGGAAATATTCAGGATATCGCAAGACTGATCACAAGACTTCTTCTTAAGGGAGATATGCCGCAGTATACACTTCCTGCAGCAGAGGCAGATTATACAGAGGCAGACCAGCTTTTTAAGAAGGTTATCGGACTTGCTGATGAGGGTGATATCAACGGAGCGGAAAATGAGCTTCTTATGAACATGGAGGAAGATGATCCGGATTATCTGGAGCTTGCCCTTACCTTTTATCTGCATCTCAATGATATGGACGTAGATTACCTGGATGATCACGATTATTCCAGGGAGGAGATCCTGGACGGGTTGAAAAGCCTGGCTGAGGACTGGGGAGTTACAGGACTGGAGGCACTTGTCTGATGCGGTGGGAGGTTACACTGGAGGAATTCGACGGTCGTTTATACGAGGCAAATGACATGGTAAAGGCAGACTGTCAGGACTGTAAGGGCTGTTTTGACTGCTGTACGGGAATGGGAGATTCTGTTGTACTGGATCCGCTGGATGTATGGCGGTTAAGTCAGGGACTTCACTTAAGTGTGGACCAGCTGCTTGCCGGAAAAATAGAGCTTGGCGTCACAGACGGAAATATTCTGCCGCATCTTAGGATGACAGGGGCAGAGGAACGATGCGTATTTCTGAATGGCAACGGAAGATGCTCCATCCACAGTTTCCGTCCGGGCTTCTGCCGTTTGTTCCCGCTGGAAGATACTATGAGGACGGGAGTTTTAAATACATCCTTCAGATCCACGAGTGCAAAAAGACCAGCCGCAGTAAGATCAAGGTCCGGAAATGGGTAGATACTCCGGATTTTCGAAATTACGAAAAATTTGTCTGTGACTGGCATTATTTTCTTCTGGATGTCCAGTCGGTTCTCTATGAGAGCGAGGACAGTGATCTGATCCGAAACCTGAACATGTATGTGGTGAACCAGTTTTACAGGAAGCCTTATGATGAGAAGCGGGATTTTTATGAGCAGTTTTATGAGAGACTTGCGGCGGGAAAAGAACTCCTGAGCCTTGGAGTGTGAAACAGACCAGGCAGCGAGGTGTCTGAGCTTACCTGCCTGAAAGTCTCTCGCGCGGAGGAAAGAAAGGATTTTTTGACATATGAACTTAAATCAGCTCACATATTTTGTGACTCTTGCCCAGATCGAAAATTATACCAGAGCAGCCAAGAGGCTGGATATAACCCAGCCAAGCCTGAGCCATGCGATCTCCAACCTTGAAAAGGAACTGCAGGTTCCACTTTTTGAGCGTCACGGAAGAAATGTGACCATGACCAAATACGGGGAAATGTTTCTGAAATATGTGCAGGACTCCTTACATATCCTGAATCTTGGTGTGGAGAGGATACAGGAAGCGGCAAGGATTCCGGGAGGAAGTATTTCCATCGGGTATATCCATACCCAGGGACGCAGATTTATCCCGGAGCTTGTCCGGGGCTTCCTTAATGAACAGGAGGGGAAGAAGATTGATTTCCGTTTTCAGAATGCAGCTACCGGAAGTCTGATCCGGGGTCTGAAAGAAGAGAAATTCGACGTGATCTTCTGTTCCCGGGCAGAGGGTGAGAAGGAGATCAGCTTTGTGCCGGTGTCAGAAGAAAAGCTGGTGGCTGTAGTGCCTGAGAACCATGCTCTTGCAGACCGAAATTCAGTGACCATAAAAGAGCTGGGGCAGTATCCGCAGGTGACCTTTACCCCTGCAAGCGGACTGTATTTTGTGATCCGGGAGCTTTTCGAAAAGGAAGGACTTTCACCGGAGACGGCCTTTGAGGTAGAAGAGGATGGTGCACTGGCAGGTATGGTGGCGGAGGAATTTGGTGTAGGCATTGTGCCGGATGTACCGGTGATCCATACACTTCCTGTGAAAATCTTAAATATTGAGAATCTGCACTGCCGTCGTTACATATACATGGGAATGATGAAAAACCGGTATCCAAGTGCGCTTGTGGAGCAGTTCCGGGATTATATATACAAGCATTACCGGATCTATGAAGTGATACAGTAGAATCTTGGTGATAAAATTTCTGTAAAAAATCTCTGCTTCTGTAAAAGGGCGGAGATTTTTTTGACACAGATCCTGGCGTGAATACTATAGCAATTCCATAAATTACTGCAAACAATCCAGTCCATCATAGCGTGAAGTCCTGCGTCAGATATCTTTGCCGTGCCTAAAAAATATAAAAATAATCTATAGATCACATGCGTAAATTCAATGAAAATTTGGGTTGAGATAAAAATGACCAGTTGGTATAATAAGGATAGATACTTGATTTAAAGTGATAAAGTGATGACGGAAATCCGTAATAAAATGAACGAAGTAAAGGAGATATTATGAACCAGTTAGAAGTATTAAGAGAAAGCCTTGGACAGTGCGATGAGATCATCCTGGACGCACTCCTTATGAGAAACAGGATCGTAGAGGACATCATGGTATACAAGGAAGCTAACGATCTTCCGGTACTTCAGCCGGAACAGGAGGCGAAGCAGAAAGGATGGCTGGAAGCCAGAATGGAAGGCAGACGTCATAAGAAAGAGGTCAATGATGTTTTTGCAAGCATCACACAGAACAGTAAAAGGATCCAGTCCAGAAATCTTTTCAATTATAATATCTTCCTGATCGGATTTATGGGAGCTGGTAAATCTACGATCTCCGATTATCTGAAGAATGTTCTTGCCATGGATGTTGTGGAGATGGATCAGTGTATCGTGGAGAGACAGGGAATGAGCATTTCCGATATCTTTGAGACTTACGGTGAAGAGTATTTCCGTGAGCTCGAGACAAATCTTCTGATCGAGATGCAGTCCAGATCTAATGTTGTAGTATCCTGTGGCGGTGGTGTTCCGATGCGGGAGCGCAATGTTACCGAGATGAAAAAATGGCCGTGTTGTACTTCTGACTGCAAAGCCGGAAACTATTCTGGAACGTGTAAAGGATAATCATGACCGTCCTTTACTTGAGAACAACAAAAATGTTTCATTTATCGCTGATCTGTTGGAAAACGTCGCGCGAAATATGAGGCAGCAGCAGATATAGTTGTTGAGACAGACGGAAAGAGTGAGCTTGAGATCTGCGAGGAGCTGATCCACAGACTTCGTGAGGCAGAGGCAAATAAATAACTGCTGATCATAAAACAGAATAGTTTTACATATAAAAGGGACAGCTGTCCGATAAACCGTACAGAAACAGAACGGAGATCGGGCAGCTGTCCTTTATGATATAAAAGATCCGGACCATATATTTGCAGATGAACAGATCGTTTAATTGGTCTTATAAAAAATCTCCCTCGAGGTTTCCTCGATCACAAATTTTTTAAAGGCTTCCACGACCGGCGGATGGTATACATCCTTCAGCATGGCCATGTAGAAATTCCGCTGCCAGCTTGGAGAGACAAGGGGCAGGATCTTAAGGTTCAGAGAGTGAAGGATCGGGATATCCGGTGCAATGCAGATGCCGAAATCATTGGCAACAAATCCTGCGGCAACCTGATCCTCATCGATTTCAAAAGCCACATCCGGGTACTGACCGATGCTCTTAAATAACTGGTCAATGATCTGGCGGAGACCGCTTCTCTTCTTGAAGATGATCTGCTTGTATGGAAGCGTTTCCTCCAGATGAATCTCGGATTTCTCAGCAAGAGGATGTTCCGGCGGAACGATGACGACCAGATCCTGCTTGGCAACCGGAATAAATTCGATCAGTGGTTCGTCGTCAAATTTGGAACAGAAGCCGATATCGTATTTCTTTTCTTTCAGTCCGGTGAGGATATCGCCGGTAAGCACCTTATCGCAGAACAGATTGAAATGGATCTGTTTTCCCTTATTGGCATTAAGAAAGCTGCGGATGATCTTTGGCATAAAGTCAACACCCAGAGTTCTGAGAAAAGCCACATCGATCTGTCCTTCTCCCTTTCCTGCAAGCTGGAGACCGTTTACGGAGGAATCCAGCCGGTTCAGGGTTTGTTCCACATCCTCCAGAAAAGACTTGCCATATTTGGTGAGAGAAACATTCCGTCCGTTTTTTTCAAATAATTTCACTCCAAGCTCTTCCTCCAGAGAAGAGATCGCGTGACTTAGGCTGGGCTGTGTGATGGCAGAACATCCGCAGCTTTTGTATAATGCTCCAGATGAGCCAGTGTCACGAAATAGCGAAGATGATACAGATTCATTTTTCAATACTCCTTTCGTAAGTTTATCTGAATGTTTTACTTCGAACAGATCCCCGGTAAGTCTGACAGACATAAGAGATTTGCCGGGCCGTATGCAGTGACGGCGGCAATACGGCTGAATATGTTTTATATAGTATAACATGATATATTGATAAAATCTATGGATTCTCCTGGTACAATCAATTTGTTTTGTATTTAACAAAGTTATATAATGCTTATAGAAAAAAGATACAAAATAATTTAAAAAAAACAAATAAAATTATTTAAATTTTCAGGAGGAATTATCATGTCAAAAGAATTTCCAATCACAATCAGTTCCTGGACACTGGGAGATCAGTGCAAAATTTGAGGACCGTGTAAAAGCTGCCAAAGAGGCTGGCTATGAGGGGATCGGCCTGAGAGCAGAAACCTACGTAGATGCCTGAATGAGGGACTTTTCGACGAGGATATCCTGGCAATCCTGGATAAATATGACATGAAGGTAACAGAGGTTGAGTACATCGTGCAGTGGGCAGAGGAGCATCGTTCCTATGAGCAGAAATACAAAGAACAGCTCTGCTTCCATATGTGTGAATTATTTAACGTAAAACAGATCAACTGCGGACTGATGGAGAACTATTCCGTAGAGTACACAGCACAGAAGCTTCGTGAGCTTTGCCACAGAGCAGGCAAATACATCATCGGTGTTGAGCCAATGCCATACAGCGGAATCCCGGATGTGAAAAAGGGCTGGGCTGTTGTAAAAGCTGCTGACTGCGAGAATGCGAAACTGATCCTTGATACATGGCACTGGGTAAGAGCAAACCAGCCGATCGAGCTTTCCGTACTTGAGGGAATCCCGGCAGACAAGATCGTATCCATCCAGATCAACGATGTATGGGAAAGACCATATGCAACAACGATCTTAAGAGATGAGTCCATGCATGACCGTCTTGCTCCTGGAACAGGAATCGGAACAACAGTACCGTTCGTAAAAATGATCAAAGAAAAAGGCATCAGACCAAATGCCATCGGCCGTAGAGGTTATCAGCGATGCAAACCTTGAAAAAGGTATCGAGTATGCTGCAAAACAATACATATGAGAACACAAAGAAGG
>ENA-OQAN01000351-OQAN01000351.1-human-gut-metagenome-genome-assembly--contig:-NODE-351-length-24897-cov-2.554542_pt1 | contig 24897 bp, 25 predicted proteins | sample MGYA00242735_ERZ504527 | MGnify/ENA primary metagenome ERZ504527 (study PRJEB26092, sample SAMD00036230) | human gut metagenome | host: Homo sapiens | study: EMG produced TPA metagenomics assembly of... | reverse complement strand
GTGCGCCCGCGTCGCCGGCAACTCCAGCATCGCCCTCCGTGTCTGTGGCTTCGTCCGTTCCGTCGTCGCCGGCCGTTCCGTCAGCGCTATTGTCGGTTCCGTCACCGCCATCGGTGGCCGCGGATTCGTCGCTCTTCTGCAAAGCCTGCTTGAACTGCTTGGCCTGCTTGTCGTACTCGGCTTTTGCGGCGTTGGCTTTGCTGATGGTAGCGGAAGTGTCGGCGGCGCAGCTCAGCGTTTTCGGCGCGGTAACTTCCGTCTGGTGCAGTTCGGCAAGCTTGTCGAGATCGTAGGACCCGTCGAAGCTGGTGAACGCTTCGGAGATCTTCGCCTTCAGCTGGAACGCCTTGGAATAGGAGGTGTTCATGGCCGTGACGGCTTCCTTGCAGTCGTTGAGTGCGGCCAGGTCGCGCATTTGCTGCGATGCGCGCACGCCTGTGAATCCGAAGACCGCGCCCAGAACAACGACTACGACGACTACGGCGATGATGATCTGGCGGTAGATGTGCTTTACGCGCTGGTCCGTCCAAGCGTCGCCGTCGCTGATGCCTTGCGCTATGGCCGCGTCGAATAGGTCGTGCGGCTGGCGGGATTCGCTGGATTCGTGTGATTGCCGGTTGCTGGTTTCAGCCGTGTTGCTGCTGCTGATTGTGCGCTCTCCGGTTGCGTTGGTACTGGTTGCGTTGGTTTCGACTTCGGTTGCTTCGACTTCGTTGGAAGCGTTGCCGACAAGCGTATTCCCGGTATTGCCATCGGCATCGCTGGCAAATGCGCTGCTGACGGTCGAGCTGTTAACAGCGATACCGCTGGCAGCGGCGTCACTACTGTCGGCAGAAGTGCAGGTCGTTGCGCTTCCGGCAAGTGTTCTCGGTGTGTGTGACGAGGTACTTTCCTCGCTTGGCTTCTTGCCGTGCCGTGCCATAACCCCTCCAGAATCTGCCTACTATTCTGTACTCCCCGGTGACAGCTCCCGATTCAGGGCAATTGAATCACGTTCCGAGAGTCCACCTGAAATGCCAATATACAGCGTACGATACCCGTCCTTCCCCGATTTCCCACACTCGTGTTGTAGTCGTTAATGCATTCAGGTATTCTCTGGAGTTTTATTCGTCTGTGGTAACTTCTTAAAAATTTTTAGAAGTGTTGGTGGTAACTTCTTAAAATTTTTGAGAAGTGTTATGCTGGGATTGTTGGGTGTTTCGCAACGGACGGCGAAAGGAAGAACTTATGGTGCCGGATAATCCATGTGAATCGTATGCCATGCTGGTTCGTGAGTCCATGCAGTTTGACATTCCTACGCCGTCACGCCGCATCGAAATCATACGCGAGCTGCCGCAGCCGGCAGTGTTCAATGCTGTGCACATCATCACTGGCATCCGACGTTGCGGCAAAACGTTCTATCTTTTCCAGAAAATTCATGATTTGTTACAAAACGGCGTCTCGCGTAATGATATTTTCTATTTCAACTTCGCTGACGATCGTCTGCAACCAATGCAAGACACCGTGCTCAACGATATTGTTACGGAATACTGGCGGCAATATCCCGACTCTCGTGACCATGGCTGCTACCTCTTCCTTGACGAAGTGCAAGAATGCGCCAATTGGCAGGGATTCTGCCAGCGCATAGCCGAACATGAAGCTGTGACGCTAGTCATTACTGGATCGTCTTCGAAACTGTCCAGCGAAGAAATCGCAACGAATTTCCGAGGAAGATCGCATCCGCATGCCATGGCGCCACTGTCTTTCCGTGAATTCTGCGACTTTCGGGGAATCGAAACGCCTACAGCGGGCAGCACTCTTGCCGATGCCGTGTTTTCGCCGCGAGAGGTCACCCGGTTTGAAGCTGCCTACAACGATTACCTAACTATTGGCGGCTTCCCTGCAGTGCAACGTATGGTTGAAGCTGATCGTATTGAAACGCTCCAAGGTTACGTGCGGACGTGGTTGCGCGTGACGTTGCCGAGCGTCTTGGTCGTGAAAACATTACTCTCGCCACGCAGATAGCGCTGTTTTTGCTGCGCAATACGGCCTGCGAGCTGTCTACCAATGGTCTTGTGGAAACGTTGCGAGCGGTCGGCTGGAAAATCTATTGGGATAAGGCGAATACGTTACTCGAGCTGTTCAAGCAGGCATTTTTGGTGTATCAGCTTGAGGAGTATTCCACCATGCTCAAGCCGGGTAGTACTGCGGTACCGAAAATGTATGCCGTCGATCAGGGTATGGTTTACGCGGTGTCACGCGCCAACCAGCAAGATATTGGAAAACGACTGGAAACTGCGATTTTCTGCGAACTGCAGAGACGAACTTCCGGTAGGCGTACGGAAACAATCACTTCGTACACTATGCCGACGTCCAAACAGGAGAAAGTTGACTTTCTTATCAGCGATGCTCTTGCTACGGAACCGTATGGCTTATTCAAGTATGTGCCAATATGGGAAATGAGAAAACCAGGCGCGAGAAATCGGCTCTCTGCAAGCGGTTATGCAACGTACCAACGTTGATTCCGGCCTGATTCTCACGCTTAACGAGGGAGAAACCATCGAACTTCCCGATTCCACTGGCACGATCCACGTACTCCCCTCCTGGAAATGGTCCCTCTACGAAGCGTGATGGGAAGGTCAGCGAGAATGCTGGAAAGGAGATAAGGAAATGGATGATGCCATATCGGTGCCCCTAACGAGCTAGTCGATTCTTATCAGTGTGTAATGCGTGAGATGTGGGGATTGGGGTGATTTTGGAGTTGGGGATGGACGGGGTTGCGGGGTGCGGTTAGAGTTGACGATTAGGCGTTTGCGCCGAATATTTGGGGTTGATGACTGTATTCAAGAGAGGCTGACGAATGGTTTCGCCACATCATGTTGTGAAGATTGCGACTGCGCTGTCTGCGGTTGCGTTGACTGCTTCCGTTGCGGTTGCGCCGGCTTACGCATTGCAGGATATTGCGATTGAGGATGCTGTTGCGCAAAGCGGTTCCGTTACTGCAGATAATGGTGTTGTTATGCAGTCTGACGATCAGTCGGATGATCAGACGGGCGACCAGCAATCGCAAGACAGCATGCCCGACAATCCGAATGCGAAACTTCCGGATGCCGTCAGTGACGAGATTTCCGACGATGCCACCGTGATTTCGGAAGACCTGGCTGCCACCCCCGAAGGTGAGGTCAAGAACATCGAAACTGGCGAAATCGTGACCGATCCAACATTGGTCGGCACGAAAGATCAGCAGCCGGATCCGCTCGCCAAAACCAACGGCGAATCCTTCATTCCGGTAAGTGCGGAAGATGTCAAAAATGCTGTAGCCGACGCGAACGTACAGCTCTCCAAATTCGAAAGCAATGAATACGGCGCGCACTGGGGCACCTACAACAATTCGAAAGCTTTTTTCGATTATCAGAACAACCTGTTCGTGCAGCAAGCCAAAGGCGTGATCGACGTTTCCGGATGGCAAGGCGACATCGATTGGGCCAAAGCGAAAGCCGACGGCGTGGAAGGCGCGATCATCCGCCTCGCTACGGCGAAGGCAACAATGCCGACAAGAAAGCGCAACGTAACATTTCCGAATGCAAGAGACTTGGCATCCCGTTCGGCATCTACTGGTATTCCTACGCGGACACTCCGGCGCTCGCCAAAGAAGAAGGTACCGACGTGGTCGCCAAACTCAAGCAATTCGGTGTGAATCCGAGCGACTTGGCGTACCCCGTGTACTACGACCTGGAAAAGTGGACCTGGAGGGGCATCAGCCACCCACCGACCCGAACGTGTACAACAATATCGTCAACAATTGGTACAGCGCACTACAGTCCGCCGGATACAAGAATCTTGGCGTTTACTCGTACACCAGCTACCTGCAAGGACCGCTGAAACATGCCGACATTTACGCCAAAACCACGTGGGTGGCGCAGTACGGCGCTCGCATGGGATTCGACTCGTTCCCGACCAACAGTCGCGGATGGCAATACACCAGCTCCGGCAAGGTGGACGGCATCAGCGGCAATGTGGACATGAATGCGTTCGGGAATAAGGAGTATGTGAATGGCGGGCATTGGGTTACCAAAAATGCCAAAAGTATTGGCGGGATTCAGATGGTTCTCTAGCGCGTAGCAAGGAAATTTACGATCCTGAGAGTAATGCCTGGTATTGGATTGATTCAGACGGAACCATGGCGCACGATAAGGATGTTTATCTGCGTTCGAACGGCGGTAAATGGGTTCGTTACGATTCGAATGGGCATATGATTAAAGGTGAGGATTTCCGATACGGCGTCTGGTACAACTTCGACTTTACGACCGGTGCGATGAGTAAAGGGATGACATATCTGTCCAACGGGAACAAATGGGTATACTACGACATGGTCACCGGCAAAATGGCGCATGGCGAAGCGTATCTTAATTTTGATAAAGAGCATTCTGGCTGGTATCTATTTGACAACATTACTGGTGCAAGATGTACAGGTGATATTTTTATACGTTCGAATGGCGGTAAATGGGTCCGTTATGATCAGAAAACCGGCAAAATGGTAAAAGGTTTGCAGAAACAGAATGGTCTATGGTACTACTTCGATCCAGTTACAGGAGCTATGGCTCACGGAAACACGTGGGTTCCACAATGGCAAGCATGGCATTATTTCGATAGTGTCACAGGCCGAGGTTGATTCCTGATTTACATTTCAGACTCAGTTATACTGCTTGATTGATTCGGCTGGAAAATGGTGAATTTTCCAGCCGCTTTCACAATGGCGACTGTGTTGCCTGTCATGGCTGATTTTCGTGCTTTGAATTCGCTGAATGATTCGGAAACGTAAATTACCGGTTTCATCAAAACGGACCCAGATTCCGTCTTTGCGGTTTGTCGGAGAACTTGGAATGAACACGTCCTTGCTGATGGCCATAGTGCCATTTTCGTAGTAGTGCTCCTTATCCTGATCCCAACCGTTTTCAGGTTGTGTCCTGTTTTAGTCGATTCGTTGGAACTAGCGCTGCCGTTATTCCTGTTCGATTCGGAAGAGTCGGGTTGGCTGTCATTCCTGTTCTGTTGGCTGGATTGAATTATTTTTTTTCAGTTGTGTTGATTCGTACACTGAATCAGAAGATTGCGCGGCACCATTGGCCTCTGAATCGATTGCATTAGAATCATACCTCTGGGTACTATTTGGATTCTGAACCGGTTCGGCAGTTTGATTATTAGAAGGCGCTTGCATTGCGCCAGGCTCGCTGCCCAGTGCGATTGCCGGTTAAATAATCCCCTGTAGCATTGTAATGGTTAGAAAACCGATTAGGATTTTTCTCCGTTGAAACATTATTGCTTTTTTCTTCTCATTGTTCGAGGTCAATTACAGCTATTGCCATGACAAAAGCTTGTTTTGCAAGTCACTCGTTGGAGCTTTTGGTGTTATGTCTAGAGGTGTGGCAGTACCGCTATGCAAGGAGGCCTTTGAAGATACGTGATGAAGCTGTGGGCAGGGTTTGACTATTTGCGTTGATAGCATGACATACACTGTTAGACATGACTCATGATATGGAAACGAACAAGCGTGGAGTCAGATGAGACGTGAACCGACACTGGCTTTTGTGATTCCTTGTTTTAACGAAGAAGCCGCATTGCATATGACTGCGGATGTTTTGAAGAAAAAGATGATTCAGCTTGAGAATTCGCAGGCTGTTGCACGAGATAGCTTTGTTATTTTTGTCGATGATGGGTCCCATGACAAGACTTGGGATGTGATTACGTCGCTGCATGAGAAAGATCCCTCCTTATTCCGTGGTGTAAAACTAGCTCACAATAGAGGCCACCAGAATGCTCTTTTTGCTGGCTTAATGCATGCATTGAGTATGAATGTCGACGCTGTTGTTTCTATGGATGCTGACTTGCAGGACGATCCCAATGCGGTCGATGACATGGTGCAGGAATACCTTCGGGGCGCGGAAATCGTCTATGGCGTGCGCGATAACCGTGAAACCGATACTGCATTCAAGCGTGGCACCGCCCATGCTTTTTATTCCCTGATGAAATGGCTTGGAACGGAAACGGTGCCAGATCATGCCGATTACCGATTGATGAGCCGTGCCGCATTGCAGGCTTTATCGCAATACAAGGAATCGAATTTGTTCCTACGCGGTCTGGTTCCTTCTCTCGGATTTAAAACAGCAAAGGTTTATTACAAACGCGGAACCCGAGTGGCCGGGGAATCCAAGTACCCGTTGAAAAAGATGGTTTCCTTTGCGATTGAAGGCGTGACTTCCTTCTCGACAAAGCCGCTGACCATGATCACCGGTCTGGGTCTGTTCTCGGTGTTCGTTGGAATCGTCATGTTGATTTATACCCTTATTTCCGTTTTCTCGGGGCATGCGTTGCGGGTTGGGGATCAATGATGTGTTCCCTGTGGATTCTGGGCGGCTTTATTTTGCTGGCACTCGGTATTATTGGTGAGTACATAGCAAAATTTATTTAGAGGTCAAGGCTCGTCCTCGCTATATTGTCGAGACGACGCTCTGAGCGGGTAGTTTGTCTTTTCGGGAAAGATAAGGACTATTACCGAGTGAATAAGCCGGATATTGTGCCTGAAAAATGGGCATTCTTCAAACGTGTGCTACCGAGATGGCTCGTTGTACTTGCTTTGGGATTTCAGACCGCCATTGTCGCGGTATTGTTTGTATTGTCGATTCTCTTTACAGTTACGTTTAAGAGAGCCAATTCGCAGCTCGGAAGTATCACAGAGCAGGTTGACTACCACTTTGGCATGCCGTCCATTGCATTTGTGCTGGGCACGGTCATGTTATGTGCTCTGTTTGTCTTGCTTGCGCTAGGCTTTTCGAAGTTGCCACGCCGCTGGGTTTTTGCTGCATTGTTGGTATATACGATAGTACTGCAGATCATCTGGCTCACTTCATTGAGTTTGGTAACGTATACATATCCGGATTCGCGGAGTCTGATGGATGCTGCGGATGTCTTGCTTAAAGGTGATATCAGCCAATTTGGTGCTGACTATTGTTCGGCTGGTAGCGTGCAGAGGGAATGTATTGCACGAGGTATTCCAAGCGCCCACGCATATTTCTCCTATTATCCGTTCCAAAGTGGGCCGATGCTGTGGTATCTGTTGGTATTTGCCTTGTTTGGATCGAACAATATTCTCGCCTTTCAGATTGTCAGTGCCTTGGCGGTTGCTGCATTGGTCGCGGTTTTGTGGCGCTTAGGCGGCATGCTCGGGTTGAATAAAAAGGGCCATGGCGCATTCACCGTTCTGATTGCAACATGCGTTCCTCTTATGATGTTCGCGGCTTTCGTGTATCCCAATGCCGTCGGGTTCTTCATTACGATTTGTGGTGCTTGGATTATCGCGGAAGGCTTCCGCATGAGGAAGACATGGTCCAGCGCTCTTGCGATTGTTGGTGGTTTCCTTGTCTGCGGTATCGGCATTGTTTTCAAATCGACATATCAGATAGTGGTTCTTGCCGCGCTTCTTGCTGTTGTTTTTGCGGTTTGGCATAATCGCCGTATTTGGCAATTATTGGTCTCTTTGCCTTCCGTTTTGGCATCGTTTATCATTTCCAAACTTCCAGTTGCGTTAGTGCAGTCTTGGACTGGCCAGGACTTTGGCAAAGGCATGCCGATGCTTTCATGGATTGCTCTTGGATTAGGGCATCCCGATAATATGCCGCCTGGATGGTGGAGCAGATTTGCCTTAGATGCATTTGAAAATACAGGTAATGATTATTCTCTTCAATCCCAGATTTCCAGAGAGTTCGTTCAAGGACGACTCTCAGAATTCCTGCATAATCCGGGAAACGGGATGCATTTCTTTGCTGGTAAGCTTGCGTCAGAATGGGCTGAACCAACATTTATGACATCACTATATTCGGAGTTGGGCGAATCCTCAAAGCATTTTGCCGGTTTGAGCTCGTTCTTCCTTATCGGCAATGGCTCGGATATGTTACTTCGATATGAAAATGTTGCTCAAACTGTCACATATTTATTGGCGTTCATTGGCTTGATTGGTCTTCTTCGTTTGTTGATCAAGGAAAAGTTTATTGGAGATGATGCAGCTCAAGTCTTTACCAGGGTTTTGCTTTGTGCGTCGTTCATCGGGAGTTTTCTCTGCTATCTTTTCTGGGAAGCAAAAAGTATCTACACTTTGCCCTTTTTCCTGCTGCTTATTCCGATGGCGGCATATGGCGTCCAGCAGATGATTGATTTTGTCGGCAATAAGAAGCAGAAGATACGCGGATAGGGGCAACTGTGGGAAGAGAAGAAGAGCTTCTAGGAACTCCGATGAGAAAAAAACTGGATTTTTGGTTGAAAATCCTAGTGCTTTTCGGATTTTGCGTGGTCTTGATTTTTTTGCTAGGCGCTGGTTTCAACAATACGTCTTACGCTTACGCAGAGGAAGGAGCCATCGATTCAGATCCTTTCTCCGAAGCTGATGCCAACGCTCATCCGGCCAATGGTTGGGATTCGAAGAAGGAACATTATTACGAAAATAGTCAACAGGTCTGTTCCAAAGAAATATACGATGCTAAAGATAAGAATTGGTATTGGATAGATGCGAATGGTTCCGTAGCCCGTAACAAGGACGTATATCTTCAATCCAATGGTGGTAAATGGGTTCGCTATGATGCTGCCGGTCATATGGTCAAGGGCGAGGATTACCGCTATGGTGCCTGGTACTATTTCGACACCACCACTGGTGCGATGGCGAAGGGCATAACGCACGTTCCCTCCAATGGCGGCAAATGGGTCTACTATGACCTGACCACGGGAAGATGCTCTACGGGGAACGCTACGTGAACTACGACCAGAGCCACGCCGGCTGGTATCATTTCGACGAGAACATCGGCGCGATGTCCTATGGCTTCTATTTCAACTCGCCACAACATAAATGGGTGTACTACGACCATGCCTCCGGCAGATGCTGTACGGGGAACAGCTGATCAATGGGCATTGGTATGACTTCGATGAATCGACAGGTGCTATGCAGTATGGCTTTGTATACCTGTCGAAATCTCAGAAGTGGGTATTCTACGATCGCCGGATGGGTTGGATGTTATATGGGGAACATCCCATTGACGGCGCGTGGTACCTGTTGGACGCTCATACCGGCGCAGTACAGTACGGTTGGCAGGGGCTGGGTGGGAAAACGGTATGCTACAGCTGGCCGAGCGGCAAGATGCTGTACGGCCAGCAGAACGTGAATAACGCCACCTACTATTTCGATAATCGCACCGGTGCTCTCGATACGCGGCGTTCGTCTGTCATACCGAGTGATTACGTCGGAGCCGCTGCTGGAGCATTTGGTAACAAAATCAAGTCGGCAGGTACCGTTCCGTTCGCCTTCTTGGAGACAGTATCGCTGCCGGAGTGGGCGCGGCGAACACGTATCCATGTACGTCTCGTGAGCTGTTCCAGCTTGAGGGAGTCACCTATTATGAGCCGTCCCATCAGACGGATATGGCCGCCAACAGCCTAAGGCGTTATCTGGAGTCGCGCGGTGTATTCATGACCAATGCCAGTGCGCCGGGCAAGGCTCCTATTCGGGCTATAACTCCATCGGCGATGCGACCCTCGGACATGAGGATGCCGCTATCGTGCTGCTTGGAGCGAACGACCGATTGAGGCTTTCGAATAGCGATGATTTCAAGCGTGAAGCGGAAAGCTATCTGAATCGCGTTGCCGTACGATACGGGGACGATAACGTATATGTGTTCGCGAACATCGATACGTTATCCGATCCCAGATCCCTCACCATGGGGCAGGAAAATACGGTATTGCAGGATATTTGCCGGCAGCATGGTTGGCACTTCGCTTCAATGTATTCGGCATTCCGTACGGTAGGGCGTTCGACGGGAATACCACAGCAGGCGTTGTATAAGGATGGCATCCACCCGAATCGTATGGGTCAGGTTGCGGTGTGGCGTGCATTGCAGCAATTGCTCGGCCTGTAAACATCCGATAAAACGTTTGGAAAGCGGTAGGAAGAACGTGCCAATAGGAGACTTGAGAGGGTATGCAGCGTATTAGATTTTTCGATATTGCCAAGGGCATAGCCATTTTGGCTGTGATACTGGGACACAGTGCTATTGAAACGAACCTATTTGCGCCCCATCGCACGGCCCAGGTTGTTCTGTCCATCTGTTTTTCATTCCATATGCCGCTTTTCTTCATCCTGTCCGGGTATTTCATGCATCCAGACAGACGATTCCGTTGGATGAAGGAAGCAAAACAGCTGCTGCTCACCTACGTGGTGACGGCATTATGCGTGCTTGTCGGCGTGACCTGCATGGCGACGCTCGATCATGAGAGTCGGGCGATTGCCCTTCGGCAATGGGGCATGGCCGCGATATATGGAAGCGGCGATATTTCGAATCTGACGCTCTGGCGAGTAGACCTGAGAATCGGTGCGATCTGGTTCTTGCTCGCACTATTCTGGGCTCGATTGTTGCTGCATTGTCTCGCAAGACTTCCTTACACCCCGGTTTGGGTGGTGCTGTGCTTTGCTATTGGCTATATTTCCTCGCACTATGTGTTGCTGCCCTGGAGTATCCAGCCGGGAATGTGCGCGGCAGCATTCCTGTATTTGGGATATCTTGCCAAGAAATATGATGTACTTGGCTTTGTGAAGCGTTTCCCCTGCATATGGGCCATCGCATTTGTTGTTTGGGCGGTTGATATCATGTTCTTCGGCGGTATGAGCATGGCCATCAATAACTATGGTTCGCGACCGGTCCTGGCTGTAATTGGTAGTATCGCGGGAACACTGTGCGTTATTGGTATTTCGCAATTGATTGATCGAGTTCCGGCGCTGGGAAGCGTGTTAAGCAGTATTGGCCAGGCGAGTCTTGCTATTTTGTGCGTGCACTTGATTGAAGATAACGTATTGCCTTGGCAGATGTATCTTGGGGCGCTGCGTATGGCGTTTCCCCAGGTCCCGTTGGTTCTGCTGAGCTTCATCGTCCGTCTGCCGATCGACCTCTGTGGTGCATTCTTGCTTTATTATGTTCCGGTAATTAGGGAATGGTTCTATCCGCAGCTGGCTAAACGCAACGCGTGGAATCTAGCTGTTGAAACGAGATAAACAAAAACGTGCATATCTGTTGGAGAACAATGTTCATGTTTTGATTCTCTTCAAGGGATGGCGGTAACCTAGAGACCATGATCTCAATGAAATTCGCGAACATCTTGTTGGAGACGAATCCTCGCTCCGTTACCTATCCAGCTTTATACTGTCGTTCAGATCAGCCTGTTGTCTTCGATGAGCAGCTTGGCGAATGGGAAATGTATAACGCTGGAATGTTCGATTTCAGCACATACTTCAATTCCTTGTCGGTAATGAAATTGAAGCGCTACACGCGTGCGAAAGGATTCTCTCTTCATCTTGAGCTTAAGGGTGCATCTTGTGAAGTAATTCAGACCATGGGCGATGCTTTCGCACACAATCCGATTCCAGTCGAAGGAACCTCAAGAAAACTGGAGGCTTCGGCTGACTGGCAGATTGTGGATTTGCCTTTGACGGTCAGCGACGACATGGTGGTCGTGGGCTTTATTGTAAAGACTGATGGTTCTGTTGCAATCAGGAATAGTTACTATGAGCTCGATATCGATGGAGACTGAATGACGTCGAGTTGGTGCTGTCCACCACCACTTTCAAGAAGGAAGCGTTCATCGAACGTAACATCGGTTTGGTCAAGGATCAGATCATCAATTCCGGTGATTCAATTGCAGAACATTTCCATATGTATGTGATGGACAATGGGCGTACCCTGGATGCTGAAAAGCTGAACGGAGACCGTGTCCAGGTCATTCCTAACGATAATGTTGGCGGAGCTGGAGGTTTCACCCGCGGCATGATTACTGCGATGGAGCAGACGCCAAAGGCTACGAATATCTTGCTTATGGATGATGATGTTGCAGTTTCTCCCGAAAGCATCAAGCGTACTTACAATCTGCTGCGTATTCTCAAGCCTGAACATCGTGAAGATATGATTAGCGGTGCAATGCTGAACTACGAGATTGGCGAGGATCAGTGGGAAGACATCGGCAACATGACCCAGCAGGGCACTTTTGCCGGTTGCAAGCCGCAGTTGCGTCTGACGCTGTTCGAAGATCTTATTTACAACGAGATGTATACGCCTACCAAGTGGCAGCGGAACAATATGTATGCTGCATGGTGGTACTGCTGCATTCCGATTTCCGTTATTGAGAAGAACGGATTGCCTCTGCCGGTGTTTGTCCGTTGCGATGATGCTGAGTATGGCATTCGTTGCAAGACTGGCTTCATTACTATGAATAGCCTCTGCGTGTGGCATATGTCGTTCTTTGAGCGTTATAACGCGGCGGTGGAACGTTACCAGACTACCCGTAACACTATGATTGCCCAAGCGACTTGTGGCATGGCTCCTGGCGCTGACTTTATGCGTGAACTACACAATAATATCCGTCTTGAGTTGAAGAAATTCGGCTATGAAAACGCGGAGTTGTGCTTGGATGCGTTTGAAGATTTCTTGAAGGGCCCGTCCTTCATCAAGAAGCCAGGGCAGTCGGAACAAAGCTTTATGGCGGCAAACCGCAACAAGGAACAGCTTGTAGATTTCGAAACTCTCCAGTCGCGAGCTGACCAAGATCCTGAACTCGCTGGTTTCAGCATCAAGAACGTTGACAGGCAGCTTATCGATGGAGACAAGTCGCGTAGTTTGGCGGAACGTCTTGAAGATCTGATTACTGATAATAATCAGAGATACATCAAGAAAGACGGTGCTGGATACGCGGTGATTCCGCTGCAGGGATGGCTATATCCTGCTGGAGCGATTCGTGGCAAGCATAAGCTCGTAGTTTTGGACTGGTATAACCGCAAAGGAACCATTCGAACTAAGGATGTCCAGCGCTATCAGAAGATTAAGAAGCGTTATATGCGTGATCTCAAATATTACAAGGCGAATATTAATCGACTTCGTAAAGAATATGCTGCTGCGCGTGCGGAATTGACATCGGTTGAGTATTGGAAGAATTATCTCAAGATGGATTAATTTGAGATAATCCGCTAAGCCTAGCCGCATATGCTCATAAGAGCATATGCGGTATTATTTTGCTTTAATACTGAATGAAGGAAGAAGATTATGGTATCTCTGGCAAGGCGCCTGCGTGAAAGGCTTTTCTGGCCGTCTGAGCGTTCTATGCAGAAGCTGATGGGACGAATTGACTCCTTGGAAAATGAGAATAATCGTCTACGTGATGCTTTGCAGGCGCAAGAGATGATTTTGCATGAGATTCGTGATGCCATATCTGGCATGCAGAGAATCAACGAGGATTCTTGCAGGAGCCTCAATGAAATGCAGCGTGCGCAGATTGCAGAGCGTGCGAAGGATGATATCCGTTTCTGGGCGCAATATCGTCTTCCCAGCGAGACTGATTTAGAAACGCGCAAAAGGTTTTTTCCTTGGATTACCTGAGCTGAGGGCAACCTCAAACTACTGCAAACTGTTCTCAATCGAATGCTTTGCGATTTTGCGGAAATCTGTAGACGAAATGGGATTAATCAGTACTGGCTGGTCGGCGGAACCTTGCTTGGCTCTGTAAGGCATCACGGATTTATCCCATGGGATGATGACCTTGATTTGGGCATCATGCGTGATGATTTGGAACGACTACAAAAAGTTCTCGCCGGTGATTCAGAGTATCGAATCACCGTTGTTTGGGACCGTATTGTGCATTGCAGACAAATTCGTTTTGCCCCACGTGATACTCGTGTCCCGGGCTTTATTGATTTGTTCCCATTCGATTGGGTGGCTGATGTCAGTCATGATATGTTCGTCAAAGTGCAGGAATACCGGAAAACTGCCATCGAACAAGCTGAATCAAATTCGCATATTCGTGCTGCTTGGGATAATAACGTCTATGTTTCGGCGGAAACAGAAGCTGGGAAACTTATCACTGATGTTTTTGATGCTCAGCTTAATCAGATGCGGAAGACTGGAATAGTGTGTTCTCGGGAAAAGGCGGCTGGCATTATCCGAGCATATGACAATATGGATCATCCGAGTGGATTCGAGTGGATAAGCGGCTTGGATGAAATCTACCCGTTAGATTCTCAGCAATTTGAAAGTAGAAGATATCCGGTACCGGCAAATTATATGTACTTGCTGACGCAGGCCTACGGTAATATATATGCCTTGCCGAACGACATCGGTTTGCATTTTGAACACGTGGATCGGAAAATGCTTGCCCAACTTGATGAGCAGGTTATTGAAGAATATATCAAGCGATAAGTCTCAAGGAATTTTAGGATGGACCAAGTAAAATCCATTAAGAACGTTGCAATTGTGGTTGCGGGTGGATCTGGCACTAGGATGGGACAGGACATACCAAAACAGTTCATTAATGTATTTGATAAGCCCGTTCTGATTTACACATTGGAAAGTTTCCAGCGACATCCCGACATCGATGCCATTGAGGTGGTGTGCATTGAAGGATGGGAAACCATGGTGGAAGCGTACGCTAAGCAATTTAATATCGATAAACTCAAGTGGATTGTGCGTGGTGGTTCAAGCGTACAGGAATCCATCAGGAATGGTGTTGAACATCTCGTCGATAAAATCAGTGAGAAGGATAATGTCATTATTCATGATGGCATTCGTCCATTAATAGATGCTGATGTTTTGACTGATGTGATAGCGGTTTGCAATAAATATGGTAATGCCGTGACTTCATTGCCGTATAACGAGCAGATTTTTGTGATTAACCAAGAAAACACATCAACTACGAAGCAGTATGTGCCAAGAGAACAATTGCGTCGTGTTTCTACCCCGCAGGCTTATCGATATGGGAAATTGCGTGCTGCATATCGTAAGGCTTTTGATGAGCATATTGGTATCTATGGCTCCAGCTATACGAATACGATGATGGTGGATCTTGGAGAGACCTTGCACTTCGCTAAAGGATCCGATAAGAATATCAAGTTGACGACCAAGGGCGATCTGGAGCTATTCAAAGCTTATATCACTGCTGACGAGGATACTTGGTTGAAATAAAACGAGGAGTCAATCGTGCCCGACCGTTTTAAGTCCCCTCTTTATCAAGAAGATCTGGCATATTGTGCGAATCTTCCGATTCATTGGGACAAGTTGACAGGTAGAACCATCGCTATTTCTGGTGCAACAGGAATGATCGGTACTTTCCTGATAGATGTCCTGATGAAGAAGAACGAAGATCCGCATTTTGATTGCAGGATCATTGCAATCGGGCGTAACAAGAGTCGAGCTCAGAACAGATTCCCTTATTTCGATGAGTCGCATTTTAGTTTTGTACAGATGGATGTGTCTGAGCCAGGGGCCCATCCATCTTATCCGTCAGATATCGTCATTCATCTTGCTAGTACAACACATCCCCGAGCGTATGCTGCTGAACCTGTTTCGACCATTACGTCCAATGTGATTGGTTTGCAGAATCTTCTTGAATATTCTCGTGAGTCTCAGTTAGGGCAGAGGGGAAGCAGATTTATTTTCGCTTCGTCTGTGGAGATTTACGGACAGAATCGCGGGGACACAGAGCGTTTTGACGAAAAATACTGTGGATATATCGATTCGAATACACTTCGTGCAGGCTATCCGGAAGCTAAGCGTTTGGGGGAGTCGCTTTGCCGTGCTTATTTCGAGCAATATGGAATCGATTTTGTTATTCCTCGCATAGCTCGTTCATATGGTCCGACTCTGCATAAAGATGACAGCAAAGCGCTTTCTCAGTTCATTCATAAAGGGCTTTCGAAAGAAGATATTGTCCTAAAAAGCAAGGGTGAGCAACTGTTTTCATACGCGTACGTCGCCGATACCGTTGCTGGGCTATTGTACTGCCTGCTTGAAGGTGAGACGGGAGAAGCCTACAATATCGCGGCACCTGCTTCGGACTACCGGCTGAAGGATTTGGCTTCCTTGATTGCTTCGCAGTGTGGAGTTGGATTAAGATATGAACTTCCCGATTCACTGGAGACGAAAGGGTACTCCACTGCATCCATAGCGCTTATGGATGGCCGAAAGCTGCAATCTCTGGGATGGAACATGAGATATTCCATCAGGGAAGGTATTGAACGAACATTGAGCATCATGCGCGATGCCTGATGTAATGGAATTTCAGGTATTTGGCAGCTGTGGACAATTGAAGAACAGTCACTGATAAGATACAACTTGTGAAACAGTTGGTGAAGAGTATGCGGGACAGATACGGGTACGCATGGACCGTCCTGCAAGGTTTGGTGAAGACGGATTTTAAGCTCCGTTATCAGGGATCTTTCTTGGGCATCGCATGGTCGGTGCTTAAGCCTTTGATGATGTTCTGCGTGATGTATGTGGTATTCGGCAAATTCCTGCGGATGTCGGATGGTACGTCTACATATCCGGTCGTTCTGCTGCTGGGAATCAGCTCGTGGCAGTTTGTTACCGAATCGACGAACGTTGGATTGCGATCCGTGGTCGACCGAGGCGATTTGCTTCGTAAGATTCATTTCCCTAACTACATAGTGGTGGTTTCGGCGACAGTTGGTGCGCTGATTAGTTACGCCATCAATCTTATCGTCGTGCTGATTTTTGCTCTTATCGCGAGGGTCCATTTCACTTGGAGAGTTGTGCTGCTTCCTCTAAGCATTATTGAGCTTTATGCGGTGACGCTTGCCATCACATTACTTATGGCAACGATGTACGTGTACTTCCGTGATATTGCCCATATCTGGGATGTCCTTCAGCAGTTGATCTTCTATGGTATGCCGATTATTTACCCATTGACATATGTCACCAATCGCGGTGGATTGTTGGCTGATATTGCCAGGCTGGAACTCATCAATCCGTTCGCGCAGGCAATCCAGGACATTCGTCATAATTTCATCGCTCCTGACACCCAGCCGACTATTTGGAATCAATTCAACAATTGGGGTGTTCGTTTGCTTCCCCTTATTCTGACCGTTGTCTTGCTGTGGCTTGGCATAACGCTATTTCGTCGTAATAGCCGCAAATTCGCGGAGGTTATGTAATGTCTGAAGAAAACACCATCAAAAAGGTTGATTACTCTAAGAATCCGGTAGTTCTGTCTGCGAGCCATGTTTCCAAGTGCTTTAAGTTGCCGACGGAGCAGGCTACCGGTCTTAAGCAGGCTTTTATCAATTGGGCCAGAGGCATCAAGGGGTATAAGAAGCAGGAAGTTCTCAAAGATATCAGTTTTGAGGTTCATCAAGGTGAGTTCTTCGGCATCGTCGGCCGTAACGGTGGAGGCAAATCCACCCTGCTGAAACTTATTTCGCAGATTTACTATCCGGAAAATGGTTCTATCACTGTTTCTGGCAAACTGGTTCCTTTTATCGAACTGGGAGTGGGATTCAATCCTGAACTCACTGGTCGCGAGAATGTGTATCTAAATGGCTCTCTTCTGGGATTCACGCATGAAGAAGTCGATGCGATGTACGACGACATCGTCGAATTCGCTGAACTCGAAGAGTTCATGGATCAGAAACTGAAGAATTATTCTTCCGGTATGCAGGTCCGCCTTGCTTTTTCTGTGGCGATTAAGGCACAGGGAGACATATTGGTCCTTGACGAGGTCCTTGCTGTTGGCGATGAGGCATTCCAACGCAAATGCGACGATTTCTTTACGGAAATCAAGAAAGATCCGACCAAAACAGTCATTCTCGTTACTCACGATATGAATTCTGTTAAGAAATATTGTTCAAGAGCAATGATGATTGCCGATGGCAAAGTGGAAGCTATTGGTGATCCGGAAACTGTATCGCAACAGTATACCTTGGCCAATCTTGAAGCTGAGGAAAAGGCTGAACGAAAACGTCAAGAGGAACGTGGCGGCTATCCAAATGGTTTGAATGAACGGTGCCCATTGCTGAAAACCATTGCGGTTTCTCCTAAAGTGTGTACCAGCGCGGATACTTTTAAGTTCGACGTGGAATATCAGTATGATGAGCCAGGGGATTTCTATCTCGCTATTGCATTGCATGATATCCGTCGTGGCGGAATCACTTATGACACCGGCTCAAAGGTGCTGAAGATGGGCAAACATGGTCATCAGACTGTACATTTCGAGATGCCGCTCAATTTGTTTAATAATGGAGAATTCCGTCTGATTACATCGCTTCGTACGCCAAGTCCGAACAATCTCAATACGACCGATGCGGTCGGCGTTGCGCTTGACGATAATGCTTGCAGCTTCGTGATTCGTGATGACAGGAACCGTGAATATGCGTTATTGAGCGACCGTGCGCTTATGATTAAGCAAATCGGATGAATTCTGCGTAAGTTGCATTTACGAGGAACTTTGAGGGAAGTAATAGTCCTTTAAGAATGGACAAGCAAATGAGAAGAAAAATACAGAGTTGCATTGCGTTGCTAGGCGCTTTGTCTATGGCAGCTTCACTCGGGGTCCAGGTGGCATCCGCTGCCGAAACGGACTACCCGGATATGGAGGTCGGCGTTTTCTGGAACAGTGATTCAGACCGCTCCGATACGGTGTATATGTCGTATAACGGCGCTGATTTCCAGCAGATCAGTACGGCGTATAAGGCTGACGGCAATGGCAGTGCGCATGTCTCGGGGAAGCCGAACTACGTCAACGCTATTCATGATCCGAGTATTACCTATAAAGATGGTACATTCTGGATTCTTGGCGGCTATGTGCAGAAGCAGCAGAACTTGGGATGGCGTTTTACCCCGATGATGGGATATTCCAAGGATTTGGTGAACTGGAGCTACCCTAACAGCGGCAGTCCAACGAACCTTGCTCCTTCGGTAATGCCTTATACCAATGTCTTAAGGACGGCCAGTACGATTCCGCGGGAACCGACGGGTTCGTTGACAGCCACGGCGATATGTGGATCGTGACCACCCTCGGATACTATGGCGATTTTCACGGCAATGCGCAGAAGGATTATATGTATCCCTACATCGTCAAGGTGTCAGGGTTGCAGCCTGGAGCGGATCCCGCAGTCGATCCGGGAGCTCAACCGAAGCTAAGCTACGGCAGTTTGAATCCGATCAAGCTTCCTGATACGAAGACCAGCAACTGGCTTGACCCGTCATTGTTCGAAAAGGACGGTGTGTACTACCTCAGCATCAAGAAGAATGGTGTCACCAATCAGATTTATTCCATCGGCGATCTGTCTCAGGCTGGGAATCCTAAGGCATGGCGTTTGGTGAACGATAATGTCGTGACCGGTTATGAAGGTCCGTCCCTGACGTATTACAACGGGCAGTACTTCTTCTATACTGATAAGCTCAAGGACTATCCGTATGGTAAGGCTGATGGAACTGCCGGCACTTTCGTTACGCAGTCGTCGAGTTTGGCCAGCGGATGGCATAGTACTCGCCGTATTACCACGACCAACGTTGATGGACGCAGCATTCCTAATCGTCATGGAACAGTGGTAACCGTTACTGATCCGGTGGCGAAGAGAATCGTCTGGAATGCAAGAATTCATGCAGGCTATGGCGAATATAAGCTGGAGCAAATGGTTGGGTAACGGAAAGCGGTAAGCATTACTGGTATGACAATGGTGTGAAAGCTGTCTCCAAAGAGGTATACGATCCTGCAAGTGATGCGTGGTACTGGTTTGATAAAGACGGTTCCCTTGCTGTGAACAAGGACGTGTATATCCCTGCGGGCAGCAAGTGGGTCAGGTATGACAAGAACGGTCATATGATCAAGGGCGAGGATTACCGATATGGCGCCTGGTACTACTTCGATCAAACGACCGGCGCAATGACCAAGGGCATGAAACACGTTTCCTCCAACGGCGGGAAATGGGTGTATTACGACTGGACGACCGGCAAGATGGCGCACGGCGAGCAGTATGTGAACTATGACGCGCAGCATACCGGCTGGTACCTGTTCGACCAGCACACCGGTGCCATGTTCCACGGCGACACCTATGTCCGCTCCAACGGTGGAAAATGGGTTAGGTATGATTTCTCCACCGGAAAAATGGTCAAGGGACTAGATCGCCACGATAACTCGTGGTACTACTTCGACAAGACCACCGGCGCTATGCAGAAGGGGCGGGTCTGGGTTCCTGAATGGAATGACTGGCACTGGTTCGATTCGACCACTGGCCGCGGCTGAGTTTTGCAGCGTGAGATAGACTGGTTTTGATGCGATTACTGGTTGTGATTGCATCAAAACCAGTTTTTCATAGTAGGGGGAGGCTGTTTTGCCGCGGCATTATTCGGGGAAGCGTCAACGTGACCTGAAACATGTGGAGCCTCATGCCTCTGGTTATATTTCCTTGCTGTACTGGATCGGCACAATCACAACAGGGTGCATTCTTATTTTCTGTGGCAAACAGCATTGTTTTAACGATGCAATGGCGCATTGGGCCAGAATCCTGCAAATCAGAGCGGGGAATATAATTCCGGTATTTTCTGATGAATACCATGATTGGGTGGTTTACCGTGACCACGGGAAGATAATAACCTTCAACAACACTGCGGTGAATGCTCCCTTTGTCTATTTCCCCAGTCTTATTGTGCGCGGGAATTTTCGCGTATCGAGTGTGGCAACATTGATCTGCTCGGCCACTATTATTGCCGTGGCAATATGGGTAGCCAAATCTTATGTCAATATCATTCTGGCTATAGCGATTCTTCCTACCACATTTTTTTCAATGATATTCCCGACAGCTGATGCCGTCACCAACAGCTATTGTCTGCTGTTCATTGCGGTTGTTCTGTGTTTGTATCAACGGGATGACATGTTGCAATACTGGCATATTGCTCTGCTCTGCATGATGGGAGCTCTGCTCGGACAAGTCAAGATTACCTGTTTCATCATCGCATTATTTGTATTGTTCTTGATTCCTAAGGCTCACGGATGCGTAAAAAAAGATCACCTTGGCGCTTCCTGCTCTCACTGCTTTTGTCTCCATGTGGCTTTGGCGGGCGAAGACTCGCAGATAGCGGTTGCCCCGAATCGTGTTCCATTGGAGAAGACACACGAGCTTGAGGGGCAGTTACTGCAATCTTCCTGGAAAATATTTCCGCTTATCGGCCGGTCGTTGTTCGAGCCTATGGATTTTGATACTGAGAAGATTAATGGGCAATTGGTGAATTCAAGAAGAAATCTTCAGTTCTTTACAGGAACGGAAGAAATTCAGTTGCCTTTAATCGTTATGGCTCCAGTGCTTATCGCTATTATGATGCTTCTGATTGTGCATATGAGCTATAAAAATATAAATAAATTGCAGGTTGGATTAATAGTATTAATTATAGTTCTGTATTACGTATTATCGTGTGTGGCAATGTCAATCACATGGGTTGGAAATGTAGATGTATATGCTTCGGGATTGCAGAACAGGTATTTCATACCGGTATTGCCGCTTGCTGCGCTGTTGTTCCCCAACTTTATTAGGATGAAAATATCAATCGCAGAGTATTAGCTATTTCTGTGGCGGCTTTAACGGCATTTTCATATATCGCTATAGCGATTACGTATGTAATTCAATGGAAATGATTCTTGGAAGAAAGCGGAGGTATCTCCGGATTCTTCAAGAATCATACGGAATCATACGGTGGTTGTTATCTACTTGGCATACCAATGCGGGGTGTTGTTCCCGTTGCGGCATTCGCAGACGATAAGTGTACCGTCGCCATCGATACGCTGCTGGCCCTTTTCGCTCTTCTTGCAGAATCGACCACGGATGTTTTCTCCTCCGGTATTTCCCGGATTGTTATTGCCTGAATCCTTGCTAACATAGCGGCCAGAGACGGAATCAAAGGTCGCATATGAGTTCCATTCGGGCACCCACACGCGTCCATGCGCCATGGCGCCAGTGGTCTGGTCGAAGTAATAGTAGGCTCCATCCTGATAATGCAAGCCCTTGACCATCTTTCCTGTCACTCGGTCATAGCGAACCCATTTGCCGCCATTGGATCGGATATAGGTATCGCCGTGGAACATGGCACCGGTGTACTGATCGAACAGGTACCAGCCGGTATGCTGCGCGTCATAGTTCACATACTGCTCGCCGTGCGCCATCTTGCCGGTCGTCCAGTCGTAATACACCATTTGCCGCCATTGGATCCGATATACTTCATACCTTTGGCCATAGCGCCGGTTGTCTGGTCAAAATAATACCAGCCGCCATATCGGTAATCCTCGCCCTTGATCATATGGCCATTGGAATCGTACCTAACCCATTTACCACCATTGGAACGCTGATAAACATCTTTGTTGCGTGCCATTGTTCCATCTGCGTCGAGCCAGTACCAGGCATTACTGCTCGGATCGTAGATTTCCTTTAAACGTGCCATGGTACCGGAATCGAACCAATAATGCTCACCATCCTGAACAACCCAGCCAGTGTATTCGGAATATGGCGGTGAGACGATCTCTTCCGCATTGGCTGAGGCAATGGGTAAGGCAAGCATCGAAAGAGTTGCGGTTATGGCTGCGATGCTTCGAATGATTTTCTTTCTGAGAATCATGATCATCATCTCCTTTGTACTGATGTACGTACGCGCTTCTGATTTTAGGACGGGAATGTCATATAAAAAACCGGCGTCGTACGGTTATTCGGATTCGAGCAAATCCTGTGCACTGACTATGCAGACGGATTGTCCAAAGTGCGAGGCAGCCACTACGATGAGTAGATGAACGCACATGGTGATAGGAGAGGATGCATGAATCAGAAGGCTTCTATGAAGAATGCCGGGGCAAACAACACCTGGGAAACGGTTATGCGTGTTGTGTATCCGGTCAAGGACGCTGAGCAAACTCTCCCGCTGTATGCGCTTGATTGGACTCGTCCGCATGTTGCGGAGACCACGCTGGACTCCCGTATTGACATGCGCCGTTTGGAATTCGGCTCCATGAATCAGTCCACATTGCAACGCTTGCTTCGCAATGCCGGGTCGTCTGCAGGAGTGTCCTGCGATTCGTTTGAAATTGCGGGGCGTACCTCTATAACCTTGAAAAATCGTGGTCACATGTCTGGATGCGCATTCTTCAATGCATTCCCCGCTGCATATTGGCGCCGTTGGACCAGTGTAAAAACGGTGCGATTCGAAGCGACAGTTCAGGGAAACTCCAAAATCAGCGTATTCCGTTCCACAGGTCGTGGACTGATTTATCCGGTTTCGACGAAGACGACAACGGCTTCGGAGTCTGAAACTCGTGTATGCATAGACGTGCCGATGACAGGTCTTATGGATGGTGGTTACTTCTGGTTCGATGCGGAATCGCTTGATGGTTCCGTGACCATTGCTGATGCTACATGGTCTGTACCCCGTGAGGCGCGTACCGCTAAGCATGAGACAACCCTGTCTATCGCCATCACGACCTTTAATCGCGCCTCATATTGTATGGATCAATTGCGTACTATCGCCGGTGCTTCGGCATTGCGCGAACGTTTTGGATACAGTGTATTGCACGGATCAAGGCAGCGACTTAGTTAAGGATCAGAAGGACTTTGATGAGGTTGCCGCTAATCTAGGCGAACAGCTTACATACATTCAGCAAGCGAACTTGGGTGGTTCTGGAGGATTCTCCCGAGGCATGTATGAAACGCTAAGGCCGGTGATAGTGATTTTGTGCTGCTGTTGGACGATGATGCCATCAGCGAACCGGAATCGATTCTGCGTGCAATCCAATTCTCTGATTACACGGTGCGACCAGTTCTTGTCGGCGGCGGCATGTTCCATTTGGATAATCGCACCATGTTGTATACGCAAGGTGAGCGGATCAATGCGCAACGAATGTGGATGTATCCGTCCAAGAGCATGGGGTACAACCATGATTTCTCTGTGGAACCGCTCCGTGACTCTCCGGATCGTCATCAGCGCATCGATGAAGACTTCAATGGGTGGTGGATGTGTCTGATTCCGATTGCGGTTGTGAAGAAAATCGGTCTCTCCATGCCAGTGTTCATCAAATTCGATGACATTGAATATGGTCTTCGTGCCAAGAAAGCAGGATTTCCCACAGTCTGCCTGCCAGGCATGGCCGTATGGCACCAAGCATGGCATGACAAGGATCCAGCACGTTCGTGGGAGGAATACTTTACTGAGCGTAACCGTTGCTCGCGGCATTGTTGACGTATCCGGATAGGCCGCCTCGCATGTTGGTGGAGACCTTGTATGGTGATGCCAGTCTCGGGCTTCGGTTTGTGTACTCCGCCATGGCATTGCATCATATGGCGCTAAGGGATATTCTTCGAGGCCCACAGTACCTTGTAGATTGCTTGCCGACGAAACTTGGCGAAGTGCGTGAACTGCGAGCAAAATATCCCGATGCTCAGTCCAAGGAGAGTTTTGAGGAGTTCCCTGAGCAGCTGGCGAGTTGAACCGCCAAAGAACCATCCATCGACTATGAAAAGCCGGTACAAGGCGGCTGTCGGCCTTATCGCGAAGAGCTTTATCAAGAAGGCCAATCCCGATAAAGCCACTCGTCCGGATGCGGCCATCCCCGCACGCGATGCTGCCTGGACTTGGCTTGCCTTTGACCATGTCAATTCAGCATTGGTGACCACGCCAGATGGTAATGGGGTGGCATGGCTAAAGCGAGACAACAAACGTTTCCGTAAGAGCATGATGGAAGGATATCGGCTTACACGCAAGATTCTGAAGAATTGGAAGCGATTGTCTGCCCAATACCAGTCTTATGGGATTACCTCCATGGAGACGTGGGCAAGAATCTTTGGAGATGAATAACTCGGAGTATGGATCGGCTGCGTTCATTCGTGGTATGCGAGTATCATGAACGCGAAACGCACATTGGCAGTGTGCATTTGCAATTGAACTGACTGTTTCGGAAGGTTGTTCTTATGACTGAAGCGGTGGAATATCCCGATCTGGTGGTCGTGGGCGCGGGCCTGTTCGGCCTGACCGTGGCCCAGCAGGCCGTGGAGAGGCTCGGCGTGCGCGTGGAGATCAT